>Ga0209347_1005697_pt1 | contig 11612 bp, 7 predicted proteins | sample AutmiccommuBRH23_FD_187382 | JGI IMG/M metagenome (GOLD analysis project Ga0209347, IMG submission 187382) | Deep subsurface microbial communities from Mt. Terri, Switzerland - Autotrophic microbial communities BRH/23 (SPAdes) (version 2) | ecosystem: Environmental > Aquatic > Deep subsurface >...
GCCGTGTCTCAGTCCCAGTGTGGCTGGTCATTCTCTCAAACCAGCTACGGATCGTTGCCTTGGTGAGCCATTACCTCACCAACAAGCTAATCCGACGCGGGCCCATCCAATGGCGATAAATCTTTCCCCCGTAGGGCGTATGCGGTATTACCCCAAGTTTCCCTGGGCTATTCCGCACCATTGGGAAGGTTCCCACGCGTTACTCACCCGTCTGCCACTCACTCCGAAGAGTGCGTTCGACTTGCATGTGTTAGGCCTGCCGCCAGCGTTCGTTCTGAGCCAGGATCAAACTCTCAGATTGAAAGATTTGATACTGGTTTGGCTTGAAGATTAACTTCAAGGATTCTGCGTAACGGGCACCTTCACACTAATACACCGACGCTCCCGAGTTGCCTCGCGAACGCAGCGCATCATGGTGATGGCTTTGAAACGCAGTATCGCCAGAGTCTTTTATGGTCCCAGATATCGCTTTCGCGATGTCTATGAGACCCGCCAGGACTCCGCCGCCTGCGTTTCCCTTCCTTCAAATTCAATTGTCAAAGAGCAAGACGTCCAGCGACACGAAACCCCGGGCCAGCCATACAAGCCTAGCCCTGAAGACAACGAAGCTCCCGACCGGGTGACCCCGGTTTAGAACCACGAGGTGTCGTGAGACGATGGCCCGAATAGGGCCGCGAGGCACCGAGTGCCCCGTCCAGACCGTTGAGTAAATATCAACGCGTGAGCGTTGTCAACTCCCCGAACTGAAATTCCCAACCGATCTCCGACCGTCAAACCGTTCGGCGTAGCCCCTCTCGGGGCTGGCGCCGGGCGTTCCGACAGGCCGTCGTTCGCTCGGGAGCCGCTGATATATGGGAGGTTGGCCGGGACCGCAAGTGGTTTTGTGAGAAAATTTTTGAGGGGCGCAAAAACCCTGAATTTTAGGGGCTTTGCCATCAGCTTGCCCGCTTTGCGGGATCCACTCGAGGCATCTTCGGGCGGGTTTGCGCGCGCCAAGGCATGGCAGCGTGGGAGTTGTCTGCGTTCGTGGCACCGGCCAGACCTGGCAGGAAAGATATCGGCCGCTGAAAAAACCGCATTAACCATCGATGGCGGGCTAGACACACAGCGGGTTGGAAACAAGGGGACGGGGGCAAGGTGGTCGATCACCGCCGATATCTCTCGCAGGGGCGATTCGTCGGGCACCCGGGGGCGGAGCGGTCCAAAGGGCTGCCGCAGCTCTATCGCGGGCGCGCTGCCAGCACCTTCAAGGATCTTTACGAGACCGACCACGCCGAAACCCGGCAGGGCGGCCACTTCCGCTGGCTGTTTAGCACGTGTCTTGCCGGGATGGTCGGCGCCATCTCGATTTTCGTCGTGATCTACGGCTCCGCCGACAAGCGTGAAGCCAGAAGCGGTTTCCTTCCGCAGCTTTCTCTGATGGACGAGGCCGACATTGCGGGCCGGCAGATCCCGTTTCTGCGCCGGCCGAGCGAAGGGCTCAAATGGGCGGCGCCCAAGAGCGATCGCATGCAGATCACCAGCGGCGCCGTCACCGTGCGCTACGTGATCAACGAGTCGCTCAAACAGCGCCGCGCCGGCCGCGAATACATCCACGCCAAGCCATATCTGCGTATCGTCGGCCGCCTCGCTCCGGTGCCGTCGGAGTACGAAAAGCAGATCCCGGCGTTCGATCCGCTGGCGCTCTACGCCATCAACAAGCCGGCCACCGCCGGCGAGGACAACGAGAAGCTCGTCTCCTCCAAGGGCAGCGTCAACATCAACGTCATCGACCTGCTGACAGGTGTGCTGCCGGCCGAGGACGGACAAGAACTCGACGATCAGGAAGTCGCCAATCACGTTGCGCGCGCCAAGGAGGCGGAAGCCGAGGCCGAGAAAGTCCGCGCCGGCGCCGAGGCGGAAGCGCAGGCCGCCGCCAACGAGGAGATGAGCGACAGCGACGACGCAGTTCCCCCCAACACCACCATTCTCGCCAAGCCCGCCCAGGACGGCGACGACTCGCTGGCCGATCTCGAAGGCCATCAAACCCAGGTCGTGAAGGTCGGCGCCGCCGACAATCTGAAAGGCATCCTGATGCGGGCGGGCGCCGACAACTGGCAGGCCCAGACCATGGTCGATGCCGCGCGCAACGTCTTCCCCGCGCGCAAGCTCAAGGCCGGCCAGGAGGTGCGCATCACACTGGTGCCGTCACTCACGCAAGCCGACCGCAAGGAGCCGGCCAAGTTCAGCGTCTTCTCCAGCGGGCACGATCATCTCGTAACCGTCATGCGCAACCATGCCGGCGAGTTCGTCGCCAGCAAGTCGTCGGACATCGAGAAGGAGATCGCAGCCGCAGCGCAAAACGGTGCCGACGACACGTCGTCCTCGCTGTACGCCAGCCTCTACTACGCCGGCATCCTGCAGCACGTGCCGGACGACACCGTCATGCGGATCATGAAGATCCACGCCTCCGAGACCGACTTCCGCCGCAAGCTGCGGCCTGGCGACTCGGTGGAGTTCTTTTTCGACATGAAGAGCGATGCCAGGCCCGACGCGCCTCCCGGCGAGCTGCTCTACACCGCAATCACGACCGGCGGCGACACCTACCGCTACTACCGTTTCCGCACGTCCGACGGCGAGGTCGACTACTACGACGAGCACGGCAGCAACTCGAAAAAGTTCCTGATGCGACGGCCCGTGCGCGGCGGCAACGTCCGCCTAACGTCCGGCTTCGGCATGCGTCACCATCCGCTGCTCAACCGCCAGCGCATGCATACCGGCGTCGATTGGGCCGCCTCGCCCGGCACGCCCATCCTGGCCGCCGGCTCCGGCGTCGTCGAGCACGCCGGGCGCAAGGGCCAGTACGGCAACTACGTGCGCATCCGTCACCCGAACGGCTACCAGACGGCCTACGGACACATGCTGCGCATCAAAAAAGGCCTGAAAGTCGGGGAAAAAGTGCGCCAGGGCGAGATCATCGGCTACGTCGGCTCCACCGGTCTCGCATCCGGTCCGCACCTCCACTACGAGGTGCTGATCAACAAGCGCTTCGTCGATCCCATGTCGATTCAGGTGCCGCGCGAGCGCGAGCTCAAGGGCCGCCAGCTCGCCGAGTTCCTGAAAGAGCGCTCGCGCATCGACGAGTTGCGCAACCTCGCGCCCGTCATGACGGCCAGCAAGTAGCCTCAGACGTCACAACCTCGCCACCAACGAAAAAGGCGCCAAATCCGGGGGGATCTGGCGCCTCGTTCATGTCAGCGTCGGTGGCGTTACGCAGCAGCCTTCACGGCCTCGCCGTTCAACGCCAGCTCACCGTCGCGTACAGTGACACGCACGTCATCGCCATCCTTGATGCGTCCCGACAGGATCTGCTCTGCGAGCGGGTCCTGCACGTTGCGCTGGATCACGCGCTTCAGCGGACGCGCACCGTAGGCCGGATCGTAGCCGCGATTGGCAAGCCATGACCGGGCGTTGTCGTCGAGCTCGATGGTGATCTTGCGATCGGCCAACAGGTTCTGCAGACGGCGCATCTGGATGTCGACGATCGCTCCCATCTCCGAGCGCTGCAGGCGATGGAACAGGATGATGTCGTCCAGACGGTTCAGGAACTCGGGACGGAACTTGGTCCTGACCTCCGCCATCACCAGGTCGCGCACGGCGTCCGTATCCTCGCCCTCCTTCTGATTGACGAGGTACTCCGCGCCGATGTTGGAGGTGAGGATGATGATGGTGTTGCGGAAGTCGACCGTGCCGCCCTGGCCGTCCGTCAGGCGTCCGTCGTCCAAGACCTGCAGGAGCACGTTGAACACGTCCGGGTGCGCCTTCTCGATCTCATCGAACAGGATCACCTGATACGGCCGGCGGCGCACCGCCTCGGTGAGCGAGCCGCCCTCCTCGTAGCCGACGTAGCCCGGAGGCGCGCCGATCAAGCGGGCAACCGAGTGCTTCTCCATGTACTCCGACATGTCGATGCGGAACAGCGCAGACTCGTCGTCGAACAGGAACGCGGCCAAGGCCTTGGCGAGCTCGGTCTTGCCGACGCCCGTGGGACCTAGGAACATGAACGAGCCGATCGGCCGGTTCGGGTCCTGCAGGCCGGCGCGCGCGCGCCGCACTGCAGTCGAGACGGCATCCACGGCCTCGCGCTGCCCGACGACGCGCTTTCCGAGAGCTTCCTCCATCTTGAGGAGCTTCTCGCGCTCGCCTTCCAGCATGCGATCGACGGGAATGCCGGTCCAGCGGGAGACGACGGACGCGATCTGGTCGGGCGTCACCGCCTCTTCCACCATCGCACCCTGCTGCTCCTGGGCCTCGACCTCCTTCAGCTTCTTCTCCAGTTCGGGGATCTTGCCGTAGGCAAGCTCACCCGCCTTGGCCAGATCGCCGCGGCGCTGTGCCTGATCGAGCGCGGTCCGTGCGCTGTCGAGCTCCTCTTTGATCTTCTGGGCGCTGCCGAGCTTCTCTTTCTCTGCCTCCCAACGCTGGGTCAGGAGCTTGCTCTCCTCCTCGAGGTCGGCAATCTCCTTCTCCAGCTTGCCGAGCCGGTCCTTGGAGGCGGCATCATTCTCCTTGCGCAACGCCTCGCGCTCGATCTTGAGCTGCATCAGGTCGCGGTCGATCGCATCGAGCTCCTCGGGCTTGGAATCGATCTGCATCTTGAGGCGGGAGGCCGCCTCGTCGACGAGATCGATCGCCTTGTCCGGCAGGAAGCGGTCGGCAATGTAGCGGTTGGACAGCGTCGCCGCCGACACCAGCGCGGAATCGGTGATGCGCACGCCGTGGTGCAGCTCGTACTTCTCCTTCAAGCCGCGCAGGATCGAGATCGTATCCTCGACGGTGGGCTCGTTGACGAAGACGGGCTGGAAGCGCCGCGCCAGGGCCGCATCCTTCTCGATGTGCTTGCGGTACTCATCGAGCGTAGTAGCGCCGATGCAGTGCAGCTCGCCGCGTGCCAGGGCCGGCTTCAGCAAGTTGCCGGCGTCCATCGCACCTTCGGTCTTGCCCGCGCCGACGATGGTGTGCAGCTCGTCGATGAATAGGATGACGCGGCCTTCCTCGGCCTGCACCTCGTTCAGCACCGACTTCAGACGCTCCTCGAACTCGCCGCGATACTTCGCGCCGGCAATGAGCGACCCCATGTCGAGTGCCAGAAGCTTCTTGTCCTTGAGGCTGTCGGGCACGTCGCCTTTGACGATGCGCAAGGCAAGGCCTTCCGCGATCGCCGTCTTGCCGACGCCCGGCTCACCGATGAGGACGGGATTGTTCTTCGTGCGCCGCGACAGCACCTGGATGGTGCGGCGGATCTCCTCGTCGCGGCCGATGACGGGATCGAGCTTGCCGGAAGCAGCCGCCTCGGTGAGGTCGCGGGCATAACGCTTCAGCGCGTCATAGCCCTCCTCGGCCGAAGCCGTATCGGCGGTACGTCCCTTGCGAAGCTCGTTGATCGCAGTGTTGAGGCCCTGCGCCGTGACGCCGGCACTCGCCAAGATCTTCGACGCCGGCGTGTCCTTGTCGAGCGCGAGAGCAAGCAGCAGCCGCTCGGCGGTGACGTACTTATCGCCGGCCTTCTCGGCAATCTTCTCTGCAGAATCGAATACGCGTGCAAGCTCGCGCGTCGCACCGGGCTGGCCGGCACCGGAGCCGGACACCTGCGGCCGCTTGGCGAGCTCGGCGTCGAGCGCCATCAGCGCGGCCTTGGGTTCGCCCCCGGCCTTGCGGATCAAGCCCGCAGCCATGCCTTCGCTGTCGTCGAGCAGCGCCTTGAGCAGATGCTCGGGCGTCAGTTGCTGGTGGCCCTCGCGCAGCGCAATCGTCTGCGCGGCTTGAACGAAACCGCGGGCGCGGTCCGTGTAGATCTCAAAGTTCATTGTCCCTCCTAGAGCACGCCGGCTTCGCCCTTGCGGCACGAAATGGCGCCTATTGCGTCAGGATCTTGATGCGTCAGGATCATGGTCCGGACCGACCTCGATTGGGGTCAGTGAGCATCGGTCCGAAACCTTTCCAACACGTGATATAGTGCGCATCAAAACCGGCAAAAGGGGGCACAGCAGAGCGTTGTCCCAGGCTCTTGAGTTGCATCCGCGATGACGCAAACGTCCAGCGCCCATCTCGAAGGACTTTACCGCTATCCCGTCAAAGGGTTGTCGCCCGAGCCCATGAAGTCGCTGGCGCTGGCGCCGGGCGAGACTGCGCCGTTCGACCGGGCCTATGCCATCGAGAACGGGCCGGGGCGGTTCGACCCCGACGATCCCCAGCATTTGCCCAAGATCAATTTCCTCATGCTGATGCGCAACGAGCGCCTCGCCACGCTCACCACCTCGTTCGACGAGGCGACGCATACGCTCACCATCCGGCGCGACGGCAAGCAGGTCGCGCGCGGCCAGCTTTCGACCGCGCTCGGGCGCAAGATGATCGAGCAGTTTTTCGCGGCCTACATGCAGGCCGATCTGCGCGGCGCGCCCAAGATCGTGCATGCGGAGGGCCATAGCTTTTCCGACGTGGCGGCGAAGTGCCTGCACATCGTCAACCTGGCCTCGTTGCGCGAGTTGCAGCGCGTGATGGGCGTGCCGCTCAATCCCCTGCGTTTTCGCCCCAACGTCATTATCGACGGGCTCGCCCCGTTCGCAGAGCTGGACCTCGTCGGCCGGCCGGTCACCATCGGGCCCGTCGCGCTCGAGGTGATCAAGCGCACCGAGCGCTGCGCAGCGACCGACGTCGATCCGGAAACGGGCAAGCGCGAGACGGCGATCCCGGCGGCGCTGCTGCGCACCTGGGGCCACTCGGACTTCGGCATCTATGCGAAAGTCGTGACGGGCGGCACGGCCTCACTCGGCGATCCCGTGATCGCCTGAGCCCGCGCTCAGCGCCCAATCGTCATGTTGGATGCGGGGCCGGCTTGCGCCGGCTGTGCCCTCAACACCGGTTCGCGAACGTCAAGGACCGGTTAGTCGCGATCGGCGTCCTCGGCGACCGCTGCTCCCCCGCTCGTCTCGGCAGACTGGCTGCTCTCGCGACGCGGACGGCGCACCGGCCGGCGCAAGAACTCAGGCTGCTCGTGCGATTGGCCGAACCGCTCACCGCCCCCGCGGCGCGGCGGCGCCGGCTCTACCGACGGCTGGCCGCCGGCTTCGGCATTGGCGTCGGGCTGCGACTGGTGGCGCTGATATCCACCGCGGTCACCGCCACGATCACGGTCACCACGGTCGCCGCGGTCCCCACGATCACCGCCACGTCCGCGTCCGCGGAAGCGCGGCTGTTGCTCGCGGGAGGAGCCGTTCTCAAAGCCGTCAATTCGGGGCTGGGGCTCGGTGCCGCGCATTCCGAAGTGCGCCGGTTGAGTATCGTCGTCGATATCCTCGTCGCCGTACTCGTCGCCGCCATCCATGGGATCGTGCATCATCGGCCGCTGACGGACACCGCCGTTCAACTCGCCGCCGTTCTGCGCAATCTGCTGCTCGCGGAACGCCATAATGATGCGGTTGTAATGCTCAGCGTGCTGCAGGTAGTTCTCAGCCAGCACGGGGTCGCCCGAGGACGTCGCATCGCGAGCCAGCGACATGTACTTCTCGGCGATATGAGCCGGAGTACCGCGGATCTTCACATCAGGACCCGTGCTCTCGAAGCTGCGTGTGAGCGGGCTTTGTCCCTTGCGGTTACGCCCACGACCTCTGCGGTTCTGCTGTCCTTGCCTCATTGGCTCCGTTCTCGGTGGTGTAAGAAACGTAAAAAGCGTGGCTCCGCCTAACGGCTGTGCCTGGTTCGCTCATAGCCCTGTCGTTAGTGCACCATCCTCGGGACGGGCGCGGCCATCGCAAGCTCATGCGGGCGTCGGCTGGCGCACACCATCAATCTCATTCTCGTGACGCTCAAACGGCAGTCTTTACGTCCAATCGGAAAAAGGCGCTTATCGCCGTGCCGCCAGCGATCGCTATTTCAGCGGGAGCGCCTAGATGCCAGCTACTGCCCGGCATCCCCTTTGTCTCGCAAATCCCTGCTCGTGCGGTTCCGCATCGACAGAAGCACGACGCACGATCAATACGGCTCTGCGGTAGAGACTAGCGCGGAACTCCTCCAAATCAAACTCTTTATTTGCGACATCGTTACAAGTGTATCTGCGTCGCCACAGACCGGATATGCCCGCCCAGGTCCGCCCGCTGCCGGATTTCTCCGGCGGTGTGTCCCGCGGCAGACTGGCGCAGCATTTCGGCAACGGATTGGGCCTGCCCTGTCCCCACCTCGAAGACAACCCAGCCGGACTTTACCACGCCTCTCAAGGCCGGGATGATCTGCCGGTAAACATCGAGCCCGTCAGGCCCGCCATCGAGCGCACCTTGCGGGTCGAACTCCCGCACTTCCGGTTCCAGCGAAGCGATCTCGGCGGTCGCGATATAGGGCGGGTTGGCGACGACGAGATCGAAGGGTCCTTCGACACCTTCCAGACCGTTGCGCAGCTCAAAGCGGGCGCGTTTCCCAACACCCAGATGATGGGCATTCGCCGTGGCGATCTCAAGTGCCTCTGCGGAAATGTCGGTGCCGAGTCCGGTGCTCAGCGGCAGCTCGGCCAGCAGCGTCAGGAGCAAACACCCGGTCCCGGTGCCGATGTCGAGGATGCGGATTGGCTGCGTGCGCCAGTCGTTCGCGCCGGCAAGCGCCAACGCCTCCTCGATCACCGTCTCGGTATCGGGCCGAGGATCGAGCGTCGCCGGCGACAGCGCAAACTCGCGGCCGTAGAAGGCGCGCGATCCCAGAATGCGCGAGACGGGCTCGCGTCCGGCGCGCCGCGCCGCAAAAGCTTCGAGCCTTTCGCTTTCCGCCTGCGTCAGTTCACGCTCGGGCCGCGAGATCAGCGACGCCGTGGTCCCGCCCGCCGCCGCCGCCACCAGCAGGCGCGCATCGCGGGCGGGCGTCTCGACGCCGGCATCAGCCAGCCTGCGCGTCAGCTCCGCGACTGCCGCTCCCACGGTCCGGGTGTTTGCGGCCATGGCGGCCTCACGCGCTGGCATTGCTCTCCATCGCAGCGAGCTGGCTCGCTTGATGATCGGTGATCAGCGCGTCGACCAGTTCGTCGAGCCCGGGCCCTTCCAGCACGGAATCGAGCTTGTGCAGGGTCAGGTTGATGCGGTGGTCGGTGACGCGCCCCTGTGGAAAGTTGTAGGTGCGGATGCGCTGCGAGCGATCGCCGGAGCCGACCTGGCCCTTGCGCTGCTCGGCGCGCGCGCTGTCGGCCCGCTCGCGCTCGATCTCGTAGACGCGCGAGCGCAAAACCTGCATCGCGAGCCGGCGGTTCTGGTGCTGCGACTTCTCCGCCGAGACTACGATGATGCCCGTGGGAAGATGAGTGATGCGCACCGCGGAATCGGTTTTGTTGACGTGCTGGCCGCCGGCGCCGCCCGCCCGCATGGTGTCGATGCGGATGTCCTCGGGCCGGATGTCCACATCCACCTCCTCAGCCTCCGGCAGCACCGCCACCGTGGCGGCCGAGGTATGAATGCGCCCGCCCGCTTCCGTCTCCGGGATGCGCTGAACGCGATGGACGCCCGATTCGAACTTCAAACGCGCGAACACGCCTTCGCCGGTGATGGAGGCAACCACCTCCTTGTAGCCCCCCAGGTCGTTCTCCGAGAGGGAGATGATTTCCACCTTCCAGCCCTTCAGGTCGGCATAGCGGCTGTACATGCGGAACAGGTCGGCGGCGAACAGGGCGGCCTCGTCGCCACCGGTACCGGCGCGCACCTCTAGAATCGCGCTGCGCTCGTCGGCGGAATCCTTCGGCAACAGGTCGAGCTTGAGCTGATGCTCGAGCTCCTCGATCTGCGGCTCCAGCGTCTCGATCTCGGTGCGCGCGAGCGTCGCCATCTCCTTGTCGGTGCCGGGATCGGAGAGCATCGCCTTCAAATCGGCGCTCTCCTTCTCGGCCGCGCGCAGCCTTTCGATCGTGCAGACGATCGGATTGAGCCCGGCGAACTCCTTGGTCAGCTTCGTATAGGTTTCCTGGTTGACGCCGCCGGCGTTGAGCTGGCTCTGGATGATGTTCCAGCGCTCGACCAGCTTCTCCAGTTTCTCTTTTGGGATCGTGCTCATGCTCTAGGGCAAAAACCATTATCGGGCCGGCGCCGCCATGGGGCGGCCGGGGCTGGGCCTCGCTGTGCCTGAATTTGGGAACGCGGCCTCAGCGGCGCGCATCTAATCCGATTGGGCAGCCGTCTGCAATTTGTCCCCGCGCCGGCTGCGGGGATCGTCGACCTCGATCCAGCGCATTCCATTGCGAACAGGGGCCATCTTAACCGCGATGTACTCCTGCGCTCCGCGGACGAAACGGGCCATCGGCGACGGCATGCGCGAGACCGCGGCCTCCAGCACCGAGGTCTGGGTGAGCAGCATCAGAAGCGCCACCGGCAGGCTTAGGCCAAAGAGAACGCGCCGGGCCGTCTGGTGCTGATGCTGCCGCCTCGGAGCAGCGGCAGGCTCTGGCTGGTAAGCCGGCCGTGCGGCGGGTGCCGGTGCAGGGACAGGTGCCGGGGCACGGCGCGGCATGCGGGCCAAGGCGCTGACCGATTGCTTGAGGGCCATCAAATCCGGCATCCGGGGCATGCTGAACCCCGATCCTCGCCGGGCCGCCGGCGCTGACATAGCCGCACCGCGCAACTGCTCCAGCGAGAACAGCACCGGGCGCGGATCAAGTCCGGCAAAGCCCGTGTACGTCCTGACGATACGGCATGTCTCGGGCCAAGGCGGCAAGCCGCCGATGTTGCCCGTTTCCAATGCAGCCAGAATGTCGGGACGCGTCGCCAGACGCCGAGCGGCATCGATCTCGCTCAGACGCAAGGCACGACGCAGGTCCTGGAAGAAGCGACCCACCTCGGCTGCCATGATGAAAGCAGCCTGGGTCCCTCCCTGCGCATGAGCGGACGCGGCCTCGCGTCCGTCTCCACTGTGCTCACTGTAAGAAAACGCCATCGACAGGTCACCGCCGCTACGCTTGACCAACGCCACGCAAAATTATCGGTTCTTGTCCTTGAGCAATCCCTCGGACACATCGTCAGGCAAAAGCTGCGGGTTGTCAAAGGCCGACACGCGCCTCGACTAGAGCTCGATTCCTTCAGCCTTGGCGAAGGCATCGAGTTCGGCGCGGATGTTCGGCGTACTCTTCTTGAGCAGATCATCCAACGTCTTGGCGGCGCGTTCCGCGTTGAGCGAAAGGATCATCGTCTTGACCGGACCGATGGAAGCCGGCGCCATAGACAGCGAGCGGAAGCCCAAGGCGACCAGCGCCAGCGCCTCGATCGGACGCCCTGCCATCTCTCCGCACAAGGTGAGCGGCACGTCGTGCTTCTTGGCCGCCTTCACGAGCGACTTCAAAGCCTTCAACGGCGCAGGTGCCAACGAATCGTAGCGGCTGCCCACACGCGCATTGGTACGATCGGCGGCGAACATGAACTGCATCAGGTCGTTGGAACCGACCGAGACGAAGTCGACCTTCTTCATCAGCGCGTCGAGCTCGAACAGCAGGCATGGAACCTCGATCATGGCACCGACGGCCACCTGCTTGGGCAGCTCGTAGCCCTTCGACGCGACGATGGCCTGCTCTTTCTCGATCAGAGCGCGGACATCGTCCATCTCGCGCGCGACCGACA
>Ga0209347_1005699_pt1 | contig 11603 bp, 8 predicted proteins | sample AutmiccommuBRH23_FD_187382 | JGI IMG/M metagenome (GOLD analysis project Ga0209347, IMG submission 187382) | Deep subsurface microbial communities from Mt. Terri, Switzerland - Autotrophic microbial communities BRH/23 (SPAdes) (version 2) | ecosystem: Environmental > Aquatic > Deep subsurface >...
CTCGGCCTTGGCGGCGGTGCGGTTGTAGACCGTGACCTCATGCCCCTTGGCGGCCAGATGCCCCGCCATCGGATAGCCCATCACGCCCAAACCCAGAAATGCCAGTTTCGCCATTGTCCTTGTCCCTTGTGCAATTGTCTTTTCATGGGTTTGTGGCTAGCTAACGGGCTGAATGCAAGGGTCAAGGACGGGTTGAGGATGGTCAGGGTTTTCCAGTGGCTGCTGCGGATTGCCGGGGGGATGGTCCTGCTGGTGGTGGCGGGGCTTGCGCTGGTGTTCTGGTTCGCGAGCCGTTCGCTGCCCGATTACAACCGCACCGTGGTGATCGCCGAAGGCGCGCCGCAGCCTGCGGCGGCAGTCGAGATCGTGCGCGACAACGCCAATGTGCCGCATATCTTCGGGGCCTCGGATGCGGATGTGTTCTATGGGCTGGGCTATGCCCATGCGCAGGACCGGCTGTGGCAGATGATGACCATGCGGCGCACAGTGCAGGGGCGGCTGTCGGAGGTGTTCGGGCCGCGCACCGTGACCATTGATACGCTGATCCGGCGGCTGGATCTGTATGGTGTGGCGCAGCGGGCGGTGGATGTGCAGGACGCGCGCACCCGTGCCGCGCTGGAGGCCTATGCCGATGGGGTCAATGCGCGGCTGGCCGAGATCAACGAAGGGGCGCTGGGGCGTGGGGCGCCCGAGATGTTTCTGTTCAATGCCCCGATCGCCCCGTGGCAACCGGCGGATTCCATTGCCATGGTCAAGCTGATGGCCCTGCAACTGTCCGGCCATCTGGGGGCGGAGGTGAAGCGGGCGCGCACCTCTCTGGCCTTGAATGACGAAGAGCGGTTGCGCGATCTGCTGCCCGATGCGCCGGGCAGCGGCGTGGCGGCCTTGCCAAGCTATGCGAGCCTGTTCGACGCGCCGCTGCCGCGGTTTGCCCAAAGCCAGCCGCAGCCTGCGGATGGGCTGTCGCCCTTTCATCTGCCGGAGCTGGCGGGGGCGTCGAATGCCTGGGCCGCGTCAGGGGCGCGGTCGGCCAATGGCGGGACGCTGCTGGCCTCGGACCCGCATCTGGGGTTCAGCGCGCCGACGATCTGGTATCTGGCGCGGTTGCAACTGTCGGCGGGCGGGGTGATCGGCGGCACGATACCGGGGATTCCCATTGTCCTGTCCGGGCGGTCCGAGGATCTGGGCTGGGGCATCACCTCGTCCTATCTGGATGACCAGGATGTGTTCATCGAACAGTTGAACCCCGAGAATCCCGAGGAATATCTGACGCCGGAGGGATATAAACCCTTCGAGACGCGCGCCTCGATCGTGAATATCAAGGGGGCCGCACCGATCACGCTGACGCTGCGGTGGTCCGAGAATGGCCCCGTCCTGCCGGGAAGCCACGCGAATCTGGGCGCGATCACGCCGGAGGGGCATGTGGCGGCCCTGGCCTGGACGGCATTGACGCCACAGGACACGACCGTCAGCGCGGGTTTGGGGCTGATGTATGCGCGCACCGTGCAGGAGGCGCTGGCGGCGGCCGAGGGTTATATCGCGCCCTCGCAGAACCTTGTGCTGGCCGATGGAGTGCAGATCGCGATGAAGACGATCGGGGCGGCCCCGCGCCGGGATGCGCTGCATCAGAGCCAGGGCCGGATTCCCAGCCCCGGCTGGGTCGCGACCAATCGCTGGCAAGGCACCCTGCCCTATGCGTCGAATCCCGAATTCGTGAACCCGGCCGGCGGCATTCTGGGCAATACCAACAACAAGATCGTGGATCGGCCCTTTCCGCTGCATGTGAGCCATGTCTGGGGCGACAGCCAGCGGGTGCAGCGGTGGCAGCGGCTGATGCAGACGCGCGAGGTGCATACGCGCGACAGTTTCATCGAGGCGCAGCTGGATACGGTCAGCGTGACGGCGCAATCGCTGTTGTCGCTGGTGGCAGCGGATCTGTGGTTCACGGGATCGGCCTCCCCGGATGGGACGCGGCTGCGCCAGAGGCAGCGGGCGCTGGACCTGCTGGCCAACTGGAATGGCGAGATGAACGAGCATCTGCCGGAGCCGCTGATCTATGCCGCCTGGATGCGCGCCTTGCAGGATCGTCTGATCCGCGACGAGCTGGGGCCGCTGGCGGATGAGTTCACCCATGTGGAGCCCTTGTTCATCGAGCGCGTCTACCGCGACGTGGATGGGGCGGGTGTGTGGTGCGATGTGATCCAGAGTGCGCCGGTCGAGACCTGCACCGATATGGCGCGGCTGGCGCTGGATGATGCGCTGATCTGGATCGAAGAGCGGTACGGGACCCAGATCGAGGCGCTGCGCTGGGGCGATGTGCATCAGGCGACCCATGATCACCCGACGCTGGGCGAGGTGCCGGTTCTGCGCTATTTCGTCAATATCCGCCAGTCGACCAGTGGCGGAGACCAGACCCTGCTGCGCGGGCGCACCGGCGGCAAGGAGCCTGAACCTTTCCTGAATGTGCATGGTGCAGGTTATCGCGGGGTCTATGATTTCGCGGACCCGGACAGTTCGGTCTTCATCACCTCGACCGGGCAATCGGGGCATTTCCTGTCGCGTCACTATGACGATCTGGGCGAGTTGTGGCGGCGGGGCGAGTATATACCGATGTCACTGGACGAGGATCTGGCGCGGGCTGCGGCTGTCGGCGTGACGGTGCTGCAACCCCGCTAGTGCAAGAGACGCCTGCGGCATGTTGGCAAGCCTCACACGCGATGTTTTCTCGACAGGTGATGCGTTCTGCTTTAAAGCGTTGGGCAACAGGCAAGAGATAATGACAATAAAGAGACCTATCCCCTAGATGAACGTGCCCGTCCAGCGTCTGACTGACGCCGCCCGCCCTGCACCTGCTGCGCAATCCGTTCCGACTGCATCCGACACCGCCGCATCCGCACCCGCCCCGACCCGTTCGGCGCAGGACTGGGTGCGGGTGCTGGCGCGTTATCGCGAGCCTGATCCGGCACGCAGTGCCTTTGAGCTGGCGATCAGCGTGCTGCCTTTTATCGGGATCTGGGCGCTGGCCCTGTGGGCTTTGTCCTTCAGCTATCTTCTGGCGTTTGCGCTGGGGGTGGCCAATGCGGCCTTTGTGCTGCGGATGTTCCTGATCCAGCATGATTGCGGGCATGGGGCCTTTTTCGCGGAGAAGCGCACCGGCGATATGGTGGGGCGTGTTCTGGCTGTGTTCACCATGACGCCCTATGATGTTTGGAAGCGCACCCATTCGGCGCATCACGCCAGCACCGGCAATCTGGACAAGCGCGGCTTTGGCGATGTGCATACGATGACCGTGGCGGAATATCGTGCGGCGACACCGTTCCAGCGGTTGATGTATCGGCTTTACCGGCATCCGGTGGTGCTGTTCGGGTTGGGGCCGGGCTATCTGTTTCTGGTGCAGAACCGCATTCCCTATGGTCTGACCACGGCGGGCTGGCAGTATTGGGCCAGTGCCATGGGCACCAATCTGGCAACGCTGGGTTTTCTCGTGGCGCTTTATGCCTATGCCGGATGGGCGCCGATCCTGCTGATTTTCCTGCCCAGTGTCATGGTGGCGGCGACGATCGGGATGTGGCTGTTCTATATCCAGCACCAGTTCGAGGAGACCTATTGGGAAGGTGACAACGACTGGCAGATCCATGATGCCGCGCTGCACGGGTCATCCCATTACGACCTGCCGCCGCTGGCGCGGTGGTTCACGGCCAATATCGGTATCCATCATGTGCATCACCTTTATGCGCGGATTCCCTATTACAAGCTGCCGCAGGTGTTACGCGATCATCAGGAGCTGGCGCAGGCGCAGCGTCTGGGATTCATTGAGAGCCTGTCCTGTGTGAAGTTCCATCTGTGGGATGAAAAGCAGCGGCGTCTGATCTCGTTCAAGGCGGAACGCGTGCTGGCCGCCTGACCCGCTGACCGCAGTTCCCGGAGGGGCGGTCGGTTTGATATTTGAGGCAAGAAGAAACAGAAAAAGGCGCGTCCCGGATCAGGGCGCGCCTTTTTGCTGTGGTGATCGCGATGCGGATCAGAGGTCGCGGAAGCGTTTTTCCTGTCGTGCGGTCCACAGGACGGTGACATCAAATCCGGTCTCGGTCTGGGTCTCTTCCTCGACGACGCCCTGCTCATGCAGCCATGCGCGCTTGCGGCCGTCCGCGAAAGGCAGGCTGAGGGTCGTCATATGTCTGGCCGTCTCGAGCTTGCGGGTGACCGCGTCGAGGAGTGTCTCCAACCCCTCGCCTGTGATGGCCGAAATGGCATAGGTGTCGTCCTGCCGGCTGACGCTGGCGAGGGTGGCGTCATGTTCGGCCGGGTCCAGCCGGTCGATCTTGTTCCAGACCTCGATCATCGGGGTCTGTTCCTTGACACCCAGCGAGGACAGGATCTCGTGCACGTCGCGGGCCTGCGAGACGGTGTCGGGATGGCTGATGTCGCGCACATGGATGATGAGCTGTGCGCCCAGCACCTCTTCCAGCGTGGCGCGGAATGCGGCGACCAGTTCGGTGGGCAGATCACTGATGAAGCCCACCGTATCCGACAGGATGATCTCGGGACCGTTGTCGGGCAGGACGACACGGCGCATGGTGGGATCGAGCGTGGCGAAGAGCATGTCCTTGACCAGCACATCCGCACCGGTGAGGCGGTTGAAGAGCGTGGACTTGCCCGCGTTGGTATATCCGACCAGCGCCACGACGGGATAGGGCACCTTGGCGCGCGCGGCGCGGTGCAGGGTGCGGGTCTTGACGACCTTGTCCAGTTGGCGGCGCAGGCGGACAAGCTGTTCATCGATGGCGCGGCGGTCCGCCTCGATCTGGGTTTCACCGGGACCGCCCACGAAGCCAAGCCCGCCCCGCTGCCGTTCAAGGTGGGTCCAGGCGCGGACAAGGCGCGTGCGCTGATAGCTGAGCGCGGCCATCTCGACCTGCAATACGCCTTCGTTGGTGCGGGCGCGGTCCGAGAAGATCTCGAGGATCAGGCCGGTCCGGTCCAGAAGTTTGACCTTCCATTCCTTTTCGAGGTTGCGCTGCTGCACGGGAGTGACGGGGCCATCGACAAGGACCAGTTCGACCTCGGCGGCTTTCATCTTGTCCTTGAGTTCGGCGATCTTGCCCTTGCCGAAAAGCATGCCCGGATGCGGGCGTTGCAGGCGCACGACATCAGCCCCCACGACCTCAAGATCGGGGAGTGCTGCGGCCAAGGCGACGGCCTCCTCGAGCTTGTGCTCGGGAGTGCGGCGGTCCTGTTCGGATTTGAGTTCGGGATGCAGCACCCAGGCTCGGGTGGCGACCCGGTCATGTTCCATCAATTGGTGTCTTCACCGTCATAAAGGTTGATCGGCTGCGACGGCATGATCGTCGAGATGGCATGCTTGTAGACCAGTTGGGATTGGCCGTCGCGGCGCAGCAGCACGCAGAAATTGTCAAACCAGGTGATCACACCCTGCAGCTTGACGCCGTTGATCAGGAAAATGGTCACGGGAATCTTGGTTTTCCGCGTGTGGTTCAGGAATGCATCCTGAAGGTTCTGTTTGTCGGAAGCCATATGAATGCCTTTGTTCTTGCTGTGACCGCAGATCGGTTCAATGTCCCTGTTCTTTCACTATGCTGCGACGATGCCGAAGATTCCAGCCCAAAAATCAGCCATTTACCGCCATGGTCAGACGGGGTTGCGCAAGATCAACCGCAAGGGGCGTTTCGCGGCCATTCAATCGCGCCAGAAACTGCTGGTGAGAAGCGCGATGAAGGCCAGAAGTTCCAGTCGCCCCAAGACCATGGCGGCGCAGAACAGGAGTTTTGCCGACTGTCCCAGTTCGATCAGCAGGACCGGCGCGACAGAGCCGGTGCCAACCAGCGGGCCGGTCGTCGTCAGCCCGGCAATGGACAGGACGATGGCCTGTTCGAAGGTGCTGCCCAGTGCGGCGAAGGCCAGTGACAGGAACATCAGCGAGACCGCGAAGAACATGAAGAAGATCCATGCGAAGAAGGCGCCCTTGCGGGCGATCCGGCTGCTGCCCGAGCGGGAATGCCCGACCGAGGAAGGATGCACCAGACGGTCCATCTCGCGCAGGCCGTGCAGATAGAGTGCCCAGACGCGCAGCAGCTTGACCCCGCCCGCCGTCGTGGCCACGCCGCCGCCCATCAGGGCCAGTCCCATGAGGATGATGCCCGAGGTTTCAAGCCCCGACCAGCTGCGCGCGGCTTCCCAATAGGCGCTTTGAAAACCGGTCGTGGTCAGAAAGGACAGGATGGTAAAGAAACTGCCCCAGAGGGCGCGGAGCGGGGCCAGCATGTCGCTTGTCGCGCTGACCTGAAAGGCGCCAAGGTAATGGCGCAGGAACAGCAGCACCGTCACGCCAAGGGCAAGCAGCATGCCCAGCCGGAATTCCGGGTCGTGCTGGATGCCGCGCCGGGCCGTGGTGATCGTGTCGGACGAGAAGGTCAGGCGCGACAGGCCGAACAGCAGGAAAAGCGCGATCAGCATCTCTCCGGCCAGACCCGAGGCGGCGTCCTGCACCCCGCCCAGCGGCGAGATGCCGCTGGTGGCCATGACGGACATGCCGTGGATCAGCGCGACCAGTGGCGGATCACCGAGGATCAGCAGCATGAGCCAGAGCGCCAGTGTCAGACCGGTGTAGATCGGCAAGAGCTGCGCGGTGACCCGGATGATGCGTTGCTGCGGATCGGCCAGACCGCCTTGGGTGAAGCGCGTCTCGCCCTGCCCCGGTTCGGAGGTGGCAGTCACCTCGAACCCGCCCAGATTGAGTGGAGCCAGGATGGCCGAGGCCGCGACCCAGATCAGGAAGCCGCCCATCCAGCCCACCATCCCGCGCCATAGATGCAGCGTGGGTGACAGGCGCGCGGGGTCGAACAGGGTGGCCCCGGTCGTCGTCAGGCTGGAGACCATCTCGACATAGCTGTTGAGGAAGGAAGTTGTGCCCAAGGCGTCGTGAAAGGGCACGGCGAGGATCAGCGGCAAGAGGGTGAAGGCGGCCATCAGCGCCGCGAGGTTGCGCAAGGAACTGCGCCGACGCGGTTGTGCGGCCATGGCGATGGCAACAAGTGTGACGATGGTCAGTGTGAGCGTGCCCGCATAAAAGAAGGCCCGCGCCTCGCTGTGGCTGCGCTGGACGGTGGCGTGGATCGCGGGCAGATACATCGACAGGCCCGCGATGCCGATCAGCAGGATGAGCAGAGGTTGGTCGAAGAGGCGCTTGCGCATCCCGGCCCCGCGTCAGAAAAAGTCGATCGAGACCTGCAACAGCCTCTCGACCTCGGGGACGTCCTTGGCCAGACAGAACATCGCGACGATATCGCCCTCGTCGATGCGGGTGTCCGAGTTCGGTTTGACGACCTGATTGCCCTTGAGGACGCCGCCGACCAGCACGCCTTCGGGAAAATCGATGTCGCGCACTTTCTTGCCCGCCATGGGGGAGGTGGAGAGGACTTCGGCCTCGATCATCTCGGCCTCGGCATCGCCGATGGAATAGACGCCGCGCACGCGGCCATGCCGGATATGGCGCAGGATCGATGAGACGGTGGTGGCGCGCGGGTTGATATAGGCGTCGATCCCCAGAGGTCCCATCAGCGGCACCAGCGTAGGGTCGTTGATCAGGGCGATGGCCATGGGGCAGCCCTCGGATTTCGCGCGCACCGCGGCCAGCATGTTGGTCTTGTCGTCATCCGTCACGCAGAGCACGGCATCGGCGCGGCTGATATTGGCCTCGGCCAGCAGCGCGGCATCCAGACCGTCACCGTTCAGCACGATGGTCCGCTCCAGCGCCTCGGCGGCGCGTTCTGCGGATTTACGGTTCTTTTCGATGATCTTGGCGCGGATCTTCTGGGTGCCTTCCTCCAGCGCGCGGGCCACGGCGAGGCCGACATTGCCGCCGCCGATGATGACGACGCGTTCCTGCTTGCGGGTGGATTTGCCGAAGATTTCCAGCGTGCGGTGGATATCCTCGTTCACCGTAAAGACATAGCAGTCGTCGCCAACGAAAAGCTGATCCTCGGCTTCTGGCGCGAAGAGTACGCCGTCGCGGCGCACGCCCACCACGATGGCGCGCAGGGTCGAGAAGAGATCGGTCAATTGCCGCAGCGGTGTGTTCACCACGGGGCAGTCCTCTTCGATGGTGATGCCCAGAAGCTGCGCGCGGCCACCCAAGAACACTTCGGTGTCAAAGGCGGCGGGGGAATAGAGGCGCTGCAAGGCGGCCTCGGCCACCTCACGCTCGGGGCTGATCACCACGTCGATGGGCATGTGGTCGCGGCGGTAGAGATCGGAATAGATCGCGTCCAGATAGGACTGGCTGCGCAGGCGCGCGATCTTGCGCGGGATGGCGAACACCGAATGGGCCACCTGACAGGTGACCATGTTCACCTCGTCCGAATAGGTGGCGGCGATGATCATGTCGGCATCACGCGCCCCTGCCCGCTCCAGCACGTCCGGATAGCTGGCAAAGCCCGCAATCCCCTGCACGTCCAGCGAGGTTGTGGCCCGGCGGACCAGATCGGCGTTATTGTCGACGATTGTGATGTCGTTCTTCTCGCCCGCAAGGTGCCGCGCGATCTGCCAGCCCACCTGTCCTGCGCCGCAGATGATGATTTTCATGCCTGCGTTCCCTTGAATTCAGAGGCCCTTGGATGGCAGAAGCCCCTCGGATGGTCAATTGATTTGTCATTTTCAGCCCGCCGCGTCACAGTGAAGCTGTCCTGTCGTCAGAGGGTTGTCCCATGTTCCGTTTCGCCTTGTCCCTGCCCCGTCCCGCGCTGTCCGTTCTGGGGCTTGCCGCGCTTGTCCTGTCCGCCTGTGGTCCGCTGGGCCTGTATCACAAGGCGGGCGTTCCTGTGGCGGCGATGAACAACACCCTGACCGATTGCGAGGTCGAGGCATTGGCGAAGGTGCCCGTTGACCAGCGGATCGAGCGCGATCCCATCCGTATCGTGCCGCGCCGCATCTGTGACAGCGCGGGTAATTGCACCGTTGTCTATGACCGCGTGGGCGGTGAGGTCCGGACCTATGATGCCAATGCCGGGTTGCGCGCGCGGGTGCTGAACCAGTGCATGGCCAACAAAGGCTTTACCTATGTCAACCTGCCCGCCTGTTCGCAGGGGGTGAAGCGGGCGGCTCCGGCCGGGGCGACGACGGTCCTGCCACGGCTTGCGCCCAATAGCTGCGCGATCCGCAACGCCGACGGCACATTCCAGATCGTGACGCCCGGCTGAGAGGCGCCGGGGCGCGCGGGATCACTCCAGCGCGTCCTCTTCTGCCTCGTCCATGTCGTCGTCCATATGGGCGATGCGGCCGCCCGCCTTGTTCGAGGTGACGACGCCGAGGGATTTCAGCTTGCGATGCAGGGCACTGCGTTCCATGCCGACGAAACTGGCGGTACGGCTGATATTGCCGCCAAAGCGGTTGATCTGGGTCAGCAGATATTCCCGTTCGAATGCCTCGCGCGCCTCGCGCAGCGGCAGCGTGGCGAGCATGCCGGACAGGACCACGCGGCCTTCGTCGGCCCCGCGCTCCTCGCCCGTGGGCAGGTCGCGCACTTCGATGGGGCCAGTGCCCTCGCCCAGGATCAGCACCCTTTCGATCAGGTTTCGCAACTGGCGCACGTTGCCCGGCCATTCCATCGTCTGCATCAGGGCCGCCGCCTCGCCGCTGAGGGGGCGGAGTGGCAGGCCTTGCGTGCGGTGGAAGAGGTCGATGAAATGTTCGGCCAGCAGCGGGATATCCTCGCGCCGGTCCGCCAGAGGGGGCACGGCGATCGGCACCACGTTCAGGCGGTGAAACAGTTCCTGCCGGAAGCGGCCCGCGGCGATTTCCGCCTCGAGGTTGCGATTGGTGGATGAGACGACGCGCAGGTCGACGCGCACCTTGTCGGATCCGCCCAGCCGGGTGAATTGCTGATCCACCAGCACGCGCAGGATCTTGGACTGGGTGCCGGGCGGCATGTCGGCGACCTCGTCGAAATAGATCACGCCGCCATGGGCCTGTTCCAGAAGGCCGGCCTCCACCCCGCGTTCGGGTGTCTCGCGGCCAAAGAGCACCTCTTCCATGCGGTCGGCCTCGATCGAGGCGCAGCCCACCGTGACGAAAGGCGCACCCGCGCGGTTGGAATGGGCATGGATATAGCGGGCGGCCACTTCCTTGCCCGAGCCCGGCGCGCCGGTCAGCATCACGCGGCCATTGGATTTCGTCACCTTGTCCAACTGCCCGATAAGAGCACGGTGCGCGGCGGAGGCCCCCACCATTTCGGCGGCGGTCACATCCTTGCGGCGCAATTCGCTGTTCTCGCGGCGCAGGCGGCTGGTTTCCATCGCGCGGCGGATCACCACCAGAAGCTGGTCGATGTTGAACGGCTTTTCGATGAAGTCGTAAGCCCCCTGTTTGATCGCGGCCACGGCGATCTCGATATTGCCGTGACCCGAGATGATCACGACCGGCACATCGGGATTGTCGCGCTTGACTGTCTTGAGGATGTCGATGCCATCCATACGGCTGTCCTTGAGCCAGATGTCCAGGATCATCAGCGCGGGCGGTTCGGTGTTGATCGCGGCCATCGCCTCGTCCGAGTTGCCTGCGAGGCGCGTGTCATATCCTTCGTCCTCAAGGATATCCGAGATCAGCTCGCGGATGTCGCGCTCGTCATCGACTATAAGAATGTCGCCCATCTATTTGCCACTCCTCTGCTTTTCTGTCACGTGACCGGCGCGTGGGCCGGAGGGGCCTTCCTGCGCTTCGGTCGCGGAAATGTCGTTGCCGTCCTGTTCCACCGGTCCGGCCGGGGCCAGCAGAAGCCGGATCACGGCCATGGCGCCGGCCTTGCTCTGCCCCTCGAAACAGGGAGCATCCTGCAAGGTCAGGGTGCCGCCATGTTCCTCGATGATCTTTTTCACGATGGGCAGGCCCAACCCGGTGCCTTCGCTGCGTGTTGTCACATAGGGTTCGAACAGGCGCGCGCGGTCTTCGGGCAGGCCGATGCCATTGTCCATGATGCGGATCTCGGCATGGGTCGCGCTGCGTGTCGTGGTGACGCGGATCTGGGCCGCGTGATCCTCGGGGGCACCCTTGGCTTGCAGGGTTTCGATCGCTTCGCCCGCGTTCTTGATCAGGTTGGTCAAGGCCTGATGGATCATCGTGGCATCGACCTCGGCGGCCAGAGGGTCATCGGCCAGATCGGTCACGATCGTCACCCCGGGCTGCCCGGCCTGCTGCAAGAGGACCGCGTCACGCACCAGCGCTGTCAGGCTTTCGGGGCGGCGTTCGGGTTCCGGCATCCGGGCGAATTTGGAGAATTCATCAACAATGCGCCGCAAGTCATTGGTTTGCCTGACGATTACGTCAGTCAACTGTTCAAGGTCCGCGCCGGTCTGATCATCCAGATGTTTGCGGAACTTGCGCTTGATGCGCTCGGCGGACAATTGGATCGGCGTCAGGGGATTCTTGATCTCATGCGCGATGCGGCGCGCGACGTCGCCCCATGCGGCCATGCGCTGTGCCGCGACCAGATCGGAGACGTCGTCGAAAGCCACCACATAGCCTTCGAGCCGGCCCTCGTCGCCGCGCCTCGTGGACATGCGCACCAGAAGGTTTTCAAGCCGACCTGTGCG
>Ga0209347_1005700_pt1 | contig 11603 bp, 9 predicted proteins | sample AutmiccommuBRH23_FD_187382 | JGI IMG/M metagenome (GOLD analysis project Ga0209347, IMG submission 187382) | Deep subsurface microbial communities from Mt. Terri, Switzerland - Autotrophic microbial communities BRH/23 (SPAdes) (version 2) | ecosystem: Environmental > Aquatic > Deep subsurface >...
AAAAACCGTCCGCCACAAAGAGGGCATTTAACCCAGAAGATCCGATCCATTTTTAACCTCCTAAGCGGTAAAGGTCCCGGTTAACGGGGCTAAACCTTGATCTTGCCGGGATCCAGCCAGTCGCTCAGTTTGACCCTGGCCATAACCTCGTCGGGCACCTTGATTACCGCCGGGTACGCTACGTCCAGGGGCCTGGTGGCGTCGATGATCAGCTTGTTGTAGCCGAAGGAATTGGTGAAAACGGTGTTGATATTGCGGATCAGGTCCACGTCCCGCTGGGGGTTTACGGCGGTCAGAGCGGCCCAGATGACCTCTTTTTCATTGAACACATCAATGTCTTCGTCCACCACCACCACCGCCTGGGTCTGCACCGACTCGTTCAGAGCCAGCATGGCGGCCCGTTTGGCCTGGCCTTCCTTGGTTTTTTTAATGGAAATGTAGCAGGACAGGCGGCCTACCCCGGAGTGAGGCATATGGACGGCCACCACATTGCCCAGCTTGGACTTGATGGCGTTGAAGATGCCGCCTTCCTTGGGCAGGGCGCCCAGGTTCCAGTGCCCCTCGTGGCCGGAGAAGATGTCCTGCAGGATGGCCTTGCGCCTCATGGTCAGGGCCGTCACCTTCATCACCTGGCGCAGGCACTGGGCCTGATAGTGACGGGTGACCTCCCCGAAGGGGTCCACTATTTCCCTAACCCCCGGGGGGATCTCACCCTCGATGATAATCTCGGCGTCGGCCGGCACCATGAATTTGTCCCCCCAGGTTTCCGACGGTGTCAGCCGCAGGGGCTCCTGCAGGAAGGCGCCGATGGACTCGTAATCGTCGCGGTCATAAGGGGTCAGGGCCAGCGCCCCCAGGCTGAAGGCCGGGTGGTGGCCCAGTATGTTAATCACCGGGGCCGGTTGGCCCATCTCCTCGTAGCGGCTCAATATCCTTTCCAGGTGCGGGGTGTGGATGGAGATGCCCAATTTTTTTGGGCCTTTGTAAAAGGTCTTGATGAACGAGACGTCATAAACCCCGCTGTCCGGATCCCGCATGCAGCAGGCCATGGTCAGCACCGGGCCCAGGTCCATCTCAAAATGCCTGACGATGGGCAGGTCCGCCAGGTCAATGCTGTCCCGGGGGATAATTACCTCCTTTACCGGCGCCTGGGCTGCCGGAACAGTAACCGGGTCAACCCGCCGGGCTTCCAGTTGGGAAAAGTGAAGGCTCAGCGGCATCTGGCACTTTTCCGGTGGAAAGTCCAGGGCCAGGGCGCAGCGCTCCCGGCGGGCAAAGACATTGCTGACGATGGAAATACCGGAATCCTGGCCGCGCAGGTTTTCACAGCTCTGGAAAAGCACCATGGGAAAGCGGCCGGCCTTGGTCAGCTGCGACAGTATGGCGGTTGCCTCATACCGGTTGGGGCTTATCTGCCGGTCAATCTCCACCAGCTCATGCCCGTGGTGCAGGCGCAACTGGTTGATAAAGCTACCCAGATCCTTCGGCACAGGTAAACCTCCTCAAAAAATAATTGATCCCATTCACCTGGGGGCCGGGTATCTCCCTTGATAACAATTGCTCTTACAGGCACTGCTGATCAGCTCCTGTGGCCGGGCTGACATTGTGCCTGAGGCTGCGATGGCGGTAATAGGGCAGGTGGGGCCTGACGTAGGGGGTGGGAACGTCTTCGGTCCAGATCAGCGGCCCGGAACCGCCTTGCTTGATCAGCACCCATTTGAGCCAGTTTTCATTGTCCACCAGGGGGTAGTCCTCCCGGAAGTGGAACCCCCTGCTCTCCCTGCGGTAAAGTGAGGCCAGCACCATCAGCTCGGCAATGGCCGCCAGGTTTTTGCACTCGTTGGCCTTTACCAGCTGGTGCAGGTCCCCGGCCCCCAGTCCGGCTGTCTGCTGCTTTATTTCCCGGAGCCGGCCCAGGCAGTTTTCCAGGGCGGACCGGCTTTTGATCAGTGAGACCCGGTAAGGGAAAATTTCTTTTTGAATTTGAAGAATAAGGCCGTCGGCGGACAGCTGCCCTCCTCCAAGGGGTCCGAAGGTGTGGGCCAGCAGGTCTGCCGCCTTGCTTCCGGCGGCCCCGGCGCCGGCTGAGGGCGATCCGCCCCCGGGGTTGCCGGCCGCCGATTCCCCGGCCACCCTGCCCGAGACCGCCGTGAAGGCCAGGTTGACCCCCCCGAAGCAGTAGCCCCCATGCGGAGGCACCGGGGTCAGGTCGCCGCAGGCATAAAGATTTGCTATCCCGGTAGCGCAGTCCAGCCCGATGCGGATGCCCCCGCCGTTGTTGCTGGTGCCGTAAAAGGCGGTTACCCATTCCACCTTTTCCCTGAAGGGGTCGATCCCGGCCATGTCCCAGATGCGGAAGGACTCCGGCAGGGTCTGCCGGCACAGATCCCGGTCCTCCGCTGAGGCCGCGGTAACGTCAAACATAATCGGCCCCCGCCCCTCGTGCACCTCCCTGGCCAGGGAAAGGCACATGGTGGGCTGATTGCAGCGGTTTTTCAGCACCGGGTCATAATCCGGCATAAACTCCTCGCCCAGGGAGTTGACCCACTTTCCGCCCACGCTCTGGTACTGGTTGATGCCGTGCACGTCAAAGGGCCGGGCGGTGGTGTTGTGGGTGATCATTTCCATGTTTTGCACCGTGCCGCCGGCCCGCCAGAAGGCGGCCAGCATGTCCCCGGTGAGGTTGCGGTGGCCCACATGGATGGACTTGAAGAGCGCCCCGGCCGAGGCCAGCACAGTTTGTCCGGCCTTAAACCAGAAGGTCTCCCCGGTCCGGTAATTGACTCCCACCGCGCCGGTGCACGGACCCCCGGGGCAGACCAGGTCGGTGACCATCACCCGGTCGATTATTTCCACCCCGGCGTCTATAGCCTTGAGGCGCAGCCCCTCCATCAGGCTCAGGGAGTTGACCAGGCCGTGCCAGGTTTTGATGTGCCCCCTGCTGCGCCGCCGCAGAAAGTCACCGCCGGCCGTCTTTTTAAAGGCCTCCCGCCCTGACTGGGCGCACCACTTTTCCACGGCGCAGATTACCTCGTAATTCCTCTGCCAGAGCAGCCTGACCCAGTGCTGGTCGTTAAGGTAATCGCCGGTGACAATACTTTCCTCAATCCAGTCGGCAATGTCTTCCCCGGGCAGGTTAAGTGCCCAGATGCCGGCGGCGAAAACACTTTGCCCGCTTCTGCCGACCTTGCCCTTGTCCACCAGGACCACCCTGGGTACGCCCAGCTCCCTGGCGGTAATGGCAGCCACGCAACCTCCCAGTCCGCCGCCCACCACCAGAAGATCGCAGTCGATGACATGATTGGGTTTTATTTTCATTATGGCTTACCCCTTCAGGTTATGTTCAGGTATGCGGCCGTACGGGACCGGAACCCTCTACATGGGCTGCGGCCGGCCCGGGCCGGAACGCTTGTTTTTAAGCAGCTGCCGCAAGGTGACAGCCCCGGCTATGATTATGCCGAAGACGTCGGAGTAGGCGCCCGGATCAATAAGGGTGATGCCGGCGGCAAAAAGCAGGATCCGTTCAACGGTGCCGCAGCCCCTGACGATCCAGCCCTGTATCCCCGCCGAGAGGAAGAAGGCGCCGAACATGCCGGTAATAAAGGTGCGCACGATCAATACGGCCGATCCTTCCATCAGCAGAGAGGAGGAGTACATGAACATAAAGGGCATGATGTAGGCCGAAAGCCCGTAAACAAAAGCCGTAAAGCCGGTTTTAGTGGGTGAGGCATTGGCCACCGCTGCGGCGGCGTAAGCGGTCAGCGCCACCGGCGGGGTGATGGTGCTGATGGCCCCGAAGTAGAACAAAAAGAGATGGGCCGCCAGGGGTGAGGCACCCATCTGGATCAGGGCCGGTGCATTGATAGCGGCCATCATCACGTAAATGGCCGTGGCCGGCAGACCCATGCCCAGGATCAGCGAGGTGAAGCCGGTGAGCACCAGCCCCACCATCAGGTTGCCCCCGGAAAGGGAGATTATGAAGCTGGTCAGCTTCACACCCAGCCCGGTGACGCTGATTACCCCCAGGATGATGCCGGCGCAAGCGCAGGCCACGGCCACCGAGACAGCGTTTTCCGACCCCTGCCGGAGAGACTTCAGTATATTCTGCCCGGTCAGCACCTGCCGGTTGGCCACCAACACACAGGCCAGCAGCAACACGATGGACCAGAAGCCGGCCCGCATCACCGACCAGCCGATGCCAATCCAGACCACCAGCATGATCAGCGGGATTAGCGCGTACCAGCCCTGCACCAGGGATCCCAGGAGGGAGGGGAGCTGTTCTTTGGGCAGTCCCCGGAGCCCCATCTTGGCCGCCTCAAAGTCCACCACAAAATAAAGGCAGGCATAGTAAAGCACTGCGGGCAGGGCCGCCGCCTTGGCCACGGCAAAGTAGCTGATGCCCAGGTTTTCGGCGATCAGAAAGGCCACCGCACCCATCACCGGGGGCATGATCATGCCCCCGGTGGCCGCCACCGCCTCAATGGCGCCGGCTACGTGGGGCTTGTACCCGGCACTTTTCATCAGGGGGATGGTGATGGTGCCGGTGGTGGCCACCTCGGCGATGGGGGATCCGGTAATGGTACCCATCAGGGCCGCCGAAACCACCGCCACCTTGGCCGGGCCGCCCCTCTGCCTGCCGGTCAGGGCAAAGGCCAGGTCGACGAATATTTTGCCGGCCCCGGTGTTGCTGAGGAAGGATCCGAAGATCACAAAGACAATTACGAAGGTGGCGGAAATGGCGATGGGCAGGCCGTAAATGCCCTCGGTGGTGCCGTAAAGGAAGGAGATAATGCGCTCCAGGGAGTAGTGCTTGTGCGAGAGCATTCCCGGCAGGTCGCCGCCCCAAAAGGCGTAAGCAAGGAAAACCATGGCCGTGACCGGCAGCGCCCAGCCTGAGGTCCGGCGGGAAGCGTCCAGGATCAGAACAATCATGATTAAGCCGAAAACAACGTCTATTTGTGAGGGAATATAGGCCCCGGAATGGCTTTCCCAGGTGGCTAAAAGGTAGACCGTGGAGGCAACGGCGCCCAGGATAAACAGATAGTCCACCCAGGCCAGGCGCTGATTGTTTTTGGCTGTGGCGGAGTAATTGATAAAGGACAGCACCAGCATAAAAAGAAGGTGGATGCCCCGCTGCTCGATGGCTGCCATAAGTCCGAAGGCCGCGGTGTAAAGATGGAATAGGGAGGTCACGATGGCGATGCCGGCGGTAATATACAGGATAGCCCCGGTAAGATGCCTCTTGCCGGTTTCCATTTCGGCCAAGTTGATGCACCCCTTTTCTGCCTGCAAAGAATGCGCAGAATAAAATAACAGCCGGGTCCGGAGGCCCCAAGGCCTCCGGACCCCGGTCAGTCAGGTCTTACTTGATAACTCCCTTTTCCTTGAAGTATTTTTCGGCCCCCGGGTGCATGGGGATGTATTTTACCGGAGCTGTTTCAATCTTGATGGCCTTGGCGGAGGGGTGGGCATTGTACATCACTTCAATATTTTCGAAGATGGCCTTGGTGATTTTATAGGCCACATCCTCACTGACCTTGGCGTTGACAATAACTATATTGGTGGAGGCCAGGGTCTTCACCGGGTGGCCCAGCCCGTACATATCCGCGGGTATGGTGATGTAATTGAAATAGGGATAGTCTTTCAAAAAGGCCTGGGCCTTGGCCTCCTCGACCTCAATGATCTCAAAGGGGAATTTGCCCAAGGTGGCCAGTTGCTTCACCGAGGGCACCGGAAGAGGCCCCAGGGCTACGGCGGCGTCAGCCTGACCGTCCTGCAGGGCCTGGATGCCGTCGTCGTAGTTGACGTAGGAGAGCTTCATCTCACTTTTGGGCACCCCGTAGTATTTGTCCAGCAGGGTGAGGGCAAGATACTCGGAGGTGTTTCCCTGGGGGCCGATGGCCACTTTTTTGCCCTTGAGCTGGGCAAAATTGGTGATGCCGCCGTTTTTGGCCACCAGCATATGCATCGGCCCTCCGGCCACGCCTCCGAAAAGAACCCTCATGTCAGCCAGCTTTTTCCCCTGGTACCTGCCGGTTCCGCTGTATGCCTCGTAGGCGGCGTCACCGTTGGCGAAACCAATGTCGGCCTCACCTGTTCCGATCATGGTGGTGTTTTGGGTGGATCCACCGGTATTCACCACATCAACCTTGATCCCCGGAACATTCTTGGTGATAATCTCGGACATGCCCACACCCAGCGGGTAATAACTACCCCCGGCGGGGCCACCGGCGATGGAAATCTGGATTTGTTTGGGCGCCTCTTTTTTTTGTTCGCTCTTCTGGTCACCGGAGGAGCAGCCGGATCCGATCACTAATACAGTACTCAGCAGTACTGCAGGCAATAATGACTTGATTCTCATGCGCACCAATTGCCTCCTTTTGGTAATTTTTGAAAACAGGCAAAATTCGACATATTAATCAGCCGATCCAACAAATAAGGCGTAATAAGAATACAGGCCCTGACTCTTACCCTTCTGCATATCCTAAATTAAGGCCCGGTTATGCTGCTCCTATCCGCAAATCAACCTCCCTTCCGCTGTTACCCTTTGATGATAGTTGTTTAGTATGTTGCGCTGTTGCCTTTTTCTGGTAATGAGTTGTGGGAAGATTTATTTTTTACACAATAATAACACACTTAGCCATTGTTTGTTAGGCTAAATAATAACATTTTAATTTTAATTGTGAGAAATAAATTCTTAATCTGAAAACAATAAGGCTTACCTGATTTTAATCAGGTAAGCCCCAGCAGTTGCATTTTTTCTGTGCAGGGCAGGCCGGTGGCCGGGTCCCAGCCTCTCTCCAGGTAATACTGGTCCAGTATCCGGTCCATACCGTCCGGGGTTATTATTTCCCGCCCGAAATAATCGGTGAAGGCCAGCTCCCGCCCCCCTGACCGGACAGGGTAAAACCACATTTCCGGGGGCAGGTCGTCCCGCCTGGAAAAACCAAGTTCCCCGTTGATCATCCGCCAGAGGTTCCAGGATCTCTCGGCCGCCAGCATCAGATCCGCGGCCGGCCGGTCCAGCCCGGTGAGGGAGTTGAATAGGGCGGTGATGGTGTCGATGCTGTAAAACCGGTTGACAAAGGCCCGGTTGCAAAGGCTCAGGCAGTCAAAGAGGGAGCACCAGTCCTCACTGTAGCGGCTCAGCCTGCCCAGAGAGAAAGTGTCACCCTGGATAATTCTGGACCACGCCTCAGCGGGGATTCCCATCCTCCGGCTGTGCCTTTCGAAGTCGGCCATGAACCTGCCCCGGGTGTAGGTTGGAGAACCGCCGAAGGAGATATGGGCGCCCCTGGGGTTGGTGATCTGGGTGAATTCCATGGTGCCCAGGTAGCTTGAGCGGGGGTCGAAGACCGGGCTGTGCCCCTTGATTTGGGTTACATACCGGCCCGCCTCCGGGTCCAGCCTGCCGGCCAGTCCCTTAAGCCCCCCGGCCAGCAGTTCGCCGAACCCCACCCGCCTGGCTGTCAGCCGGGCCAATTCTATGTAGCAGTCGGGATCGTTTTCGTCTATGGCGGCGCCCCCAAGGTCATTGGCCCCAAGCAACCCTCTTTGGGCCAGGAATTGGCACAGCGAAACCAGATTTCTGAAGTCAAACCAGTCCAGTCCTTCCCGGTTCACCACCTCGGTCATTTTGACCCAGCGGCCGTAGTCGGCCCTGGCCGCAGGCAGGGTGCGGATGTTATTGCCGAAACAGACCGTGCCCCGGTGAGGCCCTTCGGTTACCGCCACCATCTCCTTGTCGGCCATGGGGCAGCCCGGACAGCCCAGTGGTTTGCGGTTGGACCTGTATGACTCCGCAAAGTGCCGGAAGGCCTCGATCTTCTCCGGGCCCGGGGAGGATACCCCGGTGCCGTTCCCGGTCAGCACGTGGCCTTCTCCCCACCACTCCACCAATTGCAGGGACATACCATTTTCCTGGAGGGCCTGCCGGCCGGGCCAGGACTTCATTCTTTCCAGCAAACCGTTGATGATCCGGGTGTACTCGGCATGACGGGCCACCTTGATGCCGGTGCTACCCTGGCAGGCTACCAGCGCCTTGATATTTTTCGATCCCATCACCGCCGGGAGGCCTCCCCGGCCGATGGTGCCGCCCTTGTCGATGGAGGTGATGGAAATGCTGACCAGATTTTCCCCGGAGACCCCGATGGGAATGACACTGCAGGGGGAGTGCAGTTTTTTTAATTGGTCCACGGTGTCATAAATGTCCTGGCCCCAGAGGACCGTGGCGTCGCACAGTTCAACGCCCCCCGGGGCGATCCTGATATACACCGGGGAGGGCGACCTGCCGGTAATTACCAGGTGGTCAAAGCCGCAGGACTTCATCATCAGGGCGAAGGCACCGCCCCCGGAGGCCCTGGCGAAGGCCCCGCTGGCCGGAAGCCGGGTGCTGATGAAGACCTTGGCCCCGCCGGGGACCACCGTGCCGGCGAAGGGGCCGGCCCCGATAATGATGGGATTGCCCGGGCTAAAGGGGTCCAGATCCGGGCTGACCAGGCTCCGGGCCAGGCTGGTGTTGATTCCCCCGCCCCCGATGAAGCTGTCAATCATCTCCCGGGGGGTCTCTTCCACCCTGGTTTTCCCGGTGGTTAAATCGAGGTACAGTATTTTTCCGGCATAGCCCGGTACGGTCACAGCCGGTCACCCCCTTCGGCCAGACTAATGCCGCCGTACAGGCAAAAGGCGGCGCAAATGCCGCAGCCGTCGCATTTTTCCAGGAGAGAGATGCTAAAATCCCCGGTTGAACAGTCCGGTCCGCTGATGCTGACCGCGGCGGCGGCGGGGGTGTAGGCGCCGGTGAATCTGTATGAGCAGCGCAGCATGCAGGTCAGACAACCCACGCAGCGGCGGGGGTTGATCGCCAATCTTTTTTTCTTGCTCAACTGTCCGGCCTCCTTTGGCTTTATTTGAAAAAACAGATTATTGATTAATTGTAACATAATCTTGGAGGGATGAGATGCCGGCGGGGCTAAATGCGCCTGAAAAAGAAAAAATCCGGCGTACCGGAGCGTACCCAGACCTAAAAAGTATTTTGGGGCATTATTCTAGTCCTCAGAGGCTGATTCGGTGAAATTGATTATGGCGCAGCAGACGGGGCAGTGGCAGGTATCGGCGGCTTCGCCGGCATGGCAGACGGTGCTGCACTGCGGGCAGACTTTGACGTTCATGGAATCCCCCCTTAATGTCCATCTATATAAAATTATAATACCGGGGATACCTTAAAGGAATATGCCCCCTGCAAGTATACAACATTCATGGGTTGATGAGTTCCGTACAATCCAGTTGAAAAAGGGCGCCGGTAAAATGTACAATTACATTTAGCGGCAATTTTTAATCGGAGGAAAGAGCATGGTCAAAATCAGCGACCTGGCAGCCGGGCCAATCTGGCACCTGCTGGGTATAGAACCTGTGGACGGTGAGGACGGCGAGGTAATTCTGAGGGCGCCTGTGGTGGAAAGTATGCTGCAGGTTTACGGCAAGGTCCATGGCGGGGTATTGGCCACCCTGGTGGATGCCTCCTCGGCGGTGGCGGTAAATCAGGTGCTGGGGGCAGCCCGGGGAGCAAGTACGCTGGAAATGAAAATTAACTACCTCCGTCCGGTGGACAAAGGAATGCTTTATGCTAAGGGCGAGGTGGTGCACCTGGGGCGCACCATGGCGGTGACCAACGCTACGGTCTGGGACGACCAAGGCAGAAAAATAGCTTACGGTACGGCTACATTTATCATCTTTGACTATGAGAAGTGAGCCATTAGTTGGCATCCGGCGCTGATTAGCTGTTTTGGGTTGGTACCTTTTTTACTGCATTTGTGAAATAATACCGGCAGATCACCTTCAGATTACAAAAGATGTTTAAGATTGTCTGCAAAAAAAGCGTTTTACCAGCGCCAGTCGCTGTAAAACGCTTTTTTGCAGTTAGGGTAATTTAACTTGAAATATTTTTTAAATCTATATTGTATTTTTTAATTTTAAGATAAAAAATTCTTCTGGTTAAACCAAGCAACTCCATGGCCCTGGTCTTGTTGTTTTTACAGTTCTTAAGGGCAGAAATAATAGCTTTTTTCTCTACTTCCTCCACTATATATTTTAGTTTGGGGAAATCTTCATCAGTCGGTTTAGTAGGGGTAGAAATGAGAAACTTTTTATTGGCACCTGAAGCAAAATTTTTTGGTAAATGTTCTGTTTTAATCGCTCCAAAGGGGCACATCAGAACGGCATGCTCAATAACATTGTTTAATTCCCTTATATTGCCAGGCCAGTGATAATCTTTAAGAAGATCGGAAACAGATTTACTCAAGTTGACCTTCTTACTATAAACACTGGTATATTTATTTACGAAAAAATCTATGAGCAATTGCAAGTCATCTTTGCGTTCACGTAACGGGGGTAGATAAATAGGAATAACACTCAATCTATAGTATAAATCTTCCCTAAAGGTACCTTTTTCCACCATTGATTGCAAATTGCGGTTTGTAGCAGCAATAAAACGGATATCCACGTGTATCTGTTTACTGTCACCAATACGTTCGATGGTGCGTTCCTGAATTAATTTTAATAATTTGGATTGCATGGAGATACTCATATCCCCAATCTCATCCAGGAAAAGGGTTCCTCCATTGGCCAGTTCAGCTTTGCCCGACTTTCCCTCCTTTTTAGCCCCGGTAAACGAACCTCCCACGTAGCCGAACAGCTCGCTTTCCAGCAGTGTCTCCGGTATGGCGGCGCAGTTCACATCCACAAAGGGCTTGTCCTTCCTGTTGCCGGAAACGTGAATAGCTCTGGCCAGTAAGTTTTTGCCCACCCCGCTCTCACCCAGAATCAAAACGGTGGCGGTGCTTTCAGACGCTTTGTAGGCCTTGATCAGGGCCTTGACAAACTCCTTGTTCTCCCCGATCAAGGAGGCGAAATCACTGGGCAGAGAGCTTTTGAGCTTAAGTTGCTCTTCATAATACTCCACAATTTTTCTCATTTCCAGCATTTCGTTCATGACCTGATGCAGCTGTGATGCTTCTCTAAAAATACCTATACCGCCAACTAGCTTTGAGTTGTTAAAAATAGGCAGCGAGTTTGTAATTATAGTTAATTTTGATTTTCTAAGTATACTTTCTTTGCCAATTAAAGGCTTTCCTTTTCTTACCACGGTATTTAATAAAGAATCAGGTTCAATGTCCTCAAGCTTTTGCCCTTTAGCCTGGGATGAATTGATGCCCATCAGCTTTTCCCACTGTGAATTAACATAAAGAATCTTTGTGTCTTTATCAATCACAATAATAGCGTCTTTTATGCAATTGATTAGCCAGTCTTTAAAAAAGGTATCATCAATAAATGGTAAGTCACTTTTGCTTTCCATGGCAGCATTCTCCATAAGACTAAATTTTGCATTTCTTTGACAGGAAATAACATAATTGTCACAAGGGTAATTGTTTACACAAACTGAAGTTGTGGACAGCTTGTTATGTATACAGCTTGTGACAAACTACAAAAAGTACACAGTGGTCAATGCTTATTTTATGTGGCCTGCGGAATTTTTGTATATTATATGTACCATTCTAGTGTTTTTCAATAGCGAAATCAAGTATGTTTTGGCTTATTAAACACAG
>Ga0209347_1005701_pt1 | contig 11600 bp, 7 predicted proteins | sample AutmiccommuBRH23_FD_187382 | JGI IMG/M metagenome (GOLD analysis project Ga0209347, IMG submission 187382) | Deep subsurface microbial communities from Mt. Terri, Switzerland - Autotrophic microbial communities BRH/23 (SPAdes) (version 2) | ecosystem: Environmental > Aquatic > Deep subsurface >...
TAAACAAAATGGTATCGTATAATCTAAAACTTTTTTTGTCGCTTCCCTATCAAATAAAACAATTTCAAGCCATTTATCCAATCCAAATAAAACAATTGGAAGATCAACCGGGCTTAAAGTTATTGCAGCAACGGGAACTTGGTTAGAATACTTTGAAGATAACTTCTGAACGATATCTAAAAAATATTTTAACCTTGGAAAGTTTTCTGCTTGCGGTGAGGGAAGGTTAAGAATTTCGTCAGGATTAGAAAAAACGGGTCTCCTTAGATTAGGTGGGAAGTCTTCAAAATACTTTAGTTCACTTCCAAAAGCAGCCCCTAATAAGGGTATTGAAAATGGGGCATATATAAAATCGGATTTAAATGTTTCATAAGCAGCACATTGTCCTTCATAATAAAGATCGGAATTGGAATAGTATTCCTTTAATGGTGCATTTATGATTCCCGCTCCATATAAACTCAACAATAAACTAAATGGACGTCTATCAACGGGAGCTCCTTGTGCAGTAGCCAATATTCTCTCGAAACTAGTCATAATTTGCTCCGCAAAGAAAGCTCTTCGAATAATTTAACTGCAGAGATTGCATTCAGCGCAGTTCCGTCTCCACCAACGGTTTTTACTAATTCCGGTCGGAGATTAAATATTGCTCCACCGACAGCCAACATTAATTTATCTTTATAACCTCTATTATCTATCTCATCGCGAAGTTTTTTTATATTTTTTGCATTCACGAACATCATAGCTGATGCACCGATTACTTTAGCTCCATTATCGAGCGCACAATTAATAAATTCTTCAGGAAGGACATCATTGCCAAGATCGTGGACTTCCCAGCCTGATGCTTCCAAAAATACAGATACTAATCTCCTGCCTAAGGAATGATAGTCATCCTCTATATTGCCGACTACTGCAATTCCTTTATGAATTTTCTCATGCTTTCTTTTATTGTATTCTTTAGCAGTTTTTAATAGTATATCTTCGGCAATCTTTCCGACAATATAACCGTTTGCAAGACTAATATCGGGATTCTTCATCCAATATTCCCCGAATAATAACAACGCTGGTTCTAATAAATTTTTAAGTGCATCTTCATAATTATTCTTAATTGCATATTCGTCAACAATATCATTAGCTGCAATTCTATCAGAAATTTTCAAAGCTTGAAATAAACTTTCAATTTGCTCGGAAATCATAAAGACCTCGTTATTTATTGTATCATGTATATTATCGGTTTTCTTAAGAATTATTTGAATTGGAATTTAACAATATCCTTTTAAAAGTCAAAAAAAAGGGCACCTAAGTGCCCTCTTTAATTTTTTAATGTTGATTATTTACTGGAGGTAAGTTGTATAACTTGCATAAATTGCAGATACAACTACTAATAGAAACATTAAAACTACGGCTACAAATCTCAACATAATATGCTCTCCTAAATAATTTGGTAAAAATATCTATAAAATATTACCCCGTTATTTCTAACGGGGTAAATATTATTTTATTAAAAGCATTTTCTTGTTAGTGAAAAATTCTCCTGCTTTTACAGTATATATATAAGCACCTGATGAAACTTTATTTCCAAAGTTGTCATCGCCATTCCAGATTACAGAATAGCTACCGGCCGGCTTATTGTTATTTAACAGTGTTTTTACTTCCTGTCCTAACATATTATATATTCTTACTGTAACTAATGCTTCAACAGGGAGAGCATATTTTATTGTTGTTGAAGGATTGAATGGATTCGGATAATTCTGTTCAACTCTAAAATCAGTTGGTAACACAGCCGTTTCCTCTCCGATTGCAGTTATTCCGCTGCCGGTTTTAAATTTGGCAACACCTGAATAGTTAGAATATTTATCAGCATCGGTTTTACTTCTAACACGCCAGAAATATTCTTTATTTTCTTCTAATCCTTTTACCTTATAAGAAGGAGAATTAAGACCTGAATAAGTAACCGAGTTTTCCATCTTTGCATTATCAGCGACTTCTAATTCATAAGCTAAATTAGCTGATGGTGCAGAAGGAGTCATCCATGATAAAACGGGTGATGAAGTATTAACCGTAAGATTATTTGCAGGTCCGCCAATTCTTGGCTGGATAGCAAATGAAGGTCCTGCATCAATTGTAAATTCTTCGATTGCTGAGAATGAAGAATACGAAGCACCACCATACCAAGCTCTAACTTTCCAGAAATATGTAGCTCCGGGTGTAAGTCCGGTTAATGAAGCAAAGGTATTTGTACCCTGAACATTAGCGGCTATTGTTGTAGTAGCTAATGGGAAGAACACATCTGAATTGCTATAAACAACTTCAAAGCCCTGAATTCCTGCAGTAGAACCTGTCCAATACCAATAAAGATCAACATTGGAGGAATAAACGGTTGCTCCACCAATTGGGTATGTAAGTGCTACTAAACCGCTGCTTGGTCCGCCTGCTAAAGTAAATGATCCTTCAGACCATGCTGAATATGATGAACCATCATAAGAAGCTACTGCCCAATAATATGTAGTTCCATAATTAAGTGGTGCAGCGAATGTATAGAATGTTTGGTTCAAATCATTTACATCTGCTGAACCATCATAAGTAATATTCCAGTTAGCAGAGTTAGAACCTGATTTCCATCTAACAGTATATTTTGTTAAACCAAGAGTACCACCTTCAACATACCAATAAACCGAAGGCATTGCATCATAAACCGTTGGATTACCCACGGGCCATGAAGCTACCGGATAAGAAGTTCCTATTCCGCCATCAACAACGAAGGAAGATGTAGCAGACCATGCACTAGTACTTGAACCATTATCAGATCTTACTCTCCAATGATAAGAAGCTCCCGGAGTAAGTCCGCTTGCCTGTACAAATAGATCAGCAACATCATTATACGTAGGTATTCCTGTAAATGGAGTTGCCAGTGGCTGAATCTCTACATCAAAAACTAATCCTGAGCTTGATGCACTTAAATACCAATATAGATAAGGTGCGGTTGTATATACTGTAACAGACCCTGTCGGATATGAATTAATTGGTTGTACTAAAGTACCTGTACCATTTGTTTTAAATGAAGAAGCAATGCTCCAAGCACCAATCTGTTCTTCCGGTGTTCCGCGTTTATAAACGCTTCTTACTCTCCACCAATGAGTTAAACCGGGATTTAGATTTGAAATTGCTGTATGATAAAGAGCATTAATATTTGTTGCGCTATAAACAGCCGCTCCAAAATTTGTTAAACTTACCTCTAGATCATAAGTAAGACTTGTTCCAACTCCACCTATGTACCAATAGAAAGTTGGTTTACTCTCATAAACCAAGTATCCACCTATGGGATAAGATGGGTTGACAGAAACCGCGCCACCCGAAGTTGTGAAATACCTAACAGGTGAATAACCTAATACTTCATTACCTGCATTAAGTAAAACAACTCTCCAATAATATTTTGTGCCGCCTGTTGGTGCCCAGCTATAAAATAGATTTGAAGTAGTAACTTGGAAATCAGGAGTTGACCATTCTAATTCAGTTGGTGGAACTAAAGATGCTTTCACCTGAAACTTGAATTGCATTGTTCCAACTGCTTGATTAATTGACCAAGTGAACATTGTATTATCTGTGTAAACTAATGCTCCATTTGAAGGCCAGTTTGGATTTATTGTTACTGCAGGGATCGTAGTAAAATGCCAAATTACTGATGGGACACTTGTAACACCATCTTTAGCAACAACCTGCCAGTAATAAGTTGTGTTATTATTTAATGGGAATGGGAATGAACCCGGATTAGCATCATCTTCGGTATAATCATAATATGTCATCGATGTGGTATTTGCAGGAATAGCTAAATCTGTGTAAATAACATTTGCATCAAAAGCTACTTGACTAGCGCCCGAAGTTGATACGCGAAGTTCATATTCAGATTCAAAAGAAGCATCTGTCCATGTAAATGTTGGCTCTACTGCAACACCTGTTAAACCGTTATATGGAGTAAGCAGAGGTAAGCCTGTATAAAAATATCTTGTTCCGCTTGTTTTGGATTCAGTATTATTGAGTTTGAGCACATCATTCACTCTTGCAGTTACTTTCCAAAAATATTTTGTTGCTGCGGTTAAAGCAACCGGACTATAATTTAAAGTCGCTACTGTGCCATTTAATAAAGCGGGTGCAGGGTTATTAGCTTCTACATAAACGTCATATTGAACCGAAGATGTACTCGGGTTCATCGTCCATGTAAGATTTGGAGTTAAATCAGGTGAAATAAATCCGTCCGCTGGTCCGCTTAATAAAGGAGTATCTAATAAAGTAACAAATGTAAAAGTAGCTGAGGTTACAGTTGAAGCAGTCGGTGCATCACTATCTGTGGTTTCAACTATCCAATAGTATTGTGAGTTATAATCTAATGGAGCAAGAAGATTATAGCTCGTACCAGCTTGAGAAGCGGAGGTGTGAACTAAAGTAGTTAGTAACGCATCAGAATAAATTTTTACGACATAACTGTATGCACCAATTCCGCCTGTTGCTGCATTCCAAGTAAAGGTCGGGGATAGCGGTTGTAATGTTGCCGAGTTTGCAGGAGTCAGAAGAAGACCGGTTGCTAAATCGGCTGCAGTTGTAAATTTAAATACTGATGAATATCCATCTGCCGGAGAGGCATCATAAGATTTTACAACCCACCAATATTGTGTCGATGGGGATAATGTTGCTGCAGGCACTTGCTCTTGACTAACACCTAAAGCGGCGGCTGAATAAACCGAAGTGGTTAATCCCGCATCACTGAAAATTTCTACATCATAAGTGTATGGAGCGGTTCCTGCTACGGCATCAGACCAATCTAATAAAACTGTTTTGCTTACTCCAAGAGCAGCATCGGCAGGGAATGTTGGAACGGCAAGTGTAAATGTCGCTGCTAATGTAGTAAATGAAAATGGAGCATATAAAGAAGGTCCATTATCATCTGTAGCTGTAACGCGCCAAAAATATGTTGCACCGGGACTTAAAAATCCTGCCGGCAAGTTTAATGAAGTTCCTGCCTGTGAAGCAGATGTATATATAATGGATCCAAAAGTTGCGTCTGTATCATCAATCTCCAATACATAGTTCACCAATCCGAGACTCGGAATTGCAGCTGGCCATGTAAAATTTGGAGTTTGATTCTGTGTAGCATCTAAATCAGCCGGAGCTGATAATAATCCTACCACGGGTTGTGCGGTGAGCTCGCTCGTTGAAAATGCAAATAGCAACGCGACAAGTGTGAAAAGTAGTAAATGATTTTTTCTCATTTATACACCCTCTCTTTTATTTAAGTTTATTTAATGGCTGGTAGAAATCGAACCTTAATAAGTTACTATGTCTGGTTTAAACGTTTTCTTAATTCCATAATAACCTATTTAATGTAAAAAGTAAAGAATAAAAGACAGAAAATCTCATTTAAAATTTTGATATGTGATTTTGCTCAAAATGGATGTTTACTCCATAAAACTTAGTAATTCCGATATTTGGATAGAATTCAGTGAATAAAAATCAAATCCTCGAATTTGAGAGAAAAAATTGATAATTCAGGCCCTCAATTGAGCAATGAATATTGGAATTTGGTTACGATTTTTGAATAGAGAACCTAAGTTGATTAATAATCATTCCTTATAAAACTTCTGCACTTCGTTATATCGAAAACAATTCATTTCATGGTCATTGACTAACCCTGTTGCTTGAAGATGTGCATATATAATTGTGGAGCCGACAAATTTGAACCCTCTATTCTTAAGGTCTTTTGAGACTGCATCGCTTAGAGGACTTGTTGCAGGAAGCTCTTTAATAGAATTAAATTTATTAATTACCGGTTTTCCGTTATTAAAACTCCATATATAATTAGAAAATGAGCCAAATTCTTTTTGGATTTCGAGAAATCGTGCCGCATTATTTATTGCAGCTTCTATTTTTAATCTATTTCTGATTATACCGGAATTTTGTAATAATTCTTCCACTTTCTGTTTATCGTACTTAGCAACTTTCACGGGATCGAAATTAGCAAACGCTTTTTTATAACCGGAGCGGCGTTTAAGAATTGTCTCCCAAGATAAACCTGCTTGGGCACTTTCCAAAATTAAAAATTCAAAATGGGTTCTATCTTCATAGCAGGGTACTCCCCATTCTTCGTCATGGTATTTCATCATAAAATCTTTTTGATTATGCCAGCCACAGCTTTTTTGAATTCTTTCCATACTATTCTCTCTAATTTGTTTGGTAAGATAATAAAAAAATAATTTGACATTCTGATAGCAAAGTGATATCATAATGCTATCAATTAATTGGAGTTTGGTAAAATGGAAGCTATTACCGAAAAAAATGCTTTTAAGATTAATGGTTTTATCGTAGCAGCGTTTGTTTTTTTACTTGCCATAATCGAAGTTTTTCTCATTATCCAAAATGCGGGTTCAGAAAATCCCAATTTTCTATTTATCTTTTTTCCCATAATGTTAGTAATTGTTTTAATTATGCCCGGTTTTCTCGTTGTTCAGCCAAATGAATCGAAAGTATTGATACTTTTTGGTAAATACATCGGGACAATACATAATTCCGGTTTTTGGTGGGCAAATCCTTTTACTATCAAAAAACATATCTCTTTACGTATAAGAAATTTTAATAGTGATAAGATCAAAGTAAACGATATTCATGGCAATCCGATCGAAATTGCTGCAGTTATTGTGTGGAAAGTTGTCGATTGTGCTCGTGCTTTATTTGATGTGGAGAGTTTCGAGAAATTTGTGGAGATTCAAAGCGAAACTGCTATCCGTGCTTTAGCCACCGAGTATCCTTATGATTCTAATGATAATGAAAAGGAATCACTAAGAGGCAATACAAAAGAAATTTCGGAGAATCTTCAAAGACAATTACAGACTCGTTTAGAGATAGCCGGAGTAGAAGTTGTAGAATCAAGATTATCTCACCTCGCTTATGCGCAGGAGATAGCTCAAGCTATGCTAAGAAGACAGCAGGCGCAAGCAATTGTTGCAGCTCGTCAAACAATCGTTGAAGGAGCAGTCGGCATGGTTCAAATGGCTCTTGTCTCTCTAAGCGAACAAAATATTGTAAATCTCGATGAAGAGAAAAAAGCTGCTATGGTTAATAATCTTCTTGTTGCCTTAGTTTCTGAATCTCAAGCTACACCGGTAATCAATACAGGAACTCTCTATTGATGACGGAAAAAAAGAAGTTTTTATTACGATTAGATGAAAAAGTTTATGCCGCCCTGGAAAAGTGGGCGGCTGATGATCTTCGCTCTATCAATTCTCAAATTGAGTATATACTCAAAGAATCGTTAAAAAAAACCAACCGAATTAAAAAAGAAGAAAAAGATTCTTCTCAGTGAAGGGCATTTATTTTTACTTATTTTTTTTACTGATTTAAACCTTTTTATACCCAAGTATGTTTAAATTGTGTAGTGAAATTTAAAATTTAAGATAGGTCTAAAATGCCAAAATCAGTAAAACTAATTTTCTTACTACTAATAATCCTTCTTACCATTGTTTTTACACCGGTCCAAATCTATTCACAGACAGTCTCTGAAAGAATTGAATCACTCATTTCTCAAATGACACTCGAAGAGAAAATACTTCAGCTCCATGCCGAAGGAGGATTTAACACTGCTGATAATAATAGATTAAATATTCCCGGTTTTATTATGGCAGATGGTCCTCATGGAGTAAGAGATGGTTTAGCTACTTCTTTTCCGGTTGGTATTTCTATGTCGGCTACATTCGATCCTGATCTAATGGAAAGAGTGGGAATGGCTATGGGCAAAGAATTCCGTGGCAAAGGAAAACATCAGGCATTGGGACCTTGTCTAGATCTTACACGCGATCCCAGAAACGGTAGAACTCCCGAAAGCGGAGGTGAAGACCCATATCTGATTGCGAAAATTAATACAGCGCTCGTTAAGGGCATTCAATCGGCAGGCGTTATTGCCACGATAAAACATTATAATGCCACTCATAAACAGATTGGAAGAATGAGTAATAATTATACTGTCGGAGACCCGATGTTGATGACGGCTTATGGATTTAGCTTTCGCTCCGCACTTCAAGATGGAGGTGCCTTTTCGATCATGAGTGCCTATAATAAAATAAACGATCAGTTCGCTTCCGAGAATAAAAATTTACTTACTACAATACTCAGAAATAATTGGGGATTCCCATTTTATGTAGTTTCAGATTGGGGAGCAATTCATAATTCAGAACTCGCAATAAAAGCAGGCTGTGATGTTTGTATGGGGAGCGAAAATTATGAAAATGATCTCTTGAATTTAGTTAATAGTGGTGCTGTTTCCCTTAATGTTATTAATGAAGCCGTAAGAAATGTTTTAAGAACAAAAATATTAGCAGGAATGTTAGATTATTATCCTTCAGGAGATCCGGCTGACGTAAATAGTTTTGACCATCAAGCACTTGCACTCGAAGCAGGTTTGAAAAGTTTGGTATTGCTAAAAAATGAAGATAACTTTTTACCATTAGATAAGAGAAAAATTAATAAAGTTACAGTTGTTGGTCCAAATGCAAATTCTCTTCCTTTAGATGGAGCGGGAAGTGCTTATGTATCTCCTTTTTACACCGTTACACCGAGACAAGGAATTGAAAATTATCTAGGTGCTTCGAAAGTTTTTTATGCTAAAGGAGTAGAGCTATCGGGAAATTATTCAACTGATCTTGGAGTTGCATTAACGGAAGCAAAAAATTCTGACTTAGTAATATATTTCGGAGGATTGGATTCTTCTCAAGAAGGTGAAGGATTTGATCGCTCTAATGGTTCAATAATGCTTCCCGGTAAACAAAATGATTTTATAAAACAGCTTAGATCCGTTAATACAAATGTAGTGGTTGTTTTAATTAGTGGAGGCATCTGCTCTGTATCTCCTTTTGTAAATGATGCAAAATCGATATTATATGCTTTCTATCCGGGACAGGAAGGGGGCAATGCAATTGCGCAAGTTCTATTCGGCGATTATAATCCGGCAGGGAGATTGCCCGTTACAATGCCCGTTAATGATAGCCAAATTACAAATGAAATAACTGATTTTGATTTTAATAATGATTATGCATGTGGTTATCGTTATTATGATAAAAATGAAATCACTCCACAGTATTCTTTTGGATATGGTCTTAGTTATACTCAATTCCGGTATTCAAATTTTGCAATTTCTCCAGATGGAGGAACGACAGGTGATATTTATGAAGTGAGTTTTGATCTTAAGAATATAGGTTCAAGAGAAGGCGAAGAAGTTGCTCAGCTATATTTGTCCTATAAAGGGGCTGATGACTTAGTCCCTCCGGTTAAAGAGCTTAAAGGTTTTAAAAGAGTTCATTTAGATGCCGGTGAAACCAAGACTATTAAGATGTTGGTTACTGCAAATGAATTATACCGATATAATAATAATTCAGATGCTAAAATCTATCAAGTACCATCCGGATATTTCACTTTCCGAGTAGGAGGTTCGTCTGATAATCTTCCTTTAGAAAAAACAATTCATATTGCCTGGCGTTCAATTAGATCTGATTTACAGATTGCAAATATATGGACTATGCCACGCTTTCCATTAAAAGGACAGCAGGTTCATTTTATTGCTTCGGTAATAAATAGAGGGAGCGGATCGAGTCCAAAGGGACAATTTTTACAAGTTAATTTTTTAGTCAATGGAGTGAAAATTTGCGAAGCTATTAATTTCTCAGGTTCAATTCCTGCCGGTGGAATGCAGATGATTGAAGGTAATGTCGGAGATGGTGCGGGACCTAATTATTGGACTGCCGGAGAACCGGGTGAATATACGGTTGAAGCAATTGTTGATCTTCCCAATACTGTTAATGAGGATGTGGAAGGGAATAATAGCAAAACGGTTAAGCTAGAAGTTTATCCTGAACCTGCAATAAATTTAGCTTTAGGAAAATCTGTTACTGCAACTTCCTCTGAAAGTAATTTATATCCTGCAAATAATATTACTGATGGTAATTATGGTACTCGTTGGTCTTCAAAATTTACTGATCCTCAGTCGGTAACAATTGATCTAGGTTCTGTTATGGATTTTAACCAAATTAAATTATTCTGGGAAGCTGCTTACGGAAAAAATTATATAATCCAAGTATCTGATGATCAATCTAATTGGAAAACTATTATCACAAAAGTTGATGGTCATGGAAATATCGAAAAATATGATATAGCCACATCCGGTAGATATATAAAATTCATAGGAACTGAACGTGGTACTGAATATGGCTATTCGCTTTATGAAATAGAAGTTTATAAAGTTATTAAACCCGTTTCGGTTGATGATGAAAAAAAAAGCGCACTGCCGATAAATTTCAAATTGAACAATAATTATCCAAATCCATTTAATCCAACGACAACTATTGAATATCAGCTTCCAAAGGAGGGGATTGTAAAAATAGAGATTTATAATTCACTTGGGCAGTTAGTGAAAGTATTAACTGATTCTTTTCAGAATGCAGGTATTCATACTATTAAGTGGAATGGAAAGGATACCTATGGTACTTCAGTAGCAAGTGGAATCTATTTTTATAGAATGAATACTGAAGGATTTACTCTCGTAAAAAAAATGATGCTTTTGAAATAATTACAACTAACTCGGCCGTGAAGTTCTTTCACGACCGAGGTTACTCTAACTTTAAGTGAGATATATTATAAATTTATTGCAGCTTGAACATAATAGGAATTGCCACTTCGCACTTTACAGGTTTCCCTTTTATTAAACCCGGTTTGAATTTTGCTTGCATTACTGCTTTCTCTGCCGCTTCATCTAAACCGTTTCCGGCACCTTTAATTACCTTTGTACCAACCACATCGCCATTCTGATCTATAAAAGCTTTTACAAATACTCTTCCTTCTATTCCTGCTTTTTTTGCTTCTTCGGGATAAACAATATTTTTTGCAATAGCTGCAACACCTCCGATAAGTTCAGGCATTTGCTCTGCTTGGATAAAATATGAATCATTATTGCTTCCAAATATTCCGACTGTTGGAAGATTGGAGAATGTTAATTCATATTTATTATTAGAATTTTTAGATGCACTAAATTCCCAAGAAAATTGAAAATTTTTATTTTCTCCATTCTCTTGATACGAAGTGAAATTCCAGTTTTTTACTTTTTCATAAATTAATTTATCTAAATCGGGAGAAACACTTTTTACCACTTTAAGTTTGGAGAATGAACCATCACCATTTGCATAAATGATATATTCAAAATTTAATGTCTCATCCATCCCCGAATATTCTGATAATAGCTGATTTAATCCCTTTGTTAAATTTTCTGCGAATAACGGATCGGTAACTAATCTGCTGCTTACCGATTCTGCTTCAAGCATTTTAAATTCTTTAGCATAACTTGGGATAAAAGAATCACTGCTATTGCTTTGACAGCTTGTAAGTGTTACAGCAAAAATTAGAAATGCAATAAGATTTTTCATTTTAGTTCCCTCATAGTTTATTTGATGTTATAATTATAGTTCCTTCCTTTGGAGATTTAATCTCTGCCGTAGGAATTGAATTGATTAATAGTTTAATCATCTGTTCCTGATTCTCAACTTGTCTTACAGTTTTTTCAAGTTGAATGGAAT
>Ga0209347_1005702_pt1 | contig 11600 bp, 8 predicted proteins | sample AutmiccommuBRH23_FD_187382 | JGI IMG/M metagenome (GOLD analysis project Ga0209347, IMG submission 187382) | Deep subsurface microbial communities from Mt. Terri, Switzerland - Autotrophic microbial communities BRH/23 (SPAdes) (version 2) | ecosystem: Environmental > Aquatic > Deep subsurface >...
AAGAACAAGGCCGCCAACGCGTTACGCCGACTGCAGAGAATCCCACAACTGGTCCAGGGATTTTTCCGCGACCCGAATCTGGCCTACATCACGGCCTGACTCAACTTACTTACGAACTCCTTAGTAACTAACGGGCCGCATCCGCGGACCGGTGCCGAGACATTCAGCGCGCGGTGACCGCCAGGACGGCGTCGGCGAGTTCGGGGCGGCACACGATCAGGTCGGGTAGCTTCGAGTCGCGCTGGTTGTAGGTCAGCGCCGAGCCGTCGATGCGCGAGGTGAACAGTCCGGCGGCCCGGGCGACGGCGACCGGGGCTGCGGAGTCCCATTCGTGCTGGCCTCCCGCATGCACGTAGACCTCCGAAAGGCCTTGTACCACGGATGCGACTTTCGCTCCGGCGGAACCCATTTCGACGAGGACGCCGTGCAGTGCATCGCGGACCTCGAGCGCGACGGCGGGTGGCCGGGTGCGGGAGACCACGATCCGCGGCACCTCGGGAGCAGCGGGAGGGGCGGCCACCGTGGGCGTGGCCAGCGTGACGCCCTGCGCCGGTAGCGCGACAGCGCCCGCGATCAGCTCGCCGGAACCGCCGTTGCGCTCCCAGAGAGCCACGTGCACCGCCCAGTCCGACCGGCCGAGCTCCGAGAACTCCCGGGTGCCGTCGAGGGGGTCGACGATCCATACCCGTTGCGCGGCCAGCCGCACCGGATCATCGACACCCTCTTCCGACAGCACGGCGTCCTCGGGCCGCTCGGCGTTCAGCGCGGCAATCAGGAAGTCATGGGAGCGCTTGTCTCCCGCGGCTTTTCTCTGCTCGGCGCTCGCGTCCGCCAGTTCGGCGCGAACATCGAGCAGCAGCGCGCCGGCGTCGGTGGCCAGGTGTGCGGCGAGTTCGTGGTCGTTCATTTCTACCCTCTGCTCTCGAGAAGCTCGATGACCGAGACTGCCAATTCGTCGACCGAGCGGTCCGACGTGAGCCGCAGGTCCGGGTCCTTGGGTCGCTGATAGGGACTGTCGATCCCGGTGAAGTGCGTGATCTCGCCGGAACGGGCCTTGGCGTACAGGCCTTTCGGGTCGCGGCGTTCACAATCTTCCAGTGGGGTGTCACAGAACACCTCGAAGAACTCGACGCCTGCATCGGTGGCCACCTTGCGCGCTAGTTCGCGGTGTTCGGTCAGCGGGCTGATCGCCGGAACGAGCGCCACCTGACCGGAATCGGCGAGGATCGCAGCCACGTGGGCCAGCCTGCGCAGGTTCTCCGACCGGTCGGCCATCGAGAAGCCCAGGTCGGCGTTGAGCCCGTGACGCAGGTTGTCACCGTCGAGAACGTAAGCGGGAATCCCCTTTTCGAGCAGCTTCTGCTCGACGAGCATCGCCACCGACGACTTACCCGACCCGGACAACCCGGTGAACCACACCGTCCTGCCCTTCGTCAGGCGGTCCTCGGCGGTGCACAGCGACTCGTGACGCACCGTGTTCGGGCTTGCGTCCCGTACGGTGCCGTCGCGCAGCACCATGCCCGCCGCGACCGTGCCGTTGGTGTTCGGGTCGATGAGGATGAACGAACCGGTCGAAGCGTTGCGGCTGTATTCGTCCAGTAACAACGGAACCTGGGTGCGCAACGAGATACGTCCCAGCTCATTGAGTTTGAGCGCCGTGGCCGACTTGTCCCGATGCAGGGTGTTGACGTCGAGCCGGTAGTCAAGGCCCGTCACCTTGACCCGCGTGGTGCGGGTGGTGTGCTTGATCAGGTAATCGCGACCGGGTTCGAGCGCTGTGCCGTCGGCCATCCAGCACACCGTGGCGTCGAACTCCTGGGTGACCCTGGGGTGGTTGTTGGGGCGGGCGATCAGATCACCACGCGAGATGTCGATGTCGTCGGTGAGGCTCACCGACACCGCCATCGGCGGAAACGCTTCCTGCACCGGCCCGCCGGGGCTCTCGATCGCGGCGACCCGGGTCGTCTTGCCCGTCGGTAGCACGACGACGTCGTCTCCGACCCGCATCACGCCGCTGGACACCGTGCCCGCGTAGCTGCGGTGATCATGGTGGTCGTGGGTCTGCGGCCGGATCACGTACTGCACCGGGAACCGCACGTCGACGAGGTTGCGATCCCCCGCGATGTACACCTCTTCGAGGTGGGTGAGCAGTGATGGGCCCTCGTACCACGGCGTGACGGCGGACTTGGTGACCACATTGTCGCCGTTGAGCGCCGACAGCGGAATGGTCGTCACGTCATGGACGTCCAACCGGGCGGCGAAGTCGTGGAAGTCGTCGCGGATCGTCTCGAACCGCTCCCGGTCCCAGCCGACCAGGTCCATCTTGTTGACCGCGAGCACGACGTGCTGGATCCCCAGCAGCGAGGCCAGGAACGCGTGTCTGCGCGACTGCTCCAGCAGCCCGTGGCGCGCGTCCACCAGCACGATCGCCAACTGCGCGGTCGAGGTCCCGGTGACCATGTTGCGGGTGTACTGGATGTGCCCCGGGGTGTCGGCGATGATGAATTTCCGCTTGGCCGTGGCGAAATAGCGGTAGGCCACATCGATGGTGATGCCCTGCTCCCGCTCGGCGCGCAGGCCGTCGGTGACCAGCGCCAGGTCGGTGTAGTCGTGTCCGCGCTCCTTGGAGGTGCGCTCCACGGCCGCGAGCTGATCCTCCATCACGGCCTTGGAGTCGAACAGCAGCCGGCCGATCAGTGTGGACTTTCCGTCGTCGACCGAACCGGCGGTCGCGATGCGAAGAAGCGTCGCCATCTCTATTTCCCCCGTCGCTTCGCTCGCCCCATCAGAAGTACCCCTCGCGCTTGCGGTCTTCCATCCCGGCCTCCGAGATCCGGTCATCGGCGCGGGTGGCCCCGCGCTCGGTGAGCCGCGAGAGCGCGGTCTCGGCGATCACCTCGGACACGGTCGCCGCCGTCGATTCGACGCAACCGGTGCAGGTGACGTCGCCGACAGTGCGGAACCGCACCGTCTTCTCCATGATCGGCTCGTCCTGACGCGGCTGTAGGTACTTGTGAACCGCCAGCAGCATGCCGTCGCGTTCGAACACCTGCCGTTGGTGGGCGTAGTAGATCGACGGAAGCTTGATGTTCTCGGCACCGATGTAGGACCAGATGTCGAACTCGGTCCAGTTCGACAGCGGGAACACCCGGATGTGCTCACCCTTTTGGTGGCGGCCGTTGTACAGGTTCCACAACTCGGGGCGCTGCGCCTTGGGGTCCCACTGCCCGAACTCGTCACGGAACGAGAAGACGCGCTCCTTGGCGCGGGCCTTCTCCTCGTCGCGGCGAGCACCGCCGAACGCGGCGTCGAACTTGTGCTCGCGAATGGCACGAAGCAGCGTGAAGGTCTGCATCGGATTGCGCGAGGGAATCGTCTCGACGACCCGGCCCGCGTCGATGTCGTCCTGCACTTTGGCGACCACCAGCCGCACCCCCGACTCCGCGACCAGTTCGTCACGGGCGGCCAGCACCTCGTCGAAGTTGTGCCCGGTGTCGACGTGCATCACCGGGAAAGGCAGCCTGCCCGGGCGGAACGCCTTGATCGCCAGATGCAGCATCACGATCGAGTCCTTACCGCCGGAGAACAGCAGGACAGGCCGCTCGAACTCCGCGGCCACCTCCCTGATGATGTGGACGGCCTCGGCCTCCAGCGCCCGCAGATGGCTCAGTTCGTATCGGCCCGCGTTCTCGGTGAGTTCCTCGGTCGCGGTCACCACTTCTCCACTAAGTTGGTAGAAATGACCAAGTTAACAATCATGCCATGGAATCTAGCGAGCCGACGGCGGCGCTGTCAACGCACCCGGCGTCGGCCGGTTAGAGGATGACCTCGTCGAGCGCACCGGTCGCGACGTCGAAGACGAAGCCGCGCAGCGATTCGTGCCTGGTGACGAACGGGCTGGCCTCGATGCGCCGCAGCGACTGGCGCACATCCTCGTGGACGTCGGGGAAGGCCTCGGCCGCCCACTCCGGCTTCAACCCGGTCTCATCCTGGATGGCGCGTTTGAAATCGTCGTCGGTGAAGGTCAGCATTCCGCAATCGGTGTGATGGATCAGGATGATCTCCCGGGTCCCGAGCAGCCGCTGACTGATCGCCAGCGAGCGGATCTCGTCATCGGTGACCACACCGCCGGCGTTGCGGATGACGTGCGCTTCGCCGTCCCCGAGCCCGAGGATCCGGTACACGTCCATCCGGGCATCCATGCATGCCACGACCGCGACGTGCTTGCTCGGCGGCAGTGGCAACGGCTTTCCCGGCCCCTGGAACGTCTTTGCGTATTCCTCGTTGTTCTTCAGGTATTCGTCTGTCACCGACATGTCGACCTCCTGCCTTCCTGCCGAAGCGCTGCGACGATAACAACACCCCGCCGCGCCGTCGCGGATGAGAATCAGCCAGATCGCAAGGTCGGCGGGCCTCAGTCCCCCAGGTCATAGACAGTGACGCCGGCGATCTCCATCGCGGTGAAGTTCTGTTCCACCCAGGACGAGATCTCGCTCGACGAGCCGGAGTTCCCTGCGGGCCCGCCGCGGCCGCCTGCGATGAAGTACCGCACCTGTCCGTCGGCCACATAGGTCTGGAACTGCCCGAGCGTCGGCGAGTCGTCACCACCGGTGAACCCGCCGATCGCCATCACCGACGCCCCCGTCTCCAACTCGAGGCCACCGGCGGACATCGAGCCGATAGTCGCTGCCGCCCAACGGTTGTCGGCCGCCTCGACAAGTTGCTGGAGCTCGGTGTTGTCCGCCACGGCCTCACCCGGGCCGCGGCCTCCCGGCGCACCGGCCGTACCCGGGGAACCGTGCCCACCCCCATCGGCCACCTGAGGACCCGACATCGCCATCGGCCCGTCATGCGGGTGCATCGCGGTCTCGATCGCGTACGCCGCGGGCGCGGCGAGACCGATCAGGATCCCCGCCGCGGCAACCAGCGTCGCGCGACCGAGTCGGTGCGCACCCACGGCGAGCACCGCTGCCGCCACCACGGCGCCGACCAGCACCGCCCAGCGCAGCCACGGCATCCAGTCCGGCGTGCGATCGAGAAGGACGAGCGCCCACACCCCGGTCGCCGCAGACATCGCCGCCAACACCACCCTCGGGGTCCGGTACCGCCTGCCCCGCCAGAGTTCGGCCGCGGAGATGCCGACCAGCGCCGCGATGGCAGGGGCCAACGCCACCGTGTAGTACGGATGGATGATGCCGTCCATGAAGCTGAACACGGCACCGGTGACGACCAGCCAGCCGCCCCACAACAGCAGGTTCGCCCGGACCCCGGCGGTGCGCGCCGCACGACGGGTGAACCACACCCCCGCCGCCAGGCCGATCAGCGCAGCCGGCAGCAGCCAGGACGCCTCCGCACCCATCGACGCGCCGAACAGCCGGGTGATCCCGGGCTCGCCGCCGAAGAACAGATTGCCCGCCCCGCCGGGTCCGCCGGGTCCGCCTCCCCCGCCTGGCATGCCCTCACCGCCGGTGACCCGTTGGATCCCGTTGTAGCCCAACGCGAGTTGGAACAGACTGTTGTCGGTCGAGCCACCGATGTAGGGCCGCGAACTCGCGGGCCAGAGGCTGACCATCGCCAGGAACGATCCCGCCGTCGCGATCATCGCCGCGGCGGCCAGCAGCAGCCGTGCCACGCGGGGCCACCACCCCACTGGTGCGGCCACCAGGAACGCCACCGCGAATCCGGGCACCACGAGGACGGCCTGCAGCATCTTGGTCAGGAACGCGAAGCCGAGCACGACTCCGACCAGCACCAGCCATCGGGTGCCTGCGGTCTCGATGGCGCGCACCATGAAGTAGGCGGCGACCACCAGCAGCAGCACCAGCAGTGCGTCGGGGTTGTTGTAGCGGAACATCGATGCCGCCACGGGGGTCAGGGCCAGGACCGCGCCCGCGATCAGGCCGGCGGCCGGTCCGCTGACCCGGCGGACCGCCGCGTACAGGACGGCGACGGCCGCCACCCCCATCAGCGCCTGCGGCAGCAGCATCGTGAACGGGGTGAACCCGAACACCCTGCCCGACAGCGCCATCACCCACAGCGCGGCGGGCGGCTTGTCCACCGTGATCGCGTTGCCGGAGTCCAGCGAGCCGAACAGCCAGGCCTTCCAGTCCTGGGTGCCCGCCTGCGCGGCGGCCGCGTAGTACTGGTTGGCCCAGCCCGAGGATCCCAGGCCCCACAGGTAGAGCACCGCGGTCGCCGCCAGCAGCGCGAACAGGGCGGGCCGCACCCATCGCGGCTGCGTGCGGTCACCGAAAGCCAAGCGGCTGAGTCGGTTCGGGCTCACTGCCGACGAACCTGGCGACGTGTGTACGGGCGGGTGGGTGGTGACGGTCATGTGGGTGTTCCTTCGGTTGTCGTGCGCCGGGGGTGGAACACCCAGCCGCGCAGCAGGACGAATCGGACGGTGGTGGCAAGCAGGTTGGCGGCCACCAGAACGCCCAGCTCGACCATTCGGTGGGGCGTCTCGGTGGTGGCGTGCAGCAGGCCGAGCGAACCGCTGGTGATCGACAGCGCGATCCCGAACACGATGAGCCCCTCGACGTGGTTCCGGGCCAGGTGTGCGGTGCCGCCGGCGCCGAAGGTGAAGCGCCTGTTGGCCGCGGTGTTGGCGACGGCGGTGAGCAGCAGGGCGATCAGGTTCGCCAGTTGCGCCCCCGCCCAACCCTGCAGCACGACGAACAGCGACACGTAGGCGGCCGTCGATGCCACCCCGACGGCGCCGAACCGCACCCCCTGGCGCAGCAGCGAACCGGGTGGGGCGGCACCCGTGGACAGTCCGAGTTGTGCCGCGATGGTGTTGACCGGTATCGCGCCGGTGGCGAAGCCGCGCACCAACCGGCCGATGCCGCGCAGGTCGGCCGCGGCGGTGGCCACGATGTCGACGCGACTGTCCGGATCGTCCACCCAGTCCACCGGGACCTCGTGGATGCGCAGTCCGCTGCGCTCGGCCAAGACCAGCAGTTCGGTGTCGAAGAACCAACCGGTGTCCTCGACGAACGGCAACAGCCGCGCCGCGACGTCGGCACGGATCGCCTTGAACCCGCATTGCGCATCCGAGAACCGCGCCGACAACGTGGATCTCAGGATCAGGTTGTAGCAGCGGGAGATGATCTCGCGTTTGGGGCCGCGCAGCACTCGTGCACCGCGGCCGAGCCTGGTGCCGATCGCGAGATCGGAGTGACCGGAGATCAACGGCGCCACCAGCGGGGCCAGCGCCGCGAGGTCGGTGGACAGGTCGACGTCCATGTAGACGAGCACGCTGGCATCCGACTGCGACCAGACCTCGTGCAGTGCCCGGCCCCGGCCCTTCTGCTCCAGTCTCACCACCCGCACGTCCGTCAACTCGGCGGCCAGCGCAGCGGCGATCAGCGGGGTGTCGTCGACACTGGCGTTGTCGGCGATCGTGATCCGCGCCGGGAATGGCACGGCCTCCCGCAGGCAGCGGTGGAGGCGGCGAACCGAGTCCGCGAGCGCCGCCTGCTCGTTGTACACCGGGACCACGATGTCGAGTACCGGTGTACCGGCTTCACGGGCAGCGATAGCGGCGTTGGGTCGTCGTCCGAAAGACCGTTCAGCACAACGTGACCCAGGGTGCAGGGCGGTCTCTGTCATGACATCCATGGTCTGCCGCACAGGTGTGCTCATCGTTGGCCTGAGCTAGGCGCGGGCTGTGAGCTGCCGGCCTGATGGGTGAGGTCGTAGACCACCGTGCCGTCCACGGTCTGCGACGGAAAGTACAGCTGCACCCACTCGGTGATCGCCGTCGACGCGCCGGTGCTGTGGCCACCCCAGCGGCCGATCATCGCCCGTCCCTGGATGAAGTAGTGGATCCGTCCCTCGTCGACGTAGCGGATGAACTGCTCGAGGGTCGGCGAGGGATCGGTGCCGTTGAACCCGCCGATGGCCATCACCGGCGCCCCGGAGGCCAGCTGGTAACCGGCGGCGTTGTTCGAGCCGACGACCGCCGCGGCCCAGGTGAACCGGCCCGCCTCGGTAAACAGGAGCCGGGTCAGGTCGGGCCGCGGCGTGGGTGAACTCAACAGGCCGCCACCGCCGGGACCGCCGCCTCGTGACGGCCCGACCGACGGGATCGCTCCGGTGTGCGGCGTCGCCGCGGTCGCCAGTGTGTACGCCGTGGGCGCCGCCAGGCACGACACCACCGCAAGGCCGGCGACGAGTCGCGTCGCCACGACACCAAGCCGGTCGACGACGAGGACCAGGACGGCCGCACCTACTCCCCCGGTCGCGACCGCCGCGCGAAGCCACGGCGCCCAGTCGCCGTGGCGGGCCAGCAGCACCGCCGCCAGTACGGCCGTGACGAGCACCGTGCCCGAAAGCGCGGTCGCGGCACGTACGTCAGACCTTCTCTCCCACAACAGCTTTGTGCCGATTCCGATCGACGCCGCGAGCGCCGGGGCCAGCGCGACGGTGTAGTAGGAGTGGACGATGCCGTTCATGTAGCTGAAGACCACGGCGGTCACTATCAGCCAGCCACCCCAGACGACCAGAGCCGCCCGGGTGGGGTCGGTCCGTGGTGCGCGGCGGGTGAGGACGAGTCCCGCGACGGCGCAGATCACCGCGGCGGGCAGCAACCATGCGATGTCCGCGCCCATGCCGGCCTCGAACAGCCTGCCCCAGCCGACATCGTGGTTGAGGTTGCCCAGCCCGCCCGGCTCGTCGCCGGTCAGTCTGCCGAAACCGTTGTAGCCCAACGTGAGCTCGACGGTGCTGTTGTGCTGCGACCCACCGATGTAGGGCCGCGACGACGCCGGCCACAGCTCCACAAGAAGCAGATACCAACCGGCGGACAGCACCATGGCGGCACCGGCGAGCACGGTGTCGAGGACACGGCGCCCCAACCGCCCGTGCCCGGTCACGAGATACGCCGCGGCGAACGCCGGCAGGACCAGCAGCGCCTGCAGCATCTTGGCCAGGAACCCGACCCCGACCGCGACACCCGCGGCGACCAGCCACCACCTGCCGGCGTCCTTCTCGCAGGCACGCTGGATGCAGTACGCGGCGACCACCAGCAGCAGCACCAGCAGTGCGTCGGGGTTGTTGAACCGGAACATCAACGCCGCCACCGGCGTCAGCGCGAACACCGTCCCCGCGAGGAGGGCCGCGGAGGAGCCTGCGACACGGCGCACCGAGGCATACAGCACCGCGACCGATGCGACACCCATCACCGCCTGCGGAGCCAGCACCGCCCACGGGTTGAGCCCGAACATCCGCACCGACAGGTCCATCACCCACAACGCGGCGGGGGTCTTGTCGACGGTGATGGAGTTGCCGGCGTCGCTGGACCCGAACAGCATCGCCGTCGCGTCTTGCGCGCCCGCCTGCACCGCCGCCGAGTAGTAGGCGTTGGCCCATCCGCTGGCGCCGAGGTTCCACAGGTAGAGCACCGCGGTCCCCAGCAACAACGCGACGTACCCGACCCGAGCCGCCGAGCAGACGCGAAATCGCCCGTTCTCCCGCCGATCCGTGCGAGTTTGTGTCTGCTCGGCAGGAAGGAGGAGGGTCACCGGTCCAGCATCGGCGTCCGCGCTAGGGGTCCGATTGGCCTCCGCTGTGGCTTGGCTGTGGATCGCCGGGAAGCCGGACCACGAACTCCGTCCTGCCCGGCACACTGCGCACCTCGATGGTGCCACCGTGCGCCCGCACCACCGCATCGACGATCGCCAGACCCAGGCCGGTGCTGCCGCCGCGTCGTGAGCGCGACGAATCACCGCGCGCGAACCGCTCGAAGACGTCGGGCTGCAGCCAGGCCGGGATACCGGGGCCGTCGTCGAGGACCGTCAGCACCACGTGCGCGCCGTCGACGGTCAGCGAGGTGGTGACGGACGTGCCGGGCGGCGTGTGGACACGGGCATTGGCCAGCAGATTGGACAGCACCTGGTGCAGCCGTGCCTCGTCGCCGGGGACCACGACCGGCTCGTCGGGGAGGTCCAGTTCCCACGTGTGCTCCGGGCCCGCGATGTGCGCGTCGCTGACCGCGTCCACCACGAGCCGGGTCAGATCGACCGATTCGCGTTGCAGGGGCCGCCCGGTGTCGAGCCGGGCGAGCAGCAGCATGTCCTCGACCAGCTGGGTCATCCGCTCGGTCTCGGACTCGACGCGGTTCATCGCGTGGGCCACGTCGTCGGGGAGATCGGCCCGCTTACGCTGCGCCAGCTCGGTGTAGCCACGGATGGCGGCCAACGGCGTGCGCAGCTCGTGGCTGGCGTCGGCCACGAACTGCCGCACCCTGGTCTCGCTGGCATGGCGCGCCGACAGCGCCCCGGCGATGCGGTCGAGCATGCGATTCAGCGCACCGCCGAGCTGTCCGATCTCGGTGTGGGCGGCCGCCGGATCGACCTTGACGATCGGGGTGGGCAGCCGCACCTCGCCGCGGTCGAGCTCCAGGTCGGCGACCTGCTGCGCGGCCGCGGAAACCCTTGCCAGCGGCGCGAGTTGGCGTCGGACGATGACGATGCCCGCCGTCGCGGCGGCCACCAGTGCGACGGCCGCGACGACACAGAAGATCACGAGCACCCACAGCAGCGTGTCGTCGACGTCGGCGGTGGGCAGACCGGTGACGACGGTCTCGCCCGGGTGGTGGGCGGGTGAGCTCACCACGCGGTAGCGGCCGAGGCCGTCCAGGTCGACCGTTGCCGGGCGCATGTCGGCGGGTACGTCGGCGAGTTGTTCGGCTGCGGCGGCCGAGATCTCGGCGCGGGCACCGTCGGTGGTGATGACACCGGCCGCCACCGGTGTGCCTTCCAGCACCGCGGCACCGACCGTGCGGATCGCCTGCCCCGGCGCGTTCAGGAAGGCAGGACCCGGTCCCTCGTCGTCGCGGATCACCAAGCGGCGAGTCGACCCCTCCTGCGGTGGCGGGCCCATGATCACGCGGGGCGGTCTCATCACCGGCGGCCCCATGTCCGGTGGCCCCATGTCCGGTGGCGGTGGCGGGCCGAAGTCGAAGATCACCGCCGAGCGCCTACCGGCCTCGACCACCTGCTCGTCGAGCTGGTTCATCAGGAAGCGCTGCAGCGCGAACTCGGTCGCGACGCCGATGCCGGCACACACCACCGCGAGCAGGAGCACCTGGGTGACGAGCAGGCGGGTCCGCAGCGACCACCCGCGCGGAGAGCGGATCCCGGCCCGCATGCGCTCAGCGCGCGGGCTTGAGGACATACCCCGCACCACGCAGCGTGTGGATCATCGGCTCTCGTCCGTTGTCGATCTTCTTGCGCAGGTAGGACACGTACAGCTCGACGATGTTCGATCGGCCGCCGAAGTCGTAGCTCCACACCCGGTCGAGGATCTGCGCCTTGCTCAGCACGCGCTTGGCGTTGCGCATCATGAAGCGCAGCAGTTCGAACTCCGTCGCGGTCAGCGAGATGACCTCGCCGGCGCGTGTCACCTCGTGGCTGTCCTCGTCGAGCACGAGGTCTCCGACGACGATCGTGGCGCCGCCGGTGTCTGTGGCCACCCCGGTGCGCCGCAGCAGGGCCCGCAACCGCAGCACGACCTCTTCGAGGCTAAACGGCTTCGTCACGTAGTCGTCGCCGCCTGCGGTCAGGCCCGCGATGCGATCCTCGACCGAATCCTTGGCG
>Ga0209347_1005703_pt1 | contig 11600 bp, 9 predicted proteins | sample AutmiccommuBRH23_FD_187382 | JGI IMG/M metagenome (GOLD analysis project Ga0209347, IMG submission 187382) | Deep subsurface microbial communities from Mt. Terri, Switzerland - Autotrophic microbial communities BRH/23 (SPAdes) (version 2) | ecosystem: Environmental > Aquatic > Deep subsurface >...
CGACCGCCAACGACGTGCTCGTCTACGAGGAAAAGGATTCCGGCTACTACGTCGCGCTCGGCTCGACGCAGTCGGCCAAGTACGTCGTCATCGATTCCCACACACACCAGACCAGTGAGGTCTATCTGATCGACGCAGACGCGCCGATGAGCGAGCCCCAACTGGTCGAGCCGCGCCAGTTCGGACACGAGTACAGCATCGATCACAACGGCGACACGCTCTACATCCTAACAAACTCCGGCAACGCGGAAGACTTCCGTGTCTGCACCGCGCCCACCACGGCCCCGCAGATGGCGAACTGGAGCGAGCTCATCGCGCACCGGCCCGGCTGTCTCATTCTCGATATCATCGTCTACCGCGACCACATGGTGCGACTCGAGCGCGAGAACGGATTGCCGCGCATCGTCGTACGCACACTCGCCGACGACGCCGAACATGAGATTTCCTTCCCGGAGGAGGCCTATGCGCTCGGTGTCCAGCCAGGCCACGAGTTCGACACCACGACCACGCGGTTCGTCTACTCGTCTATGACGACGCCGGCTGAAACCTACGACTACGACATGGAGACCCGCGCGCGCACTCTGCGCAAGCGTCAACAGGTTCCCAGTGGCCACAACCCGGCTGATTACGTAACGCGTCGCCTCTATGCGCCCGCGCCCGATGGCGAGACGGTGCCGATCTCGATCCTCTATCACAAGGACACGCCGCTCGACGGGACGGCGCCGGTGCTTCTCTACGGCTACGGCGCTTACGGCATATCCATTCCCGCCTCGTTCTCGACAGGGCGCCTGTCGCTTGTCGACCGCGGTTTCATCTATGCCATCGCGCACATTCGCGGCGGCAAGGAGAAGGGCTATCGCTGGTACACGAGCGGCAAGCTCGCCAAGAAGGTCAACACCTTCACCGATTTCATCGCGTCAGGCGAATACCTCGTCGCGCAGGGGCTGACCCGGCGCGGCAACATCGTCGCCAACGGCGGATCGGCCGGCGGCATGCTCATGGGCGTTGTCGCCAACATGGCGCCTGACCTGTTCCTCGGCGTCATCGCCGACGTCCCATTCGTCGACGTTTTGAACACCATGCTCGACAAGGACCTGCCGCTAACGCCGCCGGAGTGGCCGGAGTGGGGCAACCCGATCGAGAGCAAGGAGGAGTTCGAGATCATCCGCTCCTATAGCCCCTATGAGAACGTGGAGGCTAAGCACTACCCGCACATCTTTGCGTACGGCGGTCTCACCGATCCGCGTGTGACCTACTGGGAGCCCGCAAAGTGGATCGCGCGGCTGCGACAGTTCAACACCTCCGACAACCTCATCCTGCTCAAGATCAACATGGAGGCCGGGCACGGCGGCGCTTCGGGACGCTTCGAGGCACTCAAGGAGATCGCGGTCGACTATGCATTCGCCCTCAAGATCGCCGACAAGGCCTCAACTTAGATCAGCGCATGCACCTTCTCCGAGACGATGAGCGGGCGCTGCGCGCTCGCCTTCCCCATGTGGCCCTTGCCATGTGAGAAAGCGCGAGCGCTGCGTTCTGCAAGATAGGCCTACAGAACCTTGAAGCTGCGGTCGGTATTGCTGCGCTGGTTCTGGAAGGGCTTGCCGTTCGATTGCTCGAGCACGGCATAGAGCCTGGCGCCATTGCGCGGCATCGGGCTCAGCCGCACCTTGATGTTGCGATGATCACCGGCGTCGAGCGCGACCTTGCCGACGCGGGTCTTGCCCATCTGGCCGCGGCCGTCTCCCTCGAACAGCACCAACGTGCCTTTCTGAGGCAGATTGGCGTAGGTGATGGAGACATCGCCGCCCTTCGGCCTCTGGTTCATCGCGATGATCGAGGGCGGGAAGTTATTGGCCGTGCTTCCATAGGGACCCGCGACCGAGGCCGTGGTCGCGAGCGGCGCTGCAAGCGCGGCCGTGCAGGCCATCGCTGCAATCCTGGCAATTGCTGATCTCAACATGATGCCACTCCTTCTCTGTATCGAATTGAACTCGGGCGGCCGAAGACGCCCGCGGAATGCACGAGAGCAAACCGCGACTGCAGGGAACGTCCTGATGAAATTGTCTGATAGGGCGTTGCCCTAGCTCATCACTTGGGGAGCTCGGGGCACAACAGCAATTGCACGAGCTGCGCTCTTACCGATCCGTAAGGCAGCCGACAATTGCTGGAAACGTTTGCGAGATTTTCACCGCCGTCTTCGCTGCGCAGACAAGCGAGTAGTGCATGGCTCCGGCATGAGCCGCTCAAAAGAAAAGGGCCGCTCAGAGCGGCCCTGTGCAATCTCCAGTTTCGATAGAAGCTGTCCAAGAGAAAGGCCGCTCCCGCGGCCTTTCGTCGAAGCCTATCTCTAGGCGGCCTTCTTGCCGAAGGCCGGCAGCTTCTTATCCTCCTCGAGCTCGTCGGCGGATTTCAGCGCAATACCGATATACCTTATCCTGCCTGCAACTTTTGCTTTCTGGACTCCAAGTTCTTGGAACTCTCTTCCGAAGTTTGGATGTGCCAAAGGCTCCTTGCCCAGTTGCTCACACCAATTGCAGTAGTCTTCGAACATCTCAGTTGCACCAACTGTAGATCCGTCTTGGCTCTCAATCCTTTCCTTGTAGAAGCGCTCCACGTCGTTCTCGGGAGCAATCAGTCTCGGGGCCGGTGCGCTCGACTTGTTGTTGTTGTCGTTCGCTCCGGAACGCGGCTTTGCTATCGCAACGGCCTTGGGGGCCGCCACCGCTGCCGCAGCGGTGCTGACCGGCGCCATACGTGGCGCGGCCGGCGCGTGGCTCTCGTAGAGACGCCACTGGCTAAAGGCAATGTACATGCCGAACGCTGAGCCAACCTCAAGAAGAAGCGCGATGAAGACCGTTAGCGCGGTCTGCACGTCCTCGATCTTGATGGAAGGTGCAAAGATGCCGGCGAGCTTTGCGAGAACCGCAGCTTGCGGATCCGCTTCCGACATCACGGTTGCGCCTTCTGACTTGGCAAGCTTCGCCTGGATATCTGCGATACGCGCTTCCAGCGCAACAGACTGCTGGGCGGACGCGAGCTCGGCCTCCAGGCCATGATACTGCTCACAGAACGCACGGCTCTTGCTTGTGGTCACATCCGTGCAGCCGCTGGAAAGGTTCCAACGACGCTCGTTCTTAAGGATCTCCATCTCCGCTTGCACCGTCTGAGCAGGACGATGTTGCGGCACCCAGGAGAGCTGCTCCTTGGCCCGCGTCAGATCGGAACGATGGTCCTTGTATTCCGCGACGGTGGCGGCGCGGTGGCCTGCCGTGTCGAAGCGGTTCAACGCCGCGTGTCCCAAAGCCGAGGTCAGCGAGTAGGCTGTAACCACGACCCAGACGAGCGCTGAGGCCGCTGCCTGCGACCACATTCGGGAACGTACTGCGGCGAAGAAGAAGAACGGCACGAGTGCCTTCATACAGTCCGCGGCCGCGCTGGCCGCACCGTAGATTTGGCCGTCGAACTCGGTTCGTCCGAGGCTGAAGCCAAATCGCCAGTTCATCGCAGCCGATACGGCGAGCAATACGCCGGCCGCTAGAACCCCCAACACGCCTAGAGCATGTTTCATGCTTATGCCCTCTCTCATTTTGACCGCCGGGAGAACGCTCCACATTCCGGCGCAGTGAGTGGGCCGTCGGACAGATACGGGATTCCCCAGCTCTACACCCGACATGGCATCGGCATCTGGTTGGCGGCTTGCTCGTCCCCGTGAGCTCCGGGCCATCCCCAATGGCTACCGGCAGGGTCGAAGGCCGCGCACCCAAACGGCGCGCCGAGAGCTGGAGCCTGGCTCGCCGGAGCAATTGCACATACGGCTATCGCCGCTCGATTGCGCTGTGCAAAAGCAATCCACACGAGCAAAGGCAACAGAACTAAGTACGCACTACAAGCCCCCTCGGTTGCCTTTGCTACGCGATTCGCACCGCCTTGTGTAACCAATCGTTAAGGGAATCAGGCGCGTAGCGATGCTGGGCGTGGTCCTGCTGCACCCATCGCCGCCGAGCGGCAGGAATATGGCCTCCGTAATGACCCCCAAGTTGATAACAGCTTGTCCCCAGGCTGTCCTGACTTATCGACCCATCGGCGACGCTGCTGGCGGCCCAATTTGCCCGCGTAACAGGGAGCCGCCACCCTTCCCGGTTGCATCGCCGCCAGTGCTGATTTATTTTGAGTTAACAATTGCAATAGCCGCGAACAAACCCAGATTTTAAAGGGTCGCCTTAAGCCCATTGTCATCGCTTCCCCGATAGCATCCGGCGGCACGCTCTATCAGCCCGGCCGTCGATGTTTACGACGGTATCTCTGCTGAGTTCCGCGTAAAGGGAGGCGTTAGGAGTGACGGTGATGCGTAGCCTCGGCGGATTCGTTTTGCTCGCAGGCATCGGTGTGGGTCTGTTCGTCTACCTGCCTACGCCGGTCGACAACAGGACCTCGCTCGAGCAGGCGAACCGCGTTTCGCAAGAGGCGAGCCAGCCGGCATCGGCACCCTCGCGGTTGACAGCCTTCGCCCCAACCGTCCCCCTGCCGACCGTTTCCATCCGCGCACGCAACGTTGGCATTCCGAAGCCGACCTTGGCGGTGGCGCGCCCGGGCGACCTGCCCGCGACGACGGCCCGCAAGGGCGGTCTCAATGGCTGGCAAACCGTGGTCGCAACCAACGGCGGCGTCGAGGTCACGCCCACCGCGCTGCAGCCGACCGACCCCAACAGCCGCTACGAACTTGTCGTCGAGCTCCAGAAGAATCTGAAGCGGCTCGGCTGCTACTGGGGACGGATCGACGGCTCCTGGGGCCCCGGTTCCAGGGATGCCATACGAACGTTCACCGAGCGTGTGAACGCTGCGTTGCCCACCGAGCAGCCCGACTACGTGCTGCTGACGCTGCTCAAGGGCCATACCGGTCGCACCTGTGGCGAGGCGCCGACGGTCGCTCAGTCGTCGCATTCCGATAGCAGTGCGCAGGTCGCAACCGCAGAGCCGCAAGCCTTGCCCTGGAAGGCGACTGGCCAACCGGTGTTCAAGCCGATCGCCAACAGCGTGATCTCCAGCGCGCCGCTCCCGGGCCGGATGGCCATTGGCGGTCCCAAGGCGCTCCCGCCGGTCGACCAGAACTACAACGCGGCCTCGCCTTACACGCTGCAACAGAACGGCAACGTCGCCACCGCCACGCTCGAGCCCGAGCCGCCGCCAGCTGCCGCACCGTCCGCGACGTCGCGCAAGAAGTCGAGCTCGAGCAACTACAAACGGCGCCATCGTCGCGATGGGCCGGGCACCCCGCGCTACAATCTCATGCTGAGCCTCGGCGGCGTCTACTGACGCATCCCACCTGAGCAATCCGCACGATCGCCGCCCCGCAGCGGCGGGCCCTCGGCACGGGAGCACCGGCAGACACCAGCGTTGCCGCTGCTACTCGCGCTTTTCTCCCGTCTCTTCGACGAGCCAGTCGAGGTATTGGGGCGAGCCGCTCTCGATCGGAATCACCATCAGCGCGGGATTGGCGTAGCTGTGGCGCTCCTTCACCGCGATGATCGCAGCATCGGCGCGCGAAAGCTTGGTCTTGATGATCATGACGACCTCGTCGTCACGCGCGATCTTGCCCTCCCAGCGGTAGATCGCCGTCATGCCGGGCAGAATATTTACGCATGCGGCAAGTCGATCCTCGATCAGCGCGGTTCCCACCTCCTCGGCAGCCTCTTTGGTAGGAAATGTCGAGTAGATGAGAACAGGCTTGTCGTTTTCACGCACTTGAGCGAGCCTCCACGCTTCGTGCCTACCTCATCTGCACCATGCCAAAGCCAAAACGAAAATTCGAGAACATTACCTTCGTCGCCAGCGACATGCCCGAGGCTGTCGAGGCCAGGCGGCGTCTGGTCGCGCGCTACGGCGAGGCCGACCCGTCCGAGGCCGACGCCATCGTGGCATTGGGGGGTGATGGCCATATGCTGGCGACATTGCACAGGTTCATGAACGATGGGATTCCGATCTACGGCATGAACCGGGGCTCGGTCGGCTTCCTGATGAACGACTACAGCGAGGACGACCTTCCAGCCCGTCTCGCCGCGGCTCGGGTCAGCCGCATCAACCCCCTCGCGATGCTCGCCTACGATAAGAACGGCAAGGCGCACAAATCGCTCGCGATCAACGAGGTCTCTCTGTTCCGCGAGCGCCACCAGGCGGCCAAGCTCAAGATCCTGGTCGACGGCAAGGTGCGCATGGAGGAGTTGATCTGCGACGGCATTCTCGTCGCCACGCCCGCCGGCTCGACCGCATACAATCTCTCAGCGCACGGGCCCATCCTGCCGATCAACGCACCGCTGCTGGCGCTGACGCCAATCAGCCCGTTTCGCCCGCGGCGCTGGCGCGGCGCGCTGCTGCCGAACAAGGTGCACATCACCATTCACGTGCTGGAGCCGGAAAAGCGTCCGGTGAGCGCGGTGGCGGACCACTTCGAGACGCGCGCGGTGACCCGCGTGGAGGTCGAAAAAGCCCGCAATATCGAGCTTTTCATGATGTTCGATGCCGACCACTCGCTGGATGAGCGCGTGCTCGCCGAGCAGTTCCGCTACTGAAGCGGCGCCCTGTCGCCGACGCCCGTGACCTGGCTGCGCCAGGCGAATGCCAGGGCCCGCGCCTTCTGACGCGCTTCAGCATCCGGCCCCACCAAGGTGGGCTTCAAAGCCAGACGCTCGGGTGCGGTCTCCCGCGTTTCTTGCGCCTGCGTGATCTGCGACGGCGCTTTGCGCTCGCGCAAGGGCTGCATGAAGCGATCATAGAGCGCGGCCACCGTGACCGACTTGCCGTCATCGAAGAGAAGCTCCGGCGCCGTCTCCAGAAGGTCCTGGAAGTGCTCGGCGGCAAGATCCGCCGGTTTGGTCCTCGCCAACTTGATCACGGAGACCGCGGCTTCGGGACCGAAAAGGTGCGCCAGGTAGAGCTCGCCCGAGGTCGGTGCGCGCCCGATTGCCGGTCGCAGGCGCCGCGCGTTGAGCTCGGCGAACGCGCGAGCAACGCGGCTGGCGACGGCCACATCCCAACGCGCCGCTAAGATCTCATCGCGCTCGCTCATCGCGGGAACGTAGAACCGGCCGCCACTGGTCTTGAAGATTCGTCCGGAGAAGCGGGCTGAAACGCCCGTCTGTGCACATTCCTTGAGCGCACGCAGCCACAGGCTTTCGCTGAAGCCGAACGGGCCCGCGACAGGCTGGGCGACGACACTCGCCTGCTGCCCTGAAAGCGCCAGCGTCGGGGTGGCTTTTGCTCCCGACGGCTCCGCACCGCCGGTCGCGGCCGCCAAGGACAGCACCAGCGCGAGTTGCAGAGGAACATCGATCAGGGAACTCAAGAGCTTCACTCCGCTACGACAACGAGACGGACGAACGCGGCTTGAGACCAACAAAAATAACCAGCCATTAAGCGCACGACGCTACGCCTCATTCGTGAACGAGGCGTTAATCGCTGTCTCGTGTTGGAACGGGGCAGCGCGAGCCGCGTCAGCCCTGCCAGTGGCTCACGATGTCGGCAAGCTTGGGTCGGTCGCGCTCCTCGGGCCGCTCGGATGCCGTGCCCACGTAGACAAAGCCTGCAATGCGCTCGTTCTCGCCAAGCCCCAGAGCGGTGCGGACGGTATCGTTGAACGCGACCCATTCGGTCAGCCACGAGGTCGAATAGCCCATCGCGTTAGCGGCCAGACACAGATTGAAGCAGGCCGCGCCGGCCGAGAGGATCTGCTCCCACTCGGGAACGACGCTTTTGACAACGCGAGAGACAACCGCGACGACGACGGGGGCGCGCATGAAGCGGCCGCGCTCGGTGGCAAGCCGCATATCGGATGGCTGTTCCGTCTCAGCCGCGACACAAGCCTCTGCCACGATCTCGCCAAGCCGGGCGCGGGCCTCGCCCTCGATCACGATAAAGCGCCACGGCACCAGCTTCTTGTGGTCGGGAACACGCGCGGCGATGTTCAGCATCGTCTCGAGCTGCTCCGGGCTGGGCCCCGGCGCGATCAGGTTCTGGGCCTTCACGGACCGGCGCGTGGCAAGCAGGGCGAGAACGGGGTTGTTTGTGATGGATGTCTGCATGGGGCTACAGGTAGCGGGGCAGCCCGGGCCCTGCCAATCCAAATTCGTCGCAGGGGCGGGAACATCCCGCCGCGGTGGGCACGGTGCCATCGGGGTGCCACAGCCCCTTGCGATCGGCTATCTTGCCCTCGAATCCCGGCCGTGCTCCTGATATCCGGCCTCCGACAAGCAAAGGGTTCCACCTTGCGCCGACTGGCTTACCTCCTCACCATGCTGGCAGGCGGTCTCGCGACCGCGGGTCTTGTTGCACCGGGCAGCCTCAGCGCTGCCGACGACGCCCCAACCGCCGTGATCATGCTCGACGGCTCGGGCTCCATGTGGGGACGCTTTGCCAGCGACAAGCACTCCAAGTTCGAGGTGGCGCGCGATGCCCTCACCGAGGCCGTACCCCGCATTCGCTCCGACGTCCGTCTGGGCCTTTCCTCCTTCGGACACCGCCGCCGCGGCAACTGCTCGGATGCTCAGGTCATCACTGCGCCCGTCGCCGGCGATCGCGAGCCCGTGCTGACACCGCTCTCTAAGCTGAGCCCGACGGGCAAGGGCCCGCTGGTGCTCGGCTTGCGCCAGACCGCAGAGGCGATCGGCAGCGCATCGCCCGCCACCATCATTCTGCTCAACGACGACGTCGACAATTGCGGCCAGGACCTGTGCGGGAATGCGGCGAGCATCGCCAGATCCAATCCCGGCCTCGTCGTGCACGTGATCGGCATCGGGCTCGACAAGGCGAAGCTTGCGAGCATGAGCTGCCTGCCGCGCCTCACGGGCGGCAAATTGTTCGACGCGCAGGATGCCGCCGGTCTCACCTCCTCGATAGATCAGGTGCTGAAGCTTGCGCATCTGGAACCGATGCCGGAAGCCGAGCAGGCCGAGAAAGCCGACGAGCCTGAGGCCACGGCCAAGAAGCTCGCGCCGAATGCGCCACCAGGCCTCTATCTCTCCGCGGGACTCGGCCCCGAGAGCGCGACTTTGGAAAGCCCCGTCCGCTGGCGCATTCTCAAGGCCGGCGCCGAGGGCGAGCTCGTCCGCGAGATGCGCGCCCCCTCGCTGGTCGACAAGAAAATCGCGCCCGGCAATTACGTCGTCGAAGCCAAGCTCGGCCTTGCCAGCGTCCGTCAGGACGTCGAGGTGAAGCCCGAAGAGCCGACGCAGGTTCGCGTCGATCTCAACGCCGGTGTGCTGCGCTTGATCGCGCGCCCCGCCAAAGGCGGCCCCGCGCTGGCGACCGCAGTCTTCACGGTCACACCGCTGGGAGAAGACGGCAAGAAAGCCGAGACGCCGATCTGGATCGGACGTGAAGCCCGCCCCGAGATCGTGCTGCCCGCGGGCGAATATTCCGTCAGCGCGGACGACGGCCTCGGCCATCAAGAGCAGACCGTGAAGATCGAGCCGGCCACGGGCACGACGTTCGATGCGCGCCTCGCCACCGGAAGACTTGAGCTTTCGGCGGCACGCGGAAGCTCAAACGATCCCGGCGAGCCGTTGGCGGAAGGCGTCACCTACATCGTCTACGAGGACGATCCCGATTCACCCGGCGGCCGGCGCGAGGTGACGCGCTCGGCGGCGCCCTCACCCGCTTTCATTCTGCCGGCCGGCACCTACTACATCACGGTCCGCACCGACGGCTCGGAGGCGCGCGACCAAATCGCGCTCGGCGCCGGAGACGTGGTGCGCAAGACGCTGCCGTTGGGCCTGTCGCGCCTGCAGCTCACCGCCACTCTCGATCGCGACCCGCCCCCTTCCGATCTGCCGCTCACCTACAGCGTCGTGCGCCTCGACGGCGAACCCGAAGAGGTGCTGCGCACCGCCGCCAGCGAGCCCCAGCTCGAGCTGGCCGCCGGCCGCTACAAGCTCGAGGCGGAGCTCGGCACGACCAACGTCAAGACCGCCGGCGAGATCGCATTGCGCGCCGGGCAGGATCAGAAGGCGGCGCTCCGCCTGCAGGCGGGCGAGGTCACGCTCAACCTGGCCGAGGGCGTCGGGACCGACGTCTTCTGGGAGGTCAAGGACGACCAGAACCAGACCGTCTTCCGCAGCGCACGTGCCCACCCCACCGCTCTGCTCGCTCCCGGCCGCTACACGGTCGAGGCGGAAACACGGGAACGCCAGTTGCGCGCGGCATTCGAGCTCAAGGCCGGGGAGAGCCGCACGCTGGAAATCGGCGGCTGATGCGGATCAACCGAGCCCAGGGTGCTTGTCATATTTCGACCATTCTCGTGCCGCGTTCTCCTGTGGGCGTCTCACTGGCGAAGCAGCGCTTGCCTTAGGACCGTGATGGCAAAGGGCCTCGTTCCATTCCCGCAGCACGGCTGGCGTTACCTCGTACCGATGCTGGCAATTTGCGCGGCGCTCTGCCTGAGCGCGGCACCGGGTGTGCGCGCGCAAGACCCCTGGGATTCCGGCATCACGCTGCGCGGCGCCATACCGGGCGCGGCCGACGGGCCGGAACAGTCCCCCACCATCACAATTCCCAATACGACGGTCGTGCCGCGCGCCGACGGGCCGGTCGATCCGAACACGCCCGGCAAGATCAATCTGGTCGCCCTGCTGACGGCCGATGGACAGCAGATCGAGGGCTCGCTCGTCTGGCGGGTCTATGAGGACGCATCCACAGGAACGGAATCAAAGCTGCTGGTGACGCGCCGGGAGGCGAGCCCGACGCTGCAGCTCAAGCCCGGCGAATACATCGTCAATGCCGCTTTCGGCCGGGCCGACGTCACGCGCAAGATCACCGTCGCGCCCGGAGCCGAGACGAGCGAGAAGTTCGTGATCAACGCCGGCGGGTTGAAGGTCAAGGTGCTGGTCGACGGCAACGCGCCGTCGCCCAACACGGTGAGCTACGACATTTTCTCCGGCGAGCGCGACCAACTCGACAACCGCACCAGGATCATGGGCCGGGCCAAGCCCGATGTGATCGTGCGGCTCAACGCCGGCATCTATCGCATCGTGTCCACCTACGGCGACGCCAACGCCACGGTGGAGGCCGACGTCACGGTCGAGGCCGGTAAGCTGACCGAAGCCGTGATCTCGCATTCGGCCGCGCGCGTAACGTTCAAGCTCGTGACTCAGCCGGGCGGCGACGCGCTGCCAGATACGCAGTGGGTGGTGCAGACGCCGGAAGGCGAGATCGTCAAGCGCAGCGTCGGTGCGCTTCCCACCCACATTCTGGCGCCGGGCACCTACACGATCATCGCCAAGAATGGGACGCACGCCTATAAGCGCGACTTCACGCTCAGCGACGGCGATATCGCGCAAGTCGAGGTTCTGATGCAGTAGGCATCGGCCGGACTGATTAGAAATCCGTCAGAACCCAGTCGGTGGGACAGCCGTTGGAAAGCATACGCGTTTCGGCTTCGGCATGCTCGCGCCTTTCGTTCAGCTCGTGGAAGATCGCGCGGGCGATCTGCCAGTGCTCGCAGGCGGTGGTGAGATCGCCATCAGCGTGCGCGATGTCGCCCAGGATGAGACGGGCCTTGGCATGAACCGCCTTGTGGGGAGCGGTCGCAGCCGCCCGGATGCATTTGCGCA
>Ga0209347_1005704_pt1 | contig 11599 bp, 11 predicted proteins | sample AutmiccommuBRH23_FD_187382 | JGI IMG/M metagenome (GOLD analysis project Ga0209347, IMG submission 187382) | Deep subsurface microbial communities from Mt. Terri, Switzerland - Autotrophic microbial communities BRH/23 (SPAdes) (version 2) | ecosystem: Environmental > Aquatic > Deep subsurface >...
GAACCAGTTGTTGTTTAGGAAGGCTTGCAGGCATCGCAGCCGCTCCCGCCCGCGAATCAGGTGCTGCTGGTGGCCGACCAGGGCCGCGGCGGCGGCGAGCCCGAGGTAGTAGGGCAGGTGCAATTCGGCGCGCTCGCCCAGGAGCACCAGCGCGAACAACACCACCGCCTGGATGCCGGCGATGATGGCGCGATCGAGGTCGCCGAACAGAATGGCGGTGGACTTCACCCCGACGCGCAGATCGTCGTCCCGATCCGCCATCGCGTACATGGTGTCGTAGGCGGTTGACCACAGCACGTTGGCCACGAACACCAGCCACGCCAGCTGTGGCACCGTGCCGGTCTGGGCGGCGAAGGCCATCGGGATGCCCCAGCCAAAGGCGGCGCCGAGCACCACCTGCGGCAGGTATGTGTAGCGCTTCATGAACGGGTACAGCCCGGCCAGCGCCACGCCCGCCAGGGACAGCAGCACGGTGAGGGTGTTCATGAGCAACACCAGCCCGAAGGCCATGGCGCACAGCACAACGAACAGCACCAGCGCTTCCCGAGGCGATACCTGCCCGGTCGCGATGGGGCGGTCACGGGTGCGCGCCACATGGGGATCGATATCGCGATCGGCGTAATCGTTGATGACACACCCGGCCGAGCGCATCAGAAACACCCCGAGCACGAATACGGTCAGCACCAACCCGTCCGGCACGCCTTCGGCGGCGAGCCACAGGGCCCACAGGGTCGGCCACAGCAGCAGCAGGGTGCCGATTGGCCGGTCCAGGCGCATCAGGCGCACATAGTGGCCCATGCGGGCACGCAGCAGCGGCCATTGGTCCCAGCGCTGCAGCCGCGCCCGCCACGGGGCAGTGAAACTCTTGGGGCGAGAGCTCTGCACGGTATCGGTCAGCGAGCCGGGTCCTGTCGGTATACGCCCGGCAGAAAGATCTCCTGCACCAGCAGCGGCTGGTGGTCGAGAAAGAACAGCGAACGCCGGCCCCAGATTCTGTCCGGTGGTTCCGCCAAGCCGCGGGTGGCGCCGTCGAACAACCGCTGACCCGGGCGGATGCAGGCAAGCTCCAGCGCACCGCGGCGCATGCTGTGATCGGCAAACAATACTGCCCCCAGGGGACGGCTGCCAAGCCGTCCCAGACGCCGCCGCCGGCCACTCAGGGTCGCGGCAGGGATCACCGTGCGCGCGAATACCAGGGGCACGTCCGCGCACAGCAGACGCACCTCGCGCACCAGGGCCCGGGTCCACAGACGGCTCCCCAGGACCAGAAGCTCGTTGCGCATGGGCCGCCTCCAGTCCTGGGTCAGCACTTCGACGTGAAAGCGCCCCGGACAGCGATCCTGCAGGCGCTCGGTCAGCGACGCCCGGTCCAGCAACCAATGGAGCAGCGGCGCCGGCACGTGGCGCCGGTGAAACGCCTCGGCTGAGCGCCAGTCGGGCTCGCCTCCGAGCGCGGATGTGGAGATGTGGAGCGTCAAGGGGAGCCGGACACCGCAGGGACGATCAGGCGCAGCATGTTAGCACAGCGCGGTGTCGGCGCTTACACAACGCCGTAGTCCGCGGACTGCCCCATCCAGCGCGCGATCAACGGCCCGATGCTGACGCTATCGGCGGCCAGCAGCAGGTCGGCAGCCTGGTGCACGTCATCCAGCAGCGCCCGGTCCCGCAGCAGATCGGCGATGCGCAGCTGCAGCATGCCGGTCTGGCGCGTGCCGAGCACCTCGCCGGGGCCGCGCAACTCCAGGTCGCGGCTGGCGATCTCGAACCCGTCGGTGGTCTCGCGCAGGGCGGACAGCCGGGTGCGCGCGGCCCGGGACAGGGGCCCCTGGTACATGAGCACGCAGCTGCTCGCCGCCGCACCGCGGCCCACCCGACCGCGTAATTGGTGCAGCTGAGCGAGCCCCAGGCGCTCGGCGTTCTCGATGATCATCAGAGTGGCGTTGGGCACATCCACGCCCACCTCGATCACCGTCGTCGCCACCAGCAGATCCAGCTCGCCGGCCTTGAACCGCCCCATGGTGGCTTCCTTCTCGGCGGACTTGAGCCGTCCATGGACCAGGCCGATGCGCAGTTCCGGGAGCGCCGCCGCGAGCTGCTCGGCGGTATCGGACGCCGCCTGGGCCTGGAGGAGTTCGGACTCCTCGATCAAAGTGCACACCCAATAGGCCTGGCGCCCCTGGCGGCAGGCCTCGGTGACCCGCTGCACCACCTCGTCCCGGCGGCTGGCCGGGATCACCACGGTGCGCACCGGGCTTCGCCCCGGGGGCAGTTCGTCGATGGTGGAGGTGTCCAGATCGGCGTAGGCGGCCATGGCCAGGGTGCGCGGAATGGGCGTGGCGGTCATGATCAGCTGATGGGGGCTACGCCCGTCCTGGGCGCCCTTCTCCCGCAGGGACAGGCGCTGGTGCACCCCGAAGCGGTGCTGCTCGTCGACGATCACCAACCCCATACGGTGGAAGTCGACCCCCTCCTGAAACAGGGCGTGGGTTCCGATCACCACGGCCGCCTCGCCGCTGCGGATGCGCTCCAGGACGTGGGCCCGGCCCTTCCCTTTGGCCCTGCCCGACAGCCATTCGACCCCGATCTCCAGGGGCTCCAGCCACACCTGGAAGTTGCGGAAGTGCTGCTCGGCGAGCAGCTCCGTGGGCGCCATCAGCGCACATTGGAAGCCCGCCTCGACAGCGGTCAGCGCCCCCAGGGCGGCCACCACCGTTTTCCCGGAGCCGACGTCCCCCTGGACCAGCCGCAGCATGGGGTGGGCGCGGGCAAGATCGGCGGCGAGCTCGTCGCCGACCCGCCGCTGGGCGGCGGTAAGCGGGAACGGCAGCGCCTTTAGGAACCGGCGCCGGAGGACCCCGTCGGGGGCAAGCACCGGCGCATCCCGGCGCTGCATCCGCTGGCGCAGCTGCCGCAGGCTCAAATGGTGCGCCAACAGCTCTTCGAAGGCGAGGCGCTGCTGGGCGGGATGGGTACCGGCCTCCAGCCGGGCAAGGGACACATCCGGCGACGGCCGATGCACCAGCCGCAGTGCCTCACTCAACTCGGGAAGGGCGAAGCGCGCCAAAATCGACTCGGGCAGCAGCTCCGCCACCCGGGCCGGATCCCGCCCCAGCCATTCCAGCGCCTGCCCACTGAGATCGCGCAGCTTGAGCTGGTGGACGCCCTCGGTGGTCGGGTACACGGGCGTGAGATGGGCCTCCACCGGCAGGTCGACCTCGACCCGCGCATACTCCGGATGGACCATTTCCAGCGTGGAGCGCCCGCTGCGCACCTCGCCGTAACAGCGCAGCACGGCTCCCCGGAGCAGGGCCTCACGCTGCGCATTGGAGAAGTGAAAAAAGCGCAGTGTCAGCGCGCCGGTACCATCGCTGATGCGGCAAAGCAGTGTGCGCCGCCGGCCGAAGGCGACCTCGGTGAGCGCCACCTGTCCCTGAACCACCGCCTGCATGCCAGGACGCAGGCTGCCAATGGGCACCACGCGGGTGCGGTCCTCGTAGCGCAGCGGCAGGTGAAACAGCACGTCCTGGATAGTGCGGATGCCCAGGCGGGCGAGTCGCTCGGCGATCCGCGGCCCGACCCCCTTGAGCGCGGTGACCGCAACTGCGTCGGCCGAACGGACCCGGCCGGTGGCGCCCTGCGAACGGTGCCCGAATGCCTCCATGGCCGGTTATGGTACCCGATCCGCCTGAGATACGGCCCCGGCATCCGACCGGGGATCTGGCCGGGTGCTGCCTACACTGGGTGCACCGTCGCCGGGAACCCCGGGGCCTGGTGCGGATCCGACGGTATACTGGGCGCTACAAGCAAAGCAGGAGCAGCACATCATGGCCCATCAGCTTCCCCCCCGGCGACGCTTCCTCCAGTGGGTCGCCGGGCTGACCGGCGCGCTGGCGGCAGGCGCCGGCGCACGCGCCGAGCATACGCCCACCCACTTCGACGAGGACGTCGCGCACAAGGTAGTGTACCAGTGCAACCACGCGGACGAGGAGTACCTCAGCCACATCATGTTCTCCGCCGGGGAAATGGTGCGCAAATACGGCGACGACATATGGGTGGTGATCACGGCCTTCGGGCCGGGGCTGCACATCCTGGGCAAGAAACCGGGACGCCCCATCCCCGAGGAGATCCTGGAGCGGGTCGAGAGTCTGGCGGCCTACGGCGTGCACTTCCACGCCTGCGGCAACACCATGAAGAGCCTGGGCTGGACCGAGGACGACCTGAAGGATTTTGCGAAGATGGTGCCCATCGGCGTGGACGATCTCATGCAACTCCAGGAACAGGGCTTCGCCTACGTGAGCTGGTAGGTCAGTGATCCCGGCAATGCCTGCCCCGCGCTGGCTGCACTTCAGTCGGCGGCGCGGCGCGGCGGCCTGGTGGCTGATCCTCGCAGCGCTCGCCTCCGGCTGCGCGCCTGCGTTGCGCGACGGCGAGCGCGTCGCGCCCATCGAATTGCGAGTCCCGCTGCTGATCAGTACACCCGACGGTCTGCTCTCGGGCGACGCCGGTGAAGCCTTACTCGAGGCGTTGGCCGGCAACCGCCAGCAGGCGCTCATGCTGCTGCGCCTTGCGCACCTCGAGCAACGCCTCACCGGCGAGCCCTTGAGCGCGGGCAACGTCGCAGAGCTGCTGGTGGACGGGCCGGCGGCCTACGATGCGATGTTCGCGGCCATGGCGGGCGCCAGGCACCACATCCACATGGAGACCTACATCCTCGACGCCGGCGAAACCGGGCAGCGGTTGGCCGAGATCCTGATCGAGCGCCGCCACGCCGGGGTGGAGGTGCGGCTTACCTACGACGGTTTCGGCAGCCGCGGGACACCGGCGCAGTACTTCGAGCGGCTGCGCAGCGGCGGCATCGAGCTGTACGAATACCGCCCCCCGGACCCGGTGAAGGATCCGCGCCTATGGCGCATCAACAACCGCCATCACCGCAAGATCCTGGTGGTGGACGGCCGGGTCGGCTTCACCGGCGGTATCAACATCAGCGATGTCTACCGCGAGAGCTCCTTTGCCCGCCGGCTTCTGCGCGGGTCCCGCGCAGTGGACCTGGAGCGTGGCTGGCGGGACACCCACGTGCGCATTACCGGACCCGCAGTCGCCCACCTGCAGGCGCTATTCCTCACACTCTGGAACGAACAGCCGAACGTGAACCACGGGGGCGGCCATGCCTATTTTCCGCCTCTCCCCGCCGCCGGCGGTGATCTGGTACGGATGGTGGACAGCCGCGGCGGGGACGAGCGTACCACCCTGCACGAGGTCATCCACGCCGCCGTGTCGCTGGCCGGCCGGCGTCTCTGGCTGACTCAATCCTATTTCTCCCCCGACCCCGAGTTGCTGGAGGCCATTGCGGCGGCGGCCAGGCGCGGCGTGGACGTGCGCATCGTGCTGCCCGCTCACAGCGACGCCCCGCTCGTGCTCGCGGCCTCGCGCTCCCACTACGACCAACTGCTGCAGGCGGGGGTGCGCATCTTCGAGCGCAAGGACTCGGTGCTGCACGCCAAGACCATGGTGGTGGACGGTGTCTGGTCGACGGTGGGCTCCAGCAACTTCGACTACCGCAGCTTCCTGCATAACAACGAAGCCAACGCCGTGATCGTCGGTCCCGGCTTCGCTCGGCAGATGGAGCGGTTGTTCGAACGGGACCTGCAGCACAGTGTCGAGCTCACCCTGGAGTCCTGGCGCCGGCGGCCGCTGCACGAGCGGCTCAAGGAAACCTTCGGCAGCCTGTTTCGCTACTGGCTGTAAACGCCAATCCCGCACTTGGAGTACAGCCGCGCCCCCTGGCGGGCATGGGAATCCGCACTAGAGTTGGAGAAGGAAAATGGGCAGAGGCTGCAGTGTGGGCAGCCAGCAGGGAGGTGGTTACTCATGGCGATCGAAGGACAGTACCCCAATCCGGACCAGACTACGCAGGAGGATGCGGACATGACGACCACGACCAGCGACGCGGCACATGCGGCGACCGAGCGTATGGCCTCGGCGGCGCACGATGCCATCGACCGTGCCGCACGCACCGGCAGCCGCGTTGAGGAACGGATGCGGCGCACCGGCGAACACACCCGCGAAAGGGCCCACGAGCTCCAAAGCGAGGCCGAGTCCTACGTGCGCGAACATCCCTACGTCTCCCTCGGCGCGGCGGTGGCGGCGGGCTTTCTGCTGGGCGCGATCCTGCGGCGCTGAGCGCCGGATCCATGGCCCAGGAGCCGACCTCCGAGCCGGCGTCGGTCGGAAACGCAGCCCGGGATACGCTCGGCTCGGTGCGCCAGTTGGCGGCCGACGCGGCAGAATTGGCGGCCTTGGAGGCGAGGCGCGCGGGCAGCGCGGTGGCGTGGATTGCCGCCCTCGGCGTCGGCATCGCGGTGGCGGTCAGCGCCTTCTGGTCGCTGGGCGCGGCCGCGGTGGCGGTGTTGCTTCATGAAGGCGCCTCGTCGCTGGCCGGCGTGCTCGCGCTGATCGGGGTCGCGAACCTGCTGCTCGCCCTGATCATGGCCCTGGTCGTACGTCGCCTCGCTCGGCGGTTCGGCTTCCCTGCATTGCGACGCGTCCTCCTGCACTCGGAAGCGGACAACCATGGCATCGCCGAACATTCGTGAGCTGGAGGCCCGGGTACGGGCCGATCGCCGGGCACTGCGGGACAACCGCAGGCGCCTGCGCGCCGCCGTTGAAGGCCGCTTGGCCAGCCCCGCGACCTTGCTCGGGGGCTTTGCCGCCGGCGTCGCCGGCGGGTGGCTGCTCAAAGGCCCCACCCGGGACAAAGAGGTACGCCGCCTGCGCCGGGAGCTCGATCGTGCCCGGTCGCGCGCGGGCTCCGACCAGGCGCCGGCGGGCGGCAGGGCCCGGCTGATGGCGCTGCTGCCTATGATCACCATGGGCCTACGCGTCGCCTCGGCGCTGCGGGGCGCGCCGCAATCCCAGGCGCCGCAGGCCGAGGAGATCGCCACAGGCGGAGGCCCGGGGTGAATGATCGCTGGCCGCGCGCCCTGCCGGCCGCGGTGTGGAGCTCGCCGGCGCTCTCGGTGCTGGCGCTGTTGGCCATACTCTATAGCGCTTATCTCGCGCGCAGCCTGCTGATCCCCATGGCACTGGCGCTGATGCTCAGCTTGGTGCTGACGCCCGCGGTGCGCACGATGCACCGCAAGGGGGTCCCCAAAGCGGTCTCCGCCGCCGGCCTGGTGGCGCTGCTGTTCGCCGCTATTGCCTACGCGCTGCTGGCGCTATCGGGGCCGGCAGTCTCCTGGCTGGAGCGTGCGCCGGTGCTGATGCAGCGCCTGGAGCTCGAGCTGATTCCGCTCAAGGAGACGGTGCGGGAAGTGGCCGAGGCGGCCAAGAAGGTGGAGGAGATGGCCGCGGTGGAAGGGGCCGCGCCCACCGTCGAGGTTGCCGGCTCGTCGCTGCGCGGCCTCATCTACGCCCACACCCGCGGACTCGTCGTCGGCGCCGTCTCAATTCTCTTCCTGCTCTATTTCTTCCTTGCCTGGGGTGGCGTGCTGATGCGGCGCCTCGAGTCGTGGTTGCGCCTGGAAGGCCGCGAAACGCCGCTGCGGGAGATCGGCCGTCAGGTGCAGGCGGAGCTGTCCCGTTATCTGGCCACCATCACCGCCATCAATGTCGTGCTGGGCGTGGTCGTGACCGTCACGCTCTACCTGCTGGGAATGCCCAATCCCGCTTTGTGGGGGGTGATGGCGGGCCTGCTGAACTTCGCCCCCTACATCGGCCCATTCGTTACCCTCGTGATTATCGCCATCGTGTCCATGTTGACGTTCGACGCCCCGGTGCAGAGCCTCCTTCCGCCCGCGGCATTCCTGCTGCTCACCGCGCTGGAGGGGCAACTGATCACGCCCTCCATCGTCGGGCGAAACCTGGCCCTCAACCCGCTGGTGGTGTTCGTGAGCATCGTCTTCTGGATGTGGCTCTGGGGAATCCCCGGCGCGCTGATGGCGGTGCCGATTCTCGCCATCCTCAAGATCTCCGGCGACCGTATCGAGCATCTGCAGCCGATGGCACGGGTTCTCGGGCGCTGATCGAGCGCGCGCTCAGGCGTCGAGGACCAGCACCGCGTCCATTTCCACCGTCGCCCCTTTGGGCAGCGATGCCACGCCGATGGCAGCCCTTGCAGGGTAGGGTTCGGCGAAGTAGGAGGCCATCACCTGATTGACCAGCGGGAAGTGGTCCAGGTCGGTGAGAAAGATATTGAGCTTCACCGCATCGGCGAGGCTCCCGCCCGCCGCCTCGGCGACGGCGGTCAGATTGTCGAACACCCGCCGGATCTGCTCCTCCATGCTCCCCTCCAGCAGTTCCATGGTCTGCGGAACCAACGGAATCTGTCCGGAGACGTACACCGTGTCGCCTACCCGCACTGCCTGGGAGTAGGTGCCGATGGCCTGGGGGGCGCGGTCGGTGTGGATGATCTTCTTCTTTGGGGGCACGAGAGGCTCCTTTCGGTGAGTGCCAAGGGATGGTAGCGACCGCCGGGCGATGCGTACGCGTTGCTGGCGGCGACACGCCGCGCCACCGGAAGCCATCTGCGGCGATTGCCAACGCCACCGGTTCGCCTCATCCGCGCTTGCGCGCAATCCGCATCACCATGTTCAAGGCGCGGATCCGGCGCATGATCGTCGCCAGGTGCCGGCGGTTGTGGACCGTGAGCACGAAGCTCAGGGACGTGGTCATGCCGTCCCTCTCCTCGATGTCGACGTTCTCGATGTTCGAGTCGCTTTGGGAGATGGTGGACGCCACGGTGGCGAGCACACCGCGCTGATTGGCCACGTCCACCCGAATCTCGGCCTGAAAATCTCCCGTCGGATCGGCGGCCCATTCGACGTCGATCCACTTCTCCGGCAGCTTGCGAAAATCCGCTACGTTCTTGCACGTCTCGCGGTGGATTACGATGCCTCGACCGGCGCTCACGAAGCCGATGATCGGGTCGCCGGGGATGGGATGGCAGCATTTGGCGAAATTCACCAATAGACCCTCGGTGCCCTTGATCGCCAGGGGCCGGTCGGCATCGGACTGCGCCGCTGGCGCAGCGTCCGCGTCCGGCGGCACCAGTTGCCGCGCCACGAGCACCGCCATGCGCTTGCCCAGACCAATATCTGCCAGCAGGTCCTGGAGGGATTCGTAGCCATTGGTGGCGAGGATCGGGGCAATCTCGACGTCCCCGAACGACTGCAACGAGCGGCCCAGTGAGGCGAGCGCCTTATCCAACAGGCGGCGGCCGAGGTCGATGGCCTCCTCGCCCTGCAGCTGTTTCAGGTAGCTGCGGATGTTGGTGCGCGCCTTGGCGGTCTGCACGAAGTTCAGCCAGGCGGGATTGGGATTGGCACCCGGTGCGGTGATGATTTCGATGGTCTGGCCATTGTGCAGCACGGTGCGCAGCGGCGCCAGGCGCCGATCGATGCGGACTGCGACGCAGGTGTTGCCGACGTCCGAGTGCACGGCGTAGGCGAAGTCCACCGCCGTCGCCCCCCGGGCCAGATCCAAGATGTCGCCCTGAGGCGTGAAGACGTAGACCTCATCCGGAAACAGGTCGATCTTGACGTTCTCGAGGAACTCGAGGGAGTTGCCGGCGTCCTTCTGCAACTCCAGCAGGCCGGAGAGCCATTCCCGCGCCCGGGATTCCGTGCTCTTGCCCGAATCGCCGGTCTTGTACATCCAGTGTGCGGCGATGCCCGACTCGGCCATCTTGTGCATGTCTTCGGTGCGCACCTGGATCTCGATGGGTACGCCATAGGGTCCGAACAACACCGTGTGCAGGGACTGATAGCCGTTGGCCTTGGGTATGGCGATGTAGTCCTTGAATTTGCCGGGCACGGGCTTGTACAGGTTGTGCATGGCGCCCAACACCCGATAGCACGTATCGACCTTGTCGACGACGATGCGAAAGGCATAGATATCGAATACCTCGTGCAGCGAGAGCTGCTTGTGGCGCATCTTTTTGTAGATGCTCCACAGGTGCTTCTCGCGCCCGAGCACCTCACCGTTGAGTTGTTCCTGGCGAAGGCGCCGCTTGATGGAGGTCTCGATCTTGTTGAGGATCTCCTTGCGATTGGCCCGCGCGCGCAGCACCGCCTCGCGCAGCACCCGGTAACGCATGGGATACAACGCCGCGAAGCCGAGGTCCTCGAGCTCGACGCGCATGCTGTTCATCCCGAGGCGATTGGCGATCGGGGCGTAGATCTCCAGGGTCTCGCGGGCGATGCGCCGGCGCTTGTCCCAGGGCATGGCACCCAGGGTCCGCATGTTGTGCAGCCGATCGGCGAGCTTGATGAGCACCACGCGGATGTCGCGCACGATCGCCAACAGCATCTTGCGGAAGTTCTCCGCCTGCGCCTCCGCCTTGCTGTGGAACTTCAGATGGGTGATCTTGCTGACGCCATCGACCAGTTCGGCCACCTCCTCGCCGAACTCCCCGGCGAGCTGTTCCTTGGCGGTGGGCGTGTCCTCGATGACGTCGTGGAGGATCGCGGCCATGATGCTCTGATAGTCCATGCGCATCCCGGCCATGATCTTGGCGACCGCCAGGGGATGAGTGATGTAGGGCTCGCCGCTGAGGCGCTCCTGACCATCATGGGCCTCGGCGCCGAAGAGATAGGCACGATAGACCTCCCGCACCTGATCGTGCTCGAGGTACTCCTCGAGCAGCGCACAGAGGTCGCTGACGCGAAAGAAGGCGGTGGGTGGGCAGTGGATGGTGGCGCTCAAGGTTCGCAGCCGTCCGTCAGTCGCCAAGCGCGGGCACCGGTCGGGCGCCCGTCCGAGGAGCAAGGATAGCGAAAAACCCGGCGACCGGGGCGGCTGGCGGGTCTTTAGACTTCCTCGTCGCCGGGGCCGCGGGGGATCGGCCGGACCTGCTCTTCCTCCTCAGGCGAGGCGGCGGTGGTCTCGGCGCGGACCTCGTCCTCGGAGATCCCCGACGGGCTGGTGTGCTCCCGGGCGCTCACTTCATCCAGAACCTCACGGCCTACCAGACCCCCCGCGATCTCGCGCAGGGCCAGCACGGTGGGCTTGTCGTTCTCCCACTCCAGCTGGTTGGGCGCACCGTTGGCGAGCTGGCGCGCGCGCTTGGTGGCGATCAGTACCAGTTGGAAGCGGTTGTCGACGTTCTCCAAACAATCTTCGACGGTGATGCGGGCCATTGAGTCACTCCTGTGTCCAGCCGCGACAGCGGGCCGGCGGTATGGGATCGGCCATTGTACTGGCGATCGGTGCCTCGGGGAATCGGTGAGGGTCCGGCGCATACGCGGGACGCGATCACCCTGGATAGATACCCCGGTCGCCAGCGTGGGTACACGGGGCGTGCACCGGGCGCGCGTTCCGGCGTCAGGCCAGCAGGTCCGCCAACAGGGCCCGATGGCGGACCTGCTGGCGCGCCAGGCGCAGGCGTTCGGCGCGCACCACGGCCCCGAGCGCCGCAAGGGCGAGCGCGAAGTCGTCGTTGACCACCAGGTAATCGTACTCGGCATAGTGGGCGCTTTCACTTTGGGCGTCGCGCATGCGCCGGGCGATGGTCTCGTCACTGTCCTGGCCTCGTCCGCGCAGCCGCTGCGCCAGCGTCGCCCGCGACGGCGGCAGCACGAAGATCCCCACCGCTTCGGGAAAG
>Ga0209347_1005706_pt1 | contig 11597 bp, 11 predicted proteins | sample AutmiccommuBRH23_FD_187382 | JGI IMG/M metagenome (GOLD analysis project Ga0209347, IMG submission 187382) | Deep subsurface microbial communities from Mt. Terri, Switzerland - Autotrophic microbial communities BRH/23 (SPAdes) (version 2) | ecosystem: Environmental > Aquatic > Deep subsurface >...
CTGGAGAAAACGACGCCGTCCGCATCAAAGACCACCGCTCCCACCACCTGTGATTCTGCGCGCAAATTATTGAGAATGTCCGTCGCCGCATCCGGATCGTCAAAGGCCACAGCCGCAGTCAGATTATCGGCCGACAAACGGGCGAGCGTGACAGCCGTGTGCTCGAGGTTCCGACGGTGACCAAGGTATTCGAGGATCAAAAACAGAGAACAAGCCAAGAGCAGGGCCAATGTACTGGTGAGTAGCATCGAAACGCGCAACTTGCGCTGAAAAGGCATGTCCCGAAAACGTATCATGATGCCTCCTTTTCTTTTTCGTCAATCACCCGTGCCAGCTGCAACAACTTGGAGCTGATGCGAAGATCTGCCCCGCGTGCGTTCTGACGGTTAATATTTAAGCGGAGCAGACGAGACTCTGTCTGAAACTCGATGATCCCGCCATTTCGGGCAAATCCGGGGATGTCTGCCACCGTCAAAACGGACGACCCTTTCGAGGCATCCAGAACCCGGCTTAGCTGCCAGTCTTCCCGCCGATCGAGATACAGAATGTGACAATCACTGATGTCGCTCAATCGAACGACGGATCGGACGATGATCGGGCGGCTGTCGATCTGCTCTCCAGCAACGATTTCATGCAATGAATCGCGCACAAGATCCGAGCCCATCACGCCGATAACGAAGGGCGATCCAGCGTCTGCAAATGCCCCTTCAGGCCATTCGACGAAGGACAGAAAATTAAACAAAAACGCTGCTTTGAGATCTGAATCCCGCGAAGCCTGAGCGTGAACCTCCAGCGGCCCTCCCAGCATGAGCATGAGGATCACGCCCATCAACCAAGCACATCGCAGCACGTTGAATGCTGTGCAACCCCACACCCGTTGCGTCGAAGGAACGCTATGACTTCCTTCGGTCCGGATCAGCCTTTCACTTCGGCACGGGTTCCCCCGAACGGAGGCAGCCTCATTGGGCAGCGCGAGATGATCATCATGTCGGGGGGGCGGGGCCATGAGTCAGGCGTCAGGAATTTCAGAGTATGGAGTGAGCGACTATTTGTGCCACCCCGGATCCAAGCTCCCAAGCAACTTATTCAATAACTTGAGCTGAAAATACTACCCTTGGTCCAGATTGATGTGTTCGCAGTAAAAGGTGCGCAGGCATTCCGCGATCGCAGCTGAAGTATCCAACCGCAGCACGTCGGCCGCGAGCTTGCGCGCCTCGGTAAACTCAATCTGGCGAATGAGGTGTTTGATTTCCGGGACCGATCCCCATGAGAGGCTTAATTGATCTGCCCCCATACCAAACAACAACACCGCGTAGATCGGATCTCCAGCGAGTTCACCACACACACTGACCGGTTTCCGTTTACGGTGGCCAGACTGAAAGATGAAATTGAGCGCACGGAGGATTGCCGGATTGTTGGGGTCATAAAGATGGGCGATGCGATCATTCACCCGATCGACCGCAAGCATGTATTGCACGAGGTCATTTGTCCCGATGCTGAAAAAATCGCAGTGATTGGCGAGCAGGTCGGTGATCACAGCTGCACTGGGAACCTCAATCATGCAGCCGCACTGGATCTTTTCATCAAAGGGCAGGCCGCGCTCACGCAACTCGTCCTTGCATTCCTGAACCAACGCATTCGCCGCAATGACTTCCTCACAACAGGAGATCATGGGATACATGATCCGCACATCACCATGAGCACTGGCCCGAAGAATAGCCCGAAGCTGGTCCTTGAAAGCAGAGGGATTATCCAGACAAAAACGAATCGCCCGAAATCCCATGAAAGGGTTGGCCTCCTCATAGCCGTAGAGGCTGTTGTGAGGATTCTTGTCTCCGCCGAGATCGAGGGTTCGGATCGTGACGGGATGAGGCCTCATCGCCTCCACAGTGCGGCGGTAATATTCGTATTGCAGCTCTTCGCCAGGGAAATCACGCGTACTGAGAAACAAATTCTCCGTCCGATAAAGCCCCACGCCAGTCGCACCACTTTCCCGTAATGTTTCCGCTTTTTCGCTGCCATCGACGTTCAGAAGGACTTCAAGAGTCCGGCCGTCGCGGGTGGTGGCGGGAAGGTGTTTGCCGATCGCAAACTGCCGCTGAATAACGGCCCGACGCTCTTGCAGCTGTCCGTAGCGGTAGAGGCTCTGCTCGCTGGGATTGATGATGACAACCCCTTCAAACCCGTCGACCAAGACCTCATCATCGGGGCGTGTGCGCTCTGTCAGGTTTTTCAGCCCCACCACACAAGGGACATTGAGTGACCGCGCCATGATCACCGAGTGACTGGTGCGACTCCCTCCATCCGTGGCGATAGCGAGAACCTTGTCTGCGTCGAGGTGTGCGGTGTCGGAGGGCGAAAGATCATCCGCAACGATAATATTGCGGGTTTCCCAGGCGCTTAGCCCGACTTCCGTTCGCCCCAGAAGGTTTCCCAGCAGCCGCCGCGAAACGTCGCGTATATCTGCCGCCCGCTCCTTGATGTACTCATCATCGATCCTCGAAAAGGCCTCAATGTAGCGATTGGCAACTTGTTGAAAGCTGTACTCGATGTTGTAGCCGCCTTCAACCACCTCGCGAACCGTTTCCTCAATCAGCGCCCGATCCTCGAGGACCATTTGATGGGCATCAAAAATGGAGGCTTCTTCCTCGCTCAGTTTTTCCGCAACCTCAGCCCTGATTTTGCTGATCTGGCGGCGGGTTTCGAGCAAACCCTGTTCAAACCGGGCGATTTCATCCTCCCGCGCTTCGGGCGGAACCGGGTGTTTTGGAATATCAAAGTCCCGCTTGATAATGACCGATGCCGCGCCACGCGCCACACCTGGCGATGCGGCGACTCCCTGCATGACAATCTCTTCACGCGAACTCACAAACGGCTGATCAAACTAGATTCTTTAATCCCAACAAACGTCGCGAGCCAAGCCCCGTAGTTTATTGAAGGCAAGGAAATTACCAAAAACGAGCCCCTTCACAAAACACCTTGGAGCCCCATGCAGTAACGACCTTACGTCGAACCTCGTTGACGCCCTGAACATTTTCGCAAAGTGCAAAGCAGGCACTGCCGCTTCCAGTCATTTCAGCAAATACACCTGGAAGCGCATTGAGGGAATTCAGGACGACGGGAATTGTTGGATAGCGCCGTCCCACCACCTCTCGAAAACTGTTCGCCAGCAGTTTGCAGGGTTCTAATCCCACCTTGTCCCAATGCGCATAAAGCGCCTCTTCCCTCGCTGAATCCGCATAACTGGACGATTCAGCCAACTTCCGGTAAGCCCAAGGAGTGGCAACACCAAACAACGGCCGAAAAATAATAAGGGAAAAACGCTCCAGCGACTCCCGCCACTCGGGCCGAGGTTCAAGCATATCACCAATCCCTCGCATCAAAGCAGGTGATTCACCGAGAAAAAAAGGCACATCCGCTCCCAAATCTGTCGCCATCGCCGTCACCACTGAACGCTCCAGCGGTGATCCCCACATTTCCTGCAGGCCCCGCAATGTCGCGGCGGCATCGCTGCTCCCCCCCCCCAGTCCGGCCCCGACAGGCACCCGCTTGACGAGTTGAGCCGCCACATGGCCGGAAAACGGGAACGCTTGGCGAAAAGCACGCATTGCCCGAAGCACCAGGTTAGTGGCATCATTATCGACGCATTCCCCGCCTTGAACCCGGAGCGACTCTCCGCTCCCCGAGGCAGACCAAGTCATCGACAGCTCGTCCGCCAAAGTGGTAGCCGCAACCAATGAAATCAGGTTGTGAAACCCATCGGGCCGCCGGCCAGTGACAGCCAAGCGCAGATTGATTTTGGACGGGCAACGGCCGGACCAAGAGGAAGCGACAGGACTCTCTGCAACGATCACATACGAAACATTGCCTCCGCTTCACCGCCCGTCAAAGTGAATTCCAATGGTCGAAGTCATCTTGCTTGCCGGCGGAAGCGGCACCCGCATGGGCGTCGCTGCCGCCGATAAAATCCTCACTCCCATTGCCGGAAAATCGGCATTCCGTCGCTGCTTGGAAGCCTTTCGCGCAGCCGGACTGGCAGACCGAATCGTTGTGGTCACCCGCGATACGGCACAAGAAAAAGCGCTGGAAGCCGAAGCCTCCGACCTTGGACAGGTTCTCCATTGCGTGCGTGGAGGGAAAGAGCGTCAGAATTCAGTCTGCAACGGCCTCGCAGCAACCACCCCAGGAAGTCATCTCGTCTTTATCCACGACTGCGCCCGGGCCTTGATCCAGCCGGAAAGCCTGCAGCTGGTGGCGGCAGCCGCCGCACGGGATGGTGCCGCCGTCCTCGCCCGCCCCGTCTCCGACACCATCAAGCGTGTGCCCGGATCGATCGACGGGCTTTCGCAGATCCCCCTCGAAGATCTGGACCGGCGCAGCCTATGGGCGATGGAGACGCCTCAAGTTTTCCGCCGCGACTGGATCCACCACGCTTATAAAAACCTCACGCAGGCAGTCACTGACGATGTCGCGGTAGCCGTGGCCGCGGGGCATGGCGTAACCATTGTGCCCAATCCACATCCCAATCCGAAACTCACCCATCCTGAAGACCTGAGCTTTTGCAGCTGGCTCCTCGAAAGAAACCCTCCGCCCACAAGCTAACCATGTCTCACCTACCCTTCAGAATTGGTCTGGGCTACGATATTCACTCCTTCATCGAAGGACGCCCTCTGGTACTGGGCGGGATAACAATTCCGCACTCCCACGGCCTCGACGGACATTCCGACGCGGATGTGCTTTGCCATGCAATCGCCGATGCCATTCTGGGTGCCGCAGGACTCGCTGATATCGGCCACTTCTTTCCCAACGACGACCCCGCGATCAAGGGAATCGATTCATTAAAAATCGTGGAGAAAGCAGTCGAAGCGGTAGCCGCGGAAGGCTACCTGATCGGTAACATTGATGCGACTCTGATCGCGGAAGCTCCCAAGATCGCCCGTCACATTGCCGCCATGAAAAAGCGGCTCAGCCAAAGCCTGGGAGTGGAAATGGCCGCGATTGGCCTCAAAGCCACAACCAACGAGCGGCTGGGTTCCCTCGGCCGGGCGGAGGGCATTGCGGCGCACGCAGTCTGCTTATTGATGCGAAAGGGTTGACTGACCCCTCAGGCAAACACTTCGCCTTCAGCAAAAAAGCGTTTGAGCTCGGCTTCTGCAGCTTCAGGGCTGTCAGACGCATGAACGATGTTGCGCATGACATCGGAACCCCAATCGCCGCGAATCGTACCGGCAGGAGCTTTTTTCGAATCCGTGGGGCCGACGAGCAGCCGGACGCGGTCGATCACGCCATCACCCTGCAGGGCCAAGACGATCACCGGGAGCGAACTCATAAACTCTTGGATCTCGGGGAAAAACGGCTTGTCAGCGATGTGCGCGTAATGCTCCCGCAGTTTGGCACTGTCCAGTTGCATCATTTTTGCGCCGACGACTGCAAAGCCGGCCTGCTCAAATCGATCGATGGTGGAACCAACCTTCCGTTTGGTGAAGGCGTCGGGTTTCAGGATGATCAGGGTTTTTTCCATGTTAGGTAAGCGTCGCTGCATCAAAGAGTAATCGGCCAGTCAGAAGGGCCTGAAGATCGGCGCAAGCAAAAAGGCCCGCCGATTTTACAACGGCGGGCCTTTGAAAAGGGCTAAAAATCAGGGGACGTTCCCCGTTGCCTTGGCTTCCTGCGTAAATGAGAGCCGGTCCTTGGTCTCATTCAAATCCACAGTGATAGCGTCACCTTCCTTGATGTCCCCACGAAGCAGTTCTTCAGCCAAGGGATCCTCCAGATGCTGCTCAACCGCCCGCCGGAGCGGACGCGCACCGTATTTTTCGTCGTATCCCTGGTCGATGAGGAAATCCTTCGCTGCCTGCGTCACCTCGAGGGGCAGGTTTTTCTCCTTGAGCCGGGTGTAAACCGTGCGGATTTCCAGATCAATGATCTTGCGAAGGTGCTCCCGATTGAGCTGGCGAAACACGATGATGCTGTTGATCCGGTTGAGGAACTCGGGTTTGAACACCCGCTTGGCCTCGTCCATGATCTTTTTCTTGGTCGTGTCGAAGTTGTCCTCCAAGTCATCAATGCCAAAACCAAGACCTTGGCTCCGCTGAAGGATATGAGCCCCCACGTTCGAGGTCATGATGATAATCGTGTTCCGAAAGTCGACCACCCGTCCCAAGCTGTCGGTCAGCCGACCTTCTTCCAGCACCTGCAAAAGCAGCTGCACAACGTCCGGGTGCGCCTTTTCAATTTCATCAAAAAGGACCACGCTATACGGTTTGCGGCGAACGGTCTCCGTCAGCTGGCCACCTTCTTCGTAACCCACATAACCGGGAGGCGAACCAATCAGGCGGCTGACCGAAAACTTTTCCATGTACTCGGACATGTCGATCTGCACAATCGAATCGCGGTCGCCGAAGATGCTTTCCGCCAAGGTCTTGGCCAAGTGCGTCTTCCCCACTCCGGTCGGTCCGAGGAACAGAAATGAACCAATCGGCCGGCGAGGATCCTTGAGATCGGCGCGCGAACGACGCAGGGCCTTGGCAATCGCGATCGTGGCCTCGTCCTGCCCGATAACAGTGCCTTGCAACTCGCCCTCGAGCAGGAGCAGGCGTTCGGACTCCTTCCGTTCCATCCGGCGCAGGGGAATTCCGGTCCAATCGCTAACCACCTGAAGCATATCATCTTCAGACACGACGATGCGCGTTTCGGACCGATTCTTCTTCCAATCCTCAATCATTTCGTCGCGCTTGTGGCGAAGCTGCTTTTCGCGGTCGCGGAACCGGGCTGCATCTTCGAACTGCTGGCGGGCAATCGCCTCCTCTTTCTGCGTGCAGACTTCCTCGATTTCCTTGCCGAGGTTTTCAATCTCGGGTGGACGATTGAGGGAGTGATCCGGGCGCGTGCACCGGATTCATCGAGCACATCGATCGCCTTGTCCGGCAGAAAACGCGCCGTGATGTAGCGTTCCGAGAGGCGAACCGCCGTTTCAAGGGCAGCCGGCGTATAAGTGACCTTGTGGTGCTCTTCGTAGTTCGGCGCGATGCCCTTCAGAATGGCAATGGAATCCTCGATGGACGGTGCCTCCACCTTGACGCTCTGGAAGCGGCGATCCAAAGCGCTGTCTTTTTCGATGTATTTGCGATACTCCGCGAGGGTGGTTGCCCCGATGCACTGTAGTTCGCCACGGCTGAGGGCCGGCTTGAAGATGTTGGAAGCATCCATCGCGCCTTCAGCGGCTCCCGCTCCGACGATCGTATGCAGCTCGTCGATAAAAATAATCACGTTCTTGGCGCGGCGGATTTCGTCCATCACTGCCTTGATCCGCTCTTCAAACTGGCCGCGGTATTTGGTCCCGGCGACCATCAGCGCGAGGTCGAGGGTGACCAGACGTTTATCCGCAAGAATCTCAGGTACCAAGCCGTTGGCGATCTCCAAGGCGAGGCCTTCGACAATCGCTGTTTTACCCACGCCCGCCTCACCGATCAGGACCGGGTTGTTCTTGGTGCGCCGGCAAAGCACCTGCACCATGCGCCGAATTTCCTTTTTCCGACCAATGACAGGATCGAGGTCTCCGTTGCGTGCCAGCTCGGTCAGGTCGCGGCCAAACGCCTTGAGCGCCGGCGTCTTCATTTCCTTCTTCTCTTCCATTCCGGAAGGTCCGCCTGCGCCGGCACTGGCTGCGCCCGGCTCACTGGTCTCTCCCGCAAAATTGGGATCCAGCTCGCTGAGAATTTCATCCCGGCAGCGTTCGATATCGACCTCCAGGTTCTTCAAGACGCGCGCCGCCACGCCCTCACCTTCCCGCAGCAGTCCCAGAAGGATGTGCTCGGTGCCGACATAGCTGTGATTGAGGGCTTTGGCTTCTTTGCCGGCAAGAGCCAGCACCTTCTTGACCCGAGGCGTGTAAGGAATGTTGCCGGAAGGTTTGGCACTTGGGCCGGAACCCACCTGTTTTTCCACTGCCGAGCGTACCGTCTCCAGGTCGAGACCCATCTTTTGCAAGACGTTAACGGCCACCCCTTGCCCCAAATTAATCAAGCCGAGGAGGAGGTGTTCCGTGCCCACATAATTATGGTGAAAACGGTCAGCCTCCTTGCGTGCCAGAGCCAGCACCTGCTGGGCACGCGGGGTAAAATTGTTCATCGGTTCCATATCAGTGTCTTCTCTTTGGTTTCGGGAATTGCGGCCATCGACTTAAGCAGGAAAGCTCAAAGCAGGTAGCCGGGCGAACTCTTCGCGCATGCGCCGGGCCCGCTGTCGGTCCCTTTCGCCTGGCTCTACTTCGGTCTTGGCAGTGTACTGGATGTGCCCCGGTTGCGTCTCAATAAAGAGGCGGTCCACATGCGTTCGATACTCCTCGGGGAGCATTCCCAAGTCAACCGACAATCGCATGAGGCTGAGCAAATTCATGGCCTCTCCTGAGCTTAAAAGATGCCCATTTTTGAGGATGCCACAAGCGCGACCAATTTTGTCGAAGAGTTTGTCCGGTTTATCTTCGAGAATTTTGATCCGGGCGTTCTCTTCTTGTTCAATAATCGCGTGCAAAATGGAGACCAACCGTTTGATGATCGCCGCTTCGCTTTCTCCCAGCGTCTGCTGGTTTGAAATCTGAAAAATGCTCCCGGTTGCTTCGGAACCTTCGCCGAAAAGTCCTCGAACCGCCATCCCGAGCTGATTGACCATCCGCACCACTTTTTCCATGTGCTCCTGCAGCACCAAGCCGGGCAGATGCAGCATGGCCGAAGCCCGGATCCCGGTGCCCAGATTGGTCGGACACGCAGTAAGGTAGCCAATGACGGGGGAGAATGCCCAATCGAGCTCTTCCTCCAGCGAGGTATCCAAGGCGTCAATGGACTCCCAAGTGGTCCCGAAGTTGAAGCCGCTCGCCACGGCCTGAATCCGCAGGTGATCCTCCTCGTTGATCATGAGCGAAAGGGATTGTTCCTTGCTCACAACCACCCCGGCACCATATTCGGCTTCTGAAAGCTCGCGGCTGATGAGATGGCGCTCGAACAACACCTGCTTCTCCAGCGGGCTCAATTTTTCCATGTCGATTTGCACGCCGTCTGCAAGGAACTGGTTTTTTGCCAAGACGCTGAAAACAGCTTCGCGCAGAGCCCCCCGTTGCGACTTATTGGCCCAACCGGGAAAGGGATGTGAGGCAAGATTGCGCGCCAGACGAATGCGGGTGCTCAGGACAATCGGTTCCGAAGGATGGCCGCCGTCGGTGAGCTCGGCCTTGGTTTGCAGGAGGGGCGTGATCGTCATGGTTCAACCTTCCTGATGATCACGATGCGGGATTTGTTCGAGAAGCTGGATCTCATCGCGCAAGCGGGCAGCTTCCTCATAATGCTCTTCCTCCACCGCCCGTTGCAGCTCTCCCCGCAAGGTATCGAGCCGAGCGCGATGCTCCATCCGGGCCATCGCCCGCTCCGGAACCTTGCCGCAGTGGCGGGTATCCCGATGCATGTTTTCCAGCATGGGTTTGAGCATGCCCTTGAAACTCTCGTAGCACTGGGGACATCCGAACCGGCCTGTCTTCTTAAAATCGGCGGGCGTGAACCCGCAATACTCGCAGCGAACCTGATGGTCGGCAGCCGTCACCGCAGCCGACGGTTTGAGGAGAAAATCAGCCAGCGAAAAGCCTTCAGGGTCGGTGACTCCCTGTTTGTGAGGACAGTCTTCACAGAGATCCACCTTGTGAATCTTGTTATTGACGATCTGTGTGAGGTGAATGGTGGCCGGCTTATCACAATGACCGCACTGTTCCGGTTTTGCCATAGGTCAATACACTAGCATGGTGCCCGCTAAATGCGAGCATGGACCGCCGCGATCGCGTCGGTCGGCAACATCATGTGTACGTTGGTCAGATCCGTGTCCCTTCCGAGCGGGCAACTTCCCGGAAAGCGTCCAGAACTTTATAAGTGGCTTCGCCGGGCTTGCCAGTGCCGATCTGCCGCCCGTCGAGCTCGACGACCGGAATCATTTCCGCCGCAGTCCCAGTGAGGAACATTTCGTCGGCCGTCCATAACTCATAACGCGTGAGGTTGCGCTCGACCACCGTTTCGCCCATCCGCACGAGGAGGTCGATGGCGGATCCCCGGGTGATGCCCCGCAGAGCGCCGGAGTAGAATGGAGGCGTGTACCAGGTGCCCTTTTTCCGGATGAAAATGTTATCCCCGGTACATTCGGCGACATAACCCTCCTCGTTCAACATCACCGCTTCCAGACAGCCCGCCTGCATCGCTTCTGCTTTAGCCATGATGTTGTTCAGGTAGTTCAACGACTTGACCATCGGCGGCAGCGCGGCAGCACTCATCCGGCGTGTCGCGGCAGTGATGATCTTCAGTCCCTTTTCGTAAAACTCCTGCGGGTAGAGGGAAATGGAATCCGCGATGATGATGAGTTGGGGTTCCTTGCAACTCTTATGACTGAGCCCAAGAGATCCAACGCCCCGGGTAACCACCAAGCGAATGTAGCCATTCTTCAGCCCGTTTCGGCGGCAGGACTCACACACCGCATCACTGATCTCCTGCCGCGACCACGGCAGGGCCAACAAAATGGCGTGAGCCGAAAGCTCCAAGCGCTCCAGATGCTCATCAAGCTTGAACACATTGCCATCGTAGAGGCGAATCCCTTCAAACACACCATCTCCATAAAGCAAACCGTGATCAAACACAGAAATCTTGGCGTCGGCGGCATCAACAAAAGATCCATTCAAATAGACTTGCATGAGGGAAGGACTCTGCTCGGGGGAGCCTTCATGTCGAGCGCGAAGACAGTGTGTCCGGCCGCCTTGTATGGGAGACTTTTAAGGGGATCTGCTCCGCCTCAGTGCATCTAAACCGAGCGGCATTCTCCGGAAGCAAGAAACTGATCCAAAGCCTTCTGATCTTCCGCGTAAAACCTGCGCAGCGCGGCTTGGGTCTCGGGTAGAAATTCAAATCCCTGGCCGGTAATGACCCGGGAGAAAATGCGGTTGTCCAGCATCGCCAAACCGCGGTGCAGGTTTTTGAAAACGGCCTGCGGGCGACGTGCGTGCAACCGGTCATAAGCGTCCGGACCGGCGTAGGTCAGGCGCGTGATTGCGCGAAAATAGCGGAGCCGACGGGTTTGCTTGGCACCCACATTTTTGCGATCGCCCGTTGAAAGAATTAAATCGGGAAGCTCGAGGAATTCGCCCACCGCACGTGCCACCTCGGCGGGACACTTTCGCAACGATTCGCCCCGGATAACCAGCAGCGGAGTCTCCGGATACGTTTCCCGAATCCGTCGAAGGTGTTTTCCGTAAAGACCATGCTCCATCAGGTTGTAGGTTCTTCGGGGCAGGCGCGGATAGTTCAGCAACCACTGTTGCAGCTCGGCGTTTGGATCGCCGATTGGCTGTCCGCCAAAACGGTAACTGTGAAGCAGCGCGGAAAATGCCCGCTGGACCGGGTCGCGCAAAATCACGAGCAACCGCACCTTGGGTGATGCCTGCACCAATCGTTCCAGCGCTTCCGGATTGATAAGAATATTGGGACGCTTGCCGCCGAGCATTTTTTTGCCGGCAGCCAAGCGCCATCGCTTGAGGCGACGCTGAACAAGATCTGGCTCAAACTCCGGATCCT
>Ga0209347_1005708_pt1 | contig 11591 bp, 12 predicted proteins | sample AutmiccommuBRH23_FD_187382 | JGI IMG/M metagenome (GOLD analysis project Ga0209347, IMG submission 187382) | Deep subsurface microbial communities from Mt. Terri, Switzerland - Autotrophic microbial communities BRH/23 (SPAdes) (version 2) | ecosystem: Environmental > Aquatic > Deep subsurface >...
AGAATAACGGTGGGTGTAGTTCAACACCGACTCATCGCTGGGTCGTGCCGACCGCTCAGAGTCCTATTTATTAGCAACAGTTATTTATATTTTTTCAACAAACTCGTTGTATATTTTTTTCGCTTCATCCAAATCTCCAAAATAGATTTTTCTGTAATGTTCGTAAACTCTTTCAAGTTCTTTATTTTGTTTATTATACAAAATGGTTTTCATCATATGAAGTTGAGCATCTCCAAATGGAAGACAATAAGTTGCCATAATGTTTTTTAAATCTTTTTCAAAATCCAAATCATAACTATATCTCATTAGGTAAACAATATAAAAATCTTCAAATTTTAAGCACCTACTTTTCGAAATTTCCTTTGTTAAACTTTGTTTTTGAGATTTATTAAAAACAAGTTGATTTTCAGAAACATTAAATAAACCGAAAAAATAATTTCGATCATTGTCATTTCTCATTATTCTTGATAAATACGGTTTAATACTTTTTTCTGATTCGGAAATCACAAACCATTCTTTTAGTTGTTTCAATCTTTTTTTGTCATTTTTAGTTTTCTTTATTTCTTTTAGAGAAATTAATGATTTGTATATTGTTTCAGAATTTTCATTAATTGCCAATTGATTATTCAAAGAATCATTTTCAATATTTGCGAATATTAAAATAGTATCATTTGGATTAATTTGGTGTTGGGGTATTTTATACCCAAAAGAATCAATAAAAGTTTTGAATTTCAGGATTCTTTTTTGTCCTGAATTTAGGTCTGTCAAATAAGCGATTTTACCTATTTCACTTTCTTTAATTGAGTCAACCTTTGTTGAAATTGTTAAATCTGAATTTTCTGAAATTCTAACAATATTCTGACTATAAGTTTTTGAAAAGAAAAATAAAATTATGATTAAGGTTGCAATTTTTTTTATCATCGTTGTTTTCATAATTGTTGCTAACGGTTGGCGGTATGAAAAGTTGCCGATTGCGGGCGATTCCCTGTCAAGTTACTCAAAAGTTGAAGCGGGCTACAACCCTTAAATAACCTACTGTACCGGCAATTTTTTATACCGCATGTTGAACAGAACACGCAAACGCAGGTAGCTTTTGACAAAAGTACTTGATTCTTTATATATTCGATGATTTTTCACCAAAAAAATTTCCGAATATAAGAAAGAAATCAGGTTTTACTTTTGTCGAACAGGCTATTGTGCTTGTTCCTGAGTTTAAGATGGTTGTCCACAAACTGGAACAACAGGTCACGTTACGGGGGCAGAGACGGAGTACTTTACAAAACTACATCCGCAGAATTGCCCTCTTTGTCATTCATTTTGATAAACTGCCGGAGAAGATTGATCCCGAAGAGACCAATGAATACCTGGCCGCATTGGCGTGTGATCCCCGATCTCCCTCGCGAAGCAGTTATAAGCATATGGTCTACGGATTGCGCTACTATTATCGCTTGTCGGGTATGAACCGTGAAGCCATCGCCCTTCCTTCTCTTAAAAAAGATTCGAAGCTACCGGTGATACTGAACCGGCAAGAACTGAAAGAGTTGTTCGCGGCACCCACGCTGCTCAAACAACGGATAGTGCTCACATTGATTTATTCGGCCGGATTGAGAGGCCAGGAGGTGATTAATCTTAAGATCTCCGATATCGACTTTGAGCGCAAAACCATCCACATCCGCCAGAGCAAGTACAAGAAAGATCGCGTTGTTCCATTGGCTGACAGCATTGCTGTTGAAAGCCATCACTAAATCAGCGTATCATGAATATCACGGATGAAAAAGTGACCTTCATTGCCAGGAATTATCGACAAGGAGCGGCTAAAAAGTACATCACCCTCGGTGGTGTGGAATTCCTGCGCAGATTTTCCCGGCACATCCTCCCGCGCAGATTTGTAAAAATCCGACGTTACGGGATCTACAACCACACGGTGAAACGGAATCTGGGAATCAAGTATCAATTCTAGTCATTGTCCGGTGTGTAAAAAGAGTCAGATGATTAGACTCAGAAAACTTCCACCCATACGTTCTCCACTGGAAGCAACCTGGAAACAGACTCATCCCCAACTTTAACTATCAGACCTAAATGCGCCTAAAGGTGCACAGGGTAGGATATGTCATTTAGTTAAGAATAAGCGATCACAGAACCTTCTATTAAGCCTGATTCATCTGAAAAGCCTATACCGGAAAGCACAAAAACCTGCAAAATGTAAAAGATCGCTTGTTTATTTTTCCTTCAGAAAGAATAAAAACCTTCGTTAACTACATAGCACTGGATAACGGTGGGTGTAGTTCAACATCAACTCATCGCTGGGTCGTACCGACCGCTCAGAGTCCTATTTATTATGCCTTGTTGTTTTTAATCATGGTACAACATCGTATACTGTTTCACTACTATTTTTAAATATTTCATTTTGAATTCTTTCACCCAATTTGGTAATTTCAACAAGTGAAGAATTTGTCTCTATGCGCAATACTGGTGCTGGTTTGTCAGATTTGTATTTTGGCTTATTATTATAAGTTGTCATTAAGCTTTTGAAATTATTATGTATTAGCCCGTAATAACCGAGCACATTAATTGTATTTAATCTTTTTTATTACTTTTGTATCGGACAAGCTGATCCGATGGTGATATATTATACCGAAGGATTTATAGAAGGGGTGTTACTGTAAGTAATTGCCCCTTTTACCATTGCCTGATGAGCTATTTCATTTCTTCGTGGCATTGAGCCACTTGAAATGAGGACAAGCTGAACCTCAGGATCCTTATTGCCCGATGGTATATCATCTTTTACTTTTCGCTGGCTTTCGGCGTACTTTTCCCTGTATTCTACAGGAGAGCAGTAATCTAGTCTATGAAATATCCAATCCGTGTTGTAGTCATTAATAAATTGATTAATACTGTTATAAGCTTCCTCAAAGGAAGAAAATGTTTCTGTTTGCAACACCTGTTCTTCCAGGGTGCGGTGAAACCGCTCTATTATCCCGTTGCATTGTGGAGATCGTACAAACGCTTTGGACATCTCCAATCCCAGGAATTTCATTTCATTCATAAAATCAGCAGAGTCATACTGTGAGCCATGGTCGCTTCTTAGTTGCAGATTCATTCCCCTGCATACATCTTTGTCAACAGTGCTAAAAGTCCTGCGAACAGCAGCTCTAACAGGCTCCATGGCGGCAAACCGGTTGCCTTTCCTTGCAATATGCCATGAGATAATCTCATCGTTAAAGTGATCGATCACACCAAAGAACCAATGCCAACCTAACCCATCAATCCAGAACTTCTTCCCATCAGTGGCCCACATGACATTGGGTGCATCCGTGATTATAGTACCATCATGTTCGCGCTTATTCGTCTCCCCGGGCCTTCTGTAGGGGCTCAGCAGGTTGTTTTCCCGCATGATGCGGTTCACACGTGCCTTGCCGGCTACCAGAGCGTTTATCTTCCTTTTCCCCATGCGCTTTTTCACTTTCAGATAACCTTCAGCGTTGAATGTACTCTTCTTAATTTCTTCCTTAATCTCCTGTAAAACCTCTTCATCGCTATGCTTGGGTTTTCTACCTCGTTTCCCTGTTTTGGGAGTAGGGTTTTCATACCAGGTGCTGCTGCTGTAGCCGACTACTTTGAATATCAAACGCTTCGGATATGGCTTCCCGGTTAATGGATAATGTTCCTTTATCAGCATGGAGATTATTTCCTTTTTAGTTTTGCTGCCAATTCGTTCTTTTTTTTTGTGAGTTCAAGCTCCATCTGCAGTTGCCCGATCTTACGCTCGGCAGCACTCAGCTTTGAATCGTCGGGTTTACGCTTAAACCCGTCAGTCCCACTCTCGATAAATTGATCCCGCCAAAGGTTAATATCAGCCAGAGTAACTCCGTATTCACGGCTAATCAGCTCTGGATCCTCTCCACGCAACAAGGATAAAACTATTTCAGCCTTGATTTTCGATGTAAAGTTTTTCCTCTTTTCCATAGCAGTTGTAAAAATAACTTTTATTTTTTACTGCTCGGTTTATTTGAGGGCTAATATACATGTCAACAAATACATCAACATGATTACCCCTGTTGAGTTCTATAAGTTCTTCTCACATAGAGAAAATACGTTATCTTTGGAATGCCAAGAACACAAGCTTTTTCCACTATTGTCGGAATAAATTGTCAGACAATCCACAAATTTCATTTGGTTGAAAACCAATTGATAAAGGCAAGTATTATGGTTCAAACAGAGTACGGTGAGTTGTTAAAGTCTCTGTGCCCTAGTGATTTTTAATTTCACACGTTTGGTAACACCCCAATTTCTTATGTACATTTGAATAAAAAAATATGAACTTGAAAAATATCTCATTCACACTTTTTTTGATTGTTGGTTTGTTACCATTATCTGGTCAGACCCTAAAAAAGCTATCGGAAATTCCTATCCGTGATCCGTACATTTTGCCTGACAAGAAGAGCGGATATTATTACATGTATAAATCCGCATCTGTCAATACGTCGGGAAAAGCTCTTGGAGGAGTTGAAGCCTATAAAAGTAGGGATCTGAAAAACTGGGAAGGCCCCCTTCAGGTGTTTACTGTACCCAATGACAACTGGATAACCGGTGGAGTTTGGGCCCCCGAAGTACATGCCTATAATGGAAAATACTACCTTTTTGCCACCTTAAATTCAAATATTCAGTGGAAAAAAGAGCAGAAAGGATGGCCCAAATACCTCTTTAGAGGAATACAAATCTTTGTTTCCGACCAACCCCAAGGCCCCTTCCTGCCTTTCGAAAAGTCACCTCATACGCCAATGGATCAAATGGCACTTGACGGAACATTATGGGTTGAGGAGGGGCAGCCTTACATGATCTATTGCCACGAATGGGTGCAGGTGGTCGACGGCACCATGGTGTTGGTTGAACTGGCAGCCGATCTGTCTGTTGCTGTAGGAGATCGGGTAACCATGTTTCATGCCTCGGCGGCCGACTGGGCGACAGGGTCTTTACACGATAGCATTCCTGTAAGATCGTACGTTACTGACGGATGTTTTCTCTATCGCACCAAAACAGGCAAATTACTGATGATCTGGTCGAGCTTTATGGACAGCGAATACGCCATCGGCATAGCGGAGTCGGCAACCGGGAAAGTACACGGACCATGGAAACAACAGGATAAGCCGCTGTTCACACAAAATGGCGGGCATGGCATGATATTCCAAACCTTCGATGGCCGTTTATGCATTACCTTTCATCGCCCCAACTCACCGGGAGGCATGGAACGTGCCCGTATCTTCGAACTGCAAGATGCCGGAGAGACACTGTTGCTGCTAAAAGAACTGGAGTTATAGTATTGTCTTGGATTGTCCGAAAAAATAATTTAATATTCCTCAACCTCTCTTATCACAGACAGGAACTGTTTCAATCTATTCTTTGACAATATTGGGTGACTCCAGCCCGTACCCTTTCTTCTTATCCTCTGCTTTGAGCAGGAAGGCAAACAACAGTGCCAGGATACCGAAACTGGTGAAGATCAACATCGGCAGGGTATAATCATAGGTGTTCACGGTCAGTCCGTCGCGCACCGTTTGCCCTGTTACGCAGTACTTCTCCAGCACCCAACCGATCAATAACGGAACACCCATCAATCCCCAGTTCTGTACCCAGAAAATCAGCGAGTAGGCAGTACCCAGCCGTTTTTCGGGAACGATCTTGGGTACGGAGGGCCACATGGCAGAGGGTACCAGCGAGAAGGCGATACCCAGCACGACCACCAGTACCATCGCGAAGATCCAGCTGTTCAACCCCGGCACCGAGAAGAGGGCATGTACAAGGATCAGCAGGATGGATCCGATAATCATGATTGTTGCTCCTTTCCCTTTTTTATCATAGATACCGCCAAAGAGAGGGGTCAGCAGTATGTTTCCGAAGGGCAACAGCATGGGGATCAATCCGGCCAGGTCTTCCTTGACACCGAACTTATTCACCATCAAGTCAGTAGCATACTTCAGAAAGGGAAACACGGCAGAGTAGAACAGGACACAGAGTATGGCAATGTACCACCAGCCCTTGTTACCCAATATCTTTCCGATATCGGAGAGCCTGAATTCATCTTCCGGATTCTTCACGATGATCTCACCGGTGGCTTCTGATGCTTCCAGCTTTTTGTCCATCATCACGTAGACGATAAATGCAATCAATCCGATACACAACCCGATCAGTGCTACCAATACGGGACGGGAAACATCGATCACCCCTGTGGCTTTGGCGATGGGCACGGAGAACCCCAGCGCCATCGCGGTACCAATACGGGCCATGGCCATCTCCATTCCCATGGCGGTAGCCAGTTCCTTGCCCTTGAACCATTTCACGATGATCTTCGAGACGGTGATGCCGGCTACTTCCACACCGATCGCAAAAGTGGCAAAGCCAACGCTTGCCCACAGCACCTGGGCATCCAGGCCGAAGAGTGTCTGTCCATCGAGTGAATCGGTCGAAACCGCCCAGTATTTGATCGCCGTACCCAACACCATCACGGCGGTGGCACCCATGCCGGTCATACGTACTCCCAGCTTGTCGAGGATGATACCCCCGAAGATGAGCATCAGCAGAAAGACGTTAAACCAGCCATAGGAGCTGGTGAAAGTGCCATAATCGGCACGCGACCACCCGAGTTGGCCTTCCAGCAGGCCTGCCAGCGGGGCCATGATATCTGTTAAAAAATAACCGCACAACATTGTAAAAGATACAATGAACAATGCGGACCACCGTGCCGCTGCAGAATCTCTGAGCGATTTCCTGATTTTTTCTACCATTTTCTGTTATTTTAAACTGTATTTGAGTTAACGAATGCGCAAAGATAACTTCAACTGAATGATTTTACCCCATCGCCGTTCAATAATTTTACCTATTTTTATGCATTAAAAAACGAATCAGCCTTTTTTTCGCGTAGGTGAAGCATTCTTTCCTCCTTCATTGCGTGTCAGTTTCCAGTCTGTTCAGGAATGCCACCGTTTTGCGGATCTCCTTGTACATCACGATATCTTCATCGATAAAAGGCACCTCCTTGCGGTAGGCCTTCACGGTTTTCTCGATCAGTGGTGATGATTTGAGGGGGCGACGGAACTCCAGTGCCTGAGCGGCGTTCATCAGCTCAATGGAAAGGATGATATCCAGGTTGTCCATCACCTTCAGTAGCTTGATGGCCGAGGTGGCTCCCATGCTCACATGATCCTCCTGCCCGTTCGATGAGACGATGGAGTCGGTGCTGGCGGCATAGCAGTACATCTTGTTCTGGCTCACCACCGATGCGGCCACATACTGGGGGATCATGAAGCCGGAGTTCAGTCCCGGGCTGACCACCAGGAACTCGGGAAGATCGCGTTTGCCAAGAATCAGCTGAGCCGTGCGTCGTTCCGAGATATTACCCAGCTCTGCCAGGGCGATGGCCAGGAAATCGAAGGTGATGGCGAGTGGTTGTCCGTGGAAGTTACCTCCGGAGATGATCATATCATCCTCAGGGAAGATGGTGGGGTTATCGGTCACCGAGTTGATCTCGGTCACCACCACCTGCTTCACATAGGCGAGTGCATCCTTTGTTGCCCCGTGTACCTGTGGTACACAACGAAAAGAATAGGGGTCCTGCAGCTGTTTCTTCTCCCGACTGATGAGCTCACTCCCTACCAGAAACCGACGTATGTTCCGGCTGGTCTCCAGCTGGCCCGGGTGTGGACGAAGGGTGTGCAGCCGCTCATCGAACGGCTCGATATGACCGTCATAGGCATCGAGCGAGATGGCAGCGATCAGATCGGCACGCCTGGAGAGCCGCTCTGCCTTCATGATGGCGTATACACCATGTGCCGACATGAACTGCGTCCCGTTGAGCAGCGCCAGCCCCTCCTTGCTTTTCAGCCTGATGGGACTCCAGCCAAACTCATCGAGCACCGTGCTGATATCCCTCTTCTGCCCCTTGTAGAAAACATCACCCACACCAATCAACGGCAGAAAAAGGTTGGCCAGTGGTGCCAGATCGCCTGAGGCACCCAGCGAGCCTTTGTCGTAGACAACAGGCAGGATATCATTGTTGAACAAATCGAGCATCCGCTGTACAGTGGCCACCTGCACCCCGCTGTAACCCAACGATAGCGCGTGTGCTTTCAGCAGGAACATCAGCTTGACGATCAGTGGTGTCACCTCTTCACCCACACTACAGGCATGTGACTTCACCAGATTCTCCTGGAGTGTGCTCAGGTCATCATTCGGGATGGTATGATTGCAGAGAGAGCCGAAGCCGGTAGTGATACCATAGATTGGTTCTGTCTGCGTTTCCATCTTCCTGTCCAGATAGTCCCTGCATTTCTGTATTCGCTCTTTGGCTTCAGGAGACAGTTCCACTTTGATGTTCCCGGTGATGATCCATTCCAGATCTTCAATAGACAGTTTTTCTTTTCCGATGTAATAGATATTTTTCATTGCTTGTTTTATCCGCTGCTATTTCATTGTTGTTTTCACCCGGCGAATCAGTTCCTCTTCTTTTATGAGTGCCTCTCTTTCAATTCGGTCACTTTTTTTGGTCATCAGCCCCACAAAAGCATCATCAGCGATTCCACCCAGATTGGTCCGTACATTGAACAGTGCTCCCATTATGGCGGTGCGGCATGTCATTGCTCCCACAAGCCCGTCTGTGACGGCGTTGCTGTTCCCTTTCTCCATCATTTCGGCAAGAAGCATCAGCATCTCCAATGCGGTTTCAGCCACCTCCATGGGTACCAGCGAGGCGCTTTTCATTGCTTGCTGAATCTTTTCGTCGCGTACTTTGATCTCTTCTCCACTTTCTTTGGGCAGCCTGTAGGCGTCCATCACCTGGCGGTAGGCATCTGCATCACGGTCGATGTCATTTACAAACCGACTTCGGTAAGCGGACATCTCTGCTGCCAGCTCTCTCATCCGCTCCTCCACATCGGCATACTTCTTCTTTCCGATGGTCAGATTGGCCACCATTTCTCCCAGTGCTGAGGCGATGGCAGCGTTCAGAGCCGAAGAGCTCCCTCCTCCGGGTACAGCCTCATTGGCCGCGGTCTTTTCCAAAAACTCCTTTACCGTTAAATCCTGTAGTTTCATTATTTATTGTATGATTAGGTTAGCGATTAGCCGTCAGCTGTCAGCTCTTCAGCATCAAAATTTGCACCTGAAGCGATTTGTATTCAGTTCTCATCATGTATCATATTAACATATTGCACATTGGCACATTAAATCACGATTTTTCCTCGTTTTATCACCGTCTCCACTATATTCATCCCCACGTGGTAGGGTAAAAACTTGTAGGAAGGAAATTGCAGGAGCACCAGATCACCCTTCTTGCCCACATCGATGCTGCCGATGCTGCCGGCATGATTGAGGGCTGCAGCACTGTTGATGGTGAAAGCCGTCACCGCCTCTTCGGGTGACAGCTGCATATAGATGCAGGCCAGGGCGAAGAGCAGTGGCACCGAGGCAGTGAATGAACTACCCGGGTTAAGGTCGGTGGCCAGTGCCACGCAACAGCCCGCATCGATCATCGCGCGCCCGCGTGCATAGGGTTTACGCAGGGTGAAGGCGGTAAGCGGCAGAAGCGTTGCCACCACACCCGCCTCAGCCATGGCACGGATACCGGCATCGGAAGCCTGCAGCAAGTGATCTGCCGAGAGGCAGCGCAGTTCTGCCGCCAGTTCGGCCCCACCCAGGGGTGCTATTTCATCGGCATGCATCTTCAGTGAGAAGCCATGGTCCCGTGCCGCCGTCAGATAGCGGCGTGATTGTTCCAGGGAGAAGACTCCTTTTTCACAGAAGATATCGACCGCTTCGGCCAGTCCCTCTTTTGCTATCAGCGGGAACATCTCCCTGATGTTAAAATCAATAAATGCATCTTCCCTACCCTTCCACTCCGCGGGGGTGGCATGTGCTCCCATAAAGGTGGGTATCACATCCATTGCATGGGTCTCATTGAGCCGCCGCATCACACGCAGCTGCTTCCGCTCTGTCTCCCTGTCGAGGCCATAGCCGCTCTTGCCCTCCACGGTGGTGATGCCCAGGTGCATCATTGTATCGAGACGCTGCCGCCCTGATGCGAACAGCTCCTCTTCCGTCGCTTCCCGGGTAGCACGCGTCGTGTTGACGATACCTCCGCCGCGCTGCATGATATCCATATAGCTGTCACCCCGCATCCGCCAGGAGAACTCCTCCTCACGGTATCCGCCGAAGACGAAATGGGTATGCGGGTCCACGAAGCCGGGCAGTAGTGCTTTTCCTTCGGCATGGATGACCTCGTACTCCTGTTCGTTCACCGGTAGTGGTTCTCCGGGTTGCAGGACGTGTGAGATGATTCCGCCGGTGACGATCACCGTCCCGTTTTCGATCACCTGCAGGTCGGACATCTCACTTCCTCTTTTCCCGCTGAAGCCGCTGCAGGTAACCACCTGCGCAGCATTTCTGATGATGATGTTACCCATGGTGGTTCCGTTTTTCTTTTGCTTTCCATTCTCTCCATCCCAGGATAGCCAGTACCAGAAAGATACTATACTGGATGCCGGTGAAGTACAATCCCTGTGAAGCGTAGATGGGTATGGAAACGATATTGCCGATGATCCAGAACTGCCAGTTCTCCAGCTTCTTCACCGCCATCAGGATGGTCGCCACCAGGAAGAAGGAGGTGTTGAACGAATCAATCCAGGGCAGGTATGATTCCCTATAATCGATATCCGATCTGTTTACCCACCGCAGCAGCAGGAACACCGTCACGTATATCACCGCCACCGACAGCCAGGATATCACCTTCCAGTTAGTGCTACAGCGACTGATCTGCAGCTTTTGACTATCCTCACCGGTACGTGACCACATGTACCATCCGTAGATGTTCGAGGCAAGGTAGACCACATTGATCCCTGCATTGGCATACAACTGCGCGGTAATGCATATGTAAATATATATAGATACATTGATGATTCCGAAGGGAAACACCAGTATATTCTCCTTACGGGCGTACCAGACACTGAGCACACCAAAAACGACCGCGATCAGCTCTATCCAGTTTAATTCAGAGAGGAAGGTCGTCAATTCAATCCAGTTCATAGTTGGTTGCTGTTCACCGATAGCATTCCTTCGGGATCATCTATCCTGAAACCGGTGATGATGGTTTATTCCATTAATTTCGCTTCGAGTACCTGCAGCATGGAGAAGTTTTCCAGTCCCAGATAATAGGCTGCCGTTTCTGCCAGTGCCTCCATCGGCACCAGTCCGATCACCTCGGCACCAACGACAGGCACCCCGTATCGCTTCGCCTCCATGCGCACCAGCTCATGTGCGCGGTAAATGGCTGTCCGGGTAAAGTCCGTCAGGTTCATGGATACCTGCGTGATGCCTCTCTCTTCCAGGGCGACACCCATCGCTTTGCAGTAGCGCAGTCCGCCCCCCACATAACGCACTTTTCTGGCGATGGCAGTGGCGATCTCCAGATTATCAGTCCCCAGGTTCACGTTGTAGGCCACCAACGGCATCCGTGCACCAATAGCCACCGCACCGGCAGTGTGATGCCGTTCTGCCGGACCGAAATCGGGCCTCCATTCGGGTAGCTTCATCTTCTCTGTCAG
>Ga0209347_1005709_pt1 | contig 11590 bp, 4 predicted proteins | sample AutmiccommuBRH23_FD_187382 | JGI IMG/M metagenome (GOLD analysis project Ga0209347, IMG submission 187382) | Deep subsurface microbial communities from Mt. Terri, Switzerland - Autotrophic microbial communities BRH/23 (SPAdes) (version 2) | ecosystem: Environmental > Aquatic > Deep subsurface >...
CACCACCGTCATGGAGATGGGCCAACCGCCCTCGGTGCAGATGGCGGACCCCGCCATGTGGGTCGAGGCCCGCCAGTACACCGGCCGGGTCGTCACCATCACGAACGACAAGGTCTTCGATAGTCCCGTGTACAACTACTCGCGCGACTTTCCTTACCTCTGGGAGGAAATGCATGTCATGATCCCGTACTCCGCGGACCGCCGGCGGGCCGAGCAGATCATGCTCGACGTCGCCGAGCGGAGCACCGTTCGCATCGCGGAGATGGGCGAGGAGGCCCTCCGCGAGATGGAGCGTCGCTACTTCGTCCGCGCGGACAATCTCCACCCCAGAATCTACTACCGCCTCACCGACAACTGGCTGGAACTGACGGTGCGATTTGTCTGTCCCTCGCATGGTATTCGCGATCTCAAGGACGTCTTGAGTCGGGGGATCATCGAGGGGCTCGATGACGCGGGGATTCCGCTGGCGTCAACGACCGTCGAAGTCGTCGGCGTCCCTCCCCTTCGGATCCGAATGCAGGATCAGCCTGCATCGGCGTAATGGCCGGGGCCCGACAAGCGGTAGATATCGATTCTCTCGACGCAGTAACACCGTAAGGAACAAGGAGGTCCTATTCTACTCAAAACCCGATATCCGTTCTCGCTTCCCGGTTATCAGCGTTCATCCCCGTTCATCTGCGGTTCCGTTTCCTCCGTGCCCTCTGTGTCTCTGTGGTGAATACGAAATTCTATCGGGGGGGTGATTATTTTGGGGGGCTGGGCGTCTCTCCTGATGAAGACGTTGCCATGCAGGCTGCGGCCGGTTTTGGCTTGACAGTGGCTTTGTCCGGCGGTACTGATCGTGGCTGGTATCTGTGAAAGGGCACGAGGATGGTCGAGTTTCTGACAGCCGCCTTTGCGCCGGTGAATGTGCTGTTCACCGTGCTGCTGCTGGTCCTTGGGCTGTACTGGGTCCTGGTGATCCTCGGCGCGCTCGATATCGACGTGTTCCACATCGATTTGTCCCACGGCGGGCCCGATATCCATGTGGATGGCGATGTCGATGTCGGCCATGACGTGGGCGGGCATGTCGATGGGCATGTTGACGGCGTCGAGCCGGGGTTCGGGCACTCGGTGCTGCACTTTTTCTATATCGGCGAGGTCCCGACCATGCTTCTGGTCAGCATTATGGTGCTGAGCTTGTGGGCGTTTTCCATGCTCGGCAACCATTGGCTGAACCCCGAGGGCGAGGGGGCCATGGCGGTGGCGATTTTCTTCGGCAATTTCGCCGTCAGCACCTTGGTGCTGAAGTTCGTGGCCCTGCCGCTGCGGACGTTCTATTTCATCCTGAACAAGGATTACAACGCCCCAGGCGATGTGGTAGGCAGGGTGTGCCGAGTCGTCACGACTCGTGTGACGATGGGAAAAATGGGGCAGGCGGAGGTGTCCACGAAGGGGGCCCCGATCCTGCTCAATGTGTTGGCTCGCGATGAGCACGTGTTCAAACGAGGCGAAGAGGCCCTCGTTGTCGAGAGAGATAGTGCCAAGGGAACGTATCGAATAGCCCCCGTGGATATGGAGAGAGAACATGTTTGAGGATGCAGTAGTGGCCACGATTATCATCTTTATCGTCCTGTTCGGCGTGGGCTTTCTGGCCCTGCTGGTCAAGTGCTACCAGAAGGTCAGCCAGGGCCAGGCGCTGATTCGCAACGGCGTCGGGGGAACCCGGGTCAGCTTCTCCGGCATGTTCGTGATCCCCATCCTGCACAAGGCCGAGTACATGGACATCTCGGTCAAGCGGATCGAGATCGACCGCCGGGCCGTGCAGGGCCTGATCTGCAAGGACAACCTGCGAGCGGACATCGTCGTGGCCTTCTTCGTGCGGGTCAACAACACGATGCAGGACGTGGTCAAGGTGGCCCAGTCCCTCGGCTGCGTTCGGGCCTCCGACAGCAAGGCGCTCGTGGAACTGTTCGACGCCAAGTTCTCCGAGGCCTTGAAGACCGTGGGCAAGCAGTTTGATTTCTCCGAGCTGTACACCAATCGCATGCGGTTCCGCGAGCAGATCCTCGAGATCATCGGGACGGACCTCAGCGGCTATATTCTCGAAGACGCCGCGATCGACTACCTCGAGCAGACGGACAAGGCCATCCTCAAGCCCGACAACATCCTCGACGCCGAGGGCATCAAGAAGATCACCATGCTCACGGCCGAGCAGTTCGAGCTGGCCAACGCCCGCGAGCGAGAGAAAGACAAGACCATCACCCGCCAGAACGTCGAGGCGCAGGAGGCGATTCTGGAGCTCAATCGGCAGTTGGCCGAGGCCGAGGCCAAGCAGAAGCGCGAGATCGCCTCGGTCCAGGCGAGGGAAGAGGCCGAGGCCAAGAAGGTCCAGGCGGTCGAGCGGGAGAAGTCGGAGAAGGCGCGGATCGCCGCCGATGAGGAGATCGCGGTGGCCGATGAGAACAAGCAGCGGCAGATCATCGTCGCCCGTCGCAGCAAGGAGCGGACGGACGCCGTGGAGACCGAGCGGGTCGAGCGGGACCGGGGTCTGGAAGCCACGGAGCGCCAGCGGCTCGTCTCCATCGCCCAAGTCGGCAAGGACAAGGCGATCGAAGGTGAAAAGCAGCAGTTGCAGGCTGTCATCCGCGAACGCGTGATCGTCGAAAAGTCCGTGGCGGAGGAAGAGGAACGGATCAAGGACGTCCGCGAGTTCGCCGGGGCGGATCGTCACAAGAAGGTCGAGATCACCAAGGCCGAGGAGGAGGCCGAGCAGGCCCTGGTCAAGAACATCAAGGAGGCGGAGGCCTCGAAGAAAGCGGCGGAGTTCTACGCCCAGCAGCAGCTCATCGAGGCGGAGGCGAATTTCAAGGCGGCCGAGAAGAACGCCGATGCCAAGAAGACCCTGGCCGCCGCGTCGGTCAAAGAGCACGCGGTGGAAGGGACCGCGGAAGCCGAGGTCATGGAGGTCAAGGCCCAGGCCATCGAGAAGCAGGGGACCGCGGAGGCCAAGGTCCTGGAACTGAAGTTCCACGCGGAGGCCGACGGCATCCGCGACAAGGCCGACGCGATGAAGCTCTTCGACGGCGTGGGCAGGGACCACGAGGAATTCAAGCTCCGACTCAACAAGGACCGGGACATCGAGCTGGCCGAGATCAACATTCGCAAAGACATCGCCCAGGAGCAGGCGAAGATCGTTTCCGAGGGCCTCAAGAGCGCCAAGATCGAGATTGTCGGCGGCGAGAACCGCTTCTTCGAGCGGCTGGTCAACTCCATCACGACCGGCAAGAGCGTCGATGGGATGGTCTCGCACAGCAAGGTGCTCGGCGACGTGCGGAGCGCCCTGCTCGGGCCGGACGCCGACAAGGCCAGGGACCACATCTGCAAGTGCATCTCGCAGTTCGGCCTGCGAACCGAGGACGTCAAGAACCTGACGATCTCGGCGCTGGTCATGAAACTGATGGCCAAGGCCGACGGCGAGCAGAAGGGCGTCCTCAACGGCATTCTCAACACGATCAAAGAACTCGGGATCGGCGAGAAACCCGCGGGCGAGTGGGTGGCGAGCCGCCAGGTCAATTGATTGCCGGCCAGCAGGGGACCTGACAGATGGAAACCAACGGCAAGGGCGCTGACGCCCCCCAGACGCAGGACGCCGGGCAGATTCAAAACGGCACGTACGAGATCCTCCGCGGCCGGCTCATCGGTCGCGGCAAGGACCTCCGTGCCCGGCTGGAGAAGCTGAACCAGGCCCGCAAGGAGGTCTTCGGCGGCGTCGATACCCGCCTGCTCTCCAGCCAGCGGATCTCGACGGGCAACAATTGCGTGCCCCGGGATATGGTCACGATCGGAGACAAGTGCCTCTTCGGGTACAACGTCTTCGTCGGCTTGCGGGCCGAGACGTCGCTGGACGATGTGTTCGCCATCTACCAGTGGAAGGGCGGCTCGTTCGTGTCCTGCCCGCTCGATGCGATCCGCAACGCCCAGTTCGAGACGGATTTCAAGAATCTCTATAAGTACTATCGCCGGACGGTCTTCGCGAAGTTCTCCGTGATCGGGCACCATCTGTACATGGTCTTTCGCGTGGGCCGCGAGATCACGGACGTCAAGACATTCAAATGGCTCATTCGGGGCGGCTCGCTCCAATATGTGGACGGCCGCAGCGAGCACGAGTACGTCTTCCCGCCGCAGCATGGGTTCGAGTGGCGGCGGACGACGCAGGACATGATCCGCCAGGGCAGGAACCCCCACATCTCCATCGAGGATCGCGTCTTCGTGGAGACGGTCGGCGGGGACCTGACGATCAAGATCGAGGACAACACCGAGACCGGCGCGGGCATCTACGCCGAACCGGTGGACAACCCGGACCAGACCCTCAGTGACGCCGAGATCTACTACGCCATCGTCGGCAACGTGATCGTGTTGAAGGTCCGGCCGTACGAGGAGAAGCGATTCCGCTACTTCCTGTACAACGAGAAGGTCCGCAGGGCCATCCGCATCGACGCCATCGAGCAGGCGTGCCTGTTGCTGCCGGAGGATCACGGGCTGATCTTTTCCCGGGGCTACTACCTCCAGACGGGCGAGCTCAAGCAGTTCGAGATCCAGACCGAGGAGATGGTCTTCGAGAAGCGCGTCGATTCGCCCAACGGGGAGGACTACCTCTACGTCTTCCACAATCGCGACGCCGGCGTGTACGTGCTGCTCTCGTACAACATCATCGAGCAGAAGGTCGGCACGCCCGTGGTGTGCAGCGGCTACTCGCTCTTTGAGGACGGCATGCTCGTCCACTTCCGGGCCGACGACGAGCCCAAGCGGCATCACGTCGTGCAGGTCTGGCAGACGCCTTTCTACGGGCCGGATTTCCAGGTGCCCGTCAAGCAGGAGACCGAGCTGTACAAGATTGGCAACCGGGACATCGTGCGGTGCATGGCCGAGTGTACGGAGATCCTGGCGCTGACGGACCGGGAAGAGTCCTATGTGAACCTCTACTTAGACATCGCCCGCAAGACCGAGGAGATCCGGGATGCCTACTTCTGGATCGCCTCGCCGGCGACGTTCCGCCTGGACGAGCCGCTGGATGGCATCCACCAGGCCGCGAAGGCGGCGGTCGATGAGTACGAGAAGGTCGTTCGGACGAAGGCCAACACGCGGGCCGAGATCGAACGGGTCGGTCAGGGCGTCCGCGAGATCATTGCGGCCCTGGATTACGACCGCATCGACGAGATCGGCGAGTTCGTCGAGTTCCTGGCGAAACTCCGCTCGATTCGCGGCACGGTGATTTCCCTGCGGGACCTGCGGTACGCGGATGGTGAGATCGTCACGTCGCTGGAGAACGAGGTCGCCGAGCACACGGAGAAGCTGTCGCACCTGTGTGTGGAGTTCCTGCTCAAGTCCGAATCGCTCGATCCCTACCGCAAGACCGCCGAGGAGCACAAGCAGAAAGTGCCGGATCTGGCCAAGGTCGCGGATGCCAAGCAGCTCCAGCAGGAGGTGGTCGCGACCGCCGCCGGGCTGGAGATGCTCACCGACGTGGTCAGCAATCTCAAGATCGAGGACGCTACCCAGACCATCGCGGTGATCGATCACATCTCGCTGGTGTACTCGCAGGTCAACCAGGTCAAGGCGGCGCTGGCCAACCGGCTCAAGGAGCTGGGCCGGGTCGAGGGGCAGGCGGAGTTCGTCTCGCAGCTCAAGCTCATCGATCAATCGGTGATCAGTTACCTCGACGTGTGCGACACGCCGGAGAAGTGCCAGGAGTATCTCACCAAGGCGATGGTCCAGCTTGAGACGCTGGAGGGTCGGTTCGCGGATTTCGAGGATTTTCTCGTCCAGCTCACGGAGAAACGCGAGGAATTGTGCGACGCCTTCGAGTCCCGCAAGGTCCGCCTGATTGCCGAGCGAAACCAGCGGGCCTCGGCGCTGATGGCCTCGGCCGAGAGGATCTTGAAGGGCGTCACCAACCGCGTCCGGGGCTTCAACGACATCGATCAGATCAACGGCTACTTCGCCTCCGATCTGATGATCGATCGCGTCCGCGAGACGATCGAGCAGTTGAAGGTCCTCGGCGATTCCGTCAAGGCCGAGGATATCGCCACCAGGCTTGCGACCATCCACCAGGACACCATCCGGCAACTGAAGGACAAGCAGGCCCTTTACGAAGAAGACGACACGCTCATTCGTCTCGGGACCCACCGGTTTGCGGTCAATCGCCAGCCGCTGGAGGGGACCGTCGTTCAGAAGGATGGACGCCTGTGCTTCCACCTGACCGGCACCGGTTTCTTCGAGGCAATCGAAGACGAATCGCTGGAGCAGACGAAGGATGTGTGGGACCTGAGCGTGGTCTCCGAGACGAACGAGGTGTACCGGGCCGAGTACCTGGCGTTCAAGATGCTCCAGGAGTTGATGACCGGCCCGGCTGCGGGAATGGATGCGGTCCGGACGCTGCCGGCGGAGGGGCTCTTGTCCCGCGTTCAGGCCTTCATGGGGCCTCGCTACGACGAAGGCTACATCAAGGGCGTCCACGACCATGACGCCGCGTTGATTCTGCGGGCTTTGCTGGAGATCCGATCGACCGCCGGCCTGCTCCGCTACGACACTCAGGCCCGCGCCGTGGCGACGCTGTTCTGGCACGCGGGCGGAATCCCGCGGGAGGAGAAGGAACTCCTTCGGGCCCGGATGACGGGGATGGGTTATGTCCGCGCGATGTTCGGCCCCAGCGAGGCCCAGCGCGGCTATGTCGCGGAGATCAAGAACCGGCTCGATGTCTTCATCAGGACAAGCGGGCTCCTCGATCCGGAGATGGCTCAGGAAGCCGCGGAGTATCTCTTCCGCGAGCTGGCGGGCGACGACGAATTCGTGGTCAGCCAGATCGCCCGCGACCTCCGCGACGAGATGGAGCAGCACCTGGCGAAGCGGGGCTTCTCCGACAGCCTCCGTCGATCCATGGAGTCTCTGGTTCAGGACCCCGTCGGCAGCTTCCGGTTGCTGACGGACTGGGCCCGGTCGTATCTCGTGAACTCGAACCGGCGCGACCGATGCGAGTACGCCGAGGAGGTCGCGGCTCTGCTGATGCCGGGGCTGGGAGTGAAGTGGACGGTGATCCCGGCGGGCGTGGAGCGTCAGATCGCCGCAATGGCCGGTTCGCACCCGCGGATCGAGCGGGGCGTCTATCGCCTGAATTACTGCCATTTCATGACGCGGCTGTGGCATCATGGCCAGCACGTGGCGCCGCGGTTCGTCCAGTATCAGAAATGCAGAAACGCGGTTGTCGAGCGGTACAGCAAAGAGCTGCACCTCGATGAGTTCCAGCCCCACGTGCTCACGACCTTCGTGCGGAACACGCTGATCGACAAGATCTACCTGCCCCTGATCGGCGACAATCTCGCCAAGCAGATCGGCGCGGCGGGCCAGGAGAAACGCACGGACCGCCAGGGCATGCTGCTGCTGATCTCGCCGCCGGGCTATGGAAAAACGACGCTGCTGGAATACGTCGCGAATCGGCTGGGCCTGACGTTCGTGAAGATCAATGGTCCGGCCGTGGGCAGCCGCGTCGTGTCGCTCGATCCGAGCGAAGCGTCCAACGCCGCCGCCCGCGAGGAGCTGGCGAAGCTCAACCTCGCCCTGGAAATGGGCGACAACGTGATGCTCTACGTGGACGACATCCAGCACACGAACCCGGAGTTCCTCCAGAAGTTCATCTCGCTGTGCGATGCGCAAAGACGCATCGAAGGCGTCTACCGGGGCCGGGCGCGGACGTACGATCTGCGGGGCAAGCGGGCCTGCGTGGTGATGGCGGGCAACCCCTACACCGAGAGTGGCAAGCGGTTCCGCATCCCGGACATGCTCGCCAACCGCGCCGACACGTACAACATCGGCGACATCGTGGGCGACAACTACGATCAGTTCGTGATGAGCTACATCGAGAACTGCCTGACCTCGAACCCCGTGCTGGAGAAACTGACCCGCCGGAGCCATCGCGACGCCTACACCATCCTGAAGATCGCCGAGACCGGCCAGCGGGAAGGGCTCGATTTCGAGGGCAACTACACCGCCGATGAGGTCCAGGAGTATGTCGCGACGATGAAGAAGCTCCTGGTCGTCCGCGACGTCGTGCTCAAGGTCAATCGCGAGTACATCCGCTCGGCGGGCCAGGCGGATGAGTACAGGACCGAGCCGCCGTTTTTGCTCCAGGGTTCGTACCGCAATATGAACCGCATCGCGGGGCGGGTGCTGCCGGTGATGAACGACGCGGAGCTGTGGACGCTGATCTACTCGACGTACGAGCAGGACGCCCAGATGCTCACGAGCGGGGCCGAGTCGAACCTGCTGAAGTTCCGCGAACTGACCGGGCGGCTCGACGAGGAGCATGCCAAACGCTGGGACCAGATCAAGAAGACCTTCGGCCGCAACCTCCTGCTGGGCGGCGACAGCGACGACAAGGTTGACAAGATCGTGCGGCAGATGAACGCCTTTACCGCCGGCCTGGACTCGATCAAAGAGGTCCTCGCCGACGGCGTCACGGCCGTGCGGCAGCCGCAGCAAGGGGGTGTGCCGCAACAGGATGGCTTCAAAGCGGCGGCTGAGGATGTCCTTTTGAAGATGGATCAGCTCATTGGGGAAATCAAGCAGCAGCGACTCGGCCAGGCTGCCTCGGAGGGACTCCAACAGGCCGCGAAGACGGCGCACGAGTCGAACACGCTGGTTTCCGTGCTGGAGGAGCAGTTCCGTGCGATGGAGACCTGGCTGTTGCCGATGACGCATGGGGACAAAGCCGAGAGGGACCGCGTCATCGACCAGTTGAGGGGGCGGTTCGAGATCATGGTCCGAGGCTATAACCGTCTGATCGAAGTCCTCCAGAGCCGCAAGGCCGAACGGGATGGCCGCGCACGCGAGGCGGAGCCTCTGAGTCCGGGCCCGCAGGTGAGCAAGCCCGCCCCGAAGGCGAAGCGCCGAATGCCTCCGTCGGACGAGAACGCCTGAGACGGCCTCGTCGGCGGGGGGAAGGCGCGCAAGATCATGTGTGACCGTGGTTTAGGGCCGTAGGGCGCTGTGCCCGTGTGATACTGGTAGTCGCTAATCGAAAAATAAATACGAAGTATTGATTTGGGCGGGGCCCGGGTGGTAGAATAGATGTGGTGACTTCGAATCGAGTACAGGAGGACGGCCTGTGCAAGTCTATCGGTTCATAATCTGCGTGGGGGGCAGAAGCGATGTCCGCGCAATTTGTTTAACCACATCTATTTGAGAGGAGATCCAATGGGCAAGTTAGCAAAGGGGACATGGGTGTTGGCGATCGTCGCGACGCTGGCCTCGGCAGGCTACGCCGACTGGTCGGAGTCGTTCGATGGCGGCCAGTTCGGCCTGACGTGGACGTTTGTGTCCTTCCCCCAGGTGGCAGGCACCTTCAAGCAGACCCTCACGCCAGGAGAAGAGGGGAACGGCTATCTTACCTTCACGGAGACCACTCCGACGGCCCAGGGTGGGTCGGCCTTTTCAGCTGGCTTCGGCAGCCCGGAGAAGTTCAAAGACGTCCGGGTGGGCGCCACGGTGAACGTGACCGGCGAGGACTGCCATTACTTTTACTATGGCTTGCTCGCTCGCGCCAGCTATTTCATAGACCCGGACGGCAAGATGACCGGTGTGGCCCCCGGCTTCGTGGCGGACGCCTACATCATGCATGTCGACTACAGCAACGGCCCCGCCAATCTGGCGATCAATATCGAAAAAGTCAAAATGAATCAGAACGTGATGGATAAGACGCCCCAGGCCACGATCCCCGGCGTGCTGAACGCGCGCAGCTACTACGCGGAGCTCGAGGTGGTCGGAGCGGGTCCCGTCACTGTGACGGGGCGCCTTTATGAGTCCAAGGGTGGTCCGCTCGTGGCGGAAGTCTCGTTCGTCGACACCGACGCCAAGGATCCGTGGGAGGATGCGGGCAAGCAGGAGAAGGTCTTTAAGGAAGGCATCTGCGGCATCTTTGCCCAGAATGAACAAGGCGACGGGGAGCCGGCCGGCTTCACTTGTAGCTGGGACGACGTGTCCGCCGTCTCCGACTTCCCCAGGGAACCGAGCCTGGTCATCGACGACTTTGAGTTCTATGCCGACAACGCCCAGATCGGCGCCGCGTGGGTCGACAACATCGAAGGCTTCGATTACGCGTTCCTTGACGGTGCCACGGCGTCCCAGGGCTACAAGGCCCTGCGTCTGGAAGCTCAGAACCAGTTCGAGCCTTACACGACGGACGCCACCTGCACGTTCGCCGCGCCGCAGGACTGGACGGCTGGGGGAACCGATCTGCTCTCCATCATGTTCCACGGGTACTACGTCGATCCCGAGAAGGAGGAAGGCGATGCCTACGGCTGCAACAAGGAGCAGCCGCTGTACGTGAAGGTGGTGGATGAGGCCGGCAACGAGGCGACCACCACGCTCCCGGGGTACGTTATCCAATCCGGATCCTGGCGTTCCTGGGATATTCCGCTGGCGGATGTCGCCGCGGCCGGTGTGGACGTCACGAAGGTGAAGGCATTGATCGTTGGCGCCGGCGACGGCACGCAGTCGAGCCAGGAGGGCGATGATAAGGATGTGATCTTCATCGATAACGTCCGTCTTGGCTTCCTTCCGGATAACGAGGGAATGGACCTGCCGGGGCCCCGTCAGTAGGTCTGAGATAACATGAGGGCCGGCAGGACGCGGATAACGCATCCTGCCGGCCCTCATTCCTTTCGGTGCAAATCGCCTTGTGCCGGTATGGGTACAGTCCAAACGGGCCGGGCGCCATGTCTGTGCCGCGTAGACACGGCACCCGGCCATTGCTATTCACGCTATCCCGTTCGCCACGACGCGCGGCGTGTTCGGGTAGGGGGAGGGCTTACCCCTCGATTTCCAGCACGACGATCGACTTGGCCGGCAGCGTGACCGTGAAGCCGGCGTCGGTGATCTTGGCGTCTTTGAAGGCGGCCGGCTCGACGACGGTCGGCTTCTCGAACGTGTTGTGCGAGTTGATCTCGGGGGCCGTCAGGATCTGGCCGGTAATCTGTTTGGCCTTGGCGCCGGACAGCTTGGCCGTGACCTCCACCGCATTGTGCGGATCGATGTTCACCAGCGACACATGGATCTTGCCGGCCGCGTCGCGGGAGGCCGAGACGTTCATCGCCGTCAGCTTGTCCTCCTGGCCCTCGAACGTGTACTCGGGCCCGGCCAGCTCCGTTGGCAGCAGGGTCGCATCGTGGTGGACCGTATACAGGTAGTACACGAAGTACGTCGGCGTCAGGACCATCTTGGGCCCGTCGGTCAGGATCATCGCCTGCAGGACGTTGATCATCTGGGCGATGTTGGACATCTTGACCCGGTCGCAGTGATTGTTGAAGATGTTCAGCGTCAGGCCGGCGACCATGGCGTCGCGGAGTGAGTTCTGCTGATAGAGGAACCCCGGGTTCGTCCCCGGCTCGACCGCATGCCATGCGCCCCACTCGTCGAACATGATCGCGACCCGTTTTTGCGGATCGTACTTGTCCATGATCTCCTCGTGCCGGCTGAGGATTTCCTCGATCCGCAGGGCCCCGCGGAGGTTCCAGAACCAGTCGATCTCCGTGAACTCCGTCGCCGAGCGGCTCCG
>Ga0209347_1005710_pt1 | contig 11587 bp, 12 predicted proteins | sample AutmiccommuBRH23_FD_187382 | JGI IMG/M metagenome (GOLD analysis project Ga0209347, IMG submission 187382) | Deep subsurface microbial communities from Mt. Terri, Switzerland - Autotrophic microbial communities BRH/23 (SPAdes) (version 2) | ecosystem: Environmental > Aquatic > Deep subsurface >...
GCCCGGGCAGGGTCATAGCCCCTGTCACGGTCTTCAGGTCGGGATATTTAATCTTTAGGGTCACCCCCTGGCAGACCAGACCCTGCCTCCTTAAGGCCCGGCATATGTAGTCCGACATATCCAGCAGAGTATCCACAAGAACCTGCCTGTCATTAATATCGGAGGGAAAGGTAATTTCCCTGCCCACAGATTTGGCCTTCCTTTCAGGAGTTACAGGCCTGGAGTCTATGCCCCTGGCCATCTGGTAAAGACGCTCACCGGCCACACCAAACCGGCCGGTCAGAAACTGACAGCTTAGCCCCTTAAGGTCGGTAACTGTTCTAATCCCTATTCTCTCCAGCTTTTCAACTGTCTGGGGACCCACTCCCCAGAGGGATGAAATGGCCAGGCCCGCCAGAAACCCCTCCACGTCCCCAACAACCGTAAGCCCTTCAGGCTTTTTCCAGTCCGAGGCCAGCTTGGCGATAAACTTGTTAGGGCCAATCCCCACCGACGCCGTCAGTTTCAATTCTCTTTTTATGTCTGACTGCACCATTTTTCCTATGCACTCTGCCCCGCCGAACAGCTTAAGGGAACCGGTCACATCCATAAAGGCCTCATCCAGAGATACCGGCTCAATTACGGGAGTGTAGCGGCGCAGAATATCCATAAGCCTGTCAGAAACCAGGGCATATTTTTTATGATCCGGGGGCACCAGCACCAGGCCGGGGCAAAGCCTCAAGGCGGTGGCAGTGGGCAAAGCTGAACGGACACCGTATCTTCTGGCCTCGTATGACGCCGTGGCTATAACCCCTCTCTCTTCCGCCCTCCCGCCCACCGCCAGAGGCACTCCCTGCAGGGCAGGGTTGTCCCTCTGCTCAACGGAGGCAAAAAAAGCATCCATATCCACATGTACTATAACGGCGGAAGCCATAGCCCTTACCCCTAACCTAAATATTTATTAATTATCCGGGCGTTAAATATATATTTTATTATTCTCTGTCTACATTATATACTTGAGTAAATAATATATAAATTATATTATATGTACATGATGCATCATGAAAACGAGTTATTAAAAAAACTAAAAGCGATATCCCTTAACGACACCGGCGGCAGCAATGAGGAACTGGCCTCGTTTCTGGCCAAAACGGAGAGTATAACCGGCATTCATTCCATCAGAGTTTCCGGTTACACTGTCATGACGGCCAGGGAAATAGGTCTACCGGAGGAATTGATAGCCAGCCTTCATGTATCGTCACTTCTTCATGACATAGGTAAATTACTGATATCACATGATATTCTTTACAAAACAGGCAGACTGTCCGCAGAGGAAACTGCACTGATACAGCAGCACCCGCTGCAAGGAAGCAGCATGCTCAAAAAAATTGAGCGATACAGGCAGTATTCCGATATAGTGCTATATCACCATGAGTTTTTTAACGGCCAGGGATACCCCCACGGTCTTTCCGGATCTGATATTCCGCTTCTCTCCAGAATAATAGCGGTAGCCGATGCTTACGAGGCCATGACCTCAGACCGCCCGTACAGAAAAGGGTTTTCACACAGGGAAGCGGTTAACAGACTCAGGATAAGCCGGCATATACAATGGGACCCGGACATTATCGATTCTTTTTTACGGGCCATAAAAGGCTTTTCCAGCAGCAGCGGGATAAAAAAGGGAACAATAAACCAGCTGTAATATAACTGCTTTTGCCAGACTATCCTGTCAGAATACCTAAGACAGACCGGAATATAGAATATTAAAGACGTCCTTTAGATGCATTAGTATGTTTGACCCATGGTCTTGTACTACAGCTTTGTAATGGCTACAAAACAGGCAACCTTAGTGTCCTCTGTGGCTAAAAACACTGCGGCAGGGCAGTCTGAATAGTGGAAGGCCGTTAGAATAAAATTGGGCCGCATTGTCTGCAAAACAATATTCAAGCTTTAAAAAGGCTATTTTTACTGCAAAAAAATGCAAAAATTCTGCCTGATTAACGATTCTGAGGATTTTAACTAACTGTAATACTGATAATCAATTTGTAGTTGTAAATTTTAAAATAGCATTGACAATAGTGTTATCTTTGTTTAAAATTAGCAAGTGTAATAGTTTTCTTCAGTGAAAGGAGTTGATTATATGTCCTTTGAAATCTATAAACCACGTGGCGAAAGACAAGAAAAAGCCCCTATAGTATCTTTATCAAAAACATCTATAGTACTTAATAACGTAGCCAGAGAAAAAATAGGGACTTCCCGGATTGAACTGGCTTATGACAGAAATGGAAAAACAGTTCGTATCCGAGGTGTTGAAGAAGGCGGTATGGAGATTAAGAAAACCAAGGTTTTTGGTAAGGGCTTCTTCAACCAGTTCGGCATAAATAAAAAGGGAAAATTTGAGGCAAGGTACGAGCCTTCCGAAAACTCTCTGTATGTTAAGCTATAAAAAGCATTATCCCGCTTTTCCAAATGCGGGATTTTATTTTTCCAGCCATAGTTTATAATAATACACCCGCTATGCTAAAACTCACTACTCCATATACCTGAGCATTTTTGCCACCTGGGATATAATTGTTTCAACCCCCACCACATTAAACCCGCCCTCTGGAATAATTATATCGGCATACTGCCTGGAAGGCTCAACATACATTTCATGCATGGGCTTTACACTTTTTAAATACTGGCTGAAAACTGCCTCCAGGGTCCGGCCGCGCTCCTCCAGGTCCCTTTTTATCCTTCTCATAAGCCTTATATCGGCATCGGTTTGGACAAAAACCTTAAGGTCAAGGATTTCCCTCAGCCCGGGATAATGAAGAATCAATATGCCCTCCACCACAATTACTTCGGCAGGTCCAATAGGAATAGTGTCTTTCCTCCTGGTGTGGGTGGTAAAATCATACCGCGGTATCTTCACCCGCTCCCTGTTCTTTAGACCCACCAGGGTTTTTATCATCAAGTCAGTATCTATGGAACCGGGATGGTCAAAATTCAGTCCTTTTCTTTCTCTGAAGGGCACATTACTCCTGTCTATATAAAAACAATCCTGCTCTATCATTATCGCCCTGTCCATAAAAGCCCCGGTCACCGCCCTGGCCACCGTGGTTTTTCCCGATCCCGTTCCCCCTGCAATACCGATTACTATAGGCAAATTAATCTCCCTCCCCGTGTTTTTTATAACGCTTAGGAAAGTACAATTCTCCGCTGTTTCCCACTTTCCGTTAAGAGCGTTTCAAAAAAGCTTCCTCTAACGGCATTCGAGAAGGGCAAACACCATTAGTGCTTTTTTATTTCTATGCAGCAGAGGTGTATACCTTTTCCGGGGCAAAAAGAAAAGCCCGTATGCCACAGGCTTATTCGCTATTTACCTTTCCTGCTCCTTTTTCGGCGGGGGCCCTCATCAACAAAAAGAGACGGCTGGTGGACAGCCTCCGGGTAATAATAATTGTACCCACTCCCCGGCCGCCTGTAGAGCTTTTTTACCTGGCTGTAATTGAACCTGGACCGGCGGCAAATATATTTAAGAAGGTCTTCCCGGTTGGGAAATTTAAACTGCAAGGCCTTGTATTTTCTGAGCAGGCCGTGGTATGACGTAACCACCTTAAGGTCGGTCAGGGTAAGAAAATCTTTAATCAAGTCGTCCTCATCAGTATAAACCACCCATTCACCGGTAGGCAGCGCCCAAATGTCATTCAATCAGTTATCACCCCAGCTGTAATAAGAATATCGGGACGCAGTGCCCGGCACACTGCTATATATATAATAACTGCTGCAAATTAATAAGAACAATGTTTTTTTGCACTGTACCCGAAGCCCTCCCGAATCAGGCAGGATAATCAGTGTTTTAAGCAGTATTAAAGAAGAATATGGACAAAACTGTAACAATTATATCACGGCCTGGCGGGAATGTCTCAAAACCGCAGTGATCAAAAAGGAGGTATTTATGATAGACAATGATATTGCCCTCCGCCTTTCCGGGCGAAGGCCCACCATCGTGGACGAATCGGCGTACATTATATCGGCGGTGCTGCTTCCGCTGGTTAACGAAGGCGGCAGTGATTATGTGCTTTTCGAGGTAAGGTCGAAGGACCTCAACCGGCAGCCGGGAGAAATATGCTTTCCCGGTGGGAAAGTGGAAAATGGGGAGCGGCCTGACCCCCTGGTGGCAGCAGTAAGGGAAACCTGCGAAGAACTGGGCATCACAGGCAGGGAAATAGAGGTGCTGGGACCCCTGGATATAATGGTTACACCCCTGGGAGCCATGGTTTACCCGTTTGTGGGCCGGGTTAACATCTCCCACCTCCGGCCTAACCCCAGAGAGGTGGAAAGAGTGTTTCTGGTACCCATCGATTTTTTCCTTGAGACCCCACCCTTTGTCACCTATGTTGAGGTGGCCACCAGGTATGACCGGGACTTCCCCCTGGAAAAAGTCCCTCCCATATACAAAGAGGGCTGGCAGGTCAGAACATCCTATCCTATGTACTTTTACCAGTACGAAGATTATTTCATATGGGGACTTACCTGCAGGATCATGTACAATTTCCTCGGCATAGGCTGGCCCGGCCACCCTATTTTAAGAGAGCCCATGAAAAAGTGGAAGTGATATTTAGTCAAAATCTAAAAAAAAGGGTGATGAACTGTGAATAAAAAAACAGATGAGAAAAAGAAGGACGATTTAACTCTTGAAGAGCTTATTGACAAGCTAAAGGAACAACTGCTGGTTGAGGGGACCAAAAAGGCAAATGAGGATGATCTGGGTAGTATGGTGAGACAATGGCTGAATGAAGACAAGAGACACTAAAGTCGGGCCTTTAGCTATTCAGTTTGCCTGCTAAAACCAATAATAGGGATATTTCCTCTCGCTGGACAGGTTATTTACCAGCACTGCTATAACCACCAGGCAGATAATACCTATGCCCACCGGTGAAAGTACAAATCCAAAGCCCTGCCCGTTGTATATCGCCACAAAGGCCGTAGCCCCCCCGGGCGGGTGCAGGGTCCGGGTGACGGTCATGGCCAAAATTGCCGCAGTGACACCGGTGGCTATTACCCACCAGGAGTTCCCTAAAAGCTGGAATGCCGAAACCCCGACCAGAGCCGATATTATATGGCCGCCTATCACATTTCTGGGCTGGGCCATGGGAACGTGGCAGGAGGCATAAAGAAGCACAGCGGTGGCCCCGAAGGATGGAAGCAGTAGCGGCAGCCTGTAATAGGCCGACAGAAGACTGATCAGGCCCAGGCCGGCAAGGCTCCCGATGGCGGTAATCAGCAGTCCTGACCAGGACAAACCGGGCAGATCCTGACACCTTCCGCCCTTCATCTTGCAGAAATATTCCTTCACCTGGACAGAGGCGCCACCTGTCTTTTCCGTCTGATCCTTAGCCTGATCCATACGGTAATCCCTCCCCGACTGCTACTATTGTACACCCAGGCACCCAGAGATTCCACCATACTTATCACCCTTTCAGTGTGTTTTGGATCACAGCTCCGGTCAACCCTCCTCCTGGTCGGCCCATTAGCCCCGCCCCTTTCTAAAGACGACCTCCCCCGCCCCTTCTCCCGCTTCATAAAAAAATTAAGGCATATATCGGGCGTACACGACAAAAGGACCCTCGGCTGTACCGGGGGCTTTATTAAAGTTTATACTAAAAAAGCTTATCCTGTCGAAAATCATAAAGACAGGATCACACAGAGCCTAGCCTTAAGACTCCTGTCTCCTGTCTCCCGACCAGAGGTATTACCTTTAAGCAGTCTCCCGTCTCCCGACCGGAAAGAAATGCCCGTAAGCCACTTAATGCCGGTATACCTTGACTACACAGGATTTGACATGTCGGAAGATATCCCTGAAGGCATCCAGCATGGACTGGTATATGGCTGAGGATTCCGGGGTGCATATGCCGTCTATAAACCTGTTCTCATGCTGCCTTGTAAATCTGAAACAGTCCCCAATGAGCTTGTCTGCCTCGGCCTCCAGCCCGGCCCTGTTCTTTTCGCTGCGCTGGCTTAAGTATCCGGTGAGGTCGTCCAGCAGCTTTTTGCCTCCGTTAAACAGCACATCCAGCTCCTGAACAGCCCAGTTGCTGAAAAATACGCTCCTGTTAACCTTGTCATGGGTGGCCCGCATAATGCTCTCCAGCCCCAGCCTTATATATTCAAGATCCCTCATAACTTCATATTTTCCGGCCATTTCTTTGGCGGATGCTCCACTGATAAGGGGCATTTTAATTACTGTCTTTTTCATGGAACTGGCGGTGGAAGCACTTAATTTTTCCACCTCGGAAAGGTATTCCTCCCGGTGGCGGTAAAAATCATGGGTTATTCCATCCAGCATGTTTTTTAATTCCATGCTCACATTGTAAAGATCCATGCTGCTTTTTTCGTTCATGTGGATCATCCCCTTTCACCCGAAGCTTTGTATTTTCTTCTATTATACCTTCGGGCAGAAATTTTTCCAACAATCAACTGGCGCAAAGACAGAAAATATGTTTGACCTGACCATTGATTGAGTGAATTATACAGGTTAAACTTGTAGGGGGGCAGTCCCCGCTTTAAATACAATACGGAGTTGAATGTTTATGGTGGTTTTACAGGCCTCCAATATAATAAAATCTTACGGCGCCAAAATGATCCTGGAAGAGGCCTCCATTACCCTCCACGCAGGAGAGAAGGCCGCCGTGGTAGGGCCCAACGGGGCCGGCAAGACAACCCTTTTGAAAATTATCACCGGTGAAATAAGGCCGGATACCGGGGAAATATTCAGGCCCGGCGGGGCCACCCTGGGGTGCCTGGCCCAGGAGGGGAGCCTTTCCCCGGGATCGACGGTGATGGAGGAAATGCTTTCGGTTTTCTCCTCCCTTATTGAACAGGAAAAAACCATGCGGGATATGGAAAGGCTGATGGGTGAAAAGGAAATACTGCAGGACCCCCAGGCCTATGACCGTATATCCGGGGAGTATGCCACCCTTACCGAGGCCTTCAGGAACAGTGGGGGCTATGAATTCCGGGCCGGTATCAGGTCTGTGCTTAACGGCCTGAAATTTGGGGAGGAGTACCACCAAAGGGCCACCGATACTCTCAGCGGGGGACAGAAAACCAGGCTGGCCATGGCCAGGCTGCTTCTTTCCCGCCCCGATGTGCTGGTGCTGGACGAACCCACCAACCACCTCGACATGGAGACACTGTCCTGGCTGGAGAAATACCTGCAGTCATACCCCGGCTCAATACTGGTGGTATCTCACGACAGGTACTTCCTGGACTCACTGGCAGATACGGTATATGAGCTGGACAGGGGCAGGCTGCACAGGTACCCGGGCAATTACAGCAAATTTATTACCCAAAAGGCTCAGGCCCGGGAAAGAGATAAAAAGCTTTACGAGAAGCAAAAGAAAGAAATTGCCAGAACCGAGGACTTTATCCGCAGAAATATAGTCCGGGCTTCCACCACCGGCAGGGCCCAGAGCAAAAGAAAGTCCCTGGAAAAGATGGACATTTTGGAAAAGCCTGTAGAATTGAAAGGAGCCAGCTTCTCCTTTTCTATAGAAAGACCCAGCGCCCGGGAGGTGCTTGCCGCCAAGAGCCTTTCGGTGGGCTACCGGGATAATCTGCTGGTCCCGGACATCGATCTGCTTATTGAGCGTGGTGAGCGGGTGGCCCTTATAGGGCCCAACGGGGCCGGCAAATCCACCCTGTTAAAGACCGTGGCCGGGATTATACAGCCGCTGAAGGGCCACCTGGCGCTGGGGACATACGTGGAAACAGGCTATTACGACCAGGAGCAGGCCAGGCTGGAAGGATCCCACACGGTGCTGGACGAGATATGGAACCGCTTCCCCCATATGGATGAAAAGGATGTGCGGGGCCTTCTGGGCAGTTTCCTTTTCAGCGGGGATGCTGTGTTTAAGAACGTGGACAACCTCAGCGGAGGGGAAAAGGCCAGGCTGGCCCTGGCCGTGATCATGCTGCACAGGGCCAATTTTCTCCTCATGGACGAGCCCACCAACCACCTGGACGTATACAGCCGGGAGGTGCTTGAAGAGGCGCTGCAGGGCTATGACGGCACTATACTGTTTGTTTCCCATGACCGCTACTTTCTGAATAAGCTGGCCACCAGGGTGATTGAAATCTCTCCCCGGGGACTGGCAGTCTTTCCGGGCAATTACGACGACTTTCTGGCCAAAAGAAGCCGGGTGGACTCCTCATGCCCATCCGCACCTCCCCTTTCAGAGGAAAAAGAGGCCGCCCGCCTTTCCTACCAGAAAGACAAGGAAGCCAGGCGAATGGCTGAAAAAATGAGAAAAAAGGCTTACGAGCTGGAAAGCGCCATAGAAGAAACGGAAAGGCGCATCAGCTCCCTGGAGGAGGAAATATACCTCCCTGAGGCCAACCGGGACCTGGATCTTTTACTGAAAAAAAATGCCGAGCTGGAAAGATGCCGTGAAGAGCTGGATTGCCTGTACACCCAGTGGGAATCGGTGACCGGAGAAATTGGGGAACTCCAGTATTGAAAAAAAAACCAGCGGCAATTTATTATAAATAAACGGTTATTTAATGTATAATATTGACGGGGACGCGGGTACGGCCGGTTGCACAGCAGGCTCACCGGGGGGATTGGCCTATGAATACCACGGAACAGATGAAAATAAGCTACTATGAGAATATTTCCAACTTCAGCCTGGCCGCCGAGGCCATTGTGGATGAGCTTAAGGATTTTATAGCCATGTTCCGCATCGGCCATAGGCTGCAGGTAAAGCAGTACCCCCTTTACCGGTTTGAAACACGGGTGAAGTCCTGGGAGAGCATCGCCGATAAGCTGGCCCGGAAGGACCAGTACAAAAACGCCGCTTCCCTGGATGACCTGCCTGACATAATAGGTATTTTTGTAATTGTTGAGCTGGACGAGGATGTGGAAAAGATGGTCCGGCTGCTGGAAAAGGAAAAGAGTGACCTTTTCAGGTTTACCCATATAGTGTCCCTCACCCATTACCTCACCGCCCACGAAAACGGAAAGCACTCTCACCATTTCGACGGTATCTACGCCTGGCAGGAAACCAGGTTTAATTTTGAGGTACAGGTCCGCAGCGAGGTAGAAAACCTCTGGTCCAACATAGAGCACATGTCTTTTTATAAAAATAAGGTAAAGAGCCGCAACGACAGGATACTGAACAGGCTCAAAGAGCACTCCTACAACCTTCTCCTGCAGGCCGACGAGGTATTGAGCATACTTCGGCGGGAAAGAATGAAAAACGATATGCTGGACCTCAAGGAGAAGATGATGGACGCCCTGGAAGGGCTTTTTGACGGGATAAAAATAAGGGACGTGGAGGCCATCTCGGGATATATGTACGAATGCTGGGCCATGCCCTTTGAAAAAATGACGGTGGAAGACTTTGAGCACTTTTTCGCCTCTTCGGTTAAGGTGGATGACCAGGCGGTAGCGGAGCTGCTGGAGGTATACAAGCCCGAAAGCACCCACCGGAGGCTGCACAGGTACCTAAAAGACAATATGACCCTAAGCGACAGCGTGATACTAAGGATAGGCATTGCCACCAACGAGCCCGAAGCCGCCGTGGAGTACCTGCTGGTGGACATGGAAGAGGCCTGCTGCAAATCCTGCGGCGAGTGGGTGGACTACAATGACGCCGACTTTTTCGCAGCCAGGGTAGACATGCGGGGAGACTTCTACTGCCGGGACTGCGCTGAAAAACTCCTCAAATACTGCGAGGTCTGCGGCAATGTGCTGACCAGCGGGAAAATATGCCTTTCCTGCACATCGAGGATAAGCAATAAAAAAAGGAAGTGACGGCTTTGTTTAAACCAACCGGTTCCTGGGTAGCCATTCCCACCCCCTTCAACAATGATGAGTCGGTGGATTTTGAGGGCTTTAAAACACTTATCGACTTCCAGGCCGCCAACTGCACCACGTCACTTCTGGCGCTGGGATCGGCCGGTGAAACCACCCTCTTAAGCATGGAGGAAAAGAGGCATATAATAAGTGCGGTGTCCCGCCAGGCCAGGGGGAAAATACCCGTTTTTTTCGGCACCACCTGCCCTTCCACCAGGGAAACCATAGAGTTAAGCCGTTATGCAGAGTCCGAGGGGGCGGACGGTGTGGTACTGACGGTGCCTCCCTATCTCCTCCCTCCCCAGGAAGCGGCACTGGAACACTTTCTGTCGGTGGGGAAATCCATCAAAATACCCTTTGGCCTGTACAACAACCCCAGCCGGGTAGGGGTCTTCATTGAGCCTGAAACCATTGCCTCCATATACCGCCAGTGCCCCAATTTTGTGGCCGACAAGGAGGCCATGCCCAGGGTTTCCCAACTGGTGGAGGTGCTCCGCCTGACCGGGGGCAATGTTCATGTGCTGTGCTGTGACTTCCCCAAATACTCCATTGTCATTCCCACCCTGGCCCTGGGCGGTCACGGCACGGCAAACATAGGGGGCAATGTAATCCCCCGGGAAATGGCCGAAATGTCAAAGCCCTGGGACGGTATTGAGCAGGTTGAAAAGAGCCGGTCACTGTACAACAGGTATTACGATCTTCTCAAAATGATCTACACCCTTTCCAACCCCATAGTGCTGAAGGCTGCCTTAAAGCTTATGGGCCTTCCCTCAGGCCGGCCCCGCCGCCCGTACCCCGAGTTCACCGGCCCCAGGCTGGAAGAGCTGAAAAAAATCATGACCGGGCTGGGAATACTAAAATAAGAGCAATTCAAAAAACCGGGTTCATCATACCCGGTTTTTTATAACACTCTTACACCACAAGCCTATGAGGCAATGGCTTAGCAATTAGCCAAGTCCATAATATTTCATACATAAGTTTTACTTATATAAGATCTTCTCTACTTCCTCAAAGCTGATGTCCCAGTTGTATAACTTATTGTTTATTTCAATGTTCGGGGGCTGTGGTCCAGACGATTGTATACCAGATATTACTTCGATAGTCACGGAAGGATGCTTTTCTTTGACCAGCCTGGTCAGTTCACAAAGGCGGCTTCATCTGGCTCCCGTAGTATCATTAACATAAATCTTAATAGTTGGCACAAGGTACACCTCCTTAATTGTTGATAACAACCTTTTCTATGATTAGTAGGCTATAACCTGTAAATTGTCGTGAAGATGACAATTTATTAAGTAGTTTTGTTAATGATCAATATAAAGATAAAACGACAATCGGGTTGACCGGCTGGAAATCATTTTTACAGTTTCAACCCGATATTCAAAAACTCCTCCACTGCCCAATCAGATTTTTTATCACCGGCATCATCCTGTCGGCCCTTCTTTCTCCCTCCCTGATGAAGTGTATGCCCTCACGGAAGCTGTAGCCGCTCAGGTCAGGCCTTTTGACATCTATGACCACATCTGCCCACTGGTTCTTGGCCAGGGCAACCTGTTTTTTGGTAGCCAGGTCGAAGGTGCGCATCATGGCCAGCACAATATTTTTGGGAGGCCCGGGCTGGTAGTGAAAGTCACTGACCGACACCGCAATCACTATATCGGCCCCCATGGCCCGGCATACGCTGGCCGGAACCATGTTGACGGTCCCTCCGTCTACCAGGGTCCGGTTAAAGAGCCTGACCGGCTCAAATATGGCGGGTATGGCAGTGGA
>Ga0209347_1005711_pt1 | contig 11586 bp, 7 predicted proteins | sample AutmiccommuBRH23_FD_187382 | JGI IMG/M metagenome (GOLD analysis project Ga0209347, IMG submission 187382) | Deep subsurface microbial communities from Mt. Terri, Switzerland - Autotrophic microbial communities BRH/23 (SPAdes) (version 2) | ecosystem: Environmental > Aquatic > Deep subsurface >...
ATCCTTTAGGGTAAGTGCTTCTTTAAGTTGCAGCCGTTCCTCTTTTAAAAAGCCATCGATACTGATGGAATAAACCTGGTTGGCCATAATAATGGATTTGATTACCTGCTTACGGCTCTTTTCCATTGCTTTTTCTGTTTCATCTTTTTCGTTGATGGTATCTTCCTCTTCAAGCAACGCCAGCTGTTTCATCTTTTTGAAGAGAAGATGGGTCCGGATAACCATAAAAATGGCTATTCCTACAAAAACAAAAATCATAAACATGCCACCAACTGATATAATCCAGGCTATTACAGCAGCTACAGTAAAAGCAATAATTGCTGTTAAAAACCATCCTCCTATTACGGCAAATACTCCCGACACTCTGTAAACAGCACTTTCACGGCCCCAAGCCCTGTCGGCAAGTGAAGTTCCCATGGCAACCATAAAGGTAACGTAGGTTGTTGACAGCGGAAGTTTTAAGGAAGTTCCAAGAGCAATGAGCACACTGGCCACTAAAAGGTTCACCGAAGCTCTTATCTTGTCGAATGCAGGTGCATCAGGGTTCCCATCTGTTTTTACCTGCTGGAAGCGTGAGTTTATTGTTTTTACAACCGGGGCAGGCAAGAAACCCGTAATTCTTTTATTCATTCTTGTTGAATTCCTGACGATCACCCGTGCAATCATACTTGAACTGAATCGTTCCACACCTTCATTTTGCCGGGCAAGATCAACTGAAGTATTGACAACCGCCTGGGCTTTTTTTGAAAAAATTAGTGTGGCAATCATCACAAGACCCGAAATAAGCAACATATAGGCAGGGGTGCCTACCTCTCCTGCCAGCATTTCCATTGAAAAGGATTCGTGATCTACTCCACCTGAACCGGACCATGCATTATACGAAGCAAATCCTGCCAGAGGTACTCCGATGAAATTAACCAAATCGTTGCCGGCAAATGCCATTGCAAGGGCAAATGTTCCTATCAGGACAGTAAGTTTTAACACCTTTATATTAAAAATCCACTTCAATAACTGGATTATAATCACCCAGAAAATAAAACTGTACAGCAACAAAACAGGTGTATGTCCAACGACCCAATCGCCAAGCTTTTCACCACCAAAAACTGTCATTTCAGCAAACGCTGAACCGTCAATTCCTTTTATTAATATGAAGTAGGTAATGGCTGTAATAGATATTCCGCCGAACAATGACCCAAAATACTTCATGTTTGTCCGGTAATTGAATGTGAATATTAACCGGGTGATGTATTGTATTAAAGCACCTATAGTGAATGCGATGATCACTGAAACAAGTATACCTGTAATGATGGCCAGTGCTTTTTCAGAGTTGATGTAATTTGAAAGTTCACTGAATGCTCCACCCATCTGCCTGATCTTAACAATTGATACGGCGACTGCAGATCCAAGCAACTCAAATACAATTGAAACAGTTGTAGATGTTGGCATTCCCAACGTATTGAACATATCAAGCAAAATCACATCGGTAATCATCACAGCCAGAAATATGACCATGATTTCAGAAAAAACGAACATGTCAGGGTGAAAAATTCCTTTTCGTGCCACTTCCATCATCCCACTGGAAAATGTGGCGCCTATCAGAACACCTAATCCTGCCATCAGAAAAATCAGCCACTTGGGGGCAGCCTTTGAACCAAACGCAGAATTTAAAAAATTTACGGCATCGTTACTAACTCCTACAACAATATCGGAAACAGCCAGTGCAAAAAGAATAACAACAACGATAAGGTAGAAATTTTCCATTATCTGATTTTTTCGGCAGCAAATATAGTTTTAGACATAGACCTAACAGTGAGCTAAAATATTAAAAAATTATTAACCTTCTGTCAAATTTCAGTTAAATGAGCCGAATGTTAATTCCATCAGGTTGAATATTATTTAAAAATTGTATAGTCATTTTCAAAAGTTTTGTTACCGGGATAATTCTTAAGTATTTTTTATATTTACCCGCATTATCAGCATTAGCATGAAAACATACTCTTCACGGCAACTTACGGCTTATATTACAGTTTTACTTACTACAATCTCTTTTTTGCTGCTCATACTGACATGGTGGTTATCACCGGGAATAATAGCTGTGGTTGCATTTACAGCAATTTTTTTCCTGTTTTCCTACTTCTATGTCATGTTTGTTATTAATAAATATATTTCTGATAAAATACGTCCGGTTTATAAAACCATAAAGGATCTGCCGCTTAGTGGAAAAATGCTGGCGGAGAAATCATCCGATTCAACAAATTTGCTCTCCAATGTTAAATTTGAAGTGGAGGAATGGGCCAAGACACAAATGAAGGAAATTGAGCGTTTAAAGGAGCTTGAGCGGTACAGAAAAGAGTTCGTCGGAAATGTATCACACGAGTTAAAAACACCCATCTTTAATATTCAGGGATACATTCTGACACTTCTGGAAGGTGGTATTGATGATCCTAAAATCAATATGTTATATCTGAAGCGTACTGAAAAAAGTATCGACAGGATGATTTCAATTGTGGAGGATCTTGAATCAATTACAAAACTTGAATCAGGAGAACTCAAACTGAACATGGTGAAGTTCGATATTGTGAAATCGGTTAAGGATGTTTTTGATATGGAGCAATGGCAGGCCAACGAGCGTAATATTGATCTTGAAATTGTGAATATGCCCCAGAAGCCTGTTTATGTAATGGCCGACAGGAATCGCATACTTGAAGTGCTTACCAATTTGATTGTTAACGGAATCAAGTATGGGCGTAAAAATGGGTTTGTTCATGTTTCATTTCACGACCTTGAAGAAAACATCATGGTTGAGGTTACCGATAATGGTATAGGTATTGAGAAAAAATACCTTCCACGGGTTTTTGAACGTTTTTACAGGGTTGATAAATCCCGTTCCAGGGAACAAGGGGGCACAGGACTTGGGTTGTCAATTGTTAAGCATATAATTGAGGCACATAATCAGTCGATTAATGTGAGAAGTATTGTGGATCAGGGTACAACTTTTAACTTTACTCTTGAAAAAGCCAAATAATAAGGATAACTTTACGTTGAATGCCGGATTAATGATTTGTAATAAATACAATTACCTTTGTCACCGAAACATTTTATCCAATGAGTGAAAATAAATTTAAAATTCTTTTGGTTGATGATGAAATTGACATTCTTGAATTCATCAGCTATAATCTTGAAAAAGAAGGATACATCGTCTTTACAGCCAAAAATGGCATTGAAGCAGTTAAACTGGCCGAAATACACAAACCACATCTGATTATTCTTGATGTAATGATGCCTGAAATGGATGGCATTGCTGCGTGCGAAGAAATCCGGAAAATGCCTTCACTCGACAACACTGTTATAGCTTTTCTTACTGCCCGTGGTGAAGACTATTCCCAGATAGCCGGATTTGAGGCGGGAGCCGATGATTATATTACAAAACCTGTAAGGCCAAAGGTACTGGTAAGCCGGGTGAAAGCACTTCTGAAAAGAACAGGAGAAACTTCAGCTGTTGTTACATATCCTGAAAATCCCCATACAGTTGCAATTGGAAATTTAGTCATCGACAAGGAAAAGTACCTTATCAGGATGAACGACAAGGAGATGGTTTTACCGCGCAAGGAATTTGAGCTGCTGTCGCTTCTGGTTTCAAAATCGGGCAAAGTATTTACACGTGAAGAAATTTATGCTACTGTATGGGGCGAAAATGTAGTCGTTGGCGATCGGACTATTGACGTGCATATCCGTAAACTCCGTGAAAAGATTGGTAATGACCACATCAAAACCTTGAAAGGGATTGGTTATAAATTCATGGAATAATCAGTTAAAGAAAATTGTCAGATAAAGCAGCGTAAATCCGAGAGCATACCCCGCCTCCAGGTGCCAAAGATTGTTTTTACCCAGGATCAGGCGTGCAGATCCCGCAAGGCCTGTTGCCAGAATTACAGTAATAATTGCCCACACAGGGTTAATCCCTGTGCGGAATGATAGTGCAAGAAGAGCACCAGTCAGGCCGCCAAGTGCTGCCATATGACTGCTTATTTTCCACTTTAGTGAAATGATCATCAGTCCTATTACAACCAGCACTGAGGCGATCATCATTAATTTCAGTATTGGGAAAGCATTTAAACGGCTTAACAAAATATATCCCAGGTAATAAAATACGGATGAAAAAAGCAGCGGCATTGCCCTTTGATTGCCGTTTTCAAAAGAAAGCCTGAACCTGGGGCTCATGGCTATTATTGACATGGCCAGTAAAGGGAGGACTGCTGTTGTAAAAAGAACAATGATCAGGACAATTCTTTTAGCTTCCCAGGTAATATATGAAAAGTAAAAACCAGATTGAAAAAGTAAAAAAAAACCGAGTGTCGGTATGAGTACCGGGTGGAGGAGCAAAGAGATAATTTGTGCCAGTTTTCTGGTCATATTATAGCTGCTTACGTAACCGGGCAACCGGAATATCAAGTTGCTCCCGGTATTTTGCAACAGTCCGGCGGGCAATATTATATGATTTTTCTTTTAAAATCTTGGTGAGTTTTTCGTCCGTCAAAGGCCTGCGCTTGTCTTCATTTTCAATGCACTCCTTCAGAATTTTTTTGATTTCACGCGTAGATACTTCTTCTCCGCTTTCTGTTTGCAATCCTTCGGAAAAGAAATACTTCAGGGGAAAGATGCCAAAATGGGTCTGAATATACTTGCTGTTTGATACCCTGGAAATGGTGGATATATCAAGCCCTGTCTTTTCTGCTATATCCTTCAGAATCATTGGACGCAGTTTAGCTTCATCTCCCTCTTTGAAGTAATCTTTCTGGAAGTTGATGATTTCGGCCATAGTAATCAGCAAAGTATGATTCCGTTGCCTGATTGCATCAATAAACCACCGGGCTGAATCAACCTTCTGTTTTACAAACACAAGAGCATCCTTCTGATTTTTGTTCTTTTGCTTTGACTGTTTTGCCAGTGCATGCATCATGTCGAGGTAGGAGTCATTGATTTTAAGATCAGGCATATTTTGCTGATTCAGGGAAAGGTTAAGTTCCCCTTCAAGGTTGTCGAGGATAAAATCAGGAATGATGTGCTGGTTTGCCTTATTCATCGGATTGCTGTAAGAGCTGCCCGGTTTGGGATTCAGTTTTAGAACCTGATCAATACCTTCCTTCAGTTCCTCGTCTGTCAGTTCAAGCTTTTTCTTGATTTTATCGTAGTGCTTACGTGTAAATTCCTCGAAAAATTCACTTACAATTGTTTTTGCAAGTTCAAAATGTTCTCCATTCTTCCTGTTTAACTGCAGTATGAGGCACTCCTGCAAATCACGGGCACCAACGCCCGGTGGATCGAATTGTTGAACGATATGAAGAATTTCCTTCAGCTTTTCTTCCTCAATTTCCATGTTCATGTTAAAGGCAAGATCATCGCTGATGGATAGCAGATCGCGCCTGAGGTAACCATCATCATCTAAATTTCCAATGATATATTCTGCCAGGTGCCGGTCTGTTTCTGAAAGGGGGATCATACCCAGCTGGTCGCTCAGGCTTTCATGGAAGGTGATACCTGCAGAAAAAGGAATATCCGTAAATTTATCGTCCTTGGAATAATTGTTAACGGCTGTTTTATAGGAAGGTATTTCATCTTCCTCATTGATATAATCATCAAACGAAAATTCATCATTATCTACATCATTATCCTGTTCGGGCTCACTGTTCTCCATTTCTGTTGCTCCCTCAGGATCATCTGATTCAAGTTCAAGTACAGGGTTTTCTTCAAGTTCTTTTTTTATACGTTGTTCAAGTTGCATAGTAGGGATCTCCAAAAGCTTTATCACCTGTATTTGCTGAGGTGAAAGCTTTTGAAGCAGCTTTTGCTGTAATGATAGTCTTTGATCCATTTCCCTTTTTTCTTAGCTACGTAAAAATACTATTTTTTCAACGGAGTTCAAATAAGCAGTTTTAGAATTCTGCGTTTTTAGGTGTTCTCGGAAAGGCAATAACATCGCGGATATTGCCCATTCCTGTCAAGAACAGGATAAAACGTTCAAAGCCAAGGCCGAATCCGCTATGTACTGCACTGCCAAACCTTCTTGTATCCAGGTACCACCACATTTCTTCCACCGGGATATGCATTTCTTTCATTCTTTCAACCAGTTTATCAAGCACTTCCTCACGCTGCGAACCTCCGATAATTTCCCCTATCTGCGGAAAAAGAACATCCATGGCCCGTACCGTTTTCCCATCATCATTCTGTTTCATGTAAAATGCCTTTATGTCCCGTGGGTAATCCGTTAAAACAACCGGACATTTAAAATGTTTTTCAACAAGGTACCGTTCGTGCTCACTTTGAAGGTCGATTCCCCAGTCGACAGGGAATTGGAACTGGTTCTTCTTGTAGGGCTTTGAATCTTTCAGGATGCCGATTGCTTCCGTATAAGTAAGTCTGATGAACTTGCTGTTTTTCACAAATTCCAATTTTTCAATAAGATCCATCGACTGCTGATCCTTTGGCTTACCCTTCTCCTCTTCCTTAAGCCTGGAAGCAAGGAACCTCAAATCATCCATACAATGTTCAAGTGCATAAAGGATAAGGTACTTCAGAAAATCTTCTGCCAGGTCCATATTATCTTTCAGGTCATAGAAGGCCATTTCAGGTTCAATCATCCAGAATTCTGCCAGGTGGCGTGCAGTGTTTGAATTCTCAGCCCTGAATGTTGGGCCGAAGGTATATATTTCACCCAGAGCCATTGCTCCAAGTTCCCCTTCAAGCTGCCCTGAAACGGTGAGGTTGGTTGGTTTACCAAAAAAATCCCTGCTGTAGTCAGGTTTACCCTCATCTGTTAACGGAGGGTTTTGTGCATCGAGTGTTGTGACCCTGAACATCTGGCCTGCTCCTTCAGCATCGCTTCCTGTTATAATGGGTGTATGCAGATAGTAAAAGCCTTTCAGGTTAAAGTAATGGTGAATGGCGTAAGCCATAGTATGACGGATGCGAAAAACAGCCCCAAAAGTATTGGTGCGAAACCGCAGATGTGCATTTTCACGTAAAAACTCCAGCGTATGTTTTTTGGGCTGAATAGGGTACTTCTCAGGATCAGCTGCCCCAAGCAGTTCAATTTTTTCTGCAAGCAACTCTACGTTTTGACCACTGCCTTTTGATTCAGTTAATATACCTTCAACTGCGAGAGCTGCCCCGGTATTAATTTCACGGAGCAACTGTTCATCAAATTTTTCTGCATCGGCAACAACCTGCAGGTTATGGATGGTCGATCCATCGTTGAGTGCAATAAAATTTACATTTTTACTTCCGCGCCTGGTGCGTACCCACCCCTTTGCAAGAATTGATGTGCCTGGTTGTCCGGTTAACAGGATTTCTTTTACTTTAAGTCTATTCATCTTTCTTATGCTTTTAATCCAGCTGTGAATCATTATGGTTAGAGGCTTACAAAAGTATATTATTATGATGATTTTCGGTTTGGGAATCTTTAAATTTTAGGAGTTACCGGAAATAATTAAAAATAAAAAGCCATCTGCCTGCCGGCAGATGGCTTTTTTAAAGCTATTGAGAAACGATTTTAATTAACCTCTTCTTTGTTCGGTAGTTCCGGGAACCGGGATTTCAGCACTGGCTATAAAACCAACATCTCCCATAATATAGGTTGTTGGCCCCAGTTTCATATCTGAATTCATCATCTCTTCATAGGTAACTTCTTTACCTGTATATGCAGATACCCTTCCCATAATAGCTACCATATTTGAAATAGCAGTCTGTTCAGCTTCGTTAATCGGGATATTCTGCCTGATGCAGGTTACAAGATTGATATGCTCCTGAACATATGGACTTGTTTCAGAACCTTCAGCTACAAAAAGCTCATTGCCTGATGCATCAACGATGCGTGATTTGCCATCAGTCCTGGCCATTGCCTTGGTTCCATGGAATACTTCATACACGCCATTGGCAGCACCATTTATCTGGCGGCACATGCTGTGTACGTGACGTCCGTCTTCATATACATAATCAACGCTGAAGTTGTCATACTGGTCGCCAGTTACCCTGCGCTGCCTTGAACCAAAACCAACCGCTTTTACAGGGTGAGTTCCCATAAACCAGTTTGCCACGTCGATGTTGTGAATGTGCTGTTCTACGATATGGTCACCTGAAAGCCAGCACCAGTTAACCCAGTCGCGGATCATCCATTCCATTTCACTCCAGCTTGCATTTCTGTCGCGATGCCACAGTTTGCTCTGGTTCCAGTAAACATTGGCTGAAACGATATGCCCAATGGCATTGTTGTTAATCTCCTTCAGCAGGTTTATATAATTATGCTGATGCCTGCGCTGTGTTCCTGTAACGATCTTCAGTCCCTGGGAATCAGCCATTTTAGATGTTGCAATTACCTGACGGATACCTACCGGATCAACTGCAACCGGTTTTTCCATGAATACATGTTTGCGTGCCTTAACAGCAGCCTCAAAATGTTCAGGCCTGAACTTGGGTGGGCTTGCCAGAATAACAACATCTACACCAGAGGCGATAACTTTTTCGAATGCATCGAAACCTACGAAGAGATTTTCCTGCGGTACTTCCACACCTTTTTGAGTCTGGATTTTAGTGCGGCAGTCCATTACCCTGTCTTCAAACACATCACCCAGTGCAGTAACTGTAAGATTTGGACCTGCATTAAGAAAATCGATGGCTGCACCCGTTCCGCGGCCGCCACATCCGATTACACCTGCTTTAAGCAGTGGTCCGTCAGGGGCTGTTTCCAGCATCGGGGGGAGGTTTAATTCCCTGGTCTGCCAGTCATATGTTCCTGTTGAACCCGACTTGCCACTATTATCAGAACAGGAAGTGAATGTTCCAATGCCCATGGCACCGGCAGCACCTGCTACAGCAGCGCCTGCCAAAAACTTTCGTCTAGAAAAATTATTACTACTCATGATATGAAATTATTTTAGTTGAATTTAGACACTAAATTTAATTATTTTTTCCGGTATTCTCATCAAATTCACAAATAACCCTGAACCCAATGCTGTTACAGTCGGATAACCACCAGATGCTTTTGGGCATCTGCGGATCGGTACGGAGCCATTCAACTGTACGGGTGGAATCACGCGATGCATTTCTGACTTCTCCTACCGGGGTTTTGAACGATCCACCCCTGACCACCCTTTCCTCGCCTGTATCAGGTCCTTTGGGATCAACAGCACCATCAGGCAGCATGGCATATGCATCTTCTGCATACCAGTCGGAACAGTACTCCATTACATTGCCCAGCATATTTTTTAAACCGAATGGATTGGGCTCTACAGCATCGGGCAGCTCAGTTTTGCCCAGGCTGTTTGCTTCATATACTACATATTGGTCAATCAGGTTGCTTTCTTTACCAAAAAGCTTTCCAAAGAATCCTTTTTGTAAATAATCACGGGGATTTCCTTCAAAGAAAAACGGCGTTTGGGTACCTCCCCTTACAGCATATTCCCATTCAGCTTCTGTAGGAAGGCGATAGGTCTTGCCTGTAACCTGTGAAAGCCATCTGCAATATGTTTCAGCAGCATGAAACGACATGGTAATGGCCGGCCTGTCACCCATACCCCAGTTCTGATCGGGCTGCCCATACGGAGGTGTAGGACCTGAAATGGCATCCACATCATCCATTGTACGTGCTCCCTCTGTATCGGTAGAACGGCCTTCAGCTGCTGTGGCGCTGTAAAATGCAAGGTACTCATTCCAGGTAACTTCCACTTCAGCCATAAAGAACGGACTGATAGTAACTTCCTTTTGGGGACCTTCATCGGCTTCCCTTAATTGTTCGTTTTCCGGGCTTCCTATTATGAATGTTCCTCCCGGAATAGCTTTCATGTTGAATGAAATAATGGTATTGGGTATTGTTTCCGTAAAATCTTCATGTGCCGTAACATTTGCAGCTTCAGTATAAAGCTGGGAGGGATCTATCTGAACATTTCCAAAATTGACGTTGGCTGCATGTATGGCATTTGGATCATAATGCCCTACGTTCAGGTGACAATTGATGCACCGTAAATCATCCTCATTCTGTGTGTAATAAAGATGCGCATCCTGCCCTTCTTTTGTCAGGGTTAAAGGAAACAGGTTGTGGTGACAACTGAGGCATCCTTCCTTAAAAACATGGTGCTGTGCATATTCCAGTGTTGATTTAAGTTCCCAGTTGTAATCGGCACTGTCCTTGAACAGGTAACCATAGATATCCCGGGCAGCAGCCTTGATTTTTTCGGGTACATAACCCTGCCCTTTAGGCGGAAGATGGCAATCGACACATCCCGCCCTGAATCCTGAAGGGTTGTTGTAGTGGGTTGATAACCTCCAGGAATCAAAAACATGCGGATGTACATGACACATATTGCACGATTCATCCTCTGACGTATATTCAAAAAGTTTGTAGGAATAAATGGAGATTAACAGGCCCACAACAAAGCCAAAGAATAATACAAGGAGCAGGTTTTTCCTCAGAAAATAGATCAATTTCTTCTGCATTCTTTACGGTTTAAATGAAGGAAGATTTTTTATTATTAAATTTCAAAAATAATATTTTCTCTAAGCTTTATGAGTACTGGTATGCCATTACCGGCTAATTTAGAACCAATCAACTTTCGGTTGGGTAAAATTAAACCATTCTCCGGAGTTACAGGCAGATGATCCTGCTTTTTTACATATGCTCTTGCTATGTAATTTATATGTTGTTCAACATCATTTTTAATCCGGATGCTCAATTGTTGAACTCGGAGGCAAAAGGATTTAACAACTGGCAGAGAGACTTTTGGTAAATAATTTTACGTGACTAATTTCATAATTCGTCATATATTAATTCTATAGCTTATTTACAAAGCCATACATTGTTTTCTTACTTTCAATCTTTATTCTTACATATTTCTTTGCAAAGCCTTTCAAGCAGGAATCGTAGTTATTTCGCCAAACCATTATAAACTAAAGAAAGCAACGTTATATCATCCGATTGTGGAGCTCCGTTTACAAAGGAATTTATATCTGTTTGTGAATCTTTAATGATTTTTTCAATGGGTAGATTGATCCTCTGTTGCAGAAAGTTTTCAAGTTTCTCTTCACCATAGGCCTCTTCTTCAGAATTGAATGCTTCAGTGACACCATCGGTATACAGGAAAAGTTTTTCACCAGGTTTCATCTGGAGTTTACCCGGCCGGAAAGTAATGTTCTCAAAAGCTCCAAGAACAGTATCTCCGGTGTTTTCGATTTTTTTTATTCCGTCTGATGAAAGCAGGTAAGGGGGATTGTGTCCGGCATTTACATATTCAATACTACCTGTCGTGACATTGAGTATACCATAAAAGACAGTCACGAACATCGATGCTACACTTTCGTTACATAATAGATTATTTACATGACGGAGACATTCACCAGCCGATACTCCCTTAATGCCTGTAGCACGGATCAGGGTACGGCTTACAGCCATAAAAATGGCAGCGGGAACTCCTTTCCCGGAAACATCTCCGATAACAAATCCGATCTGGGAGGGATCAATCATAAAAAAGTCGTAAAAATCGCCTCCGACCTCTTTGGCTGCTAACATGGAGGCATGAATATCAAAATTTTGCTGTG
>Ga0209347_1005714_pt1 | contig 11582 bp, 9 predicted proteins | sample AutmiccommuBRH23_FD_187382 | JGI IMG/M metagenome (GOLD analysis project Ga0209347, IMG submission 187382) | Deep subsurface microbial communities from Mt. Terri, Switzerland - Autotrophic microbial communities BRH/23 (SPAdes) (version 2) | ecosystem: Environmental > Aquatic > Deep subsurface >...
CGTCGCTCTCTGCTGAAAGGATTCGCCGCAGCGGCCGGCGCGGCCACCCTCGCCCCGGTCGCGGCCGAGGCGCGCGAGCAAAGGAAACCATCGCCGAAAGCGGTCGCGATGCTGTACGACTCGACGCTCTGCATTGGATGCAAAGCGTGCGTGGTCGCCTGCAAGGACGCCAACGATGATGCCCGCGGACACGAGAGGCTACGGGAGCGGGCTGTACGACGCCCCCGAAGGGCTGAACGAGACCACGCGCAATATCATCCAGGTCTGGCGCGATGAGGAGGAGTACGCCTTCGTCAAAAAGCAGTGCATGCACTGCGTCGATCCGGCCTGCGTGAGCGCGTGCATGCTGCAGGCGCTTCAGAAGAACGAGAAGACGGGCGTCGTGACCTGGGCCGAGGATCGATGCGTCGGCTGCCGCTACTGCCAGGTCGCCTGTCCGTTCGGAGTTCCTCAGTTCGAGTTCGCCTCGCTCAACCCGAAGATCGTCAAGTGCGAGTTCTGCGAGCACCGCTTCGCCGAAGGGAAAGGCCCCGCCTGCGTCGAGGTCTGCCCTCGCGAGGCAGTGATCTTCGGACAGCGGGACGATCTGCTCAACGTCGCGCGCCGCCGGCTTCTCGATCACCCCGACAATTACGAGGGAAAGATCTACGGCGAGCACGACCTCGGCGGCACCCAGGTGCTTTACCTCTCTCCGGTGCCCTTCGCCAATCTCGGTTTCCGCTTCGAGTCGGAAGAGGCCGTCCCTCAGGCTCAGCAGACCGTTCAGGAAGCGGTCTACCGCGGTTTCATCGCGCCCGTCGCACTCTACGCCGCACTGGGTGTGGTGATGATTCGAAACCGACGTGCCGCCGCGCAGGAGCCTGAGGACGATGACCCCGTAAGGGACCGGAAGGGTCGGAAGAATCGGAGGGAACGATGAAGCACGAATCTCGCGCAGTCGGCGGCAGGATCATGACCGTGCCGTTCACGATCCTGCTCGCATTCGGACTGATCGGCCTCTTCCTCATCGGCCTCCGCTTCGTATTGGGCCTCGGAGCCACCACCAACCTCTCCGCGGGCTATCCGTGGGGGCTCTGGATCGCCTTCGACGTCGTGACCGGAACCGCCCTCGCCTGCGGCGGATACGCGATGGCGCTGATGGTCTACGTCTTCAACCGCGGGAAGTATCACCCGCTGATCCGGCCGGCCATCCTCACCAGCGCCCTCGGCTACTCGATCGCCGCGATCTCGATCGCCATCGACGTCGGCCGGCCGTGGGAGCTGTGGAAAGTTCCGCTGATGCTCTGGCGCTGGAACGTCAACTCGGTCCTGCTCGAGGTGGCGGTCTGCATGATGGTCTACACCATGGTCCTCTGGCTCGAGCTGGCTCCCGCGATGCTCGATAGTTGGCGCGAGAGCTCGCGTCCGCGGCTGCGACAGTTCGCCGTCAAGTCGACCCGCTTCTTCGACCGCGCACTCCTGTGGATCATCGGTCTCGGCATCCTCCTGCCGACCATGCACCAGTCGTCGCTCGGAAGCCTCATTCTCCTCAGCGGACCGCGCCTCCATCCTCTCTGGAACACCAGCCTCCTTCCGGCCTTCTTCCTCCTCACCGCCCTCGCCATGGGCTACGCCATGGTGGTGTTCGAGTCGGCGTTCTCCCATCACGTGTTCGGTCGTAAGCCTGACCTGCAGATGCTGATGTCGCTGCAGAAGGCGGCCGCATGGGGTGCGGCGATCTTCGTCGCGTTCCGGATCTTCGACGTGGCTGCCCGCGGAGCGTTCACCTACGCGCTCCGCCCGGACCGCTTCGCCGTGATGTTCTGGCTCGAGTCGGCGCTCTTCCTCTCGCCGCTCGCCTTCATGTTCCTTCGCGGCGCGGTCCCGGCCATGGGCAGCCTGGTGCGCGAGGCGATGATCGTCGCGTTCGCCGGCGCTCTCTACCGCTTCGACGCCTTCCTGCTCGCCTTCGACCCCGGTCCCGGCTGGGCCTACTTCCCCTCCGTCACGGAGACGTTCGTCACCGTCGGACTCGTCTCTCTCGAGGTTGCCGGGTACATCGCGCTGGTGAAGGTCTTCCCGATCCTCGGCGGCCTCCCCCATCCGGTGACCGGACCTCGCCGGCAGAAAGCGATCAAAACTCATCCCGCGCCTTCACCGGCGCACTAGGAGCGTGCATGTCGAACCGAATCACGATCGACCCCATCACTCGAATCGAAGGGCATCTCCGGATCGACGTCGAGGTCGATGGCGGCCGGGTCAACAAGGCCTGGGCTTCATCGACCATGTTCCGAGGAATCGAGCAGATCCTGCTCGGGCGCGATCCGCGCGAAGCCTGGCTCTTTACCCAGCGATTCTGCGGCGTCTGCACCACCGTGCACGCGCTCGCGTCCGTCCGCGCGGTTGAAGACGCTCTCGATCTCGAGGTTCCGATGAACGCGCAGTACATCCGAAACCTGATCCTCATCGGGCACGCGCTCCACGATCACATCGTCCATTTCTACCAGCTCTCCGCGCTCGACTGGGTCGACGTCACGACGATTCCGAAGGCCGACCCGGCCATGGCGGCGCAGATCGCGCAGAGCCTCTCACCCTGGACCCGTAACTCCACCGAGGAAATGAGAGCCGTCCAGAACAAGGTGAAGGGCCTCGTGGCGAGCGGACAGCTCGGCATCTTCGCCCACGGCTACTGGGGTCATCCCGCGATGAAGCTTCCGCCCGAGGTCAACCTGCTGGCGGTCGCTCATTACCTCCAGGCCCTCGAGTACCAGCGCGAGGCGAACAACCTCGTCGCGGTCCTCGGAGGAAAGACTCCCCACATCCAGAACGTCGCGGTCGGCGGCGTCGCGAACGCGATCAACCCGAACAGTCCGGCGGCGCTGAACATCGATCGCATCTACGGACTGAAGTCGTCGCTGGAGAAGGCGATCCAGTTCGTGCACGAGGTCTACTTCCCCGACGTCTGCGCCATCGCCGGCTTCTATCCGGAGTGGTTCGGCTACGGGAAGGGCGTGACCAACTATCTCAGCGTTCCGGACCTGCCGCTCGACACGCGCAGCACGAAGTACGCGATGGCCGGCGGCACGATCATGAACGGCGACCTCGGGTCCTATCGCCCGATCCCCTCCCAGCGCGATGAGCACTGGCGGAAGAGCGTCACCGAGGACAACACCCACGCCTGGTACAAGGGCTCGGGCCCGCACCATCCATGGAAGGGTGAGACCGAGCCGGAGCTGACCGAGTTCCAGCATGAAGGGAAGTACAGCTTCGTGAAGGCCCCCCGGTTCGAAGGAAAGCCGGCGCAGGTCGGGCCGCTCGCCAACGTCCTGGTCGGCTACGCCTCGGGGGATCCTCTAATGAAGAAGTGGACCGAGAAGGCGCTCTCGAACGTCGCGGCAATCGCGAAGGTCCAGGTTGGACCCGAGATGCTGCACTCGACGCTCGGCCGCCACGCCGCTCGGGCCGTGCGCGCCGCGGTGCTCGCCGAAGTCGCGCTCGACCACTGGCAGAAGCTTCTCGACAACGTGCTCGGAGGCGACAAGGAGATCTTCAATCCGCCGACCTTCCCGAAGGGGACGATCGAAGGAGTCGGGTTCCACGAAGCGCCGCGAGGCACACTCTCTCACTGGGTCGTGATCGAGGACGGGAAGATCAAGAACTACCAGGCCGTGGTTCCGACCACCTGGAACGCCAGCCCGCGGGATGACAAGGGGGTCTCAGGACCGTACGAAGCTTCCCTGATCGGGAACCCCGTCGCCGACGAAAAGCACCCGCTCGAGGTGATCCGCACGGTGCATTCGTTCGACCCCTGCATGGCGTGCGCGTGCCACGTCTTCGACCCGAAGGGACGAAATGTGGCGCAGGTGAAAGTGCTCTGAGAATGATGTGGCCGGGCTCTCCAGAGCCCGGTCGCTTCGCTCCGGCGTGAGTCCGGCCTTCCTTCACTCCGGTCAGTCGTGGACGTGCAGCGGCATCCGGACCACCGGCGAGCCGACCTGATCGAACCAGCAGATCCCATCGGCGACGCAGTCGAACTCGATCGAGTAATCACCCGCGGCCAGCCCGGGCAACGTGAACTCGAGCTTCACTTCCTCCCCCGGCTCGATCCGCGTCGGCGGCTGGCCGAGTGACTCCCAGTGAAAGTCGAACTCCCGGGTTTCACCGTCGGGATTGCAGAGATGGACGCCGAGCGAGACGCCTCCGGGGGAGACGCCCGAGGGGAGCCAGGACGCGGTGCCCCCATTCCGCACCTTCGCTTTTACGTGAACGCGAGATCCGGCCTGCGCCTCGGGTGGCATTTCGATCTCGATGGCGGACCGCAATCCCGGACCGCGGTATCTGCTGTCGAGCACTTCCTCCCCTTCTCGAACGAGGAAGAAGTTCCGTACCGCCCCGAGAAACGACCGCGTCGACTCCGCCCATCTCAGATACGTTTCACCCCCCGCGAGGAGATCGTCGTAGCCATCGAGGGGAACGTGGAACGGGGGGATGTTGTAGGCCGCGACTTCGACGCGCGCGAAGCCGGCCTTCGATGCCGTCGCCCAGATCCGGTCGAGGTGGATGTCATTCTCGATCACCCCGAAGCTGCGCATCTCGAACTGCGATTGAGGGGTCTTCGAATGCTGCGGGCCCGGTTCCGCGAACGCCGCGATCCCGCCGGGAGCGAGAATACGGGCGAACTCGCGAAGAACGTCGTCGGGATTCGGCGTGTGATGAAAGGCGTCGAAGCAGAGGATGCGATCGACGCTCCCGTCCGGGAGATCGATTTTCCTGCCGTCGAACACGAGAAACCGCGGCGCCGGGCGGTCCCCGATGACGGGCTGACGCGCGTAGAGCTCCTCAGCGATCCCGAAGGGCGCTCGCCGAGACGTCGAGCAGGATCACCTCGCATCCGAGCTGCGTGAGAAACCGGGAGGTCCACCCCGAGCCCGCCCCGAAATCGAGAACGCGCAGGCCAGGCGCCAGGCGCATCCCCTGAAGCATCGTCGCGAAGTTGATCAGCAGCGCGGGCGCTTCGGCGGTGCTGCAGAACGGCTTCGAAAGATGAAAGTCCCAGCTCTTGAGCGTCGAGAAATACGCCTCCGCCGACCGGTTCAGATCCTCGATCGAATGGTTCCGAATCAGTTCCTGCACGTCGATCAACGGCTCGGATGGCGTTGCGGGGGTTGAGGAAGGTGTCGCGGTCCCGGCGTGAAGCCGCGACCGCAGCTTGCGATAGCCCATTTTCAGAAGCGTGATGGGATGCCGAAGGGTGAGCACGTTGAGGTTCATGGAAGGGTGTTTCGTAGATCCGCGCCCGTCATCCTGAGGGAGCGCCGGCAAGGATAACCGAAGCAGGAGAGACGGTGCGCGCGACCGAAGGATCTCAAAATGGCAGGATGCCCATTCGCGCAACTCCCCGGCCCTCTCGAGCCGGGGAGCGCGAAACACTCAGAACCGAAGGCGAATCCCGGCGGAGAGGATCATCGGATCGATCTCGAGGTCGGTGTCCTCGAGGTCGCCCGCCGCGCGGGTGGCAATCTCGAGCGGCATGTACTTGGCGTCGAGGTAGAGCCCGAACGACTGCGTCATCCGAATGCCGAGACCGGCGTTGAGGACGTAGGTGAACTCGTCGTCGGCCTCGAGCGTACCGAAAAGAAGATCGAGGTCATCGCTCTCCAGGTCCTCGACCATCACCCAGGCGGCGCCGACGCCGAGATAGGGATCGATCACCGAGTCGCGGGCGAAGTGATACTGGAGCGTGAGCGAGATCGGAGTCAGGTCGACCGATCCGAGGTCGACGAACGGCTCACCGGCGAGATCGAGTCCCGCGTCGATCGTCAGGGCCGATGCCGAGAGCTCGGTCGAGAGGCTCTGTCCCCAGAACCAGTTGACCGAGACGCCGAAGCCGTCGCCCGATTCGAAATTCGTCTCCGGCCCTTCATCGAAGACCATCTCTCCCTGCGCGTCGACCCACGACGCGAACACATTGATGTCGACCGGAGCCTGAGCCAGAGCCGGAAGAGCAGCGACCAGAACGAGCAGCAGCGTGATCTTCAGCGTTTTCATTCATTCCTCCACTTGAAATCGGGGCGCGCCCGCGGCGCGCCCCTCGAGAGATCGGTGCGTAATTCGCTCAGTTCCTTCTTCCCCACGGAAGAAGAGGAGGCATCGCCTCGAGCGTGTGCTGGTACGTGTCATTGGTCAGCCAGAGCGGAAGGATATTGAAGTAGCGCGGGCTGCTGATGATGCCGCTCGAGCCTCCCGGGAGGACTGACTCGGAGCGGAAGGTCCCGCCTCCCGACTCGCCCACATACCGCCGGTTTGGGCCCCCGGTGAACATGAATCCATTCAGAGTGGCCGCGCGGGGGTTATGCGCCGATGCGTCCACGACGCCGAAGCCGCCGTCCACCGCAATGCCGCTGAGGCCGGGCAGGGTCGGCGGGAAGGCACCTCCCCCCGGTGGAACGTTGAAGGGACCGCCAAGGGGATGGTCGAAGACGATCCGGTGAAGCTTGCCCCAGCGGTAGTCGTCCGGGTTGGTCGAGTTGCCGAAGGCCGGCGCAAACTCGTCGCCCGACAGCAGGACGAATGTGTCGGCGAGGCTCTTCAGAACCAGGATGTCGCGGCGAGTTGCAGCGTCTTCGACTCCCGGGACGTTGAAGAAGTTGATGCCCGAAGCGCCACGCCCTCCCCGCTCGGGGAACGTGTCGAACAGGTTCTTGAGCGCCGTGAGAGCCAGGGCGCCGTTCGGAGACGGCAGCGGTCCCTGAGCCAGCACGATGTCGATCGTGTTCTTCAGGATCTGCCCGCGCCATACGCTGTAGAGGGTCGCGGCGACGCTGGCTTCGATCTCCGCGGTGGTCGGCGGCGAGAGCTGACCGTTCACGTCCGCCGCGTCATACCCCTCGGCGATCCCCGTCGGCGTGCTGAAGTTCCACGATGCGAGCCGGCTCACCGCCGCATTGACGGCCGGATGGGCGCCGAACTGCGCCAGCACCGGGTGCGCGCCGCTCGCCTTCGCGTTGTCCAGAGCCGCCATGATGTGAGGGACGAAGTACTTCGCGTCGATCAGCACCACGTCGGCCTGCATCTGCTTCATGTCCTCGAACGAGATCTTGCCGTCTCCGGCGAGCTTCTCGCGGATCATCTCGGTCACGCGGCCGCCGCGGAAACCGTCGTAGCCGGGGCTCAGATAGAAGATTCCGCCGCCCGGGCGCAGCTGGTTCAGCGGTTGATTGTCGAGCGTGGTCCCCGCCGGATCGTTGTTCGCGTTCACGAACCATCCCGCCGGGGGATTCACGATCTGGGGCATCTCGTCGAATGGGAGGATCTGGGCCAGCGTCGCCTGGTTCTCCGCCGGGGCCAGATTGGGGATCCAGGCGTTGCCGCCTCTGCCGTTCCGGATGAAGTACGGCGGAAGTCCATTGACGGTCCCCGCCTGCAGGTCTTCGCGGATCGGCATCTCGCCGCTCGTGAAGTAGGCGATGTTTCCCTGAACATCCTGGTAGGACCAGTTCTGGGATCCGAAGTCGAAGTACTGGAGTCCGCGCTTGAAGTCATCGAGGTTGCGCGCTTCGTTCCAGATCATGAAGGCTTCGATCTCGCGCGTGGCGTAGAGACCGGTGTACTGAACGCTCAGCGCGGTGCCGGCCGCTGCGTTGAGGCTGACGATCGCGGCGTTGCGCCGCGGAACAACCAGCGTCGCCACCGGTATCGGTCCCCCGGCGGGGATGACCGTGAGGTCGTCATTCACGCCGTTGCCGAGGTTGTTCTTCCGGAAGGTCTGCAGATAGGGGAAGAGGATTTCCTTTTTCCCATCGGCGTACACCGTGCTGAGGCCGGCCGGCGCTGCCGGATCGACGACGACTTGCTCTTCGAAGACGTCGGTGACGTCCATCGGGTTGACGGTCGAGCCCCATCCGATGTGGAGGTTCCGTCCCTGAATGACGAACGGGGCTCCGGCGAATCCCATGCCGGTGACGGTCATCTGCGGCGTGCGAAGGGTGATCGGATAGAAGGTGGCGGGCATGTCGAGCGCGAGATGAGGGTCGTTCGCCATCATCGCTTTTCCGCTCGTCGTGCGGCTGCCGTGGACGGCCCACTCATTCGATCCGAAGCTGAGCGGGTCGTCGATGATCGGCCCGAAGAAGGGCGACCGTCTCATCTCTTCGACGAACTTCTGAGCGAGGGCAATCGTCTCCGGGTGGAGGGCTGCCGCAGCCCGATCGATGGCGTCGTAGTCGAGCGTGCCCACCTCAGTCGAGGCCAGCTTATGCACGGGGCCCGAATCGGCCGAGCTCGCGGTCGCGTCAGGGATCGTCGAAGCGGAGGTGAATGGCGCCGAGCGGAACAGATCCTCGAAGAAGAGCGCGGTCCCGTCGAACCCGAGCTGCTGTCCGGCGCCTCGGTAGGTGAGCAGCGCGACGGTGCGGTCGATGTCGCCGAGATCGAAGGAAAGGCCGAAGGCGATCCCCTTCGCGACCACGACGCTGTGGTAGGCGGTCCACGGCTCGACTTTCGTGAGCTCGAGGGCGGCGTACTCCGGCGGGAGGGGCTGCGAGGCGATGCCCGCGTTCACGCCGGCCGCATAAGCCTCGAGCGCGGAGCGAGCCTGCATCGACATCGCCTGGAGTGACGAGCGTGCCGCGCGGTCGAGCCCGAGAGCGCGTGACTGCACGTCGTTCGAGATTCCTCCGTCGCCGACGAGCTCGGCCAGAGTTCCGAGAACTGCGCGCCGGGTGAAGTCCATCTGGAACAGACGGTCGCGCCCGTGAAGGTAGCCCTGGAGAAACAGCGCGTCGTTGCGCGTGAGCGCGTCGACGCGCGGCAGGCCGTGCGCATCGCGCGTGATCGACCCGGGAAAATTCATCCCGGGAAGCCTGAGCGTCTCCGTCGGCGATGAGAACTGCGCGAAGGATGGAGTTGCGAAAAGTAGGGTAACGAGCAGCAATCCGGTCAAACGCCGCATGAGGGCCCCCTTGAGGTCCGATGTCGATAAGTGAGGGGTTCGTTATACGCCAGCGGAGAGGGCGGGTACAACCGTTCCGGCGGGGTTTGTGGCACGACCCGCGCGCGCCTGCGAATTCCTGTTGACGGAATTCGCGTGATTGGAATCACTGAGAAGCAGAAGCTAGGGACTAGGGGCTAGGGACTAGGAAGAGCAAGTCAGAAAGCAGAAGCCAAAAGGCGCTGAGTCGTCCTTGGTTTTGCCTTCGTCCTTCCCAGTCCCTAGTCCCTAGTCCCTGGCCCCCTGGTCATCTGGCCGGACTCGGAGAGTCCGGCCACATGTTGCCAGCGCGCCACCTTTTGCGTAAGGTCGCGCGCAGTGCCGAGACTGAACCCTCCCTCCTTCGAATCCATCCTGATCTTCAGCGACGGGGCCTGTACCGGGAACCCGGGACCCGGCGGCTGGGGAACGGTCGTGGTCCGTCCCGACGGCCAGGTTCGCGAGCTCGGCGGGCGCGACCTGCAGACCACGAACAACCGGATGGAGCTTACCGGCTCGATCCGGGGACTCGCCGCGATCGAGTCCCCTCCCCCGGCCCCGATTGAGATGTTCACCGACTCGACCTACGTCATCCGCGGCATCACCGAGTGGATCTGGGGGTGGCGGCAGCGCGGCTGGAAGAACTCCGCGGGACACGATGTGCTCAACCGCGACCTCTGGGAGGAGCTCTCGCGCCAGGTCGCGAGGATGCACCCGCGAAAGATCGAGTGGCGTTACGTCCGCGGGCACAGCGGCATCCCCGGGAACGAGCGATGCGACGAGATCGCGGTCGGCTTCGCAACCGGAAAGCGCGTCGACCTCTACGACGGTCCGCTGATCGGATACGAGGTCGCCATCCACGACCTCCCCGACGACCTCGCCCTCCCCCGCGCGAAGAGCGGGAGCTCGAAGAAAAGGGAGACGCCCTACTCCTACCTGAGCCTCGTCGGAGGGAAGGTCATCCGCCACAAGGCCTGGGCCGCGTGCGAGCGGAGGGTCAAGGGGCAGTCGCAGGCAAGGTTCAAGAAGGCGATGTCGGCGCAGGACGAGCGGGCGATTCTGAAGGGGTGGGGGCTCGATCCGGATAAGACGGTCATCCACGAGTAGCACGCCGTCGTCCGTAGGGACCGGCTGCGCCGGTCCGGTCGCGAAGCGACGACGGGCGGGGGCCCGGACGGAGAAACACGATTTGATCGGACCGTTGGGTCCGCAAGAAACCGGGCTGGCTTCCTTAGAAGGGAGCGCCGCGCTTACCGGTCACGCCGCAGAGCCGCGCGGGAGACCGAAGGACCTGACGTTGCGGGATCCCGCCACCTGCTCCATCCCCCCGCACCGTCCCGCTCCGCGGGACCGGACCGGCGCAGCCGGTCCCTACCGCCTCTGCCTCTTCCCTGCCGCCCTTCTCCCCAGATACCCGAGCGTCGTGTCCGCTGTCCTCGCCTCCGGCTTCGCCGCCGGCGCTCCCTGGTGCTCGAACCACCGGAGTATCTGATTCAGCCCGTACAGTCCGGCGAGAGTCGCAAGGATCGTCATCAGGATGTCGAACCAGTGCCGCTGCAGGTTCGTCGTGAACAGGCTCCAGGGATCCCCGCTCCTCGAATCGACCGGCGAAGTCCCCTCCATGTACTCCCGCATGTCCGGCAGGCCGTCGCCATCGAGGTCGGAGTCCATCCCGTACAGCGCGACCAACTCCTCCGGCCCCGTCGTGCGGATCTCGAGGAACTTCTTCTTCCCGAGCTTCTCGACGATGCGATCCCCGAAGTGATTGAGGACGGGGTTGTCGATCAGCACCCCCGGCTCGAAGGCCGACCGCGCTTCGTTCAGCCGCTCGAGCTCCTCGGCCGACAGCCCCCGGATCTGCCCCGCCTTCACCCCTTCCGGCCCTTCCGCGTGGCTGTGACACATCGCGCAGTCGACGAACTTCCCGGAGTTCTTTTCGATCCATACCTCGAATTCCGGATAGGCGAGCACGGGGCTGGCCACGATGAACAACAGCAAGAGGAGAGGCGCGGCGCGCTTCATGACGTTCCTCCCCGGAAGACTTCGTAGATCGCCTGGCCGAACAAGGTGATCACGACCAGGTAGAGAGTCGCCACCGCCGCGAGGATCCGCAGGGTCCGGCGGCGCGTCCCGCGGAACACCCACGGGGCCACCACCAGAATGACGAGGGCCAGGTTCACCAGCAGACCCACGATCCAGAACGGCATCAGCTCGAGCGGGTAGTAGACGAAGAAGAAGTACCACTCCGGCTTGATCCCATCCGGCGTGGCGCCGAGCGGGTCGTAGGCCCCGAAGAGCGGGTACGAGAAGAACGACTCGAACGGCAGCGTCAGGGCGAGGACGAAAAGGCCGAGGAATACGATCCCCCACAGCCAGAAATCCTTGAGGATGAAGAAGGGGAAGAACCGCTCGGTCCGTCCGGTCGGGCGGTCGACTCCCTGGCTCATGCCGTGGAGCTGGACCGAGACGAGATGAAGCCCGATGGTCGCCAGAAAGGCGAGCGGCAGAGGGACGACGTGAATGGCGTAGAACCGCGACAGAGTCGCCTGCCCCACCGCCGGCTCTCCCTGGATCAGCTCCTTCAGCTGCGTCGGCCATGAAGCTGCCGCGGCGGGAAGGTAGCGTCCCACCTCCT
>Ga0209347_1005715_pt1 | contig 11582 bp, 13 predicted proteins | sample AutmiccommuBRH23_FD_187382 | JGI IMG/M metagenome (GOLD analysis project Ga0209347, IMG submission 187382) | Deep subsurface microbial communities from Mt. Terri, Switzerland - Autotrophic microbial communities BRH/23 (SPAdes) (version 2) | ecosystem: Environmental > Aquatic > Deep subsurface >...
AGATCTTGGGGGCAAGACGCAGCGCACCAACAGGTCCGCACTCTCTCCACTTCCGCATGCGCCTCGAAAGAAACCCCGCCTGGGGTGATCGCAACATGAACATCCTCGCCTTAGGCCAGATGGGACCTGAAGGAGATGCCATGACCAGCAACGCCCGCACCGGCGTCATCGGACTCGCCATCGCGGTGGTCCTCGCGACCGGCGGGTGCACCGACCAAGGTCTGCCGCCCGCCACCGCCTCCAGTCCCTCGGTGACCGGGACGACACCGATCACCACGGGCGCAACCACGGCGGTGCAGGATCCCGAGCTGGCGGCGGCGGAGGCGACCGTCGAGAAGCTCTGGAAGCTGGTCGACGCCCTCGGTGCCGACAATCAGCGCAGCCTCGACGAGCTGAACACGGTCGCCCGCGACCAGACCCTGGGCACGTGGCGCGGGCTCCTCACGAACCAACGACGCCAAGCGCTCAGGCAGACGGGGAGCACCTCGATCGTCTCTTCGGAGGCATCGTCGGCCAGAGGCAAGCTCATCGTCGACACGTGCTTCGACGTCAGCAAGACGGACCTGCTCGACACGGACGGCAAGTCCGTGGTCTCCGAGAACCGGGCCCCACGAGTGCGTTACACCTCCGTGGTCGAGCGCGGGAGCGACGGCAACTACTACGTCGTGCAGGACAAGGCGGTGGAGACATGCTGACGCGATCCGCGCTCGTCCCTGCGCTGGCACTCGGCATCGGACTCCTCTCGGTTCCTGCCCTCGGCGAAGGAGCCAGTGACCTGCACGCCACCCAACAAATGGAACCCCCGCTGGGGCACCTGCCAGATCGTGGTCGAGAGGCCTGCTGAACCGGGCGGAGCCAAGCCCGGCCGGGGCGGCGGGGAGAGCGGCGGCGGAGCCCCGAAGGCCTGCCTGGACGCCTACGGTGACGAGATTGCCTGCCGCGACGGCGAGTCGTGGTGGAGCAATGCGTGGTTCTGCTACGTCAAGCCGCTCGAGCCACAGCCGCCGAAGTCGGACCCGCGCTGGGGCGGCCACACCGACGGCGCGGTGTACGAGTGCTACGACCCGCTGGTGGCTCGCGGCGGGGGCATCGCGATCACCTACCGCTGGGCGGCGAGCCCACCCGCCGGCCCTGCCGCGCCACCCGACCCCCGCGTGCTGGCCCAGTCAGCGATCGCGCAGATGCGCCTACGCGCCGTGGATATCGGCATCGTCCCAGAGCCGGTTGCCGGCCGGGTCGGGATCATCGGCATGCCGACGTGGATGTGGGTGCAGGACCCCGGTCCCTCGACACTGGGCCCGATCACCCGCTCCGCGTCGGCCGGTGGCTTCTCGGTCACGGCCACCGCGAAGGCCGAGCGGATCGTCTGGCAGATGGGCGACGGAGAGACCGTCGTGTGCCGCGGCGCGGGCACCCCGTACGCCGATTCCTCTGGCCGGCGGCCCAGCCCTGACTGCGGTCACACCTATACCCGCCAAGGCGCGTACACCGTCCGGGCGATCTCGTACTGGACCGTGCAGTGGTCTGGGATGGGTCTGTCCGGGACCATCCCGCTGGACTTCACGCAGACCACCACCATCACGATGGGCGAGGCCCAGGTGCTGACGCAGTAGGCGCCAGCAGATCGGGGGATCATGTCGACACTCACAGGCAGCACCAGCAACTCCAACGGCGCGACGCGCACGGCAGGGCCCACCGGCCCCGCCGCAGCAGCGGCTGTCCAACCGATCGCGCCGCCACCGAAGCTGCGCCGACGCCCGATGCTCGTCGTCGCATCCATTGCCGCGATCTGCCTGGGCGCGCTGCTCGGGGTGTGGGCGTACACGGCGTCGAGCAGCGCACGCGAGGTCGTGGCGGTCCGCGCGACGGTCCAGCGCGGCGAGGTCATCGAGCGCGAGGATCTCGTGGTCGTGCGAGTCAGCCTCGACCCGTCCCTGGACCCCATCCCGGCCGCTGAGCTGGACGGACTGGTCGGGCAGCGTGCCGCCGTGGACCTGCCCGCTGGCGGCCTGGTCACCGCCGACTCCGCGACCACATCCGTCCTGCCGGCCAAGGGTCTGTCTGTGGTCGGGATCGCACTGCCACCAGCCCTGTTGCCCGGTGAGCCGCTGCAGGCGGGCGACGCGGTCAGGATCGTCGCGACACCGGGCCAGCAGGGCGAGGTCGCCGACGGAGAGCAGCGTTTCATCGCCGCCACCGTCGTTGGTGTGCAGCCCAACTCGGAGATCGGCCAGGTCGTGGTCAGCGTGCAGGTGCCGTATGCCGAGGCCGCCGAGCTCGCGGCCCGTGCCGCAACCGGCAAGGTCGTGCTGGTCCTCGACTCGAGGGAGCGCTGACCGGTGGCTCTCATCGTGCTCACGTCGGCCTCTGGTTCGCCGGGGGTGACCACCACCGCTGTCGGGCTGGCCCTGTCCTGGCCGCGCCCGGTCCTGCTGGTCGAGGCCGACCCGACGGGGGGCTCGCCGGTGCTGGCCGGCTACTTCCGCGGCATCGTCGCTCCCGCGAGCAGCCTGATCGATCTGGCCTTCGCGCACCGCGAGGACCGGCTCGAGTCAGCCTTGCCAGCGAGCCTGCTGCCCATCCCGGGACACGAAGCCTGGCTACTTTCGGGCGTCCGCGGCCACACCCAGGCGCGCAGTCTGGCCGGGGTCTGGGAGCCGCTGGCCACGATCTTCCGCGATCTGGAGGCCACCGGCCAGGACGTCATCGTCGACGCCGGGCGGCTCGGCCTGACCGCGTCACCGGAGCCGCTCATCCGGGCAGCAGACCTCACGCTGCTCACCGTCTGCACCGACCTCGTCTCCCTCTCCGGCGCCAAGTCCTGGGCGCACGCCTTGCGCGAGGACTTCGAGGCCGCCGGCTCCGTCACGAATGTCGGCCTCCTCATCGTGGGGGAGGGCCGGCCGTATGCCGCTGACGACCTCGCGCGGGTCACCTCCCTTCCAGTCGTGGCTGGCATCGCGTGGGACCCGGAGGCAGCGAAGGTCTTCTCCCATGGGACGCGACCGCCCCGCCGGTTCCAGACCGGCCCCTACCTGCGCAGCGTGAGCGCCGCTCGCGCAGCCGTGCAGGCAACAGTGGCCAAGGGCCGTGCCGCCTTGGCGCCGGCCGACCACCCGCGCACGGAGGTGACCCGGTGAGCCAGCCCAGCGGCATACGAGCCCTCGACTCGGCGACGCCCGGAGCGGCCGACCCGACGAGCCTTCCCCTGTTCGCTCCGCCCCAGGCTGCGGCGACTCGCCCGGGAAGGCTCCGGTCCCAGTTCCGGCTCGACCCAGCCGCCCCCGTCGAGGCGCCAGCGGCCACGAATCACGTTCGGCACCAGACCGGTCCGCACGCCGAGGCGACAGGTGTGGACTGGGGCCTCGTGGCTGCGTTCAGGTCGCAGGCCTCCGAACAGCTCAGCGCCGCGCTTGGCGACGAGCGGGGCCGCCTCGACCGGCAGGCGCAGCGTGAGCTCGGCCGCTCGATCATCCTCGAGATCCTCGAGACGGAGGCAGCCGAGCAGGTCTCCGCCGGCCGGGACGCGTGGCCCCCGGCCGAGCAGCAGGCCCTCGCGACTGCGATCTTTGACGCCCTGTTCGGCCTCGGCCGGCTGCAGCCGCTCGTGGACGACGACCGGGTCGAGAACATCATCATCACCGGCCACGACACGGTCCGGCTCGAGCTGACCGACGGCTCGCTGCTGCCTGGGCCGCCGGTCGCGGACAGCGACGAGGGGCTGATCGACTTCCTCGTCTTCCTCGCGAGCCGGTCTGAGGTCAACGCGCGCCCGTTCAGCGAGGCCCAGCCGCGGCTGCACCTGCGCCTGGACGGCGGCGCCCGCCTGGCCGCCGCCGCGTGGGTCACCCCGCGCCCATCGGTCGTGATCCGCCGGCACCGGCTGCGCCGGGTCACCTTGGACGACCTGGTTGAGCGCAACATGCTCACCCCGCTCGCGGCGTCGTTCCTGGCCGCGGCGATCCGGGCACGTAAGAGTGTCGTCGTGGCCGGCCCGCAGGGTGCCGGGAAGACGACGATGGTCCGGGCGCTTTGCGCGCAGATCCCTTCCCATGAGGCGATCGGCACCTTCGAGACCGAGTACGAGCTGCACCTGCACGAGCTGCCCGATGTGCACCCGATCGTCCACGCGTGGGAGGCCCGTCCCGGGTCGGGGGAACGCGGCCCGGACGGCCGTCAGGCGGGCGAGTTCAGCCTCGACGAGGCCCTCTACGACTCCTTCCGGTTCAACCTCTCCCGCCAGATCGTCGGCGAGGTCCGCGGCCGCGAGGTGCTCGCGATGATCAAGGCGATGGAGTCGGGCGCCGGGTCGATCTCCACCACCCACGCCGCGACCGCCGAGGCCGCGCTGCGCAAGCTCGTCACGTGCGCGATGGAGGCCGGCGCGCACGTGACGCAGGACTACGCGACCCGCGCCGTCGCCGAGAACATCGACCTGGTCGTGCAGCTGCACCTCGAGACCACCCCACTGCCGGACGGCTCCGCTCGCCGCGACCGATGGGTGAGCGAGATCATCGCCGTCACCCCCGGCGAGCGGGAGAAGGGCTACGCCACCACCCACGTCTTCACCCCCAGCACCCACGGCCCGGCGGAGCCCGGCGTCCTGCCGGACGACTACCGCGCCCTGCAGCGGCACGGGTTCGACCTGCCCGGGTTCTACGCCGCGGCAAGCTCGACTGCGGGGGAGGCGGTCTCATGACCCCCGCCGTTCCCGCCCTCGCCGGGGCGCTGCTCGTCGCCGGGCTCATCGGCCTGGCCATCGGCGTAAGGCCACGACAAGAGCGGGAGCCAGCCCAGCGGCATACGGCCATCGCCGCGCCTCTGCGCCTGACCCGGCTCAGCCCGCGCACCCGCGTCCTGCTCACTGCCGGAGCGGTCGCCGGCGCCGGCGTGGCGGTGGCGACCGGATGGCTGATCGCCCTGGTGCTGGTGCCGGCGACGGTCGTCGGTGTGCCGGTGCTGCTCTCGGCGCCGGCGTCAACGGCGCGGATCGACCGGCTCGAGGCGATGGAGGAATGGACCCGCTCCCTGGCCGGGGTGCTCACCGTCGGCGTCGGCCTCGAGCAGGCCCTCATCGCCACGCTGCGCTCCACCCCGGCCGCGATCCGCTCGGAGGTCTCCCGGCTCGTCGCCCGGCTGCGGGCCCGCTGGTCCACCGAGGACGCGCTCCGTGCGTTCGCCGACGAGCTCGACGACGCCACCGGCGACCTCGTCGCCGCCAACCTCATCCTCGGCGCCCGCCGCCGCGGCGCCGGGCTCGCGTCGATCCTCGAGAGCCTCGCCGAGTCCGTCGCCGCCGACGTCCGCGCCCGCCGCCAGATCGAAGCCGACCGGGCCAAGCCGCGCGCGACCGCCCGCTGGGTCACCCTCATCACCATCGGGGTCCTGGCCGTCCTGGCCCTCACCGGCAGCTACATCCAGCCCTACAGCACACCGCTCGGGCAGGTCATCCTGGCCGTGCTGCTCACCCTCTACGTCGCGACGCTGGTGTGGATGCGGCGCATGGCCACCGGCGCGCCCCTGCCTCGCTTCATCGGCGAAAGCCATGGGTTCGGGAAAACTGAAGCCCGTGGCGCCGGGAACTCAAGGGTGGGGTCGCGGTGAGCCGCTCAGTGGGGTGTGTCGGTTCGCGAACCCGCGGGGTCGGCGGCGTAGCCGTCCAGGTCGGGGTGGTTCACGGTGCGCGCGTAGTGCTCGGCGGTCTCGATGGTGACGCCGAAGAAGTCGCAGATGCGGCGCAGGTCGCTGCCGGCGTTCGCTTCGGCCAGGATCCGGTCCTGGCGCAGGCTGCCCGCGGACATGCCGAGCTTGTCGGTGAGCCAAGGGACGCGGACCTGCTCGAGGGTGGCGGCCGAACGGGCGTGGATGAGGAAGTGCGGGTTGATGCTGGCCGGCCACCGCTCTCGCCGGTCGGCGAGGTACCGATCGAGCCTGGCCTTGGTCGCCGGGGCCAGCAGGATGCTCCGATCGGGCAGCGTGATCCGGTGGTCGCGGACCTCGAACAGGTGCAGGGCGCTGGCCTCACGCGGGCGCAGCCCGTGGATGCCGATGAGCGCGGTGATGGCGGCGGTGGCCGGGTCGGCGGAGTCGAACGCGGCCCGGATGGCTGCGGTGTCGATCGGCATCGGGGTGCGCCGCTCGAGGTTGCCGACCCGGATCCGCGCGGTCGGGTTGATGAACAGGATGCGGTGGCCCTTGAGGGTGGTGAAGATCGAGCGCAGCGCGGCACCGAGAGTGGCCCGAGGGGTGCCCTCGCCGGGGAGCGCGGCGAGGATGTCGGAGCGGGTGATCTCGCGCAGGGAGTGGTGCCCGTCCGCGGCCCAGGCCCGCAGGGTGGGCATGGCCCACAAGGTGCGGGTCCTGATGGTGCCCTCGCTGCGGGGATGGCTGCGTGGCGGGACTGTGCTGCCGTGGTGCAGGACCTCGAACCAGGTCCGCAGCTCGCTGGCCATTGGTTCGGGCAGGCCGTGCAGCTGCCGCGTGAACCAGGTGTCCAGCCTCGGTGGACGGTCATCGAGCAGCAGGTCGGCCTCGGTCAGCACGGCCATCGGCAACCGGACGCGCAGCCCGTACTCGATCAGTTGTTGAACATCGGTTGCCCTGACGGGCGGTCCGTCGAGCCGGGACCGGGCTTGCAGCACCCGCAACGTGATCCGCGTCTCCGTGGTCTGTCGGGTGGTCCAGCCGTAGCGGGCGGCGTGCTCGAGGGTCAACTGGTCGAGCAGCACGGCGAACCGGCTGCTGGGTGGGTCGCCGAACCCGTACCGGCGGGCCGGGTCCTCGATGGGGTGGAACGCGAACAGGTCGAGCTGGCCCGGCTGGTCGAGGTGCGCTGGGGGAGTGGGACCGGCCGGTTCACCGGCGGTCCGGTCCTCAGCGATGTCTTGGCGCTGGTCCTTTCGCCGTCGGTAGTCCCGCCGGGGGTGAGGCCGGTAGCCGTTGCGGGGGCTGGCCATGTTCGCGAACCACAGCTGCTGGCCGTCCCGGTTGGCCGCCAGCACGTCGCGAGGAAGTCCGAGCTGGGCTTGACGGGTGAAGGTCTGAGCCCAGCACAGCCGGCACGCCCGGTGCTGGTTGACTGCGAGTTCCCTGTGGCAGCAGATGCATTCACCGGTCCCGGGATGATCGTGGCGCCATCCCGTGCAGGCCGAGCAGAGCCAGCCTCGCAGCCGGGTCACACCCCAAGCAAGACAGTCACGACAGGAATCGGGAGCCTGCGGTGCGTGCGCGTGACAGCGGCGGCACAGCCCACCGGACCAGTAGTCGCCATCCTGCCCGCAGCGGCGACAGGGCAGCGGCCTGCCCTTGGCCCCCGGCTTGCAGTCGTAGCACCAACCTCGCTTCCGGTACGCCTCGGGCCTGCGGCCGCAGCCTTGGCACATGGGCGGGGCGGTCATGCCGGCGGCGTGCTCCGGCTCCGGCCCACGGGACGGCGCCGACCGGATGAGGCGGTGCGCGCGTTCGCCGTCGTCTTCGCGGCCGGCCTACGCGCGGCGACCGCCTCGGGCTCGCAGATCAGCAAGTCGGCCGGGGTGCAGCCCAAGACGGAGCAGATCACGTCGAGGTCATCCAGCCGGATCGTGGTCGGCGTGCCCGTCCACAGGCCCGACATCTTCCCGGCGCTGATCTCCAGGCCGGCCTCGGCCAGCATCCGGCGTAGCTCGGTCGACTTCCAGATCCCGGCCTCGGCAGCCTTCATCCGCATGTTCCAACGCATCGCCTCATCCCTCCTGACTGGTCGTGGTGTGGCTGGTTGTGGTCCCGAGTCGCTCGAGAGTCCGCTGGTTCGCTGCCGCCCAGGACGCCTCGATGTGGGTGGAGTGGACGTGGATGTACTGGGTGGTCGTGGACAACCAGCTGTGCCCCATCAGCTCTTGGATCGCCTTGAGGCTCATGCCCTGCTGGTACAGGTGGGACGCGCAGTAGTGGCGCAGCACGTGCGGGGTGAGCCGACCGGCCCACGTCGGCAGCCACGCCTGCACGGCGTGATCGAGGCCGGTGCGCAATGCCTCGGCGCCGATCCGGGTGGCCTGCCCGGTCATCGCGTCTCGTCGTTCGCTGGGCAGCAGTGGCGCGCTCGGGTCTTCGGCATCGTCGCTGAACTGGTGGCGTACGTCGGTCAGCCACCACTCCAACAGCGCGTCGACCTCGTCGATGGCCGGCACGATGCGGATCTTCGCGCCGCGGCCGCGGCTGCCCTTGCCGTGTCGAACGTGCAGCTTTCCGTGGGTACCAAGCTCGGGGTGCCAGTCGCCGATGTCGAGCATCACGGTCTCGTTGATCCGCAGCCCGACTCGTCGCCACAGCGAGGCGGCGAGGTAGTCCCGCGCGGCCGGCAGGTACTTGCGGGCCTCGGGCAGCGCCTGGCCCCAGGAGTCGAACAGGGCACCGACCTCGTCGGCCCTCGGCGGGATACGCGCTGCGGTCGCCGCCGCGACCGAACGCGGTCGATTGAACTCGTCGATCGGCTGGATGACGACCTGCCCGAACAGCGCATGGATGTCGCCCTGGTAGCGGGCGATCACGAACTCGTAGAACTTCGCCAACGCTGTCGCCTTGCCCGCCACCGTCGAGGTCGCCAGCCTGCGCTCACGACGCGCCGCCCGCAGGTACCGGTCGGCGTCCTCGGGTCGCGCGGTCCACAACGGAGCACCCAGGAACCGCGCGAACTCGAAGACGACCGAGCGGTCGCCCGCGGTGGTCGCGTCCAGGATCCCCGCCGCGGCCGACGCCAGCGAGTACTGGTCGATCAACTCCTGCTCGAACTCCTCGACGTCGAGGTCGCCGTGCAGGCTCCGCGCCGAGTCCATCGAGCGCACTACTGCCAGAGCCATCGAACCCCCGCTTCACGAAATCAGGTGCTAGTCATGAAACCTAGCAGCAACATCAGAAATCATGAGGATCTGTCACAGTGTGTCGAGGATCAAGCTGGCCCGCATCGGAGCAGGTCACAGGCGTATCAAGGCAGTTCCCCTCGGATCGAACCGGATGGAACTGAAACAGCACCCGTGCAGGGGCCCGCGAGTCTCGGGGGGTCGCGATGACCGGGCTGCAGCTCGCGCTGGCCGCCGGCGGCCTCATCGGACTGGGGGTCGCGCTCATGGTGTGGCGGCTCGCCCCGGCCGAGCCCGACCTCGCCGACGTGCTGACCCGCCTTTCCCCGCACCGGCCCACCCGTGGCGGTGACGAGGCGCCAGGCGGACCCGCTGACGGCCAGGAACGGCTCGGCCGGTGGGCCCTGCGGACGCTGCCGGCTCCGGTCTGGTCCCGCACCCCGACCCGGGAGCTGGCGATCCTGCGGATGCCGCTGGCCCGGTTCTACGGGCAGAAGGTCCTCTACGCCGTGGTGGGGCTGCTCATCCCGCCCGTGCTGGCCGCGTTCTTCGCCCTGATCGGCCTCGCGCTGCCGGTGGCGATCCCGGCCGCCGGGACCTTGGCTCTGGCGGCGCTGATGTTCTTCCTGCCCGACTACAACGTGCGCGACGACGCGAAGAAGGCACGCGCCGAGTTCACCCGGGCGCTCGGCGCCTACATCGACCTCGTCGCCCTCGAACGCAACAGCGGCAGCGGCTCACGTCAGGCCATGGAGGTCGCAGCCGCAGTCGGCGACAGCTGGGTGTTCCGCCGGCTGGGGGAGGAGCTGGCCCGGTCCCGCTGGTCCGGGCAGGCGCCGTGGGAGGCGCTGCACGCCCTCGCCGACGAGCTCGGCCTGCCCGAGCTCGACGACCTCGCCGACATCATGCGCCTCTCCGGTGAGCAAGGCGCCCAGATCTACAGCAACCTGCGGGCCCGCTCCGCCAGCATGCGCACCGCGATGCTCAACGCCGAGCTGGCCAAGGCCAACGAGGTCGGCGAACGGATGTCCATCCCGATGAGCCTGCTCGGCGTCATCTTCCTCGCCATCCTCGTCGCCCCCTCCCTGCTGCGCGTCCTCGGAGGTGACGGCCCCTGACGCAGTCCTCTCCCGCGCGCCTCGCCCGCGGCAGCGCCAGCCAATCAAAGCGCCCGATCGGGCCGCCGGCCCCGAGTCGGCAACGACAAGAAGGGAACCGCACCATGCAGCACCTGACCATCACCACCCTCGCCGCCGCGTTGCACACGCTCGGCGTGCGCGCCAACACCTACCTGCTCGCGCAACGAGACGCGCTGAAGACGGTGCGCAGCTCGCGCCTCGCCGCGGCCCCGGAGCGGGGCTCGGTGACCATCGAGCAGGTCATCTGGGCGGTCGCGGTCATCGCCATCGTCGGGATCGTCGTAGCGGCCGTGAAGTCCTACGTGACCACGCAGGCCGGGAACATCCGCTGATCGGCTCGTGCGATGACCGGGCGCCCGCATTGTCCTCAGTACCTCGATGCTCGAGGTCTGACTGCCCGCAGCAGGGAGCGCGGGTCCACCTCCATCCAGATGGTGTTCCTGCTGCCGGCCCTGTTCTCCGTGATGTTCCTCGGGATGCAGGCCGCGCTGTACTACCACGCGCGCACCGTCGCCATCGCCGCCGCGCAGGAGGGCGCCCGTGCGGCCGGTGTCGAGACCGGCACCAGCAGCACGGGCGCGGCGGCGGCCCGCGACTTCGTCTCTGCGGCCGGCGGAGACGACGTCCTCGCCGGCCTGTCAGTCACCGGTGCCCGGACCGCGGCCACGGCCACGGTCACCGTTCGCGGCCGGCCGCTGAGCGTGATCCCCGGCTGGTCGCCGGTGCTCGAGCAGTCCGCCACCGTCCCCGTCGAAAGGCTCACCCGATGACCGCGCCAGTTCGCTTCACGCGCGGCCTGGGGCGACGACGTCGCAGCGAGAAGGGCTCGGCGACGATCGAGGCTGTCATCGGCGTCCCCGCCTTCCTGCTCTTCGTGGGCCTGATCATCTTCGCCGGCCGCGTCGCCATCGCGCACCAGGCCGTCGAGTCCGCGGCCGCGGCCGCCGCCCGCTCCGCGTCCATCGCCCGCACCCAGACTGTGGCCGTCTCAGACGCCCGCGCCGCCGCCGCAGACAACCTCACCGAGCAGGACCTGCACTGCCTCACCCAACGGGTCCAGGTGGACGCCACCGGTTTCGCGGCCTCGGTCGGGACCCCGGCCCAGGTCACCGCCACGGTCACCTGCGTGCTCGACCTGGCCGACCTGGCCGTACCGGGCGTGCCCGGCTCGAAGGCGATCACCGCCACCATGTCCTCACCCATCGACACGTACCGGGAGCGCTGAGCGATGCGCCCGAGCAGCACGACCGACCGCTGGCTCGCCTCCATTGCCGTGAAGCGACCTCAAGGGGCGCGCTCTGCGAACGACAGTGAACGTGGATCCGTCAGTATCTGGATCGCCACCGCCTCGCTCGTCATGATCATCCTCGTCGGTCTGGCCGTCGACCTCGGCGGCCAGGTCCACGCCCAGCAGTACGCGCGCGACGTCGCCGCCCAAGCCGCCCGAGCAGGGGGACAACAACTCCAGGCATCCCTCGCGGTCCGAGGCCTGGCCGCCCAAACCGACCCGGCACCAGCCATCGCCGCGGCACGCGCCTACCTCGCCGCCGCGGACGTCACCGGCAGGGCAAACCTGCGCGGCGGCGACACCGTCGCCGTGACCACCTCC
>Ga0209347_1005718_pt1 | contig 11577 bp, 13 predicted proteins | sample AutmiccommuBRH23_FD_187382 | JGI IMG/M metagenome (GOLD analysis project Ga0209347, IMG submission 187382) | Deep subsurface microbial communities from Mt. Terri, Switzerland - Autotrophic microbial communities BRH/23 (SPAdes) (version 2) | ecosystem: Environmental > Aquatic > Deep subsurface >...
ATGTCCGCCGCCGTTCAGCGGCGCTTCGATGCGCCGGTCGCGGTGCCCGCGGCGGCCCGCGCGGCGTGGAGCAGCCGATGGATGGAGGGGCTCTGGCTGGCGCTGGTGATCGCGGCGGCCGCTTATGCCTTCGTCACCATCGCCCGTTTCGTCGCGACCGAATTGTCCGCCGCCGAGGTGGTCACGGTGATCGGGCTCGGCACCCTCACTCTGGTCCGGGTGGTGGTGCTGATCGCGCTGGCCAGCATCGTCTGGGTGCCGATCGGCGTCTGGATCGGGCTGCGGCCGAGGGTCGCCGAGCGGGCGCAGCCCCTCGCCCAGTTTCTCGCGGCATTTCCGACCAACCTCATTTTTCCCTTCGCCGTGGTGCTCATCGTGCGGTTCGGGCTGGATCCCGACATCTGGCTGTCGCCGCTGATGATCCTAGGCACGCAGTGGTACATTCTCTTCAACGTCATCGCCGGCACTAGCGCCTTTCCCAACGATCTGAAGGAAGCCGCGGCCTCCTTCCGCGTCGGCGGCTGGAGCTGGTGGCGCAAGATCATTCTGCCCGGGATCTTTCCCTACTACGTCACCGGCGCCATCACCGCGAGCGGTGGAGCCTGGAATGCCTCGATCGTCGCGGAAGTCGCGAGCTGGGGGACGACCACCCTGCAGGCGCACGGCATCGGCGCCTATATCGCAGAGGCGACGACCGCGGGCGACTATCCCCGCATCGTGCTCGGCGTCGCGGTGATGTCCGGCTTCGTGCTGCTGTTCAACCGCCTGCTATGGCGCCCGCTCTACGCGTTTGCCGCGTGGCGCACGCGCCTCGACTGACCAACGGAGCGCACGCATGGCCGCCGGCACATCCCTCGCCAACGCCCCCGCCGACCGCCACGCGGCGCCTCTCGTAGCGCTGGCCGGCGTCCGGCAGATCTACCACAAGGGCGACAATGCCGACCTCGTCGTTCTCGATGACGTCTCGCTCAGCATCCGACGCGGCGAGATCGTGGGGCTGCTCGGCCGGTCCGGATCGGGCAAGTCGACGCTGTTGCGGGTCATTGCCGGGCTGCTGCGCCCCACATCGGGCGAGGTGCTCTGGTGCGGGGCGCCGGTGAACGGACCGAATCCCGGCTTGTCCATGGTCTTCCAGAGCTTCGCCCTGTTTCCCTGGCTCACGGTGCTGGCAAACGTGGAGCTGGGCCTGGAGGCGATCAGCATTCCCACCGCCGAGCGGCGGCGGCGTGCCCTGGAGGCCATCGACCTCATCGGCCTCGACGGCTTCGAGAACGCCTATCCCCGGGAGCTGTCGGGGGGCATGCGCCAGCGCGTCGGCTTCGCGAGGGCGCTCGTCGTCCATCCGCGTCTGATGCTGATGGACGAGCCCTTTTCCGCTCTCGACGTCCTCACGGCTGAAACCCTGCGCACCGATATCGTCGAACTCTGGTCGGAAGGGCGCCTGCCTATCGAGTCCATCCTCATGGTCACGCACAACATCGAAGAGGCTGTCCTGATGTGCGACCGGGTTCTCATCTTCGCATCCAATCCCGGCCGGGTGGCCGCCGAGATCAGGATCGCGCTCCCTCATCCCCGCCACCGGGCGGATTCCGCCTTCCGGGCGCTGGTGGACGACATCTATGGCCGGATGACCGAGGCCGCGCCGGAACCGCGCAAGCATGCCGCCGGCGCGGCGCTGCCGGGCATCGGCATCGGCACGATCCTGCCACCGATCTCGACCAATATGCTGTCCGGCCTCATGGAGGCGCTAGCCGCGCCGCCCTTCGACGGAAAGGCGGATCTTCCCGAGCTCGCGGCCGCGCTGCGGCTGGAGGTGGACAAGCTGTTTCCGATCGTGGAGGCGCTGCAATTGCTGCGCTTTGCCGATCTCGCCGATGGCGACGTCATGCTGACGGAAGAGGGCGCCAGCTTCGTCACCTCCGACGTGGACGAGCGCAAGCGGTGCTTCGCCGAGCACATGCTGGCCCATGTGCCCCTCGCCGCGCTCATCAAGCGCGTTCTCGACGAACGGCCGACCCATCGGGCCCCGTTCTCCCGCTTCGAAGAGGAGCTCGAGGACTACATGTCGGAGGAGTTCGCCGAGGCGACGCTCCATGCCATGATCGCGTGGGGACGCTACGCCGAACTGTTCGGGTATGAGGCGCAAACCCGTCAGTTCGACCTTGAAAACCCCGAATAGTGGTCGTGCGGCAGAGCATACACCTTGGGCAAGATATCGTCCTTGGAGTGCGACATGGGCGGATGACGAGAACCGGGAAGCCCGGCCGCGGGAAGCGACCGGACGATCTTTTCCCGTCGCTAGAGCACGTCTTGCGATCGATGAATCGCTTGTGAAGTGACAGAACAGCTCGTCGGTGATTCAAGATCCATCTCGATGGAGGTGGACGATAGGACAAGCGCTGAGTGGAGATCTTCGATCGCGGGTGGTGGAGGCTTCGTCCGAGGGCATGTCGCCGCAGATCGAGTCTCGATGCGCATGAAGCCTTCATCGTCTCCCTGATCGAAGAGCAAAAAGACATCACGCTCAAAGAGATGGTGGAGCGACTGGCGGCCGAGCCGGCGGTGAAGATCGCTTGCAGCGCGCTCAGCGTCTGGCCGCGTGGCCGCGGCTGGACGTGCAAAAAAGTCCGCATATGCACTGGAGCAGGAGCGGCCGGACATCCCGAAGCTCCGCCGCGCCTGGAACCAGTGCGTGTTCAGATGGGGTAGTCGGGGTCTGGGCTGCGTCGCGTATGACGCCCATTCTCCCCCGACATCCAGGAGGAGGAGCACCCCATGTCCATCCTTTATGCCGGTCTCGACGTTTCCCTTGAACTGACGAGCATTTGCGTAGTCACCGCCGAAGGCAGCATCTTCAAGGAAGCCAAGGTGGCGAGCGACCCGGAGGCCATCAGCATGGCGTTGTTGGAACTGGATGCCTCGTTCGAACGGATCGGCCTCGAGGCCGGCCCGCTCTCACAATGGCTGTTCTTTGGCCTCAGGGATGCGGGACTGCCGGTCTGCTGTATCGAGACCCGCCATTCCAAGGCGGCGATCGCCGCCATGTCGCTCAATAAGACCGATCGTAACGATGCTCGCTCCATCGCGCAGTTGGTCCGTTCTGGCTGGTTCAAGACGGTGCATGTGAAGTCCGTCGAGAGCCAGGAACTGCGCACCCTGCTGACGAGCCGCCAGTTTCTGGTCAACAAGTTGCGGGACCATGAGAACGAGATCCGTGGTGCCCTTCGCCCTCATGGGCTCAAAGTCGGGCGCGTGAGCAGCAGCGGCTTCGCCGCCCGCATCAGAGAGCTCGTGGCGGATCGGCCTCGCCTCGCCCTATGCATGGAAGCTCTGCTTGCCAGCCGTGAAGTGCTCATGACGCAACTCGCCAAATTGCATGCCGCCCTGCTGCGTGTCGTCAAGAATGACGAACTCTGCGTACGCTTCATGGCCATCCCTGGGGTCGGTCCAGTTACGGCTCTGGCCTTCAAGACGACGATCGATCGGCCAGAGCGTTTCAGACGATCGGCCGATGTCGGTGCTCATCTCGGCTTGGTACCTCGCCAGTTTCAATCCGGAGAGACGGATCGACGCGGACGCATCGCCAAGACCGGCGACGGGCTGACAAGGTGCGCCCTGTTCGCGGCTGCCAACGTCATGTTGAGCCGGTCGACGCAATGGACCGCCTTGAAGCATTGGGGCGTGACTATCGCCAAGCGCAGCTCGCTGAAAAAGGCGAAGGTCGCCGTGGCCAGAAAGCTCGCGGTGATTATGCATCGCATGTGGCGTGACGGAACGGCCTTCCGTTGGACCGCCAAGGAGGCATGAGGTCGTCATCGAATTGGGTTTGAGGCCGGCAGAATCCGGCTGATCCGAGGTCCCGGCAGGGACGGGGATGAGACGAAGGCCGCCCGAGTGCCTGGGCCGCAACGCTAGCTATACGAGCCCGCCGTTTAGCGTGGTCCGTCTCACCTTCGAGGTCCATCATGCGGCGCCACAGCGACCGCGGACAGAAGCGTGACCCCATGCCGAGAACCGGACATCGCCTTTCGACTTGACGCCCAGACCCCGACTACAGAAGGCACTCGTCCCGGAAGCGCCCGTTCAGGCTCTCGACGAAGCCGTTCTGCATGGGTTTGCCCGGCGCGATGTAGTGCCATTCGACGCCGGTCTGTTGGCACCATTTGAGGGCCGCCATCGAGGTCAATTCGGTGCCGTTATCGGAAACGATGGTCGCAGACCTGCCCCGGATGGCGAGCCGAGCGTCGAGCTCGCGCGTTACCCTCAGGCCCGAGAGCGAGGTGTCGGCGACCAGCGCCAGGCACTCCCGGCTGAAGTCGTCGACCACGGCCAGCACCCGGAAGCGCCGTCCGTCCGTGAAGGCATCTGACACGAAGTCGAGGCTCCAGCGGACGTTGATCCGATCCGGCACTAGAATAGGACGCCTTGTGCCGAGCGCTCGCTTGCGTCCCCCGCGCCGACGGACCTGAAGCTTCTCTTCCCGATACAGCCGGCGCAGCTTCTTCTGGTTCATGACGATGCCCTGGCGCCTCAGCATGATGTGGATGCGCCTATAGCCGAAGCGGCGGCGCTCGCCGGCCACGGCCCGCATGGCTTCCCGCAGGTTTGCATCGCCGGAACGGATGCTCCGGTAACGCACGCTGGTGCGATCGACACCCAACGCCTGGCACGCCCGACGCTGGCTCACCCCGGGCGCCGCACAGGCATGAGCCACGGCTTTGCGCCGTGCATCGGGCGTCACCATTAATGGGATGGTCCGCCCCGTCTCCCCGCCTCATTCTATCGAGGCATCGTGCGAAGAGGAGAACAGTATGACCCAACGCAACAAGCCCCGTGACGCAGCCGTCTTCGGGATCGACATCGGCAAGAACACCTTCCACGTCGTCGGGCTGGACAGCACCGGAGCGCCGATCCAGCGCGCTACGTTCCGGCGGGAGACGCTGCTGCAGTTCTTCGAGCGCGCAGCGCGAACCGTGGTCGGGATGGAAGCCTGTCCCGGCTCCCAGTGGCTCGCTCGCAAGCTGAAGGCTTTGGGACACACGGTGCGCATCGTCCCGGCCAAGTTCGTGAAGCCGTACGTGAAGTCCAACAAGAACGATATCATCGACGCCGAGGCGATCGCCGAGGCCGTCACACGCCCGACGATGCGCTTCGTCGAGATCCGGTCACCGGAGCAAGTCGACCTGCAGGCGCTTCACCGCGTCCGCGATCGCCTCGTCGCTCAGCGCACGCGCGTGATCTGCCAGATGCGCGCCTTTTGCCTCGAGTACGGGATCGCGATACATCAGGGTGCCGGGAAGTTCAAAGCCGACCTTCCCCGCGTGGTTGCCGACGAGGAGAACGACCTCAGCTCGGCGATGCGGCGATTGCTCACCGAGCTGTTCGACGACGTCAAGAACCTCGAGGCCCGGATCAAGGAGGTCACCGGAGAGATCGAGGCCGTCGCCGCGGCTGACGATACGGCGCGCCGCCTGATGACGGTGCCAGGCATCGGGCCGCTTGCCGCGACGGCCCTGCTGGCGGCGGCCGGCCGGGGTCTGCAGTTCCGCAAGGCGCGCGACATGGCAGCCTGGCTCGGCCTCGTGCCACGGGAGTACTCGACCGGCGGCAAGACGACCCTGCTCGGCATCAGCAAGCGAGGGAGCTCGTATCTGAGACGCCTCCTCATCCACGGCGCCCGATCCTGCCTGCTCCACCTCGACCGGTCCCGCGATCGGCTCGGAAGCTGGATCGACGGCCTTCAGAGCCGGATGCACAACAACAAAGCCACCGTGGCGCTCGCCGCCAAGATGGCTCGCGTCGCCTGGGTGGTGATCACCAAGCCGGGCGCAACCTACGAGCGGCGTGGGCTGGCGGCAGCCTGACCCACGCCTTCGACCAGCTGCGAGGCACGGGAGAGTAATGACGAGAAAGTTGATCGGCGCACCGTAAGCTCTGGGCAAAAAAGCGGGCTTCCAGCCCGAGCCAGTTATTCGAGAACGGCACGCGCGGATCTCATCATGGCCTGGCTGCAACAACAGCCCACTCGCGAGAGGCCGGATACATTTATGCAGACTGGATCGTCAGACCGAACCCGAACCTTGCAACGACGGGGTGGACCATACATTTTTTCCCATCATCTCGCGCAGAGTGGCGACATCGAGCATCGATTCCGCCAAGAGCTTCTTCAGACGCCGGTTTTCGTCCTCGAGGGTCTTCAGCTTTCGCGCGTCCGAGACTTCCATGCCGCCGTATTTCGATCGCCACGTGTAGAGCGTCGCGTCACTGATGCCGTGCTTCCGGCACAGATCCGCCACCGGCATCCCCGCCTGGGGCTCCTTCAGAATGCCGATGATCTGTTCTTCGCTGAACCAGCTCTTTCGCATCGTCCGTCTCCTGTCGACGGATTCCAGTTCAGAACGAGGACATTCCCGGGGGCATGGTCAATCGGCACATGGCTAGATACCTCGGCAATTGTTAAGGATTGGGCGACTCGACTCCCGCGTTCACGGTGCGGCGCAATCTGATGGTGAGCCGCACCCTGCAAATACAATTCCGCTGACAGCATATTCATAGACCACGGCAGGATGCAGCCTCGTCTAGGACGCCGAAGCCTCCTGCCCCGTCAGTTGCTCAACGACCGGATCGAGGCTGGCTATCGCATCAATGACTGCGAGCTGATTCCAGTAGTCGCGCCAGCCGACAATCTTGCGGTCCTTCACAGTTACGACGGAGATATAGCGATTGGCATATATTTTGCCGGTTTTCACACCTCTTCCATGCGACGCATATTCCAGAATGATCAAACCTTCCGCAGTCTGATGGACAAGCAGATCACTTATTGAATCGATAAAGAGCCGATCACCATAGCTGGACAGATAGGCAATGAAGGCGGCACGGCCTTCGATCTTGTGGGGACCCATAGGGAATGCGCAGGGATACTCAAATGTGACATCCTCGGCGAGCATATCGAAGAAGTGCTCCCCGTCGGCGAATGGACCCATTGCGCTTTTCATCAGGTCAAAGAACGAGTCCAGGGCCTCGAAGTTCTTGTACTCTCTCTCTTCGGGCATCTGTTCCACCCATCTATATATCCAAGGTAAGCGAGCCGAGTGATCCGCCGCGGGACCGGGACGTCGCACCCAATCCCGCCATCTCGTAGCTTCCCGCTAGGCGGTCGGCACAGTACCGCCGTCGATGACGTACTCGGTCCCGGTAATCGAACCGGCCTTGGGGGAAGCCAGAAAGGCGATCAGATCCGCCACTTCCTGGGGTCGGGCCGGCCGGCCGAGCGGCACGCCGCGCAGCGAGTCCATGATGATCTTCTTGACGCCCTCATAGTCCGTGTTCACTCGCTCGGCGAGCCGCTCGGCAAAGCGGACAGCCGCCTCCGTCTCGATCCAGCCCGGCGACACTCTGACGACGCGCACGCCCTTTGGCGTCACCTCCTTGGAAAGGCTCTTGCTGTAGGTCGACAGCGCCGCCTTGGCGGCCGCATAGGCCGTGGTCGATTCCGGAAGGGGCAATTGATGTTGGATGGAGGTCACGTGAATGATGACCCCCGATCCCTGCTCGAGCATCGCAGGAAGGAGAGCACGGTCGATCCGCACGGCGGTCATCAGATTCAGATTTATCGCGGATTCCCACAACTCATCGCTCAGTGCGGCATAGCCACCCGGTGGGGCTTCTGATCCGCCGACGACGTTGACGACGATATCGATACCGCCAAGGCGGTCGAGAGCGGCGCCCGCCGCGACCTTGCAACCGTCGGCATTTGTCAGGTCCGCTGCGATATAGCTGACGCCATCGGGAGCCGAGTCGGGCACGGAACGCGCCGTTGCAACAATCTTCGCCCCGGCATTGCGCAGGACCTCGACAACCGCCGCGCCCACGCCTTTGGTTCCGCCCGTCACAAGCGCGCGACGACCGGCAAGCTCAAGGTCAAAGCTCACAGCGTGATCTCCAGCGATGCGATCTTGTCGCCCTTCAAGGTGAAGGCGTATCGCAGGTCCAGCGGGCTTCCCGGGAAATCGCCAACGAGGTGAGCGATTACGATGGTTCGCCCACCTTCCTCCGCGATCGCAAAGGGATCGGCCGTATAGGTGTATTTTTCCGCCGACTTCTCTTTCCACTCCTGAATGGAGTCCCGACCGGTGTAAGTGTTGCCTTCATCGATCACCACGGCGGCGTCGGCAAAACACTCACCTATCCTTCCCTTGTCTGTTTTGTCCGCTTCATAATACGCCGCTATCGGCGCTGGCAGCTCTATCGTCATGGGCCATACCTTTTCAATTGATCCGAATAATGGACCATTTGGCTTCGTTGCATTAGCCGCGAAAATAGGTGTATGGTTGCCAGATGGCACGAACAGACGAAAAAGTAAGGTGCCTACCTTCGAGTAAGGGTCAGCACACGCTGGCGTCAGCCGCCGCAGGGGTGGAACAGACCCTCAAGCTGCTCGAGGGACGATGGAAGCTGATCATTCTCTTCCATCTCTTCGGGGGCAAGATTTTGCGGTTCTCGGACCTTGAGCGCGCCATACCAGGCGTATCGCAGAAGATGCTCATTCAGCAGTTGCGGCAGTTGGAGACCGATGGCGTCGTCCGCCGCATCGTTCACCATCAGGTGCCGCCGAAAGTCGAATACTGTTTAACCGATTGGGGGCAAGATCTCTGCCCAGCGCTCGACGCCCTGCTGACATGGGCGACCAAGCGGAATGGCGATCCCGGCGAGGAGATTTCGCGCTAACACGCAGCCGGCCGGGCAGCTTGATCGTCGCGATATGGTTTTACACGGATGCCTCCAGGGGGCTCATCAAACGGAAAGGGCCACGCATGCCTCGCTGGGACCTCATGACAAGCACCGAGATCGGCGAGACCATCGCGTCGGGAATGGACCTTGCGATACTGCCGATCGGTGCGACGGAGCAGCATGGTCCCCATCTCGCCACTGGCTGCGATACCGTATCGGCCGAAACGATCGCCAACCTTGCAGCAAAGAAGAGCGGCGCATTTGTCCTCCCTTCCATCCCCTACGGGTGCTCGCTCGGTCACACAGAGAAATGGCCGGGCACGATCTCCTTGCACCCCATGACCTTGACACACGTCGTCCTAGAAACCAGCAGGTGGGTGCGCAACAACGGCATCCGTCGACGTACATCGAGCCCCCTTCATCTGCGTTTTCCTGCTCCATAACCGGAATTGCTGTTCTCAGACCAAGGCGTTGAGAGCGGGGGGCGGGGTAGGGCCAGAGCAGGAACTCCGTCGAGGCGGCGGCTGGTCTACCCGAGTTCGCGTATCTCTGGCGCGCATTGCACTGACCAATTTTTAGATATAATTTTTGGACGCCGCGTGTTGCCGCTGACCGATTTTTAGATATAATTTTCGGACACAAACGGATGGCTGATGCCCGATCCCACGTCCGATACTCTCGATCGCATCCACGACCGGATCGCCAAGGCGGCACCGGCCGGGGTGTGGTCCCGCGCCGACTTCCTCGATATCGGGACGCCCAATGCCGTGGAGAAAGCCCTGCAGAGGCTGACCCGGCGGGGCGACATCCGCCGCCCTCACCGTGGCCTCTACGACAAGCCCACAACCAGCAAGCTGACCGGCAAGATGGTGTTTCCGCCGCGCGCCGCGTTCATCGACGCCATTGCCCGGCGCGACAAGCTGCGCGTGCTGGTCGACGGCATGACGGCCGCGAACGATCTCGGCCTGACCACAGCGGTTCCGGCCCGGTCGACGATCCATGCGGACACCTATCCACGGACGATCGAGATAGAAGCCAACGTCGGCGATCCCAAGGCCGCGCAGCCGGTCATCTACAAGCTCGACTTCAAGCGCATTTCGGCCAAGACCGCATTCTGGGCCGGCCGGCCGGCCATGCGCGTGGTCCAGGCCCTGACGTGGTATCGGGACGAAAAATCGAGCCTCGATGCGGCCGTCAACGGCATCGTGCGGCATCTGTCGCAGGCTCCCAACCGAAGGCAGGTCGCGCAGGATCTGCGCGACAACATCCAGGCGGTGCCAGCATGGATGTATCCTCTGGCGGAGACGATCGCGTGCAAGCTACTTGGCCAGGAAGGCGGGGGCTGACGAACCCGATCCCGAGCGGACGAAGGGGGAGCATGCAAGAGACGTTCATTGAAATCCTCCGCGCGAGCGTCGACGATCGCCGTGCCCTCTTTTCGACCGTCGCCGCCGGGCTCGAGACCCGCGCGGAGAACGTCGAGAAGGACCTCTATGTCTGCTGGGTGCTCGACTTCCTGTTCAACCGCCGGCGACATGATCCCATCGGGCTCTATTTCAAGGGAGGCACCAGCCTCAGCAAGGCCTATGGACTGATCCGCCGCTTCTCCGAAGACATCGACATCGGCATCTACAAGGCCGACCTGAAGGTGCCGCTGGAAGCCGACATCGCCGCCCTGCCCTCGCCGACCCAGCAGCAGAAGGCACTGACCGACCGGGTCGACGAAGCGGCACGGTAGTATATTTCCGGCCCGCTCAGGACCCTTCTGACCGAAGAGATCGCAGTCGTCGAAAGGGAGGCCGGGCAGAAGGGACATTTTTCCCTCAGCTTCGGCTTCGATCCCTACCGGAACAGGGAGGCCCTCGACATTCTGGTGGTCGGCTACAAGAGCGCCTTCGACGCAGGCGACGACTACGTCCAGGCGGCGGTCCGCATCGAGGGAGGCGCACGGCCAGATCCGGTACCCGCCGAGCCACGAATGATCGTTCCCTATGTCGCCTCGGAAATGCCCGAGGATATCGATCTCGCCGTCGGAAGCGTCATGACGGTCAAACCCGAACGGACATTTTGGGAAAAGGTGCTGATCCTGCACGCCATGACTGAGATGACTGAGAAGCGCCGTCTCGACGCCAGGCCCGACCGCCCGGAACCCAATCTCGATCGCTACTCGCGCCACTATTACGACGTCCATCAGATCTGGACCCATCCAGACTATGGCGTCGTAACCGCCTCGATGCTGGATCTCGCCGAGGCCTCCCGCCAACACAAGATGCTGATGTTTCGCGCGCCGGACCATCGTTATGACCGTGCCGTGCCGGGCACCTATCGTCTGGTACCAACCCCGGACATGCGCGCGAAGCTGGCGGCCGACTATGCGCGCATGTCCGCCATGATCTTCGGGACGCCGCCCACCTTCGAGGAGGTGATGGCGAGCATCGAGGCGCTCGAACGATACCTCAACAGAGAACGAGAACCGGCTATCGGGAGTTGCGGGCGAGAGTCAAAACGAACAAAATAAGCTAAAAATTCGTAGCACTTGCTTGGGACGCCATGCCTGCGATCTTCGTCCATCTTTCGGATATCCATTTTGGCCAAGAGCGCGACGACCGCGTGCATATCCATGACGATGTCAAGCAGCAGCTAATCATCGACGCCGCCGAAGTAGTAAAGACCCTTCCTGGTGCCGCCGCGCACGCCATTCTCGTCACCGGCGACATCGCCTTCAGCGGTATTCAGCCGCAATACGCTGCGGCTGGCGCCTGGCTCGACGATCTCGCCCGCGCCGTCGGCTGCGAGATCTTCCGGATCCAGATGATCCCGGGGAACCATGACCTCGATCGCGACAAG
>Ga0209347_1005721_pt1 | contig 11572 bp, 11 predicted proteins | sample AutmiccommuBRH23_FD_187382 | JGI IMG/M metagenome (GOLD analysis project Ga0209347, IMG submission 187382) | Deep subsurface microbial communities from Mt. Terri, Switzerland - Autotrophic microbial communities BRH/23 (SPAdes) (version 2) | ecosystem: Environmental > Aquatic > Deep subsurface >...
CGGGCGAAATCGGCCATCGCCTCCTCATCGCCCATCGCATTGCCGCCGAACTTCACGACGACGATAGACCCCGCATAGCGCTGCAGATAGGGAAGCGCCTCGGACAGCGTTCGGGCGGTGGCGATCCAGTCACGGTTCATGGTCTGCTTTCTCATCTGGCAAGGCTCCGGGGGAATGCTGGCGAAGTGTTAGACATATCGCGCGCCCCTGCCAAGGCCGCGGGCGGGGCGCCGTTGCCTTCGGCGGGAAAACGGCTAGGTTCGCCCTCGGGCGGCAGCGAGGGTGAACGAACATGGCACGTGCGGGCGAACAGAAGGTGATGCTGCTGACCGGGGCCAGCCGGGGCATCGGCCATGCAACCGTGAAACGGTTCGCGCGCGAGGGCTGGCGGGTGCTGACCTGCTCGCGCCACGCCTTCCCCGAGGGCTGCCCCTGGGGCGGCGGGCGCGACGACCACATCCAGATCGACCTGGCTGACCCTGCCGACACCATCAACGTCATCGAGTCGATCCGTGAGCGGCTGGACGGCCGTCTCGACGCGCTGGTCAACAATGCCGGCATCTCGCCCAAGGGGCCCGAGGGGGCGCGGCTCTCGACCCTTTCGACGGACCTGATGACCTGGGGCCATGTGTTCCATGTGAACTTCTTCGCGCCAATCGTGCTGGCCCGCGGGTTCAAGGACGAGCTGTCGGCGGCCAAGGGTGCAGTGGTCAACGTCACCTCCATCGCCGGCGCCCGGGTCCACCCCTTCGCAGGCGCTGCCTATGCCACGTCGAAGGCCGCGCTGGCCGCCCTGACGCGCGAGATGGCGCATGACTTCGGCCCGCTGGGGGTGCGCGTGAATGCGATTGCGCCGGGCGAGATCGAGACCTCGATCCTCTCGCCCGGCACCGACAAGATCGTGGAGACCCTGCCGCTGCGCCGCCTGGGCCAGCCGCATGAGGTGGCCGACGTGATCTGGTTCCTGTGCTCGGACCAGGCCAGCTACGTTACCGGGACCGAGATCGAGGTGAACGCCGGGCAACACGTCTAGGCCGGGGCAGGGGCCCCGCGCCGCAGTTCCCGAGCGTTTCAGTTTACATAGGGCGTCTGTATAGGGTCTGTATGCTTTCCAGACGCGCCGGAAACCGCCCCGCTTATTCCAGCGTGGCGATGATCGCGCGCAGCGTTTCGATGCCGTCGCCCTTCTCGGAGCTGGTCATCACAAGTTCGGGATAGGCCGCCGGATGCTTCGCCAGCGCGCCCCGCACCTGGCCCAGGATTCGCTGCTGTTCGACCTTGCCGACCTTGTCGGCCTTGGTCAGCACCACCTGGAATGCCACGGCGGACCGGTCCAGCAGCTCCATGATTTCCTCGTCCACGGCCTTCACCCCGTGCCGCGTGTCGATCAGCACAAAGGCCCGCCGCAGCGTCTGGCGCCCCGACAGATAGGCCTTCAGCAGCCGTTGCCACTTCTCGACAATCGCCACCGGCGCCTCGGCATAGCCATAGCCCGGAAGGTCGACCAGATACTGATCGCCGGCGGTGAAGTAGTTGATTTCCTGCGTCCGCCCCGGCGTGTTCGACGCGCGGGCAAGGTTCTTGCGGCCGGTCAAGGCATTGATCAGGCTCGATTTCCCCACGTTGGAGCGGCCGGCAAAGCACACCTCCATCCGGTCGGCAGGCGGCAGCCCGTCCATCGCCACGACGCCCTTCAGGAAGTCGATCTCGCCGGCAAACATCAGCCGGCCCTTCTCGCGCGCCTCGATCGTCGGCTCGGGGGAAAGCGGGAAACCCAGCTGCATCACAGCACCTCTATCTTGTCGCCCGGCGCGATGCGCCCCGGCGAAATCACCACGGCGTAAACGCCAAAATCCTGCGCCCCGGTCAGCGCCCGCAGCCCGGCCAGCGTATCGGCATCCACCTCGCCCGTCGCGGGATTCGCGGTGGTCGCCTTGCAGCGCCCGATCCGCTCCTCGACCCGCAACAGCGCCTCGCCGATCCGAAGCTCGCGCCCGATCCAACCCATCTCGGAGAACGGCTCGAACCCCTCCAGCCACAGATTGCCGCGCCAGCGGTGGATCGACAGGTCCACCCCCATATGCTGTGCCAGGGCCGCATTAGAACTCAAACTGTTGAGCGAGATCGACGGGAAATCGCTATCCGTCATCCCCCGCCCCGGCGCCGACACCAGCGCCACGGGCGCAAAATCCCCATCCGGGCTGATCGGTCCCAGCCACTCGATCAGCGCCGCGCCCTCACTCTCAGGCCGGAATTCCAGCACCGGCCGCGCCGGATGCGTCAGCACCATCTCGCCCGTCGCCTCGTCGAACCGCGCCTCGATCGCCATCAGCCCCGGTGTCCGCGCGCCCCGCTGGAAATGACCGCAAGGCGTCCACTCCGGCGCACCCGCGTCGAACTTCGAGCGCCCATGCGCCACGGCCCAATACCGGTCCCAAGGCAGGCACGCCCCCGCAGAAAGCAGCACGGACGCGAGAGCCTCGCGTCCGTGTGCCTTGATCGGGTGGCGGAAGATTTGGGCCAGCGTGCCGGTCATGCCTTCGGGCCGGGTTTCCCCTTGCGGGGCTTGGCGGAAGTCGGTGCCTTTTCAGTCGCTTCCGTGGTCTGCACCGCCGCAGCCTTGGCGGCCTTCTCAGCCTCGGCCTTCGCTGCCGCCTCGGCCTTCTTCTTCTTGCTGAAGCCCGAGGTGATGTTCCCAAACAGGTCCGGCCTGTGCCCGTGCATCGACATGATCAGATATTGTTGCACGAAGGTGATGGTGTTGTTCGCGATCCAGTACACCACCAGACCCGAGGCAAAGCCGCCCAGCATGAACATGAACACCCAGGGCATCCAGGCAAAGATCATCTGCTGCGTCGGGTCGGTCGGCGCCGGGTTCAGCTTCTGCTGGAACCACATCGAGATGCCCAGAAGGATCGGCAGGATTCCCAGCGAGAAGATGAAGAACAGCGATCCCGGCTCTGGCGTCGCATAGGGTAGCAGGCCGAACAGGTTCAGGATCGACGACGGATCGGGGGCCGAAAGGTCACGGATCCAGCCGAACCACGGCGCGTGCCGCAGCTCCAGCGTGACGAAGATCACCTTGTAAAGAGAGAAGAAAATCGGGATCTGCAAGAAGATCGGCAGGCAGCCCGAGGCCGGGTTGACCTTTTCCTTCTTGTAGAGCGCCATCATCTCTTGCTGGAACTTACCCTTGTCCTCGCCGGTCTTTTCCTTCAGCTTTTCAACCTCGGGCTGCAGCTCCTTCATCTTCGCCATCGAGATGTAGGATTTGCGGGCCAGCGGGAAGACCATCGCCTTGATGATCAGTGTCAGCAGGATGATCGACCAGCCCATGTTGCCGATGATGCCGTGCAGCCAGTGCAGCAGCATGAAGATCGGCTTGGTGAGGAAGAAGAACCAGCCCCAGTCGATCGAGTCGACAAAACCCTCGATGCCGGTGTCGTTCTGGTAGTGGCGGATCGCTTCCCATTCCTTGGCGCCGGCGAACAGCATCGTCTGCACTTCGGCGGTGGCGCCCGGGGCCACGTCCATCACCGGCAGGCGGGATTCGGTCTGGTAGATCTCGGCGCCCGGCACGTATTTCACCACCGAGGTAAAGGCCTGCCCCGGCATCGGTGCCAGCGTCGTCATCCAGTATTTGTCGGTGAAGCCGACCCAGCCGTTCTGGGTGACCTCGGCCACCTCGGCATTGCCAGCCTCGCGCTCGATCCGTTCCAGATCGGGCATGTTGTCATAATCCATTTCCTGCAGCGCGCCGTCGGTCATGCGCACCACGCCCTCGTGCAGCACCCAGATGTTCTGGGTCTGCGGCTCGCCGTGGCGGGCCACGATGCCATAGGGGGCGACGCGCACGGCGGCGTCCGTCGCGTTGCTGACCGACTGGGTGATGGTGAAAAGGTAATCCTCATCGACCGTGATCACCCGGCGGAAGGTCAGCCCGGCGCCATTGTCCCAAGCCAGCGTCACCGGCGTTTCGGGCGACAGCGTCTCGCCGCTTTCCACCGACCACAGGGTGCGGGCATCGGGCACCGCGCCGGCGGCAAGCCCGCCTGCAGGGGCCCAGCCATAGACGGCGTAATAGGGCTGCGGCGCATCTGGGCCGCTGCCGCCAACGGGCGAGAGCAGGCGCACCAAGCCTGAATCCGGGTCGAGCGTGTCCTTGTAGTCCTTCATCGACAGATCGTCGATGCGGCCACCCGCCAGCGACAGCGAGCCGGTCAGGCGCGGTGTCTCGATGGCAACCCGCGGCGCTGCGGCCGCCTCGGTCGCGGCCTCGGCAGCTTCAGCCACCGCCGGCGCATCGCCCGGCACCGCAGGCGGGGTGCCGCCATCGGCCTGCGTCACCGCAACGGGCGCGTTCGGGTCGGTCGGCGGTACGGCCGGCGCGAAGACCGTGTACCAGACCAGGATCACCACGAAGGAGAGCACGGTCGCCAGAATGAGATTCTTGTTCTGATTATCCATCAGGGAGACACCGCCAGTGCTGCCAAGGTTCGCGGAGGTTCAACAGAAGGGGGCGGCAAAGGTCAAGCGGTTTTGCGGAAACGCACGGTAACGGCCGGGTCGCGCGGGCGGGGAGGGGCGGCAGGCGAGCCCGTCTGCACCAGCGATGCAGTGCATCCGCAGGTGGTGATCACGGAGTGCTAAAGGGAGGGGACGAGGGCCGCGAAACACCGCGGTCGGCGATCCGGCGGAGATGCCTTGGCGGCGGCCGCGCGACACTCACAGCGCCTTCAGGACGAACCCCGATGCGACAACGTCGCGCGCCGCTTTGGCGGGGGCGGAGCGGCTTTGGCCGTTGGGAGCGACGGGCTTCCTGCAAGAGCTGCTCCCCCATGCGCGGAGCACAAGGCTGGCAGCCTGTCAGCCCTGACGACCCGACCCTGTTCGCCGGCCGATGCGGGGCGGGTGGGCGAGCTTGGCCTTGTGGCGTGACAGCCAGGCCACCGAGTCCTCAAACGGCATCGGTCGGGCGACGCCGAAGCCCTGCACATGCCCGCATCCCAGTTGCGCAAGGATCGCGTGCTCGCCTGTGCTCTCCACCCCCTCGGCCAGGGTCTGCAACTCCAGCCGTTCCGCCATGGACAGGATCGCGGTCACCATGCGCTGCTGGCCAGGATCGCTGTCCACCTTGGTCACGAAGCTGCGGTCGATCTTCAGGCGGTGCACGTCGAAACGGCGGATATTGGCGATGGAGGCATGGCCGGTGCCGAAATCATCGAGGTCGATGCCACAGCCCAGCCGGGCCAGGGCGGCGATGTTGCGCACGATCACCTCATCGCCGGTATCGGCGACCACCGATTCCAGAATCTCCACCGTCAGCCGCTGCGGCGCCAGATCGAAGCGGTCCAATTCCCATTTGATGCGGTCGGCAAGGCGCGGGTTGCGCAGATCCTCCTTGCTGAAGTTCACCGCGACAGCCGGCACCCGCAGGCCGGCCTTGTCCCAGCTGCGCAGGGCTGTCAGGGCCTGGAACATCATCACCTCGCTCAACCGCCCCGACAGTCCGGTATCTTGCATCACCGCAATGAAATCCGCGGGCAGCAGCACCCCGCGCCGGGGGTGCAGCCAGCGGGCCAGTGCCTCGAAGCCCGAAACCTCGCCGGTATCGGTCGAAAGCTGCGGCTGGAAATAGGCGACGATCTGCCCGGATTCCAGCGCCGCCGCCGCCTCTGTCGCCAGCGCATCCCGGGCGATGCTGGCGCGCTGCAGCTCTGCCGAATAGGCGCGGATCGCGCCCGGCCCCTGCTGGCGCGCCTCCTCCAGCGCCGCCTCGGCCGCGCGCAGCAGCGACTCGCCGGTGCCATGTGGGGCGCGGGCGGCGAGGCAGAACCCGACCGAGGCGCGGACATAAAGCGTGCTGGAGTCGATCGACAACGGCAGTTCGGCCGCCGCCTGCAAGCGCGCCGCAATCTGGATCAGGCTTTCCAGATCGGCATGATGCACCGGTCCAAGCGTGACGGCAAAGCGCGCACCATCAAGCCGCATCACCCGGTCCTGATCGCGCAGCGTGTCGTGAAGCCGCTCGCCGGTACGGCGCAGGGTCTGGGTCCAGGCGGCATGGCCGTGGCGGTCCAGCAGCAGATCTGCGTCGTCGAGGCACAGAACCAGACAGGCTGTCGTGCGGCCGTCCTGCCGGGCCTCGGCCAGCGCGCAGTCAAGCGTGGTGACGGCGGTGTCGCGCAGGGGCAGGCCTGTGATGTGGTCGCGCCCCGGCCGGCTGGCCGGCTCTGCCGCGGAGGGATCGGCGCGCATCACCGACAGGGCGATGGGCAGGGCCAGCGCCGCTGCCAGAAGCGCACCTTCGCCGCCGAACCAGAAGGCGGCCAGCATTACCGCCGGGATAAAAGCCAGCATCTCGGGCCGGCACAGTTGCGCCGCAATCCGCAGGTATCGCCCGCCCTCTGCCGCTGCGCCCCTGTCCGCCATGCTGCCTTGTCCTCGCGGTCCGGGCGCCGCCGGGCGCCCCTCTGCCGGGCAGATTAGGCAACGACTGTCAGCACGAGGTTAATCCGGATGGCGCAAATCCAGGGGATTTGCGGCCAGATCCCCGATTTCGGGGCTAGAACTGCGCATGAGCCCGGCAAAATCGAAGATCGACGGGTCCAGCAGGTGCGAGGGGCGGGTGTTCATCAGCGACCGGAACATGATCTGCCGCCGCCCCGGGCTGCGCGCTTCCCAGCCGTCGAGGATCTGCTTGACCTGCTGGCGCTGCAGCCCGTCCTGGCTGCCGCACAAGTCGCACGGGATGATCGGATAGGCCATCGCCTTGGCGAATTTCTCGCAATCCGCCTCGGCGACGAAGGCCAGCGGACGATAGACGAAGAGGTCGCCATCCTCGTTCAGCAGCTTGGGCGGCATCGTCGCCAGCCTTCCGCCAAAGAAGAGGTTCATGAAGAACGTCTCAAGGATATCGTCGCGGTGATGGCCCAGAACCACCGCCGAGCACCCTTCCTCTCGCGCGATCCGGTAGAGGTTGCCGCGCCGCAGCCGGGAACACAGCGCGCAATAGGTGCGCCCCGCGGGCACCTTGTCCATCACGATGGAATAGGTGTCCTTGTATTCGATGCGGTGCGGCACGCCCATCCTGGCCAGAAACTCCGGCAGCACCGTCGCAGGAAAGCCCGGCTGGCCCTGATCGAGGTTGCAGGCCAGCAGATCCACCGGCAGCAGCCCGCGCCATTGCAGTTCGTGCAGCACGGCCAGCAGGGTGTAGCTGTCCTTGCCGCCCGACAGGCAGACCAGCCAGCGGGTGCCGCGCTCGATCATGCCATAGGTCTCGATCGCTTCCCGCACCTCGCGCACGATGCGCTTGCGCAGCTTCTTGAACTCGGTCGTCGCCGGCGCGCCGTGGAACAGCGGGTGGATGTCGTCGGGATCGTCCAGCATGGCTACTCCTGCGCGGGGGCGCGGCTCTTGGCGGGCGGAACCGGGTCGAAACCCTCGCCGCCCCAGGGATGACAGCGGCAGATCCGGTGCGCGGCCAGATAGCCGCCCTTCGCCCCGCCATGCACGCGCAAGGCGTCCAGCGCATATTCGGAACAGGTGGGCTGAAACCGGCACGACCGCCCGACCCAGGGGCTGAGCACCAGCCGGTAGGCGCGCACCGGCAGCGACAGAAGATGGGCAAGCGGCGTCATCGGCGGTGGTCCTTCGGCGGCTCCCGCAGCGGGCCGCCGGGATCGGGGGAGCGGGTGTTGCCGCGCGGGGCAGGGGCGGCGTGGATCTGGGTCAGGGCGCGAGTCAGGTCGGCCAGCAGGTCGGCAAACAGCCGGTCTGCGGTCGCTCCGGGGCGCCCCACCAGAACATAGTCCCATCCGGGCCGCCCCGCCAGCGGCAGCACCGCGCGGGCAATCTCGCGCAACCGGCGCTTGGCGCGGTTGCGGGCGACGGCATTGCCGATCTTCTTGGAGCAGGTATAGCCGATGCGGATGGTCTGGGCCGGCACCGGCTCATCGCTGCGCCGCTGCCGGGCCTGCAGCAGGAAGCCGGGCGCGCCTTGTCGCCGGGCCTGCGCCGCGCGCAGGAAATCGGGCCGGCGGGCCAGAACCTCGATCTGCACAGGAGCCTCGGCCGTCACTCTAGCATCCTCCGGGCAAACGGAAACCGCCGGTTGCGGCCCCGGTGTCCGATCCGTTGGATCAGGTGCGGACGCGACCGGCGGCATAAACTGTCCTGCCTTGCGGCGGGCGATCAGGCGCTGAGCGACTTGCGGCCTTGGGCGCGCCGGGCGTTCAGGATGCGACGGCCGCCCTTGGTCGCCATGCGCGCACGAAAGCCGTGGCGGCGCTTGCGGACAAGGTTCGACGGTTGGTAGGTGCGCTTCATGGCAGTAACTCCGTTCCGGGCAGCACAAGACCCATCCGGGATTCGAGCGCCGTGTCATTCGAAGCCCGTCCTTTAGAGGCCGAGTGCGGCCAAGTCAACGCGCCGGGGCGGATTTTTTACCGCCGCGTCGCACTGCAACCGCCGCCGCGCGGCATCAACCCCGCGTGAAGCCACTGGCCGCTTGCCCCCATACCGCGCATGGTGGCCTTGGGCAATCCAAGGGAGCCGCGCGTGACCGAAGATCAACAGGGCAACACGCGGCGCGGCATACCCCGGCTGGCGGTTCTGGCGGGGCTGCTGGTGCTGGCCTTGGCGGGCGCGCTGTTGCTGGGGGACCGGCTGACCCTCGAGGCGCTGGCGGACCGGCGGGAAGAGCTGACCGGCTTTCGCGATTCGCATTTCGGGCTGACGGTGGCGGGGTTCATGGCGGTCTATGCCGGGCTCGTCACGCTGTCGCTGCCCGGTGCCACGGTGATGACGCTGACCGGCGGCCTGCTGTTCGGGGTGTTCCCAGGCACCTTCATCAATGTCGGTGCCGCGGGGACGGGGGCGGTGGCGCTGTTCCTGCTGGCCCGCTGGGGTGCAGGGAATACGGCAGAACGGCTCGCGGCGGCAGGTCCCGCGGCCAGCCGGTTGATGGCGGGGCTGAAGAAGAATGAATGGTCGGTGCTGTTCCTGATGCGGCTGATCCCGCTGGTGCCGTTCTTTCTGGCCAACATCACGGCGGCAACGCTTGGCGTGCCGCTGCACCGCTTCGTGATCTCCACCTTCCTCGGAATCCTGCCCGGCGCCTGGGTCTATACCTCTGTCGGGGCCGGTCTGGGCGATGTCTTCGCCGCGGGCGGCCAACCCGACCTCGGCGCGATATTCCGGCCCGGCGTGCTGATCCCGCTTCTGGCCCTGGCCGCGCTGGCGGCGCTGCCGATGCTGGTTCGCTCCCGCCAGAAAGGGGATGCCGCATGACCGGCCAGATCAAGACAGACATCTGCATCATCGGCGCCGGGTCGGGGGGCCTCTCAGTCGCCGCAGGTGCCGCGCAGATGGGCGCGCGGGTGGTGCTGGTCGAGGGCGCCGAGATGGGCGGCGATTGCCTCAATGTCGGCTGCGTGCCCTCCAAGGCCCTGCTGGCCGCTGCCGCGCGGGCACAGACGGTGCGGGCGGGCGGCCTGGGCGTCGCGCCCATGGAGCCGCAGGTGGATTACGCCGCCGCCATGGCCCACGTCCAGGCGACCATCGCCGCCATCGCCCCGCATGACAGCCAGGCGCGGTTCGAGCGGCTCGGCGTTCACGTCATCCGCGCCTGGGGCCGCTTTGTGGGGCCGGACGCGCTGGAGGCGGGGGATACCCTGATCGCCGCCCGCCGCTTCGTGGTCGCCACCGGCTCCCGCCCCGCGGTGCCGGGCATCCCCGGCCTGAAGGGCGTGCCGTTCCTGACCAATGAAACGCTGTGGGCCCTGCGCGAGTTACCCGAGCACCTGCTCGTGCTGGGGGGCGGCCCCCTGGGGATCGAGATGGCGCAGGCGCATCGCCGGCTTGGCTCGCGGGTGACGGTGCTGGACGGCGGCAGCGCCCTTGGCCGCGACGATCCCGAGGCGGCGGCCGTGGTGCTGTCCGCCCTGCGCGCCGAGGGGGTGGAGATCGTGGAGGGGGCCGAGGTCACCCGCGCGTCGGGCCGCGCCGGGGCGATCACCTTGGCAACGGCGGACGGGCGCAGTTTTGAGGGCTCGCACCTGTTGGTCGCGGTGGGCCGCGCGCCGAATGTCGAGCGGCTGAATCTTCCGGCCGCCGGGGTCAAGGTCAACGCCCAAGGCATCGTCACCGACAACCGTCTGCGCAGCAGCAACCGCCGCATCTTCGCCATCGGCGACATCGCCGGGCGCGGGCAGTTCACCCATCTGGCCGGCTATCATGCGGGCCTTGTGGTACGGCAGGCGCTGTTCGGGCTGCCCGCGCGGCTGCGGGACGACCACATCCCCCGCGCCACCTATACCGACCCCGGCCTCGCGCGCCTCGGCCTGACCGAGGCCGAGGCGCGCGCGGCGCATGGCAGCAAGATCGCCGTGGTGAAGGTGCCCGTGTCGGGCAACGACCGGGCGCTGGCACAGGGGCACCGGAATGGCTTCGTGAAACTGATCGTGCATCGCGGTCGCCCCATCGGCGTGACCATCGCTGCGCCGGATGCAGGCGAACTCATCGCGCCCCTCGCGCTTGGGATCGCGGCAAAGCTTAAACTTTCTGCCTATACATCGGCGGTTTATCCCTATCCGACCCTTTCCGAGCTTTCAAAGCGGGCAGCGAGCGCCTATTTCTCACCGAAGCTTTTCGAAAACCCTTGGGTGAAGCGGGGGGTGCGGCTGGTCCAGCGGCTGCTGCCCTGACGACCCCGCCAGAGGTGAGGCCACAGGGCGAGGAATGGCGCGCGCGCATTTCCTGAACACACTTTCAGGCCGGTTCCTGATGCTGACGACAGTGTTCGTCATGCTGGCCGAAGTGCTGATCTTCGTTCCGTCCGTGTCGCGCTTCCGCGAGGACTATCTTCGGCTGCGGCTGGAGCGCGCACAGATTGCCTCGCTGGCGCTGCTGGCATCAGACGACATGATCTCCGAGGATCTGGAGCGCGAACTGCTGGCCAATGCCGGGGTCTTCAACGTGGTCCTGCGCCGCGACGAGATGCGCCAGCTGGTCCTCTCCTCGCCGATTCCCAACCCGGTCGATGCAAGCTACGACCTGCGCGATCCCACTGGCTTCAGCCTGGTGCGAGATGCCTTCACCGACCTGACCGACAGCCGCAACCGGGTAATCCGGGTGATCGGCGAGCCGGTGCGGCAGGCGGGGCTGCTGATCGAAGTCACCATCGAAAGCGGCCCGATGCGGCGCGAGATGATCGAGTATGGCCTGCGCATCCTTGGCCTGTCGGCGGTGATCTCGGTGCTGACGGCGCTTTTGCTGTTCCTGGCGGTGCAGCGGCTGCTGGTCGCCCCGATCCGCCGGGTGGTCGCGCACATGTCCTCCTATGCCGAGGCGCCCGAGGATGCGCGGCGCTTCATCGAGCCGACGGCGCGGGTGGTGGAGCTGCGCGAGGCCGAGGATGCGCTGCAAAGCCTGCAGACCCAGTTGACCGGCGCCCTGCGGCAGAAGGAGCGTCTGGCCCAGCTTGGGTCTGCGGTCGCCAAGATCAGCCACGACCTGCGCAACATCCTGACCACGGCGCAGCTGTTCGCCGACAGGATGGAGGCGTCCG
>Ga0209347_1005722_pt1 | contig 11571 bp, 9 predicted proteins | sample AutmiccommuBRH23_FD_187382 | JGI IMG/M metagenome (GOLD analysis project Ga0209347, IMG submission 187382) | Deep subsurface microbial communities from Mt. Terri, Switzerland - Autotrophic microbial communities BRH/23 (SPAdes) (version 2) | ecosystem: Environmental > Aquatic > Deep subsurface >...
TGGCCAGACTACCGAAACTCCTTGCCCCCTGACGAAGGGGTCAAACCCGACCCGGCGTCCGCAGTCGCAAAGAGCCACCTTCAAACCGTGGGGGAAGAATAACGTCCTTCAAGGCTGACTTCTTCAGATGGAGTGGTTGCCGCCCTCCCCAGACGGCATCGCAATGTGCCAAAGTCGTGGTGCTCAACGCCACGCAAAAAGGAGGACGGCGAGATGAAGGATATGATGATCGGGGTCGATCTGGCAAAGAATGTTTTCCAGGTCCATGGCGCGCTACGGACAGGAGACGTCCAGTTTCGTAAAAAGCTCACGCGAAAGCAGTTCCCGGTGTTCATGGCCCGGCAGGAGCCCTGCCTGGTCCTTTTTGAGGCTTGCGGCAGCGCGCACCACTGGGCGCGCGAGATGGAGGCGTTCGGGCACGAGGTGAAGCTGATCGCACCACAATACGTGCGCCCCTTCGTCAAACGCCAAAAGAACGATGCCGCTGACGCCGAGGCGATCGTCATCGCGGGCCGCCAGCCCGAGATGCGCTTTGTGGCGCCAAAGACGGTCGAGCAGCAGTCTCGCGCGGCGGTCTTCCGTGGCCGGGAGCGCATGATCCATCAGCGCACCGCGGATGTGAACGCCTTGCGGGCGCTCCTGCATGAGCATGGTCACGTGTTTCCCATCGGAATACGCCACCTCGATCGCATCACGGCCCTCGTGGAGGATGAGACCTCCGACTTGCCTGCGCTGATCCGGGAGGAGTGCCAGGACCTGCTGGCGCAGATTGGCGAGAAAACGGCGCGTATTGCCGAGCGCACCACGAAACTGAAGACGCTGGCCACCCGGTCGGACAGGGCGCGCCGGCTCCAGACCATGCCGGGTGTCGGACCGCTGACGGCAGTTGCTGTGGAAGCGTTCGGACCTGACATGGCGCAGTTCGAAACCGGGCGCGACTTCGCGGCTTGGTTAGGCCTTGTGCCCAGGCAACATTCTTCCGGAGGCAAGGAGCGTCTGGGGCGCATGACCAAGGCCGGCCAGGTCGATATCCGACGCCTCCTGATCATCGGTGCCATGTCGCGACTGGGCTGGCTTGGGCAGCGCACAATACCGGAGGGCAGCTGGCTGGCACGCATGTTGGCGCGCAAGCCCAGGATGCTGGTCGCGATCGCGCTGGCCAACAAGATGGCGCGGCAGATCTGGGCGATGCTGACGAAGGACGAGAATTACAGGGATCCGGCGCTGGCAGGCGCGGCATGATGCTCATGTCAAACCGCCAGTGACGGTGCCAGGGGGTGTGAGAAGACGATGACCTGAATGGGCAAAATGATCGAACAGATCCGGATTGGGAAAACCAGCAGGCTGCTGCGAGCCTGAGAGCTCGTTCTTCAGATGTGGACCCGATCCGCTGATCACCATCCCGGCCCGCGGCTTCTGGAAATGCCGCATACTGAGGCCTGACAGAAGTTCGCACTCGATCACATGCTCGAACGGTCAGAAATTTCTTGCACAACGGGCGGCAACCACAGAAGCAGCCTGTTAAGGGTTTGCCGCAAAACGGCTGTTCAAGCCCGGCGGGTTGCATTGCAGATCATCCAAACCACAATCATCTGCGCACCTGACCGTCTACGTGATCTTTTGCGCAATATGACCCGCATGCAATTGATCAGGACACTGGCAGCTTGGCGTCCGGATTTGACAGGGTTTCGGGATGTCGAAGAATCTTACAAGATTGCGCTCAAATCGCTAGCACGTCGATACCTTGAGCTGCACGATGAGGTCGCCGATCTGGACGACATGATCGAAGCAATCGTCACTGACCTTGCCCGATATCTGATTGCATGCAGCGGGATCGGCTTTACCAGCGCGGCTCAATTGTTGCTGACCGCAGGCGACAATCCTGAACGGCTCAGATCCGAAGCCAGCTTCGCTGCTTTGTGCGGCGTCAGCTCAGTTCCTGCATCCTCGGGGAAAACAACACGACACCGATTGAACCGGAGTGGCGACCGAGCCGCGAACAGCGCACTCCACATCATCGCAATTGGGCGGTTACGGCTGGATTCGAAGACAAAGGAATACGTTGCGCGACGAATAGCTCAAGGCCATTCAAAGCTGGAAGCTATTCGGTGCCTGAAACGATACATCGCACGTGAAGTCTTCAACATCATCGCGCGACGTCACAAACAGATCAATCAGGCTCAAATCGCGGCTTGACACTTAGAAGGGCGTCCAGGGATCGCAGTTCACATCCACCGACTTCATCAAGGTGCTGGCCGCCCGTGAGATCAAGATCAGCATGGATGGCAAGGGCGCCTGGCGCGACAACGTCTTCGTCGAGCGGCTCTGGCGGACCATCAAATACGAGGAGGTCCACCTGCGGGCCTATGCCAGCGTGTCCGAGGCCCGGGCCGGAATCGGACGGTATCTCGCCTTCTACAACAGCCGACGCCCGAATTCATCGCTTGACGGGAAAACCCCCGATCAGGCCTACTTCAACCAGCCAATGCCCGAGGCGGTAGCGGCATAAAAAAGGCGAAAAACCACTTAGAAAACGCCCGGAACCTGTTCAGATCAACCGAACCACCTCTCTGTCGGGCTTGGCTGGGCCTGACCACCCGGCGATACCAATCCGGGGAAGTCGACTACGACGGTCACACATCCCAGCGCGGCGACCGCCATGTGAGAAGCCTTCTCTATGAGGCGGCAACGGTCATTCTGACCCGCAGTCTTGCCGACAGCGATCTGCGGACATGGGGGCTGAAACTCAAGGGACGCATCGGCTTCAAACGCGCTGCCGTCGTGGTGGCTCGAAAACTCGCAGTCATAATGCATGCAATGCTCCGGGATGACACCCCGTTCGTGCGGGTCGCAAAGGCCGCAACCTGACACGTCACCAATAGCGCTCAAGTCGCGAGCGCGCGAAGGCGTCCCTGCCGGGACGTAGGTCGAGCCATTCCGCTGATCGAGTTGCACCAGCTAAAACAGCTGAGTGCGTTTCGCACATTGGAAGGCTCCTCCGCGAAGACCCATCATGCGGCGACCGACGTGTCGACCGCGAAGACGACCCTGACCCGGCAAACGTTTCGACGACGCGCACTCGGAGCCTCAGGCGCATTGGTCTCACGCATGACCTGAAGACCGACCTCCCGCCGTCCAACGCCCGGTGGTGCAAAGAAAATGCTTGCAATTCTGGCTGCGATTAGACGACTCGATCACACGCCCCTGGGGTCAGAAACTTCTTGCCTGACGGGCGGCAACCACAGAATTTGCGTTTTGAACGACCTCAGATTAAACTCTCTCTGATCGGATGGTTGTGCCATTTCCGTTTCGGATTGGGCGGGTTCGAAGCTACGCGCCTAAAGGCGCTCGGTGATCTCGATGGGGTTTTGGTCATCGATGATACCAGGTTTCTGAAGAAGGAGGCTCACTCCGTCGGTGTTGGTCGACAGTATTCCGGTACGGCAGACCGGATTGAGAATGCCAGATCGGTGTATTCGCCGCCTATGCCAGCCGCGGGAATCACGCACTGCTTGATCGGCGGCTTTACCTGCCGAAGGACTGGGCCAACGAGTTGTAGCGGTGCATAAAGGCGCGTGTGCCGGAAAACGTTATATTTGCCACAAAGTCGGCCATGGCCTGCGAAATGACAGAAAAGCTGCTGGGTGAGGGGGCGCCAAGCGCCTTTGTCCTCACCCATGTGGTCTATAGCTCGGACTATGGGTTCCCGCACATGCTGGAGGATCGTGGTCAGCCCTATGCGCTGGCGGTGCGTTCGACCCACAACTTGCACTTTCTGGAAGAGCGGCGCTGGTACAGACAAACCTGAGGACGATGATTTCCGAACCGCCCACAGAGGCCTGACAGTTCCTGTCCGCCGGTAAAGGTGCCAAGTGCATACGCCGATGGAGAACCGTTCGGCTGGACTCAGGTAAATGCCATTTTTTGCTCGATATCCACGGAGAGTACAAGACTGGATGGCGGGGAATTCCGCCACTTACGATTAGCGGGTCCAAGTGATTTTAGGCACGATCAAGATCTTGATGATTGGGTGCTTTACCTACCCTTTTGGTTGCTTGGATATGAAGCTATGGCTTCTATCTTCGTGGAGCGTTCAGCCCGATGTTTAATACAAAAGCCCGACTCGCCTGCACCGAAGCCGCTTGAAAACGTCAAGCGAGCCGAGTGACGCTCACCGGCTTAACGAACCGTGAGTAGTTACCGTGTCTTTCTGCAATCCTAAAATAGTTCTTCTTCTCAATTCCTCGCCTTGTATCCTGCCCGTGTCCGGATAGTATGCTGACACATACTGGCGGAGGAAACCATGATCATTCGCGCCATTGACGGGCTTAACGAAACCGTCGGCAGAATCGTCTCTGTGGTGGCGATCGTGTTCGCGGCATTCATCATCTATGACGTATTCATGCGTTACGTGCTCAACGATCCGACCCGCTGGGCGTTTGACGTCACAAAGCAGATGTTCGGCTTCTACTTTGTGCTGCTCGGCGGCTATGCGCTGCGGCATCAGGCGCATGTGCGGGTGGATCTGCTGACCGCCAATCTGTCCGAGACCCCGGCCCGTATTGTCGATGCTCTGGGCTATCTGATCTTCTTCTTTCCCTTCGCCTGGGTGTTCACAACCCGCTCCTATGAATTTGCGATGCGGTCCTATGCGCAGGGTGAAACCACCTATGGCTCGGTGCAATTGCCCGTCTATCCGCTCAAGATGGCGATGGCTGCGGCGGCGGCCCTGCTCTTGTTGCAGGGGATCGCAGAGGTTCTGAAACTCGTATTCAATCGTCAGGAGGTGCGCAGTGACGCCTGAAGTCATCGCCCTGTGCATGTTCGGCCTGCTGCTGCTTGGCCTCTTCATGGGCCATCCGCTGGCCTTTGTGCTGGGCGGCACCGCCGTTCTGGGTGCGCTGATCGCGGGCAAGCCGATGGTGCTGGGCATCGTCATCAATCGCATCTTCGGCGATGTGCTGGATAATTTCACGCTGATTGCCATTCCACTGTTCGTGCTGATGGCCCGGTTTCTCTCGGACAGCGGCGTCACCGACCGAATGTTCGAATCCCTCCGGCTGATGATGTCCAATGTGCGCGGCGGTCTGGCACTGGCGGTCGTGTTCATCTCGATCCTCTTGGCGGCGACCACCGGCATCATCGGCGCCTCGATCACCGTGATGGGCGTCATGGCCCTGCGCCCGATGCTGCAATATGGCTATAGCCCGACGCTCACCACCGGCGTCATCGCGGCCTCGGGCTGCCTCGGCATTCTCATTCCGCCCTCGATCATGCTCATCCTGATGGCCAGCTACTCACCGCTCTCGGTGGGCGAACTGTTTGCCGGTGCAATGATCCCCGGCATATTGCTCGGACTGCTCTACGCCGTCTGGGTTGTGATCGTGGCCTTCGTGCGCCCCGATATGGCCCCCGCCGTTGAGTCGGACGAAAAGGTCAGCCGCAGCGCCCTGCTCAAGATGCTGGCGATTGAGGCCGTACCGCCCTTGGTGCTGATCCTCGGCATCCTCGGCTCGCTCCTAGCGGGCATAGCCACGGCAACAGAGGCCTCTGCCATCGGGGCCATGCTGGCGCTGCTGATCGTGATCTTTCGCGGCAAGTTCAGATGGATCAGCTTCTACGGCGCAATGCTGGAGACCGGGCGCACCTCGGCGATGATCCTCTTCATCGTGATCGGAGCAACCGCCTTTACCGGCGTGTTCAACATCACCGGCGGGTTGCGCGCCACTCAGGAAATCATCCGGGGCATGGATATGGAGCCGTGGATGCTCATTACGATGATGCTGTTCATCGTGTTCATTTTGGGCGCTTTCCTCGACTGGACGGGGATTGTCTTGCTTTCGTTCCCGATCTTTCTGCCCATCGTGCAAGAGATGGATGTCAGCCTCTTGTGGTTTGTTGTTCTCATGTCGGTGGTGTTGCAGACCTCGTTTCTGACGCCGCCTTTTGGCTATGCCTTGTTCTATTTGCGCGCTATCGCGCCCAAGTCGGTCAAAACCTCACAGATCATCATCGGGGTGTTGCCATTCATTGGCTTGATCCTGATCATGTGCCTCGGTGTAGCCATCTTTCCGCAACTGGTCACATGGCTACCAGAGACGCTCTACACCAAGTAAACAAGGAGACTACCCATGCTGACGAAGATTACTCTCGTAACCGGCCTCGCTCTGGCCGCAGGGATTGCGACGCAATCTGCCGCGCAGGAAAGCTGGACCATGACAACCACATGGCCCAGCTCTCTGGAGCTGATCGAGATCGACAAGCATTTCGTCGACCTCGCCAACAAGCTGACCGGCGACGCGTTGACCATCGAGTTCTTCGAGGGAGGCGCGCTTGTGCCCGCAGGCGAAGTCTTTGGCGCAGTGGAATCTGGCACCATTCAGGCTGGCGGGGATTGGCCGGGCTATTGGGCAGGCCGCGATTCGGCGTTCTCCCCCTTGGCAACCACCGCCAGCCTCTTCAACGCCATCGACTACGTCAACTGGATCGAACAATGGGGTGGTGCCGATCTCTATAACGAGATCTACGGCAAATTCGGCATGGTCTACCTGCCCTACGGCGTGACCAACAACGAATCCGGTTTCCGTACCAATGAGCCCATCGTGACCCTTGAGGATCTGCAAGGCAAACGCCTGCGCCTGTCCGGTCTGGAACAGGGTCGCCTGCTCGAAAAACTCGGCGGCAATCAGGTCTCCATGGCCGGTGGCGAAATCTATCAGTCGCTAGAACGCGGCGTGATCGACGGCGCAGAATTCTCGACCCCCAATGTTGATTATTCAGGCGGCTTCCATCAGGTGACCAAGTTCTGGGCCACTCCGGGCTGGCACCAATCGGCTTCGGTCTTTGGCGTGATGATCAACAAGGCCTCGTGGGATGCGCTCTCTCCTGAAACGCAGGAGGATCTGAAAATCGCGGCTCAGGCCAATCTGATCTGGTCGCTTTCCTTCACCGAAAAGCGCGCCACCGAGGCCTATCAGCAGTTCAAGGACGCTGGCATCGAGATCACCCGCTACGACGACGAGACCTTGGCGCGCGTGCAGGAACTCGCCAATGAGGTGATCATCGAGACCGCCTGCGAAAACCCCGCCTCGGCCAAGGTCTATCTCAGCCAGCTCGAATATCTGGCCGATTACGCCAAATGGCGCGATGCGTCCGCCCCCTTCAATCTGGGTCGGTCACCCAATGGGCCGGACATCGAAGCCATCCGCGCCTGCGCGAACTGATACAGAGAATTCAACCGGAAGGCCCACCATCACTGGTGGGCCTTTTGCGTTTAACGAACGGACCGCTTTGCGGCAACATTCTCTTTTCCGGGCGTAGCTGACCCTCGCGCAAGCAAGAAATGTTGATGGTCTAAAGAAAATATCGCCTGCCTTCGCCACGATTTAGAAGCTGGCGCTACTCTACAAAGGCATTTTGTTCCAAGGGTGATCCCTACCTACTTGAAGCATGAACCACTTCAACCAGAGGCTGTTCCGGTTTTCGAGTCGGTGCTTTCTTCTTTTGGTGGACGGATACGGAAAAGAAGTGCGTAAAGTACCGGCACGGCGACAAGGGTCAGCACCGAGGCAAACGCGAGGCCACCCATTATCGTCACCGCCATAGACGCGAAAAACGCATCCGGCAGCAGGGGTATCATGCCGAAGATCGTCGTGCCTGCGGCGAGCACCACAGGGCGTAGACGACTGACCGAACCGTCAATCACTGCCTTGTAATCCGCCACACCCTCTGCGCGCTGAACGTCGATCTCTTCGACCAGAACGATCGCGTTCTTCATCAGCATTCCCGACAGCGAAAGGAAGCCGAGCAGAGCAGTGAAGGTGAAAGGCAGGCCGGTGAAAAGCAGCCCGAGCACCATGCCCGTCACGGACATTGGCACGACAAGCCAAAGGATGAGGGGTTGGCGCACCTTGTTGAACATGAGAATGGAGATTGTCAGCATGACAAGGAAGCCTAGGGGAAGCTGTTTGCCAAGGCTGGTCTGGGCGTCGGTTGAACTTTCATACTGGCCACCCCACTCCATGCTGTAGCCGTCGGGACGCGGGAGTGCCTCGATCTCGGCCCGCACGCTTTTGAAGGCCTCATCGGCGGTGAGATCCGCCCGTGCACCGCCAAGGGCAGTAATGGTGCGTTCGCGGTTGCGCCGGTGAATCAGCGCCTCGACGAGGCGCGGCTCGAACCGTTCCACAAGGTTGGCCATGGGAACGTAGGTGCCAGCACCATCGGACCAGGCCGACAGATCCCGAACGCGGTCAACCCCGTCCCGTTCGGTCGCGGGCAGCCGCAGGTGGATCGGGATGACCTCGTCGCCTTCGCGCAATTCACCGACTCGCAAGCCCGACGTTCCGTAGCGGACGGTATCGGCAATCGCGCTGCGCGTGGCCCCGGCCAGCCGCATGCGCGACTCATCGACGATCGGCTCAACAAGGATTTCGCGCTGGCGCCAATTGGTGCGCGGGTTGGTAATTGTGCCGGCGGCCTCGTATATCCGTAATGCATCGTCGGCGAGTTGGCGCAGAACGACCGGATCGGGACCAGAGAACCGGACCGCCACATCGGCACCGGAGGGCGGGCCGAAGACAAGCTCTTCGACCCGGACGAGCGCGTTGGGAAATTCGGCCGGCAGATCACGATTCAATCGATTGGCCATAGCCGGGATCGCCTCGGCGTCGGCCACACGAACGATAAGCTGGCCATAGCTGGCATCTGCCTGCTCCGGGTTGTATGTCAACATGAATCGGCTCGCGCCGCGCCCCACCAAGGTCGTCACGTCGGTCACCTTGTCTTCAGACAGGATCAACTGTTCGAGCCGTTTCATTTCACGGTCGGTGACGTTGATGTCGGTCCCTTGCGGCATCTGGAATTCGACATAGAAAAGCGGGGTATTTGACGCCGGGAAAAAGGCCTGCTTGACCTGCCCGAAGGCCATCACCGACACAATCGTGATTCCCACGATTACAAGCACAACCAGCACACGCGCGCGCAGCACGAGCCAGAGCAACCCGCGATAGATCGCGTAGAACGCGCCCTTGTAGGGATCATCCGAGGTATTTTTTTTTGGCGCCTTGAGCAGCAGCATGCCGAGATATGGCGTGACCGTAACAGCCAGAATCCAGCTCATCAGCAGCGAGATGGTGATCACCGCGAAGAGCGAGAACAGAAACTCGCCGGTGGAGTCCGGCGAAAGTCCGATCCCGGAAAAGGCCATGATCCCGATCACGGTGGCTCCAAGCAGCGGAATGGACGTGGAACTTTCGGTCTCGGCCGCAGCTTTTATCGCGCTCTTTCCGCGCGCCATGCCAATCACCATTCCTTCGGTGATCACGATGGCGTTGTCGACCAGCATCCCCATCGCGATGATCAGGGCACCAAGGCTGATCCGTTCCATCGCGATCCCGAAGACCGACATGAAGAACAGCGTGACGAACACAGTGAGCCCGAGCGTCGTGCCGACCACCAGGCCGGCGCGCCAGCCCATTGTGATCATCAGCGCCCCGACAACGATGGCGACCGACATCGCAAGGCTCAGGAGAAAGCTGGAGACGGCCTCGTCAACGACGACGTGCTGTTCGTAGATCGGCGTGATCTCGACGCTGTCCGGCAAGTCGGCCTTCAACGTCTCAAGCCGGGCCGCGACCGCCGAACCAACTTCGACCACGTTGCGGTTCGTCAACGCCGAAACCCCGAGGGTGAAGGCTGCCGTGCCATTGTGGCGGATCACCTGGCTCGGCTGTTCCGCCTCGTCGCGGGAGACGCGGGCGATGTCACGGATCGCAACCTGTCCGACCTCTCCGGCCGCGCCAAGCCGTAATTGTTCGATCCCCTCGGGGGTCACGTAACCCGGCGGAACGGACAGGCCGATGCGGGCGGGGCCCTCGGTGATCTCGCCATTGTTGAAAACGAGGTTTTCATCGTTCAGCACGCCCAGAACCTGGTTTGGCGGCAGGCCCAATTCCGTCAGGCGCGCGGACGGGATCGAGAGGGTGATCGTCTCTTCCGTAAGGCCCTGAACCTCAACCTTCGCAACGCCGTCGACGGTCACCAGCCCAAGCCGTAATCGCGTGGCCAGATCCCGCTCCTCGCGCGGGCTGAGACCTTCGGTTTTTACCGCGTAGAACATGCCGTAGACATCGCCGAAATCGTCGTTGACAATGGGTGCGCGCGCGCCCTGGGGTAGGTCGTCCTGCACGTCGCTGATGCGCAGCCGCATCTCGTCCCAGACTTGCGGAATCTCATCCGGGCCATAGGTGCCCTCGATCTCGACCGTGATCTGCGCCATGCCCGGCATCGACTTCGATTCGACCCGGTCAAGCTGCTTCATCTGCTGCAGCGCGTTTTCGATGACGTCCGAGACCTCTTCCTCGACCTCGACTGCTGTCGCGCCGGGATACGGCACGAACACGAGCGCGGTCTTGAGCGTGAAACTCGGGTCTTCAAGGCGGCCCACGGTGTTCAGCCCCCAATACCCGCCCAAAAGACAAAAAAGGATGAGGAGCCAGACCGCCACGGGCCTCTGGATGCTTGCGCCGGAAATGCTGAATGCCATGGATTTGTTCGTGTCCTGTCAAGGGGGCGGGATCAGAGCCCCGCAACCGTCACGGTCTGATTGTCGCGAAGCCGCCACCACCCGCCGGAGACGACCAGTTCATCGCCTTGGAGACCTTCCAGAACCACGATCTCGTTATCGACGGGAAGGCCCAGACGCACGGTCCGGCGCCTGACCTGCCCCGACTCTTCGTCGTAAATCCAGACCGAAGGCTCGGTTCGGCTAGAGGTATCGATCGCTGACACGGGGACCATGGCAGATTGTGCACTGGATTCGGCCGCCGCATTTGAAAGGCGCACCCTGGCCGTCATCCCGGGCAGAAGCCGCGAGTCGACATCGCCCGTGATGGCGAATTCCACATCGTAGGTCTGCGCCGTGCGGTCAGCATCGGTTGCAAAGGACCGAAGCATGAGCGGAGCCGTGTAGCCGGGCACGGCTGGAAAACTTGCCACGAGATCAAAGGCGTCGGGTGCGCTGCGTGCGACCGCCGCCAGTTCTTCCGGCAGAGAGATCATGATCCGCATCTCGCTGACATCCTGAAGACGCGCAACCGGCGCCGCGGAGGTGACGTTGACATATTCCTCGATGAAGGTGCGCGCCACGATTGCATCGAAAGGCGCGATGATCTGCGTCTGTGAGAGGCGCCGCTCGGCCTCGCGCAGCGCAACTTCGGCCTGCGCGTATTCGGCACGGGCGGTTTCGAAGCGCGCTTCGGCCGCAACCCCTCGTTCGGCAAGGCTCTTCGCGCGCTCGAGCTCGGATTTCGCCAGGTCAAAGGCGGCCCGCGCCCGATCCACCGCAAGTTCGAAATCGACCGGATCGAGTTCCGCGATCAGATCGCCTTCGCTGATCTTGTCGCCCGGATCCACCTCGAGGCGCAGGACCTGTCCAGAAACCTGGAAAGCGATGTCTACGGTGCGGGCTGGCGCGACCCGCCCGGCAACGGTGCGGCCACGCGTGACGGTGCGACTTGTTGCTCGGGTCACTTCTACTGTGACCTTCCGGTCGTGTTCAGCCCCCTCGCT
>Ga0209347_1005724_pt1 | contig 11568 bp, 8 predicted proteins | sample AutmiccommuBRH23_FD_187382 | JGI IMG/M metagenome (GOLD analysis project Ga0209347, IMG submission 187382) | Deep subsurface microbial communities from Mt. Terri, Switzerland - Autotrophic microbial communities BRH/23 (SPAdes) (version 2) | ecosystem: Environmental > Aquatic > Deep subsurface >...
GCCAGGTATTCGCTCACGCGCATGGTCATGCCGTCCACGCCCAGCCGGCCACCGCGCAGGCCGAGCGCGTCGATGGCCTCGCGAAACGCGCCTTCGTAGCCGTCGGTGTCGGTCCACAGGAAGACGCGCGCCTCCAGGTCGGGCCGCTCGACCACCTTCGGCGCTTCCAATTGCGGCATGATGATGGACGTCTCTTCGCGCGTGAAAATCGCGATGATCGGACGCTCGGACAGGTGGACGTGTAGCCCGGTAAAGTAGAGCATGTTCGCGCCAGGAACGATGGCGACCGCATCGACATGGTCGCGGTCGAGCAGCGCGCGCAGCGCTTTCTGGCGGGTGGCGAAGTCAGCGAGCATAGTGAGGTTCTCTCCTGATGGCAGTGTAGGCTAGATTGTAGCCGATAGCGGGCGCGACTGAAGCGCCAGGTCGCCCGGAATGCCAACAACTCGCCAAGAAGTTGGAGGCGTCAGGGCTGTTGCAAAGTCAGGCATGACACCTCACTCGCGATAGCGAACGCAATGACGGCGACTCTGAGCCCCCTCTCTATCGCTGTAGTTTGCGATGGCGAAGCGCGCCGAGGCACGAGGCGGTAGTCGGAGCGAAGCGGAGACCGCGTAGTGGGTTGGGGGGTGAGGTTCCGAAAACTGTTACCACCCAGAAACTCGACTTTGCAACAGCCCTGTTGGAAGCGCGCTCATTGATTCACGCTCCCAACCAGGCGCGTTATACTGGAACAACAACCACAGGCTGGCGACACGACGGGAAAGGAACGGTTCATGCAGACCGAGATGATCACATTTCCGACTGCCGACGACAGCGCACCGGGTTACCTGGCCGCGCCCGATGACGCCGGCCCGTACATGGGCATTGTGGTGATTCAAGAATGGTGGGGGCTAAACGCGCACATTCAAGCGGTCACGCAGCGCGTCGCCGGGGCCGGCGCGGTGGCGCTCGCGCCGGACCTGTATCATGGACAGGTGGCGACCGAGCCGGACGACGCGCGCAAGAAGGCCATGAGCCTGGACCGCGAGCGGGCGGTGAGCGAGATCGACGCGGCGGTGACGTACCTTAAGAATGATGCGCGGGTCGCGCCAAAGCGCATCGGCGTTCTGGGCTTCTGCATGGGCGGCGGGCTGGCGCTGCAAGTCGGCGCGCGCAACCCGGATGTCGGCGCGGTGGTCGCGTTTTACGGCGGCTGGGCCCCCAAAGCGACCGACTTTGCCAACCAGAACGTCGCCATTCTGAACATCGTCGGCGAGAACGACGAGCACGTGAAACAGATGCAGCGTAAGCTAGAGACGGACCTGCGCATGACGTCGGTCCAGCACGATCTGGTGATCTACCCCGGCGTCGGCCATGCCTTCTTCAACGATACGCGCCCGGAGGCCTACCATGTGGGCGTGGCGACCGATGCCTGGACGCGGGCGCTAGATTGGTTCCGGTCCCATTTGGTGCCGGGCATGTAGCGCGCCAACTGCCCCCATGGGAGGCCTCGTACCGCGCGATGAACCTACTCTCCGCGCTTCAAAGACTCAGCCGCCGCCGGATCCTGCTGACTGGCGCACTGCTCATCGCCGTCACCAGTTGGGTCGACTATGCGACCGGCCCCGAGCTTAGCGTCTCCGTTTTTTACTTCCTACCCATCGCTTTGCTAGCCGGGTTCCACGGTTTACACGCCGGGGTGGCCGCCTCCATTATCAGCGCACTCCTATGGATGCTGGCAGAGCAGTTGCCTGGGGCTGGCCGGGCTGAACTGCCGGTCATCTTTTGGAACACGGTCGTCCGCTTGCTGGCGAATCTCACGATCACCTTTGCGCTCACCCTGCTGCGGGAATCACTGAGAACGCGGCGCGATCTCACCGGGTTCATTATCCACGATCTGCGCTCGCCGCTGTCCAACATCCTGATGGGTCAGCACCTGCTGCTGATGTCGAACCGACTGGACGAAAACGATAAAGACCTGGTTCAGGCCTCCATCGAGTCGTGCCAGCGGATGACCATGCTCATCAACTCGATTCTCGACCTCGAAAAGCTCGAAAATGGCAAAATGCCGGTGGAGTCACAGGACTTACGCGTCCAAACCCTGGTCGATAGCGCCATCACCCAGGTTTTAAGCCTGGCCGCGGACATCGGGGTTCAGCTTCAGGTCGACGTCGCGGCGGGCGCAAGCACGGTGCGGGCCGACGCCGAGCTGACGAAGCGCGTGCTCGTCAACCTGCTCGACAACGCGCTGAAGTACAGCCCGCCTGACTCGGTCGTGACGGTCAGGGCCGCCAGGACAGCCCCCAACACGGTCACGGTGACGGTGCGGGACCAGGGGCCGGGTATTCCCCAGGCGCAAAAGAAGCACATTTTCGATAAGTTTGTTCAGGTGGAATCCTCTGGCGGAGCGGCCCGACGCGGGAGCGGACTCGGACTGGCGTTCTGCCGGCTGGCCGTCGAAGCCCAGGGCGGGCGCATCTGGCTCGACAGCCAGGCAGGGCAGGGCGCGGTCGTGTCCTTTACACTGCCGGCGTTATCCGATCCCCCATGAGGGCAGGCGCGGTCGTTTAGAGGCCGTTTGAGAAGGTCAGAAATGGTATTTCTCCCCTCGCCCTGAGGGAGAGGGGCTGGGGGTGAGGGCATCTACGCCAGCCAATCTGGTATCGCCCTGAGAGAACCAAGGCGCTGCAAAAGAGCTTTTCAAACGGCCTCTTACAAACCACGCGGGTTATGACCTTCCAAACTTGGCCGCGTCCCCCGTGGCGGTGCTACAATGGTAAGCAGTTCCCGAAGAGGTCATTATTTGAAAGATTCGCGCCTATGGAACTGGACCCGAACCGATTTTTAGAATCCGCGACCATCGCTTTACACGATATTCCGCTTCAAACGGCGCTCGCGCGTGGGACGGGCAACGCGGTACGCAACCGCCAGACAGCGATGGGCGAGCTAGAACAGACGGCGGACCTGCGCCAACAGGCGCGGGGCTCGCGGCTGCGTGGGCTGGCCGACCTGCCGGAACTGCTGGAACAGGTAGAAAGCAACATTACGGCCAACGGCGGGCACGTCCTGTGGGCCGAAGACGCCGCCGAAGCCAACCGCCACGTGCTGGATATTTGCCTCTCGAAGAACCTCAAGCTCGGCGTCAAGTCGAAAAGTATGGTCACCGAGGAAATCGAGCTGCAAAAGGCGGTCGCCGAACATGGCATCGAGCTGATCGAGACCGATCTCGGTGAGTTCATTATCCAGATTTCCGACGACCGCCCCAGCCACATTGTCATGCCGCTGATGCACCGGACCAAAGAGGCGGTGCGCGACATTTTCATGTCCAAACTGGATATGCCCTACACCAACGACCCGGCCGAGATGACGGCTTTCGCGCGGCAGCAGTTACGCGAAAAGTACCTTCAGGCGGATTTCGGCATGAGCGGCGGCAATTTCATCATCGCGGAAACCGGAACCGTCGTCATCGTCACCAACGAGGGGAATGGCCGGCTTTCGACCGGGATGCCGCCGGTGCACATCGCCGTCGTCGGCATCGAGAAGGTCATTCCCACCTGGGAAGACTTCGCGACGTTGGTACAGATTCTGCCGCGCAGCAGCACCGGCCAACGGCTCACCGTTTACGTGAATATGTTCAGCGGCCCGGCGCCCGCCAGCGAGCCCGACGGCCCGCGTGAGTTCTACCTGATTCTGGTCGACAACGGCCGCAGCAAGATATATGGAACCGAGTACGCCGAAGCCCTGGCCTGTATTCGCTGCGGCGCGTGCCTCAATGCCTGCCCGGTGTACCAGAACGTCGGCGGTCACAGCTACGGCTCGGTGTATCCGGGGCCGATTGGCGCGGTGCTGACGCCGCTGTTCGAGGGCAAAGAGAATGCTTCGCCGCTGCCGTTCGCCAGCAGCCTGTGCGGGGCCTGCAAGTCGGCCTGCCCGGTGGACATCAACATCCCGGACATGCTCATCGCCCTGCGCCGCGACTTGCAGAGCGAGCAGGAGGGCGTCTGGAAAGCGGGCATGAAGGCCTATGGCTTCGGCTTCAGCCACCCGCTGCTGTACCAGACCGGCGTCAAAGCTGCCGCGCTGGCGATGCGGTTTGCGCCGCGAACGGCGAACGGTGACCTGAAGACGCTGCCCTTCCCGGCCGATGGCTGGACGGAAAACCGCGACTTCCCGCCGCTGGCCGAGCAGTCGTTCCATGACTGGTGGCGCGCCAACCGGCGGGGCCGGGAAAACCAACCAGCGGACACGCTGTAGCGTGTCCGGGCGCGAAGCGCCATTGTCTTCTATAGTTGGCCTTAAAAACGGAACCGCACTGGCGTGCGTAAATACACCTTTGGAGAAACAGAATGACCCAGACAACCGAACATCCCAAGCATAAGCGCACGCGCGCACCGCGACGCGAGCGCGGCCTGCCGCTGACCGTCTGGATTGTCGTCGTGGGCGTATTTGGCGCGCTAACGGCCGTACAAGGGGTGCTGCAATCGTCGGCGCTGGGGCTGGCATCGAGCGCGTTTTTGTTCGTCTGCGCCTGGGGCCTGTGGAACTGGCAGCGCTGGGCGTATTTCGCGCTGCTGGTGGTGTTCGCCATTGCCATTGCCGTACTGCTGCTGGCCTTGTTCACCAGTACGCAGAACCTGCTGCCGTTCATCATCGCGCTGGCGGCGGGCGCCGCGACGGTCGTCATTATCCAGCCACGGCTGGACGAGTTTCGCTAGGGCGATGCGAAGAACACGGCGCGCCGTGTCCATATCCGGCGGCCTCATAACAATGCCCTGCGCTATAGCATGGGCGCGGCGTACCGGGCTATAGCTGTGTCGGGTGCGTACAAAGGTTGTCAGGGAAGCTGTTGACAAGTGAGCCATAGGCAGTATCGGCACGGAACCTCTCCCCCCGGCCCCCTCTCTAAAGCCCGTTTTTGGCTTTGGAGAGGGGGCGCCAGGTGCGACCTCGACCTGCTGAATCGGTCTGGTCCCCCCTCTCCAAATTTGCACTTCAATTTGGAGAGGGGGTTAGGGGGTGAGGTTCCGTGGACGCGGCGCAACCGCACCTGCTCATCAACCTGTCAAGGAACTCCTTGGCAACCTTTGCCTGTACCCGCCGTGTCCATAACCGACGATCTCAAAAATGGTTTTTTAGACCGCACCAGAGGTTTCCTGTAACGATGGCTTCTTCACGCGACAACATTCTCAACCGGCTGCGCGCTACCCGCCGGCCGTTCCCGGACGCGCCGCCGCGTCCCAATGCCTATCTGCCGGTCACGCCCATCGAGGACACGTCGCCAGCGGCGCTGCTGGCGCGCTTCACCCAGGAGATGGAGCGGCTCACCGGCCAGGTTCATGCCGTGCGGGGCGACGATGAAGTGATCGCGACCGTTCGCGCCATTCTGGCCGAAAACGTCGTCGGTCACGTGCTGGCCTGGGACTTCCAGCATATTCCATCCGTCGGGTTAGAGGCGGCTCTGCGGGCCGATGGCGTGGAGATTACGTTCCCCGACCTGTATGCCAATGACCGCGAAGCGCACAGCGCCCACATCCGCCAGGCCGGCGCGGGCATTATTGGGGCGGATGCCGTGCTGGCGACGACCGGCACGCTGGTGCTCAGCACCGGGCCGGGCCGTGGCCGCACGCCCACCGTGCTGCCGCCCCGGCTGATCGCGATTGTCAGCCTCGACCAACTGCTGCCGAACATGGAGGTCTGGCTGGCCCACGAGCGGGCCGCCGGGCTTCCGGTGATCCGCAACAGCGCCAACGTCACCTTTGTGACCGGGCCGAGCCGCACCGGCGACATCGAGATGGCGCTCGTGTTGGGTGTCCACGGCCCCGGCGAAGTCCACGTCATCGTCAAACTGCCGCAGGATGGACCATGAGCGACCACCCCGGCTCGAAATCGTATAACGACACCGTGGCTGACCTGCGCGCGCTGGCGAACCGCTGGGTGCTGATGGCGCGCGACCACGCCCGCGAGTCGAAGACGCGCACCGGTGAAGGAGAGGAAGCCAAAGCCGCCTACTATCGCGGGTTGGCCGAAGCCTATCACAAGCTGGCAATGGAGCTGGCCGACGTCGTCAAAGCGATGCCGGCGACCGGCCCGGCCGCCGCATCCGCGCGGGCAGACAGCGTCGGGGGAGAGGTCGCGCCGCCAGGCCAGCCCGACGCGTCCGCAACGCCGGCCATGACCTACGCGTCGGTGCCGTTGGGCGAAGCGCTGCGCATGTTGGACTATGCCGGCATCAGCGCGCGCGACGTGAAGCAGCACAAGGACTACGTCTTTACGGCCGTCTTCTCGCGCTGGCAGCCGTTTTCCGAAACCGAGCGGCTCGACCGCATCAAAAGCGTCGACCCGCGCGTCGTCATCCTCAACTTTGGCAAGCTGCCAGACACGCAAGACCCCTACGTCGACTTCGCGTTTCAGGAGCGCTAGAGCGGCGCCTGGTTCGTTCGGATGACTGAGCGTTAGCTTCTCAAATCAAAACGGGCCGGAGATCGCTGTCTCCGGCCCGTTGCGTTCCTGCCTAGGCATTCTCTGCCGTCGTGGGTGCGCTGCCCCCATTGTCGCTCGGCCGTAGGATGGGTTCGTACAGCGCCTCGCCGATGCGATATGGGACGGTGATGACGGGCCGGCCCTTGCCCTTTTGAATCTGGTCTTCGTACAGCGCCGCGCGGATGGCGATGGCCGTGCCGTTGTGCAGCCAGCGTTCGTACCAGCGGTCGACGACGAATTCCGGCATGATGACGGCGGTCGGAATGTTCTGATGCTCGAGTTCGTCGCGCCTGTGCAGGTAAGCGATGAGCGGCGAGCCGACTTCCCGGTACGGTGTTTCGACCACGTCGAGCGGAACCTGAAGCCGCCACTGTTCCCAGCGTGACTTTAATCGTTCCGTTTCCTCCGGTTCGACCTCCAGCGTCACCGCGCGCACGTCGTCAGACACGCGTATCGCGTATTCAAGCGCCTGAAGCGACGAACGGTTCAGGCTGTTGAGCAGCACGACGACCGGAATGTGATTCTCCGCGCCAAACGTGGTCGGCGACAGTTCATACGGCTCCAGCCCTTCGAGCGTCAGCGATGCCGCGACTTCCTTGTAGTGGCGGTGAATGCTGGTAAACATCCAGATGAGCAGCGGAATAGCCACCGCCACCAGCCAGGCGCCTTCGGCAAACTTCGTCACCAGCAGAATCAGCAGCACGATGAACGTGCAGACCGCGCCGAAGCCGTTCAGGAGAATGCGAAAACGCCAGCCCGTGGTGACCATGAAACCCGGTTTATGCCGGTCTTTCAGCCAGTGAACGACCATGCCGGACTGTGACAGCGTGAAGCTCAGGAACACGCCGACGGCGTACAACGGCAGCAGGTTATGCTCGCGCGCGTCGAAGATGACGATCAAAATCGACGCCATGATCGCCAGCACCAGAATGCCGTTGCTGAACACAAGCCGGTCGCCCAGGTTCGTGAGCTGGCGCGGCAGGAAACGGTCCTTGGCGATGAGCGACGCCAGCCGCGGGAAGTCGGCAAAGGCGGTGTTGGCCGCCAGCGACAGGATGAACAGGGTCGCGAACTGCATGTAGTAGAACAGCGGCGTGTTGCTGCCGAAGACGTTGCGCGCCACCTGCGACAGCACGGTCGCATGGCCTTCCTCGGCGGTGATTTCGATGGGGAAGTGGTTCGCCAGGAAGGTGATGCCGATGAACATGGTGCAGAGAAGGATCACCATCGCGATCAGCGTTTGGCCGGCATTCTTGCTCTCCGGCGGCTTGAAGGCCGGAATACCGTTCGAGATCGCCTCGATGCCGGTCAGCGCGGTACAGCCGCCGGCAAACGCGCGTAGAATCAGAAAGAGTGTCAACGTGTGCGCAACCTGCCCGGTTTCTTCCAGCGGTAGACCGGCAATCGGCGCGGCGTCGGGAACAGCCCCGGTCGCCACCCGAACGACGCCGACCGCGATCATCGCCAGCATACCGACGACAAACGCGTAGGTCGGAATAGAAAAGAAGGTGCCGCTCTCGCGCACGCCGCGCAGATTCATGATGGTGATGAACGCGACGATCACCAGCGCGATCTCGATGCGCAGCGGGGCCAATTCCGGGAAGGCCGACGTCAGCGCGGCGACACCGGCCGATACGCTCACGGCCACCGTCAGAATGTAGTCGATGAGTAACGACGCGGCGGCGGTCAGCCCTGGTCCGATACCGAGATTGTCTTTCGCGACGATATAAGCGCCGCCGCCGCTTGGGTAGGCGTGAATCGTCTGGTAGTACGAAAACGCGACGATCAACATGAGCGTGGCGATGCCGAGGGCAATCGGGAGCGATACCCCTAAAGCGGCGCTGCCCGCGGCCACCAGCACCAGCATAATCGCTTCGGTCGCGTATGCCGATGACGAGAGCGCGTCCGATGAGAAAACCGCGAGTGCTTTCGGTTTGCTCAAGCGCTGGTGAATCGCCTGGCTGGTCGCCAGCTTGCCACCAATCAGGACGCGCCGGAAGGTGTTGTTATCCATGAGTAGCCCTTGCTAGCGAGTCTGCGCAGCCAGGACCACCCGCCGCTCAAAGCCGGCGGTTTTGATGGTCACTATGGCGCGAGAGACATTGTGTCGGTTAATATAACAGCATAAGCCCCCTGCCGGTGAAAGGCAAGGCGCTGCGGTATAAAATCATATAAGTGCTGGATGAGGCCTTCTAGCCCCAACTCCTGGGTCTTGAGTTTAGCCAGTGTCTGGTGTAATGCCGTCCTCATAAGAGAAAGAACAGGGATCCCACCGTGACTCTTCATCCAGACGCATTGGCGGCGTTCTTAAGCGGCGATCATGGCGCGCCCTTCACGCTGCTCGGCCCGCACCCAACCGACGACGGTCTGGTCGTTCGGCTCTTTCGCCCGGACGCCGGCGCGGTTACCTTGGTGTTGTCGTCCGGCGAGCGCGTCGAGATGACCTGCATCGACCCGGTTGGTCTGTACGAAGCGACCGTGCCCGGCGAATGGCCGGGCTCGCAGTACGTGTTCGACGTCACCTGGCGCAACGACAAGCGCGCCCTGGTGCATGACCCTTATGCCTACCCGCCGCTGCTCAGCGACTACGATCTTTACCTGTTCGGCGAAGGCCGCCTGCTTTACAGTTACGACAAGCTCGGCGCGCACCCGCGCGAAGTCGACGGCGTGCGCGGCGTGAACTTCGCTGTCTGGGCGCCCAACGCTTACCAGGTGAGCGTCATTGGGCCGTTTAACCAGTGGGATTCGCGCGTTCACGGGATGCGCCAGCACGAAAGCAGCGGCATCTGGGAAATTTTTGTGCCGGAAATCGGCCCCGGCGAAATCTACCGCTATGCCATCCGTTCGCGTAACGGCGGCTATCGCGTCGAGAAGTCCGACCCTTACGGCTTTACCGCCGAGCGCCGGCCATCGACGGCCTCGATTGTGGCCGACCTGACCTACACCTGGGAAGACGAAACCTGGATGCAGGCGCGGGCCGAGCGCCCGCTGCTGAACCAGCCGATGTCGATTTATGAGGTCCATCTCGGCTCGTGGCGACGCAATGACAAGGGTGAATGGCTGAGCTACCGCGAGTTGGCGCATGCACTGGTCGACTACGCGGTCGACATGGGCTACACGCACCTGGAACTGATGCCGATTGCCGAGCACCCGCTCGACGCGTCGTGGGGATACCAGATCACCGGCTATTACGCGCCGACCAGCCGCTTTGGCTCGCCGACCGACTTTATGTACTTTGTCGATGTCTGCCATCAGCACAATATCGGCGTCATTCTGGACTGGGTGCCGGCGCACTTCCCCAAGGACGGCCACGCGCTCAGCTATTTCGACGGCACGCATCTCTACGAGCACGCCGACCCGCGCCAGGGCGAGCACCCCGACTGGGGAACCTATATCTTCAACTACGACCGCAATGAGGTGCGCAACTTCCTGGTGTCCAACGCGCTCTACTGGCTCAAGGAATATCACATCGACGGTCTGCGGGTCGACGCGGTTTCGTCCATGATCTACCTCGACTTCTCGCGCGAGCAAGGCCAGTGGATACCCAACCCGTACGGCGGCAACGAAAACCTGGGCGCGATTGCCTTCCTGCGCGAGATGAACGAAATTATCCACCGCGAATTTCCCGGCGCGGTGACGATCGCCGAAGAGTCGACCGCCTGGCCGATGGTGTCGCGGCCCATCTACCTGGGCGGGCTGGGTTTTACGCTGAAGTGGAATATGGGCTGGATGCACGACACCCTTCACTATATGGCGACCGACCCGGTTTACCGCCGATATGCCCACAGCGAAGTCACCTTCTCGCTGGCCTACGCCTTCAGCGAAAATTTCGTGCTGGCGCTGTCGCACGATGAGGTTGTGCACGGCAAGGGCTCGCTGATGGGCAAGATGGCCGGCGACGTCTGGCAGAAGTTCGCCTCGCTGCGGCTGCTCTACGGTTACCAGCACACCCACCCCGGCAAGAAACTGCTCTTTATGGGGCAGGAGTTCGGCCAGTGGCGCGAGTGGAGTGAAGACCGCAGCCTGGAATGGGAGCTGACCGATTGGCCGCTGCACCGCCAGTTGCGGAACTGGGTGCGCGACCTGAACAGCCTCTACCAGCGCGAGCCGTCGCTCTACGAGCACGACTTCGACTGGAGCGGCTTCCGCTGGGTCGAGCCGAACGACGCCGACCAAAGTGTGCTCAGTTACATTCGTTATGCCAACGACACCGACGATTTTCTGCTCGTCGTCTGCAACTTTACCCCGGTCGTCCGCCACGGCTACCGCGTCGGTGTGCCGCTGGCCGGCCGCTACCACGAGCTGATGAACAGCGATTCCGGGCTGTACGGCGGCAGCAACGTCGGCAACGGTGGGGGCGTCGTCACCGAGCCGGCGCGCTGGCACGCCTGGGATCAAAGCGTGCTGCTGACGATTCCGCCGCTCGGCGTCCTCATCCTCAAGCTGGACACATCCGCAGCGTTGGAAGCAGCCGCCCAGGCCGAGGCCGAAACAGACGACGCGGCTGTCTTCTTGCCCGCGCTGGCGTGATTCGGCTCAAGCAGCCTCATCTATACCGGGCACGGCACGCCATGTGCCATATGCACCAAGTTAAGGGGTTTCACGCTCAGCCGAGTGGTGATTACATGTCAAAGCGCCACCTCTCATGCGGCGTCTGAGCCGTCTTTAGACGGCTTTCACCTATACGTAGCCGGATGATTCGCTTAGCGGGCCGAGGCACGAGGCCGTAGTCGGAGCGAAGCGGAGACCGCGTGCGCATCCGGCGAGCGGCGCGCCAAGCTCAAGGTCGCTTCACTTGGTGCCTATGGGCACGCCACGCCATGCCCCATGTGCACCAAGTTACCTAAATTTGGGCCAAAATAGGCGATTAAGTACTTGGATGAGCGACGAGATTTAGGGTGCCTCGCGGAACCTCACCCCCCGGCCCCCTACGGGGCCTCCGCTGCGCTCCGGCTACCGGCTACGCCGCCCTTCGCCAAAGCCAAAAACGGGCGCTAGAGAGGGGGAGCAAGACACGTTGTGCGATGGCGTTGGCGATCAGCGGCTAGCTAGACCTGTACCAGAAACGTGATTTGTGCGGTAATTTGGCCCAAATCCAGGAAGCTA
>Ga0209347_1005725_pt1 | contig 11567 bp, 9 predicted proteins | sample AutmiccommuBRH23_FD_187382 | JGI IMG/M metagenome (GOLD analysis project Ga0209347, IMG submission 187382) | Deep subsurface microbial communities from Mt. Terri, Switzerland - Autotrophic microbial communities BRH/23 (SPAdes) (version 2) | ecosystem: Environmental > Aquatic > Deep subsurface >...
GCGGGATCGACGGGTTCTTCATCGCCTGCCTGCGCCTGCCCGGCTGAGTTCGGAAGCCTCCGGCGGGGATATTTGGACCAGAACGAACCTGGCGCTTTGCCTTTTCCAAATATCCTCGGGGGGTCCGGGGGGCAGACGGCCCCCCGGCTTTCTGCAACGCGGCACATCCGGGCATTAGGCGGTGACAGCCGCGCCTGCCGTGGCTATGGTTCCCCCCGAGCAGTCCCCGAAAAAACCCGCGGAACCCCACGCGAATCCCCATGACCCAAGGCACGGCAGGCGCGATCCAACCCGAAGGCTGGACAGCCCGGCGCATCGCCCTGATGCACCGGTTGGCGGCGCGCCTTGCCACGCAGGCGCGCCCTGCGACCGGCTTTGTCAGCCAGCCCGAGCCCAAGACCATCGGATCCTTCGCGCGCGGCAAGCAGCTTTGCGCCGGCAACTTCCTGTTCGCGGGCTATCTGGTCGAGGCGAAGGCCCGCTCGCTGTGGGACCTGCCGATGCCGGCGCCTGCCTTCGAGGAGGCGCTGCACGGCTTCGCCTGGCTCGATGATCTGGCGGCCGTCGCCGACGGCCCGGCGCGGGCCCGGGCGCAGGCCTGGACCTGGGACTGGATCGCCCGCTTTGGCCGCGGCCGCGGCCTGGGCTGGACGCCGGACCTGACCGGGCGGCGGCTGATCCGCTGGATCAACCACGCGCTCTTCCTGCTTAACGGGCGCGAGCGGGCCGAGGCCGATGCCTATTTCCGCAGCCTCGGCCAGCAGACCATCTTCCTCGCGCGTCGCTGGCACACCGCCCGCCCCGGCCTGCCGCGGTTCGAGGCGCTGACTGGGCTGATCTATGCCGGCCTCTCGCTGACCGGGATGGAACGGCATGTGGGCCCCGCCGCCAATGCGCTGGCCAAGGAATGCGCCCACCAGATCGACGCGCAGGGCGGCATTCCCACGCGAAACCCCGAGGAACTGCTCGAGGTCTTCACCCTGCTGACCTGGGCCGCCGCCGCGCTGGCCGAGGCGGGGCGCAGCCCGCAGCCCGCGCATCTGCAGGCCATCGAGCGCATTGCGCCCACCCTACGGGCGCTGCGCCATTCCGATGGCGGGCTGGCGCGCTTCCACGGCGGCGGGCGCGGCGCCGAAGGGCGGCTCGATCAGGCGCTGGCCTCGGCCGGGGTGCGGGCGGTGCCGGCGACCGGGCCCTCGATGGGCTATGTCCGGCTGGCGGCGGGGCGCAGCACGGTGATCGTCGATGCCGCGCGCCCGCCGATGGGGGCGGCGTCCTCCAATGCCCATGCCTCGACGCTGGCCTTCGAGCTCAGCTCCGGCCGCCGTCCGCTGGTGGTCAACTGCGGGTCGGGCGCGGGTTTTGGGCCGGACTGGCACCGCGCCGGGCGGGCGACGCCCAGCCATTCGACACTGGGGATCGAGGGCTTCTCCTCGGCCCGGCTTGGCACCGACGGGCTGGTGCTGAAGGGCGGGCGCCGCCTGCTCGGCGATGCCCCGGGCGAGGTGCGGGTGGATCTGGAGCATGGCGAGGATGGTATCCGCCTGATCGCTGGCCATGACGGCTATGCCCCCACCCACGGCATGACCCATGTGCGCGAGCTGCTGCTGGACACCACCGGCCGCGTGCTGCGCGGCGAGGATACGTTGGGGGCGCTGACCTCTGCGCATCGGCGGCGGTTCGATGTGCTGATGGACCGCACCGGCTTGCAGGGCATCCCCTTCGACATCCGCTTTCACCTGCATCCCGATGTGGATGCGGCGCTGGACATGGGCGGCACCGCCGTTTCCATGGCGCTGAAAAGCGGCGAGATCTGGGTGTTCCGCCATGACGGCACCGGCGCATTGCGGCTGGAGCCCTCGGTCTATCTGGAACGCGGGCGGCTGAAGCCGCGCGGGACGCGGCAGATCGTGCTGTCTGCGCGGGTTATGGATTATGCCTGCCAGATCGGCTGGACCTTGGCGAAGGCACAAGATACCCCCGCCGCCATCCGCGATCTGGAACGCGACGACACGACCCATTTCTGACCATTTCTGAAGGACGCTTGCCTTGACCGATCTTGTGCCCCTGCGCCGTGCGCTGATTTCCGTTTCCGACAAGACTGGCCTCGTGGACTTCGCCCGGGCGCTGGCGGCACGGGGGGTGGAGCTGCTGTCGACGGGCGGCACCTCCGCGCTGCTGCGGGCCGAGGGGCTGGTTGTGCGCGACGTGGCCGATGTGACGGGCTTCCCCGAGATGATGGATGGCCGGGTCAAGACGCTGCACCCGGCGGTGCATGGCGGCCTGCTGGCGCTGCGCGACAATGCCGAGCATCAGGCGGCGATGGCCGATCACGGGATCGACCCCATCGACCTGCTGGTGGTGAACCTCTACCCGTTCGAGGCGACGGTGGCCAAGGGCGCGGACTATGACACCTGCATCGAGAATATCGACATCGGCGGCCCGGCGATGATCCGGGCGGCGGCGAAGAACCATCTGTTCGTGAACGTGGTGGTGGATGTCGAGGATTATGCGGCGCTGCTGGCCGAGCTCGACGCCCATGACGACCGCACCAGCCTGGCCTTCCGCCAGCGGCTGGCGCAGGCGGCCTATGCCCGCACCGCGGCTTACGATGCGGCGGTGAGCACCTGGATGGCGGCGGCGATTGGCGAGGGCGCGCCGCGCCGCCGGGCCTTTGCCGGAACGCTGGCGCAGACGCTTCGCTATGGCGAGAATCCGCATCAGTCGGCGGCCTTCTACACCGATGGCAGCGGCCGGGCCGGAGTGGCCACCGCGAAGCAATGGCAGGGCAAGGAGCTGTCCTACAACAACATCAACGACACCGATGCCGCCTTCGAGCTGGTGGCGGAGTTCGGCGGCGAGGCCCCTGCCTGCGCGATCATCAAGCACGCCAACCCCTGCGGTGTGGCGACGGGGGCTACGCTGCTGGAGGCCTATACCCGCGCCTATGACTGCGACCGCACCTCGGCCTTCGGCGGGATCGTTGCGCTGAACCGCCCGCTGGATGCGGCGACGGCGGCAGAGATTGCCAAGATCTTCACCGAGGTGGTGATCGCCCCCGGCGCGGATGACGCGGCGATGCAGGTCTTTGCGGCCAAGAAGAACCTGCGCCTGCTGACGACCGAGGCGCTGCCCGATCCGGCGGCGCCGATCCTGACCTTCCGGCAGGTGGGCGGCGGCTTCCTGGTGCAGGGCAAGGACAACGGCCGTATCGGGCTGGCTGACCTGAAGGTGGTGACCAAGCGCGCCCCGACCGAGGCCGAACTGGCCGACATGCTGTTCGCCTGGCGGGTGGCCAAGCATGTGAAGTCGAACGCCATCGTCTATGTGAAGGACGGCGCCACGGTCGGCGTCGGCGCCGGCCAGATGAGCCGCGTCGATTCGACCCGCATCGCCGCCCGCAAGGCCGAGGACATGGCCGAGGCCCTGGGGCTGGCCCAGCCGCTGACCCGCGGCTGCGTGGCGGCGTCGGATGCGTTCTTCCCCTTTGCCGATGGCGTGGAGGTGCTGGCCGCGGTTGGGGCCACAGCGGTGATCCAGCCGGGCGGGTCGATGCGCGATGCCGAGGTGATTGCCGCCGCCGATGCCGCCGGGCTGGCGATGGTCTTCACCTCCATGCGCCATTTCCGGCACTGAGGGGCGGGGCATGGCACAGGCCAAGATGCGGGCGGTGATCTGGACGGCGGCGGCGGTGTTCGTGCTGGACCAGCTGACGAAATACATCGTCGTCCACCTGATGGAACTGGACCGCGTGCTGCAGATCGACGTGCTGCCGCCCTGGCTGCAGTTCCGCATGGCCTGGAATCAGGGCATCAACTTCGGCCTGTTCTCCAACTCGGCCGAGGTGATGCGCTGGGTGCTGATCGCGCTGGCGCTGGCGATTTCGGCTTGGGTCTGGGTCTGGATGCGGCGCGAGGCGCAGCCCATCCGCGTGCGGATGGCCGCCGGGCTGCTGATCGGCGGCGCGCTTGGCAATGTGCTGGACCGCATCCTCTATGGCGCCGTGGCCGATTTCCTGAACATGAGCGTGCCGGGGCTTGCCAACCCGTTCTCGTTCAACGTGGCCGACATCGCGATCTTTGCCGGGGCCATCGGGCTGGTGCTGTTCGCCGGGGACGGCAAGGACAAGCCGCGCAAGGGCCGCGCCGCGTGACCGCGAGCCGAGGGGGCCAACATGCCCCCGTGACGCGCGCCGCGACATGCGCTAAGACAGGCCGGAAGCTGCGAGGGGGAAGGCCGATGCGGGCGAAATTTGGCATCATCGTGATTGCGGGCGCGACCCTCATGTCGCTGGCCGCCTGCGGTGACGGCGATGGCGTCCCCGAGCTGATGAACCTGCGCCAGCAGGGCGCGGGCGCCGATGAGTTCGGCATCCTGCCCACCAAGCCGCTGGAACTGCCCACCGACCGGGCCGCGCTGCCGGAACCGACTCCGGGCGGTGCCAACCGCACCGACCCGACGCCCGAGGCCGATGCCGTGGCCGCGCTTGGCGGCAACCCGGCGGCGCTTGGCCGCACCGGCATTCCGGCCGGCGATGGCGGGCTGGTCGGCCATGCCGCGCGCTTTGGCACCTCGCCCGCGATCCGCGCCCAGCTTGCGGCCGAGGACCTCGACTACCGCCGCCGCAACGATGGCCGGCTGCTGGAGCGGGCGTTCAACGTGAACATCTACTACAAGGCCTATGAGCCGCTGTCGCTGGACCAGTATGCCGAGCTGGAGCGCTGGCGGGCTGTTGGCGCGCGCACCGTTGGCGCGCCGCCCGAGGCTGTTGAGACCCCGCGCTGAGCCTCGCCTCCGCTCACTTCCGCGTCACCCGTCTTGCGCCGCCCCGGCGGCAGGCTAGGGTGCGGCCCAGTGGTGGGCATCTTGGGAGAGCGCAATGTGGATCAGGCATCTTTGGGCTGTGGCGCTGGCCTTGCTGGTGGCGGCACCCGCCGCGGCAGAGGATGTGACCACCTTCACGCTTGAGAACGGGCTTGAGGTCGTGGTGATCGAGGATCACCGCGCCCCCGCCGTGACCCATATGGTCTGGTACCGGATCGGCGCCGCGGATGAACGGCCGGGCGAGTCGGGCGTCGCGCATTTCCTCGAACACCTTATGTTCAAGGGCACCGACGATATCGCGCCCAAGGAATTCTCGCGCATCGTCGAGGCGAATGGCGGGTCCGACAACGCCTTCACCTCGCAGGATTACACCGCCTATTTCCAGCGCATCGCCGCGGACCGGCTGGGGCTGGTGATGGAGATGGAGGCGGACCGGATGCGCGACCTGATCCTGTCCGAAGAGGATGTTGTCACCGAACGCGCGGTGATTCTGGAGGAGCGGAGCCAGCGCACCGACAGCGACCCGGCGGCGCTGTTCTCCGAACAGCGGATGGCGGCGCAGTTCCTGAACCACCCCTATGGCATCCCGATCATCGGCTGGCGGCATGAGATGGAGCAGCTGAGCCTGCAGGATGCGCTGGACTGGTACCGGCTCTATTACGCGCCCAACAACGCGATCCTGATCGTGGCGGGGGATGTGGAGCCTGCCGAAGTACGGCAGTTGGCCGAGCAGCACTATGGCCCGCTGGAGCCTTCCGCCGGTTTGCCGGAACGCACCCGCACCAGCGAGCCGCCGCAGCTCGCCGAGCGGCGGATCACGTTCTCGGATCCGCGCGTGGCGCAGCCCTATGTGGTGCGCAGCTATCTTGCCCCCGAACGCAACTCTGGCGCGCAGGAGAAGGCCGCGGCGCTGACCCTGCTGGCCGATCTGCTGGGCGGCAACCAGCAGACCTCGGTCCTCGGCCGCAAGCTGAGCTTCGAGACGCAGACCGCGCTTTATACCTCGGCCTTCTACGAGGCGGTGTCGCTCGATGCCTCCACCTTCGGGCTGGCCATCGTGCCCGCGCCGGGGGTGAGCCTTGCCGATGCCGAGGCGGCGCTGGATGCCGCGCTGGAGGAGTTCCTGGAGGAGGGCGTCGATGCCGCGCAGTTCGAGCGGATCAAGACCCAGATCCGCGCCGATGAGATCTATGCCCGCGACAGCGTCGATGGCCTCGCCCGCCGCTATGGCGCGGCGCTGACCTCGGGCCTGACCGTGGCCGATGTGCAGGCTTGGCCGGAGGTGCTGGAGGCGGTGACGGAGGAGGACGTGATGGCCGCCGCCGCCGAGGTGTTCGACAAGCGCCGTGCCGTGACCGGCTGGCTGATGCAGGCCGAGGCTGGCGGCACTGCTGCGCCGGGGGCCATGCCCGACCCGGCTGCGGCCGACCCTGTGGAGGTGATGCAATGATCCGCGCCCTGTTTGCGGCCTGCGCCGCGCTGATGCTGGCTGCCCCCGCCGATGCGGTGGAGATTCAGGAAGTCATCTCCCCCGGCGGGATCGAAGCCTGGCTGGTCGAGGATCATTCGATCCCCTTCACCGCGCTGGAACTGCGCTTTCGCGGCGGTGCCAGCCTTGATGCGCCGGGCAAGCGCGGCGCCATCAACCTGATGACCGCGACAATCGAGGAGGGCGCCGGCGACCTTGACGCGCAAGGCTTCGCCGAGGCGCGCGAGGCGCTGGCGGCCAGCTATGGCTTCAGCGTTGGGGATGACACGCTGTCCGTCTCGGCCCGGATGCTGACCGAGAACCGCGATGCGGCGGTGGACCTGCTGAAACTGGCGCTGACCGAGCCGCGCTTCGACGAGGACGCGGTGAACCGGGTGCGCGGGCAGGTGCTGTCGGGCCTGCAATCGGATGCGCAGGACCCGGGCACCCTGGCGGGCCGCGCCTTCGACGCGCTGGCCTTCGGCGCGCATCCCTATGGCTCGGCCAAGGATGGCACGCTGGAGTCGGTGGCGGCGCTGACGCGCGAGGATATCGTGGATGCGCATACCCGCACCATCGCCCGCGACCGGGTGGTGGTGTCGGCGGTGGGCGACATCACCGTCGAGGAGTTGGGCGCGCTGCTGGACACCCTGCTGGCCGACCTGCCAGAAACCGGCGCGCCCTTGCCGGGCGAGGCCGAGATGGGCCTGACCGGCGGCGTGACTGTGGTCGATTTCGACACCCCGCAATCTGTGGTGGTCTTCGGGCAAGAGGGGCTCAAGCGCGACGATCCCGACTTCTTCCCGGCCTATATCCTCAACCAGATCCTTGGCGGCGGCGGCTTCTCCTCGCGGCTGATGCAAGAGGTGCGCGAGGCGCGGGGGCTGACCTATGGCGTCTATTCCTACATCGTGCCGCGCGACCATGCCGAAACCTGGCAGGGCAGCTTCGCCTCGTCGAATGACCGGGTGGCCGAGGCGATCGAGGTGGTGCGCGCCGAATGGGTGAAGGCGGCGGAGGGCGGCGTGACGGCGGCGGAGCTGGAGGCGGCGAAGACCTACCTCACTGGCTCCTATCCGCTGCGCTTTGACGGCAACGGCCAGATCGCGGACATCCTGGTGGGGATGCAGCTGGACCACCTGCCAGCGGATTACGTCAACACCCGCAATGCCGAGGTGGAGGCGGTGACGCTGGAAGACATCGCCCGCGTGGCGGCGGAACGGCTGCACCCGGACGATCTGCGCTTCGTGGTGGCCGGGCGGCCGGTGGCGCTGGAGGCGTCGAACTGAGCCTCCCTTCCCCGCCCGGAATCAAGGCGCCTCGGCGCCGCCGGGCAGCGCCCGTCCGCCCCCTCGGGCGGGCGCTTTTGCAACGTCAGCGCCTAGAATTTCGGTGGAGGGGTGTTGAACCATAAAGCGCCTAGAACAGCCGTTGCTCGCCCACCCGGCGGACGGGCGCTGCCCTCTGACGGTGGGTGCTGTGCCACCCTCGAAGGCATGGCCGAATCTCCTTCCCCATGCTAGTTCTGGTGGCATGAACGCCCCTAGCCCCCATATGTCCCTCCCGCGCCCGGTGATCCGCCAGCTGGATGAGGGCGCCGTGAACCGCATCGCCGCGGGCGAGGTGGTCGAGCGCCCGGCCTCTGCGGTCAAGGAACTGGTGGAAAACGCGCTCGACGCCGGGGCGCGGCGGATCGAGGTGGCCTATGCCGATGGCGGCAAGACGCTGATCCGCGTCACGGACGATGGCTGCGGGATGACCGCCGCCGACCTGCCGCTGGCCCTGTCGCGCCATGCCACGTCGAAGATCGACGGGTCCGACCTGCTGGCGATCCACAGCTTCGGCTTTCGCGGCGAGGCGCTGCCCTCGCTGGGCGCGGTCGGGCGGTTGACCATCACCTCGCGCGTTGAAGGTGGCGAGGCCGCGCGGATCGCCGTGTCAGGCGGGCGCGAGGAGGCGGTGCGGCCTGCGGCCCTGACCTGCGGCACGGTGGTGGAGCTGCGCGACCTCTTCTACGCCACCCCCGCGCGGCTGAAATTCCTGCGCGGCGACCGGGCCGAGGCGCAGGCGATTGCCGATGTGGTGCGGCGGCTGGCGATGGCGGAGCCCTATGTCGGCTTCACCCTGCGGGATGAGACGGGGGGCGAGGGCCGCGTGATCCTGCGCGCCGATGCCGAGCAGGGAGAGCTGTTCGGGGCCTTGCAGGCAAGGCTTTCCCGCGTTCTGGGGCGCGACTTTGCCGACAACGCCCTGCCCATAGATGCCGAACGTGAGGGGCTGCGGCTGACCGGCTATGCCGCGCTGCCGACCTATTCGCGGGGCGCGGCGGTGGAGCAGTTCCTGTTCGTCAACGGCCGTCCGGTCCGGGACAAGCTGCTGATCGGGGCGCTGCGGGCGGCCTATATGGATTTCCTGTCGCGCGACCGGCACCCGGCGGCGGTGCTGTTCCTGACCTGCGATCCGCAGGCGGTGGATGTGAACGTGCATCCGGCCAAGGCCGAGGTGCGGTTCCGCGAGCCGGGGATTGCGCGGGGGCTGATCGTCTCGGCGCTGCGCCATGCGTTGGCGGGGGCGGGGCACCGGGCGTCATCCACCGTGGCGGGCGAGACGCTGGGGGCGATGCGGCCGGAAATGCCCGGCGCGCCAAGGGTTTACCAGATGGACCGGCCCTCATTGGGCGCGGTGCGGACGGCGTGGGAGTTTCAGGCGCCGCAGCCCGTCTTGTCACCCGAACTGGCCGAGGCTTCGGCGCGGTATGAGGTGGCGGAGGCGGCCCCGGTGGCGCTGCCGCTGGGGGCCGCGCGGGCGCAGCTGCATGAGAATTACATCATTGCCCAGACCGAGACCGGGATGGTGATCGTCGATCAGCACGCGGCGCATGAGCGGCTGGTGTATGAGCGGCTGAAGGCGCAGCGGGCGGGCAGCGGTGTGCCGTCGCAGGCGCTGCTGATCCCGGAGATTGTCGAGCTTTCCCAATCGGATGCGGCACGGCTGCTGGAGCTTGCGCCGGAGCTGGCCAGGCTGGGGCTGGTGCTGGAGCCGTTCGGGGGCGGGGCGGTCGCGGTGCGGGAAACGCCGGCGATTCTGGGCGTGATCGACGCTGCGGCGCTGGTCCGGGACATCCTCGATGAGCTGGCCGATCTGGGCGACAGCCAGCAAGTGCAGGGGCGAATCGATGCGGTGCTGAGCCGGATGGCCTGCCATGGCTCGGTGCGCTCAGGCCGGCAGATGCGGCCCGAGGAGATGAACGCGTTGCTGCGCGAGATGGAGGCGACGCCGCATTCGGGGCAGTGCAACCACGGGCGGCCGACCTATGTGGAGCTGAAGCTGGCGGATATCGAGCGGCTGTTCGGGCGGAGGTAAAAAAACCGCGCAAGCCTTTGGGGCGGCGCGGTTTTTGCGATACAGAACCTATATGGAAACCATATGGTTTTCATACATAGGTTTTGGCCCGCCCCCCAGGCCTGTCAGATCCTGAAGAACGGCTGCGCCAGTCGCGGGATCAGGCTGCGGAAGCGCAGGGGCGCGTCGGTCGCGGCGAGGCAGATGCAGGGCAGGCCCTCTTCGGCGGTGGGGGTGTGCTGCACCGCCTCATCGGCGATTTCGATATCGCCGGGGCCGAAGCGGCCATCCTCATCCCGGAAGGCACCTTGCAGGACCAGCGTCAGTTCGCGCCCTCGGTGGCTGTGGTCGGGCACTGCGGCACCGGCGGGGATATACAGCAGCCGCGCCGTCGCGCCGCGGTCGGTGCGCAGGATCGACTGACGCACGCCCATGCCGACGGGGCGCCAGCGGACGGCGGCGAGGTCGCCGCCGACGTAATCTTGCAGCGGCGCCGGGAACAGGCCACGGGACCGGCGCGGACGCTCGGTTGGCGGGCCCGCCGCGATGCGGCGCAGCGTGGCTTGCAGGCTGTCTTCGGCAAGGTCGGCGGTTTCCAGCGCGCCGAGCAGCGAGCCGCCAACCGCGTCGAACGCCTCGGACCGGGCGCGGCACTCGTCGCAGAGCGAGAGATGCGTGGCGACGACAAGGCCGAACGCCTCGGGCAGGGTGCCGGCGGCATAGCCCAGCAGAAGATCGTCGGTGAGGTGATGCTGAATGGTCATGTTGGTCATTTCAGTTCATGGCGCAGACGATCCAGCGCGAGGCGGATCCTGGATTTGATGGTGCCGAGCGGCAGGCCGGTGGCCGCCGCAATCTCGGTATGGGTGCGGTCGCCGAAATAGGCCTGCTCGATCAGCTCGCGTTGCTTGGGCGGAAGCTGGGTCAGCGCGGCGCCAAGGCGGGCGCTGTCCTGCCGCTGGGCGAGCACGTCGGCCTGGTCGGGCTCATGGTCCGGGCCCCAGGTCAGGTCTTCGGGCTCTGGCCGGCGGGCGCGGCGCAGCGCGTCGATGCGGCGGTTGCGGGCGATGGTGAAGATCCAGGTGGCCACGCTGGCACGGGCCGGATCGTAGAGATGCGCCTTGTGCCAGAGCGTCGCCATCACGTCCTGCGCGCATTCCTCGGCCAGGGTGGCATCGGCGCCGGATTTCATCAGGAACGCCTTCACGCGCGGCGCGAAATGCCGGAACAACGCGGCAAAGGCGGCACTGTCGCGGGTGTCGCGCACCTGCAGCAGCACGGCGCTCCAGTCGATGTCATCAGTTGCAGGCTGCACGGTCGGCTTTGTCTCCGAGGTCGGGGCAGTCGGGATGGGTCGCGCCCGGCGCGGGGCGGCCCTTACCCTGCCACTGTAGGCAGGGAGCGGGGCGGATGCATCCGCAAAGTCGAGGGTGAGGGCATCGGTCAACATGAGCCTGTTACGCGGCGGCGCGGCAGGCGGATCACTGGCAGTGCCGAAATGCTGCGCTGCAGGAGTGTGAGTGATCCGCAGGGGGTTAGCCGGCGTAGCCGTAGGACACATATGACCGGAGTGCCGAATGCCGTTTGAACACTTGACCGCCGCGCCGCGCCGCATTGCCGTGATCGGGGGCGGCATTTCCGGGATGGCGGCGGCGCACCGGCTGGCGGCGGATCACCGGGTGACGCTGATCGAGGCGGCGCCGCGGCTGGGCGGCCATGCCCGCACCGTGCTCGCCGGCAAGCGCGGCGATCAGCCGGTGGATACCGGGTTCATCGTGTTCAACGAGGTGAACTATCCGCATCTGTGCGCGCTGTTTGCCGAGCTGGAGGTGCCGATTGCCAAGAGCGACATGAGCTTTGGCGCGTCCATCGACGGGGGCCGGTTCGAATACGGGCTGAAATCGCTGGGGGCGGTGTTCACGCAGAAGCGGCG
>Ga0209347_1005726_pt1 | contig 11565 bp, 7 predicted proteins | sample AutmiccommuBRH23_FD_187382 | JGI IMG/M metagenome (GOLD analysis project Ga0209347, IMG submission 187382) | Deep subsurface microbial communities from Mt. Terri, Switzerland - Autotrophic microbial communities BRH/23 (SPAdes) (version 2) | ecosystem: Environmental > Aquatic > Deep subsurface >...
CTAATTATGAGATAATTTTATAACAAACTGATTTAGTGCGGTATGGTTACAGGGTTCGAATCCAGTCATCCCGACCATGAAAATCCAACGTGAAAGCGTTGGATTTTTTGTTTGCGCAGGGGGCAAACGAAGTAGCTAAATTTAAGGGTTAAGGGAAAGCATCAAACTTCGTTTGCAAATCCGGAGCAAGCAAAAAAGACAAAGGAAGCGCAGCTTGCGTTGGATTTTCATGAGGCCTCCCCCTCCCGATAGCTATCGGGACTGGATCACCGATCCGCCTTTGGCGGAGAGGTAATAGGTTGCAAATCACAAATTCCAAAGGTTAGGAATTGCGGATGCAGGGAGAGCATCAAACTTCGTTTTTATGAGTGCCACACAAATGGATGCATAAGGCGGCGGGGGGGAAAGCGCACAGATTACAACCTTAAATCCACGCGATCCTTTTTTCTTAGTCGGATAAGAATCCGTAAAAATCAATAGACAATGGAATCCGAGGCCCTTAGTGGCAGTTTATAATCTCCAAAATTATAATGCGTTTCCCCTGTTTTTTTCTCCGTGGTATTATACTCCAAAGGCGTGTTGTACAAATAAATCGTTTGTAATTGCATAAAGGAAGACAACACGGAAAGATTCTCTTCTTTGAAATCACTGTTGACCAGGTTTAATATTTTTAAATGCTCCAGCTTTTTAAGCTTATCTATATTTTTTCCCGTAATGGCCGTATTATCCAGTTTTAAAACCGTCAGGTTTGTAAAAAGGGATAAGGTTTCAAATATAGCATCGGTAATTTGGGTGGCACCAAGGTCCAGATAAACCGTCTGCTTTTGGACAGATGAGAGTAATTTAAGGTCTGTATCTCCAAATGCAGGAGTGTTAATACATGAAACCCTAAGGAAATTATTGCCCTCACTTATAGGTTCTATATGTAGTCCCTTCCTTTTAAGGACAGAGATACTATCCTTTGAAACGGCCGGCACTATTACGTCTGGATAACCATCCTCAAAGGTTTTAGGAAAAAAAGCGGTAAAAAGTTCTTTTTTTAACCCTAACCCGGCTATGGATTTATCGAAGGAATTGGCATTTAATATCCAGGCCCTTATAATTTCTATTTCTTCATTGGAAAGTTGGTTCTTGTCTTTTGGAGGCATGTGGTCTTCATGCTCCAGGGGCAGTATTAACCTTGCGTAAAGGGGACTGTTTTCGAGATCGTTCACTTTAATGACAGCCCCATCTTTACCTCCTTTAAGAATTCCATTTATCCCCTCCAATTGCAATTCCCCTTTTCTCTTTTTGGAGTTGTGACAGCTAACGCATCTGGTGTTCAGAATAGGTTGTACCAAGTCTGTGTAAAGAATGGCTTCTTGCCATTTATCTTCGTCCAGAGTGGGCATTTCATATACTTCCGGGCCAAAGCCTAAGATTGTTTTAATGCTGTTCGGCAGTGGTTCCGTGAGATAGTCCTGCCCATGGGTGATACTCCCGCCCAGATGTCCGGTAAACGAAATCAAAAGAAGGAGGAAGAACGAAAAAATTACCACCGGGAATCGATTTAAAAAATCGATTCTATTTGGCACCGCCAGACGCAGGTACATTAAAAGCGAAAATACGGCAGTGGCAATTCCCAGCCATAGGTGATATTTTACGGTATCAAAGGAATATCCTTCGCCCAGATATAGGAGATAGCCACTAATGCACGCTATTGTCGCGGAAATAAATCCCCAAAGAAATAGTATGCTAATTATTTTGGGCCATTCCCTTGTTTTGCGGTCGTAGCATTGCAGTAATAAGCCTGCAATAATGAAACCAATGGGCAAATGGACTACAATGGGGTGTAGCCGCCCTATCAATTGTTGAATGACTTCCATCGAACAATTATTTATTCAACTTTAGGCGTTCTTTTAAAGCCTCCATCATAAAAACATTTGCCTGCCATTGATCGGAAACAGGGACTCTGGTATAGGGCAGCGCTGGCATATAATCGGTAGGGCCAAACTCTGTGGTTACCGTGAACACTCCCTTGTGTTCTTTCCAACCCTTCCTGATTATCCCTTCCCAAATACCCAAATGCCTTTTCAGGGCATTTGCCCATTCCGGAGCTTTAGGGTCATTTACCTGGGGGCCTTCGGCATGGCCGATACGGGCATGTATATGGTGCGACCTTTTCAGAATATTTGTGAGCAATTCATCCTTACCTTCCAGCAACGATTCGTGGACCACCATCCAGTGACTGATATCCAAAGTGAGTTTTAGATCGGGAATCAGAGCCAGATATTTATTGGTGTCAGGTAAATTATAGCTAAATCGGCCTCTGTGGGTCTCATGATAAACCGGAATGTTGTACCTGGCGCTGATTGTATTGGCCGCATCAATGAAAGCCTTGTTTTCTTCCGTTGTAAAAAAATCACTCCCGGTGTGACAGTTTATCAGGAAGGGATTCCAGGGCATCAGGGCCTCCAATCCTTTTTTGTAATTTTCCAGGCTCTCCTGGAATGATAATCCTTTGTTAGTGCCATGCAAAAAATTCACAAGCAAACCGTGTTTCTTCAAGGCTGTTTTTAACATTTCCTGCCCATCGGGATCCGACGGCATCCATACTTCTATACCATCATACCCTGCGGTTTTGGCCCGTTCGCAAAAGGCATCCCACGACAATTGGTTTCCCCAATCCGTTTGAAAAAATAAAACTTTTTCCTGGCTATAGGAAACCAGGAAAGATCCAAATAGAATGACAAATAATCGCATTGTATCGATGTAGTTTGGTGAATTTGTTTTTAGGCAAGTATTTCGTGTATTACATGCCCTTCCACATCCGTTAGACGAAAGGGCCTTCCTTGAAATTCAAAAGTAAATTGTTCGTGATCAAATCCCAATAAGTACATCATGGTGGCATGTACATCGTGTACCGAAACCTGGCCTTCCAGGGCAGAAAAGCCAATTTCGTCGGTAAGTCCCCAACTGGCTCCCTTTTTTATGCCCCCTCCGGCCATCCATATGGTAAAAGCGTCACCATGGTGGTCTCTTCCCTTATAGGCCATTTCCTGTCCTTCCCTGTTTTCCTGCATAGGGGTCCGGCCGAACTCTCCACCCCAGACTACCAGGGTTTCTTCCAATAATCCCCTTTGTTTTAAATCCAATAGCAAGGCTGTCATAGGCCGGTCTATTTCCGTACATTTATTTCTTAGGCCCAGGTCTATAGCCGTATCGTGATCCGTTCCATGGCTATCCCATCCCCAATCGAACAGTTGCACAAACCTCACTCCATTTTCAACGAGCTTTCTCGCCAAAAGACAGTTGTTGGCAAAAGATTCCTTTCCTGGCTGCACCCCGTACATTTCCTTGATATGCTCAGGTTCATTATTGATATTCATCACCTCGGGCACCGCTGTCTGCATCCGGTATGCCATTTCGTATTGATTGATCCTGGCTAAAATTTCGGGATCGGAATAATGGGCGAATTCTTCCTTATTGATGTTGTTTATGGCATCAATGGTGCTTTTTTTGAGATTTCGGGTCATGCCCCTTGGGTCATCAATATATAGCACAGGGTCTCCTTTCGAGCGGCACTGGACTCCCTGGTAAACTGATGGTAAAAATCCGCTTCCCCACACACTTTTTCCGGCGTCAGGAGTTTTTCCTCCTGAAGTAAGTACCACAAAACCCGGTAAGTTCTGGTTCTCGGAACCTAAGCCATAGGTAACCCATGAACCAATACTGGGCCTTCCCAGCCTGGGGCTTCCGGTGTGCATGAACAATTGGGCAGGTCCATGGTTAAATTGATCGGTATTTACGGCTTTCAGGAAGGCAACCTCATCCACTACCTTCGCAAAATGTGGTAGGAAATTCGAGACCCAGTTACCGGATTCCCCGTGTTGCTTAAATTCCGCTTGAGGGCCCAAAAGTTTGGGCACTCCCCGGATGAATGCAAATTTTTTCCCTTCCAATAAGGATTGTGGACAGGCCTGATTGTGCAATTTCTGTAAGGTTGGCTTGTAATCGAACATTTCCAGTTGTGATGGAGCTCCCGCCATATGAAGGTAGATTACAGATTTTACCCTGGCCGGGTAAGGAGGCGCCATGGAAGACAATGGGTTGATATCCCTCTCCGTCAGGGTAATTTTTCCTTTTTCATTGTTCCCGTTAAAGGAATTACAGGACATAAAAAAGGAACCCAGGGCCAATCCGCCCATGCCGGCAACACAGTCCTTTATAAAATGCCGGCGTGTCTTTGCCTGGATGTCCCGTTGAACTTTTTCTTTTATTAACCGGTCCAAACTGTTCATGGCTATGATTTTGTTAAAAACCCATCCAAATTCATGATCGCATTGGCCACTACTGTCAAGGCGGCCAAATTCGCATTTGCATCTGCATCAAATGGTATAAATTCCCTGACGTTTTTAGGCTTTTCGCCGAAATTTGTAACAGCGTTGTTGTATAATTCCTTTAAAACCTTCAAATTACCCTCACTGATATCTGCCAATAAAGCTTTCTTATAACCCTCTCTGATGCCCGTATCCACATCACCGCTGCGTCCCATAAATTTAGCTAAATGGTAGGCGGCTTCCAGGTAAACAGGATCGTTCAGGGTAACCAAAGCCTGCAAGGGGGTATTGGTTACCGTTCTGCGTACCATTGATACTTCCCTGCTTCCGGCATCAAAAGTTAGAAACGAAGGATATGGGCTTGTTCTTTTCAGGTAGGTATAAAGTCCTCTTCGGTATTTGTCTTCCCCTTTGCTTTCCTCCCAGTTGCCGCCATTGTATACCGTTTGCCAAATTCCTTCCGGTTGGGGTGGCATTACACCTGGTCCGTACATTTTATCGCTTAACAGTCCCGAAACAGCCAGGGCCTGATCGCGTATTTGCTCTGCACTCAACCTCATTCTGGGGCCGCGGGCAAGAAGCCTGTTTTCCGGGTCCGTATTGTACAGTTTGGCATTGTTCTCTGAACTTTGCCTGTAGGTGCCAGACATCACGATATCTTTTACCAGGGCCTTTATGCTCCAATTATGTAGGTTCATGAACCTTAAGGCCAGCCAATCCAATAATTCCGGGTGTGAAGGTGGATCGGATTGTGAGCCCATATCTTCCAAAGTAGCCACTATTCCCCTGCCATAAATTTGGTGCCATACCTTGTTGACCAAAGTGCGGGCCGTGAGTGGATTGTCTTTGCTGACGATCCATTTTGAAAAACCCAACCTGTTTTTTGGCCAAGCGTCATTCCAGGCATTCAGGATTTGGGGTGTTCCGGGTTGAACGGTATCGGCTTTCATTAGCCAATTGCCCCTTTCAAAAACATGGGTGGTCCTTTTTTGATAATCGGGGTTCTCTACCATTATCGGCAAGGTTGGGGTATTGGCGTTCAACAACTCTATAAATTTGTTCCTGATTTGGGATTGTTGAATCTTACCACCCCCCTTAATTTCAGGAAGAAAGGCAAACCAGCTAATATAACTTGTGGGGCTTTTTGGGGAAATCCTGTCGTTGTTTGCCTCTATATACAGATTTAATTTTTCAGTACTTTTTTTGAAGGGGAACCTCCGGATAACCTTGCCATTAGTTTTGTTGGTTGTGAATTGGGCCAATATTTCCCCTGCAGCATTATTCTTTCTTATAGTAATGCTGGTTCCATCAACTTCCGAGGAGTATCGGAGGTACATATAATCGGCCCCCTGGGTATAAACATCATTAAGGTAACAGGAACCATTATCCCTTAAGGCGAGCCATTTGGTGTCCGCTAAATTGCCATTGGTATAATTCCTGGCCAGATGTGCGTGGTACACAGGTTCTGAATATTGTAGAAAATTTTTATAGGCTTCGGCTACTTCCGTGCTTACATTCTTGGAGATCCAGGCGTAAATTTTGGCTACCTCTTTTTTCTGATCTTCCTTGTAAAATCGCAAGTTAGGCTCATCATCAGCAGTGTCTTCATCCCTGGAATTGTTAAAAAATGCCATTAGGTTATAATACTCTTTATGCTTAAAGGGGTCATACGTATGGCTATGGCATTGTACACACCCTATAGTGGTGCTCTGCCAAACTTCAAAAGTGGTATTGACCCTATCGATTACCGAGGCCGTCCTGAATTCCTCGTCTTCCGTCCCCCCCTCGTCATTATTCATGGTATTTCTGTGGAAAGCAGTTGCAATTAACTGGTCGGTTGAAGGGCGGGGCAAAAGATCGCCGGCTAATTGCTCAATGGTAAACTGGTCATAGGGCATGTCTTTGTTAAAGGCTTTAATGACCCAATCCCGATATTGCCACATAGACCTTCCCATATCTTTTTCATAGCCTTTGGTATCTGCGTAGCGAGCCTGGTCCATCCACCAACCGGCCCACTTTTCGCCATAGGAATTACTGGACAAAAGCTCGTCTACCATATTTTCATAGGTGATTTTTCCTGAGGTAAAATCATTAAACAGGGTATCGTTGGGTGGAAGCCCGATAATATCCATGGAAAGCCTTCTCGCAATAATGTTGGGCTCTGCCGGATGACTGGGTTCCAGGTTGTTATTTTGCAAAGTTCTTAAAACGAAATGGTCTATGTCATTTTTAACAAAGCCTGCCGGGTTGCCCGAAAAAATGCCTGCCGACTGAGTAAGCGGGGGAACCTCTACTTTTTGCGGTAATATGTAGGCCCAATGTTTACCCCATTTGGCACCCTCGTTAACCCATCTGGTCAATAATTCGATTTCCCTATCGGATAGTCTGGATTTCTTATAAGGCATACGCAATTCCGGGTCCTCTTCCTTTAACCGCTGTATAAACGGACTTTTGGCGGCATCTCCGGGAATAATGGCGGGTACTCCCGATTCGGTATTGGCAAAGGCTTCCTCCTGGAACAACAGACTAAAGCCACCGTTTTTTTTAACGCCACCGTGACACGTAATGCAGTTCTTGTTCAGGATCGGTTTAATATCGGCGCTAAAGTCTACGGTATCGGAGGGTTTAAGGATATTCCAAACAATAGCAAGAAACACAAGCGCCACCAGGATCAACAGGAATAAGTATGCTTTATTTTTCATGGTTTTTGCTTTGTCTTGATAAAGAACAAAATAAAAAGATCTTCCTATTGGCACATGGCCAATATTGCATGATATATAACTTCTCCCAAAACAGGACAGTAAGTTAAGTTAATTTTTAACCTAAACTTACTATACAATGACCCGGAGTCAACACGCATTCCAAAATACAAATTCCACCCCGAAGTTTCAGGGCCAATTTCCACAGGTTTTGGAACCGATGATGCTGCAGGCTGTGTTGCATTTTCATCAGCAACATTCGCTCCCGATAACTATCGGGACTGGATCACCGATCCGCCTTTGACGGAGAGGTAATCCAGGAGATATCAAATTCCAAAAAACAAATTCCAAAGTTTAGAGACTGCGGATGCAAGGGAAACATCAAACTTCGTTTGCAAACCCGAAGCAAACAAAAAAGACAAAGGAAGCGCCAGCTTGGGTTGGATTTCAGACGAGCAGTATTGAAGTGCCAAAGTTTGCAAAATGACGTGTAAATAATAAATTCCAAAAAATTAATGCGATGTTAATTCGGCTTCCCGGACAGAAAACAGGTTTTTGGGTATACCTCCATCGGAAAGAGGTATGCTTGCCACCTTGTGTAGCTCGTAAATGACAGGCATGGGTACCAGTTTGGCCAGATCTTCGGAGATCAGAATATCTATATTATTACGGCTGCCCTCCTTCTCAATCCGGTCTGTTTCGTAAAGTGCCTCTCCGTGAAAAACAATCTGACTTTTGGCAGTTCCTACTTCGCCACATATTACCTGGCCTACATGAATGCTGACCCTGAATTCGGGCAGTTTTCCATATTTGGAAACAAACTTTTCCCTTTGGTTTTCAATTTCTTCCCGAATTCTGAAGTAACAACGTATACAGTTGGCATTCGCAATCCCTTTTATGACCGTCCAGCTAATTACCATCTGGTCACCCACATACCTGTAGATTTCACCTCCCGAACTGAGGATGCATATTGTTATATCGGAGTAGAATTCCTTTAAGAACTCAAAATATCCCAGAGATGTCATTTCCTCCGCAAGTGACGTAGAGGATTTCTGGTCTAAAAACATAAATATCCGATGTTCTTCACGCGGTTTGTGATATTTTCCGAAAAGGAAATTCAGGAAGACCCCCTGCCCCATTTTTCGACTCATTTCACGTGTGAAAATTATAGTAAGTACGGAAAATAAGGAGTAGGCCACAATTACCTTAAAATCCCCTTCAAACAGGAAGTACTGAAACCGTTTCGAAGAAAAGTTTTCAGAAATACTCATGTTGTAGTACCAGCTTTCATTAACGTTCATAACTGCTATGATAAGCAGAACAAATATGATAGTATAAGCTAAAGTTTTCAGCAACACGGTTGCGGTAAAGGAATATCTCCGTTTTATGGAAGTAAACAGGAAGATTTCGAAAGCTGCGACTAAAATTCCACCTAGCAGACCAATTGTTAACCCGTTCAAAATGGCAATGGGATTCTGTATCTGCCCTGCAATAAGGGGATAAAGCAGGCCTAAAAACACTCCTATGGCCGTAATTATTACGGCCATTTGGCGATGCCTAGTTTTATCTTCTCTATACCTCATCCCCTATAGTTCACGTTTACCGGAATTTCGGAAATTTTAAATAGCTCCATGCCATTTCGTTTTCCTTTGAGGTTTATGTTTCCACAAGATTCAATATGAAATATATCAGGAATATCCAGACGGTACCTTAAATGTGCCGAAAGTTCGAGGTCATTTCCCAAAGCCAGACTGTGATCTTTAATCCTGGAAGTAGTATTCATTACATCTCCGAAATAGACCAATGGACTTTTTATTTCACCAAGCTCACCCCGAACCACACTTCCTACATGATATCCTGCAACAAATTCAGGGACGAAGCTATACTCTGTATAGTAGTACTCCCGCTTTTCCCTTATTCTTTTTTTACATTGGAAATAAGTCCTGATACAGTTGGAATTCTTACACCCATTTTTTGGCTTCCATGAAACAACGATGTTATCTTCTACATATTCGTAAATTGCCCCATGGTATGCCAATATGGGCTGGGTAATGTCGTGAAAGAAATCGGCCAGGAATTGATGATATTTCAGCCGGCCTATTTTGTGTATGATCCGATCTGAATGACGAATACTCAGGAACATGAAGATTGTTTCCACCGAAGAGGGTTTATAATGTTTTCCCGAAATAATATCCCACATGGTAGCCCTGCCAATCTTTCGACTCATCAATAGGCTGAAATTAATGATAAACGCAAAGGCCACGGTATACACTACCGCCACTTTAAAATCCTTATGGATGAGATAGAATTGAAAATCATCACTCGCCAATACCTCACTGAAACCCATTTTTAATCTGATCATACGTGAAACCATCAAAACAGAAAATACAATTATGGTGATGAGCAGTATATAGATGCCCGAGCGAAGCAAAACAAGGCTGATAAACTTAAAATTGCGACTTCTTTCGGGGAAAAAATAGAATTCCAGATAAGAAAGCAATCCACCAACTAATACTCCTATAATTACCGTGTTAATATGCGGATATAGTACGCCAAAACCATCGGAAAAGGACGAATAAATAAGCCCCAACAAGGCCCCTGTAAGCACAATTATGGCAATGTCCTTACGCCTGTTGGTATGATAGTTCGTTGGCTCCAAAACTCAATATGAATGATAAACTACTTTTTCCCTTTATTTCTATACCGGGGTTATATGAAGTTAGCGCAAATTGTTCAGCTTTTATTTAAAAGAAGAAGGATTTCATAGGTAAGATGGTTATATCTACTTCACCCGGATCGCGCGGATCTTCCTTCGGCGGACAGGTTTCCAAATCCGTGCGCCTTCTCTATATAGATATTATCCATTAAAATGTTAAAACCCAATTACGATTTTCCTCAATGAATCCATTAAAAGAAAATTCCTATCTTGGGAATTCTCTTACGAGAATCCTTCCCCCAATCTTATTGAGAAGTTACTCCAGACATGCCAGACCAAAAGATTCATATGGTTAGGTGGCATTGGGCAGGTACGCCCGGATTGTAAATCCGCGCGATCTGGTAACAGCAATAATTTGATACAACTATCCAACAAGATCAAGAATTTCGTTGAATTATTTCCTAAGGGTTCTGCACAAATGAAGCAATCTATTAAAAAAGAAAAATTCGATTTAAATCAAACGGATGATCTTATTTAAATATTCAGGTATTATTTTGATATTCTGTACTACTTCTCCATCTTTAAATTATTAGAATATATTTTTAGGTATAAAATCAGGCTTACTCCTGAATAGCCCAGTTATAAACTCTTATATTCAATACCAGCATGAAAAACGAATTTGGAAATGGCCAAATATTGCCCGGAAAACCAAATCTATTAAGGCACAGATAGAACAATGAGTTTATTTCGATGAATTAGGCAACTGTTCAATTCCATCCTTTCGTACCTCAAATATCCAATAAAACGGACTATACATCCCTTTATGGAAACAAAGACTATTAATAAAAAGGGAAATATTTTGGTAATCATAGATACCCCAAATTTTTTATGACCTAATAAATTCACGATGAAAAAAATTTTAATTCTACTGGTAGGGGTAAGTTATTTGATGGCATGCAATCCAAAAAAAGAAAAGGAGATATCTTCGGCCAATCTACAAGAACCCAATTTCCATATCGTACAGACCGATACTGAAATAAAGGTATTTTCCAATGGAGGAACATCTGCCGTGGTCATACAAAACGCGAAACCGGATTTTCGCCCGTATATCCATCCCATTCTGGCACCGGGTACGGAGTTGGAACTGACCCAATTCAGCCCCGGACACCACAAACATCAAACCGGTCTTTTTTGGGGCTTTACAAGGGTAAACGGAAGCGGGGCTTCCGCCGATGAATTGAAAAAGTGGTTTTACAATCCGGAAAAGCCAGAGAACATCCAGAAAAAGATCGGCCGGGATTTTTTCCATTATCCGGATAAGGACCATTGGCAAAGAATCTCCGCAGAAGTGTTGACCCCTGAAGGGAAATCGGTTGAATGGAAGACGGTATATAACATGTTAGATGAATCCAAATCACCTATCTTAAAGGAAACGCAGACCTGGACATTTACTCAAAAGGATGGGACCTTTTTATTAAGCCTCGAATGGAAGGGAGAGGCACTTACCGACATTACGGTCAACGAATTCGATTACGGCGGACTCTTCTTAAGAATGCCCTGGAAGAAAGGCATTAAAGGAGAGGTGGTAAATGCCGCCCGACAAAAAAATGAAAAGGCCAACGAACAGAGAGCAATGTGGGTAGATGCCGGAATGGAGGTAAATGGCCTCGATGAATGGGGCCATATCGCCATTTTTGACCATACCGACAACATGGGCTATCCACAACCCTGGCGAGTGGACGAACAATTTGGCATAGGTCCGGTTTTGGCGAAGTTGGGGGACTGGCAGATCAAAAAAGGGGAAACAAAAATTTTCCAATATCAAATAGTGGCGTATTCAGGGGAACTGAATGCTACAAAAATAAACGACCTATGGGGAGATTATGTTGGG
>Ga0209347_1005727_pt1 | contig 11564 bp, 9 predicted proteins | sample AutmiccommuBRH23_FD_187382 | JGI IMG/M metagenome (GOLD analysis project Ga0209347, IMG submission 187382) | Deep subsurface microbial communities from Mt. Terri, Switzerland - Autotrophic microbial communities BRH/23 (SPAdes) (version 2) | ecosystem: Environmental > Aquatic > Deep subsurface >...
CGACTTCGAGGCCATGACCGAGCGCGGCTCGTGCGAGGGCCGTCTCGCCGGCATCGTCATCTCCGCGCGCGAGCGCAAGTCGCAGCGCGGCAACAAGTTCGCCTTCGGCATGTTCTCCGACACCACCGGGCAGTTCGAGGCGGTGATCTTCTCCGATACGCTCGCCCATGCCGGCGATCTGCTGGAGCCGGGCACGCCGGTGCTCTTGTCGGTCTCGGCCGAACGCGACGGCGATACGCTCAAGATGCGCGTCGAAGGGATGGAAGGCCTCGATAAGGCGGCCGCAGGCGTGCAGAAGGGATTGAAGGTCGTGCTCAACTGCCGCCAGACGAGCGCCAAGCAGGTTGCCGCGCTCAAGGCGCACTTGAAGCAGGGCGGCAAGGGCGAGATTCGTCTGGTGCTGCCGCTGGAGGATCGCGGCCGCGAGATCGAGCTCGTCATTCCCGGCCGCTTCGACGTCTCGCCGGCGCGCGCGGGCATCCTGTCGACCACGCCCGGCGTCGTCGAGGTCGAGGAGCTTTAAAGCCCTGCCTCCGGCACGCGCAGGCGTCAGCGCAGGAAGATGTCGTAGAGGCTCAGCACGATCTCGAGCGCGATCAGCGCGATGATGTACCACTCCAGCCGGTGGCTCGTGCGCGTCGCCATCAGGTCGGTGATGGTGTCGGCCGCCTCGCGGATCACTTCCAGCTTGCGCGCAATGGCGCGGCCGCGCTGGGGCAGGTCGTACTCGTCGACGAGGCGGGCCCAGAACCGCTCCAGCTCGGGATGATCCCACAACACGTCGGGCTTCTCGTCGAGGTCGACGCGGCCGGCAAGCCGCTGCTGCAGCACGAGGGCTTGGCCGATCTGGGTCAGGAGCGTGGCGAGCGGGCTTGCAGGCAGATTTCCCTCCTGCAGCGTGTGGGCGACGGCGGCGACGCCGTCGAAGGCCAGCGCGATGCGCCGCTCGTCGAAGGCCAGGGTGACGCTCATGGCGAGCGCGACCGCCACGAGCAGAAGCCGGTCGGGATCGGCGGATTTGATCTGCAAGGCGCCGGCAGACGACAAAAGCTCGTCCTCGCCGGGCTTGACGACGAGGCGCACGGTCTCCGTCTCGCGCTCGTCCAGGGGAGCGATGATGCGGGCATCGAGGCCTCGGATCAGATCCTCCTCCTCCACGGGCGTCATATTGATGAAGACGGCCGCGCCCGACTTGAACAGCACGACGATGCCTTCGCCGCTGGTGCGAAAGGCCAGGGGCGTGCTGGAGAAGGCGTCCTCGCGCTCCAGGCCTTTGACGTCGATGCGCTCGCCGAGCTGAAGGGCGCGCACCGTGATTTCCTGCTGGGTCATGCCGCCGTCTCGAGGTTAAGGAAGCCCGAGGGACCAAGGCCGCTGGAGGCGGGCTTGTCAAGGCGGGGCGCAGACTCTATAAGCCGACCCATCTCACACGCGAGCCTAGCGCTGAAGCGGACAGACAGCCCCGTTTTGGCGCTCCGGTGGGCCATCCCTTTCCAAGGGAGAAGCCTTCTTCGGGCTCGCGGAGGACCAACCGGAAAAGGATATATCCTAATGGCGCTTCCCGCGTTCAACATGCGTCAGCTCCTGGAAGCTGGCGTTCACTTCGGTCACCAGTCGCACCGCTGGAACCCCAAGATGGCGCCCTTCATCTACGGCGCCCGCAACAACATCCACATCGTCGACCTGACGCAAACCACGCCGATGCTGCATCAGGCGCTGGTCAAGATCTCCGACACCGTCGCCGGCGGCGGCCGCGTGCTGTTCGTGGCGACCAAGCGTCAGGCTTCCGACTCGATCGCCGATGCCGCCAAGCGCTCGGCGCAATACTTCATTAACCACCGCTGGCTCGGTGGCACGCTGACCAACTGGAAGACCATCTCCCAGTCGATCCGCCGCCTGCGTCAGCTCGACGACATCCTCGCCGATCCGCAGGGCCGCACCAAGAAAGAGATCCTGAACATCACGCGCGAGCGCGAGAAGCTCAACCAGGCGCTGGGTGGTATCAAGGACATGGGCGGCACCCCCGACCTCCTGTTCGTCATCGACACGAACAAGGAGAGCATCGCCATCAAGGAAGCGCGCAAGCTCGGCATTCCGATCGTGGCCATCGTCGACACCAACTGCGATCCCGACGGCATCGACTTCCCCGTTCCGGGCAACGATGACGCCGGCCGCGCCATCACGCTGTATTGCGATCTGATCGCGCGCGCCGCGCTCGATGGTCTGGAGCGCAGCCAGTCGTCCTCCGGCGTCGACGTCGGCGCATCCGAGGCGCCTCCCGCCGAGGTGCTGCCCGAGGCCACCGTCGTCGAGTTCAAGGGCATCGAGGCGCCGCGCGGCGAGCCCGACGATCTCAAGAACATCAATGGCGTCTCGCTGAAGCTCGAGCAGCGTCTGAACGATGCCGGCGTCTTCCACTATTGGCAGATCGCCGACCTTGATGCTGAGCAGCAGGCGGCGCTCGAGGCCAAGCTGAAGCTCAATGGCCAGATTGGGACTGAGGACTGGGTCGGCCAGGCCAAGAAGCTGGTCGCGGCCACCGCCGCCTGAGCGATCGCGACGATCGCCTGAACGATCACCGTCCTGTCAACCAGCGGGCGTAGCTTGGCTGCGTTTCGCCAAAGGAAGAGCATAGCTATGACGATCTCCGCGAGCCTGGTGAAGGAACTCCGCGACAAGACCGGCGCCGGCATGATGGACTGCAAGACGGCGCTCAGCGAGACCGACGGCGACGTCGAGGCCGCCATCGACTGGCTGCGCAAGAAGGGTCTCTCGAAGGCCGCCAAGAAGGCCGGGCGCGTTGCGGCCGAAGGTCTGGTCGGTGTGGTTTCCGAGGGCAAGAGCGGCGCGGTCATCGAGGTCAACTCGGAGACCGACTTTGTCGCTCGCAACGAGCAGTTCCAGCAGATGGTGCTCAACATCGCCTCGCTCGCGGCCGAGGCCGCCGGTGACGTTGCCAATCTTCTGGCTCAGACCTATCCGGGCAAGACGGTGACGGTCGAGGACTACGTCAAGGAGATGATCGGCACCATCGGCGAGAACATGAGCGTTCGCCGCACCGATGCGCTGGCCGTCTCCGATGGCGTCGTCGGCTCGTACGTGCACGGTCAGGTCGTTCCGGGCCTGGGCAAGATCGGCGTGCTCGTCGCGCTGGAATCGAAGGGCAAGAACACCGAGGAGCTCACCGAGCTGGGCCGCATGATCGCGATGCACATCGCAGCGACCAACCCGGTGGCGCTCGATCTCGACGGCGTGCCCGAGGAGACGCTGGAGCGCGAGAAGGCGATCCTGGCGGAGAAGAATGCGGGCAAGCCGCCGCAGGTGCTGGAGAAGATTCTCGCCGGCGGCCTCAAGTCCTACGGCAAGGAAAACTGCCTGCTCGATCAGGCCTTCGTCCACGATCCTTCGAAGAGCGTCTCCCAGGCGCTGAAGGACGCCGAAGGCAAGGTCGGCGGGCCGATCAAGATCACCGGCTATGTCCGCTTTGCTCTCGGCGAAGGCATCGAGAAGAAAGAGGATGACTTCGCCGCGGAGGTCGCTGCGGCTGCCGGCGGCTAGTGTGATGATCGAGAAGTTCGCCACTCCATGCGGCTGGGTTCGGAGCGAATTTCTCGATCTGAATCACACTAGCAACTCTATGATTCTAGTGTCCCTTTGGATTCCGAAGTTCGCTCCGGATCCAAGCCGCGAGTTCAGGCGAACTTCGGAATCGGGACACTAGAAACGCCCAATCCGGCACTAGGCGAGCCCCGTCCCCATACGGTAGTTAGGACCGGCGCTCGATTGCGCGAATCGAGAAAGGCGGCGGTCATGACGGCAAAGGGGGCTGGGCTCAAATACAAGCGCCTGCTCTTGAAGCTTTCGGGCGAGGCCCTGATGGGCAAGAACGGCTACGGTATCGATGTGACCGTAGTCGATCGCCTGGCGGGGGAGATTGCTGAGGGCATTTCGGCGGGTTGCGAGATTGCCGTGGTCGTCGGCGGCGGCAACATCTTCCGGGGGCTTGCGGGCGCCGCCAAGGGCATGGACCGCGCCACGGCCGACTATATGGGCATGCTGGCGACGGTGATGAACGCGCTGGCATTGCAGAACGCGCTGGAGCGAGCCAAGACGCCTGCGCGCGTGCTCTCCGCCATTCCGATGCCGACCGTGTGCGAAAGCTACGTCCGGCCCAAGGCGTTGACCCACATCGAGCGCGGCAACGTCGTGATCTTTGCCGCCGGCACCGGCAATCCGTTTTTCACCACCGACACCGCCGCCACGTTGCGCGCGATCGAGATGGATTGCCAGGCGGTAGCAAAGGGCACGCAGGTCGATGGCGTCTATGATTGCGACCCGCATCAGAACCCGAATGCCAAGCGGTTCGACCGGCTCGGTTACAGCGAAGTATTATCGCGTAATCTCAAGGTGATGGACGGAGCCGCGATCGCCCTTGCTCGCGACAACCGTCTTCCGGTAATTGTGTTTTCGATCGAGGAGCCGGGAAGCCTGCTCAAAGTCCTGCAGGGAGAGGGGCGGGCGACCGTCATTGACTGATCGGTGTTGAGCCGATCCAACGTCATCTGCGAAACGCGCAAAGCTTGATCCTGAGCCTTGCCGCAGCCAATGCCTGGGGCCGCGGCGCATCAGCGCCAACCAGAGCCAACGCGCCGAAGGAGACAAAATGCCAAGCGGCACCTTTGACCTCAACGATCTGGAACAGCGTATGCGCGCTTCCCTCGACGCGCTGAAGCGCGAGTTCTCGGGCTTACGGACCGGCCGTGCCAGCACCCATCTGCTGGACCCCATTCAGGTGAGCGTCTACGGCTCCAAGATGCCGCTCAATCAGGTGGCGACGGTTTCGGTGCCCGAGCCGCGGACGATCTCCGTTCAGGTCTGGGACCGAAACAATATTTCGGCGGTCGAGAAGTCGATCCGTGAATCCAACCTCGGCCTCAACCCCGTTGTCGACGGCGCGCTCATCCGTTTGCCGATCCCGACGCTGACCGCCGACCGCAGAACGGAGCTCGCTAAGATCGCTCATAAGTACGCCGAGCAGTCACGCGTCGCCGTGCGCAATGTTCGCCGGGACGGAATGGAGCTATTGAAGAAGCTCGAGAAGGACGGCGACATGAGCCAGGACGAGCACCACAAGGGCTCCGCCAAGGTCCAGGAGCTGACCGACAAGCTGATCAAGGAGATCGACGAGGCTCTGGCGGCCAAGGAAACCGAGATCCAGACGGTCTAAGTTCCCAGTTGCCCAGCGAGGGCGTGCACCCCAGAATGGCCGAGCCTCTCGATCACAACCGAAAGCCGATGTGCCCGTGACGGAAGTCAGGTTCAAACGGGAAGCTTTGAAGGGGGACGCCGCCCCGCCGTCCCACGTTGCGATCATCATGGATGGCAACGGCCGATGGGCCGCCAAGCGGGGGCTGCCCCGCTCGATGGGGCACCGCAAGGGCGTCGATGCGGTCCGGCGCACGGTCCGGGCAGCGATCGATCTGGGGATCCCCTACCTCACGCTCTATAGTTTCTCGTCTGAGAATTGGAACCGGCCCGCCGAGGAGATCGACGATCTGATGGGCCTCATGAAGAGGTTCATTCGCCGCGATCTCGCCGAGCTGCACCAGGCCGGCGTCAAGATCCGAGTGATCGGCGAGCGCACGAACGTCGATCCCGAGCTCATGACCTTGATCGAGGAGGCCTGCGAGCTCACGCAGAACAATCAGGCTCTGACCCTCATCATCGCCTTCAACTACGGCGCGCGCGCCGAGATCGCCAAGGCTGCACGGAGCCTGGCCGAGGCCGTTGCCGCCGGGCGCATGCGGGCCGACGAGATTACGGCCGATGCCATCTCGAGCGTCCTAGATACCGCCGGCATTCCCGATCCAGATCTGCTCGTGCGCACCAGCGGTGAGATGCGCGTCTCCAACTTTCTGCTCTGGCAGATCGCCTACACCGAGTTCGTCTTCCTCGATGCCTATTGGCCTGAGTTCGGACGCGAGCTTCTCGAAGAGGCGATCGCCCGGTTCCGTGAGCGCGAGCGCCGGTTCGGCGGGCGCTCCAAGCGATCTACGGCATAGGCGCGGCCATGCCTGAGCACATGGCCCTGACGGAGGTGGAGGAGCGCGGCTCGGGCGGCGCACCCAGCAACCTCAAATGGCGCATTGCCTCCGGTTTTGTACTCGTCGCGGTGGCGCTGGGGTTTGCTTATGCGGGGCCTAGGCCATTCGCGTTGCTCGTCTTCGTGGTCGCGCTGTTCCTGAGCTGGGAATGGGGCCGCATGGTGCGGGGCGTTGCCACCGATCTTGCCTTCTATGTTCATGCCCTGGGCGTCTCGGCGGCCATTGCGCTTGCCTCGATGGGTTATGCCGCGCTGAGCGTTGCCGTCCTGGTCACGGCGGCCATCATTCTGGTGCCACTGGTGTTCGGCCGCGGCGCACGCCTTTCCGCGCTCGGCGTCTTCTATGTCGGCCTGCCGGCGGTGGCGCTGCTGTGGGTGCGCGCAGATGAGCCTTATGGGTTCGCGGCGCTGCTGCTGATCTTTGCAATCGTCTGGTCGTCGGACATCGCGGCCTTCGCGGCGGGGCGCTTGATTGGGGGGCCGAAGCTTTGGCCGCGCGTTTCCCCCAACAAGACGTGGTCGGGATTGATCGGCGGCTGCCTGGCGGCCGCCCTTGCGGCGGCGGCGTTTGCCTACTTTCTGGAGGCGTCGTCGGTGGTGCGGCTCGCGCTCACCGGACTGGGGCTGGCCCTGGTGGCGCAGATCGGAGATCTGGCCGAATCGGCGCTGAAGCGGTTGTTCGGGCGCAAGGATGCCAGCAGCCTCATTCCCGGCCACGGCGGCTTCATGGATCGGATGGACAGCATCGTGGCGGTCGCGATCGCCGCTTCCGTTCTCGCGCTGGCGATCAATGCGCACGCCCCGGCGCGGGCCCTGCTGTTCGGAAACTGATGTCACAAGAGCAAAAAGCCGTGTCCGCGTGCGTGCCCCGTTCGTTGGTGCGAAAGGACGAGCCGGCGACGGGCCGCGCGGTGCACACGCTGACGATCCTCGGCGCCACCGGCTCCATCGGCAAGAGCACCTTGGACATCGTCGAGCGCAACCCGGGCGCGTTTCGCGTTGTCGCGCTCACGGCACAGACGAATGTCGCCGATCTCGCCGAGGCGGCCAAGCGCGCCCGTGCGGAGATCGCCGTCATCGGCGACAGTGCCTGCTATGGCGAGCTCAAGGATCGGCTCGCCGGCACGGGGATCAAGGCTGCGGCGGGCCAGGCGGCGGTGGTCGCGGCCGCGGCCGAACCGGCCGATTGCGTCATGGCTGCGATCGTGGGGGCGGCCGGCATCGAGCCCACTTTCGCCGCCGCCCGCCAGGGTCGGCGTCTGGCGCTGGCCAACAAGGAATGTCTGGTCTCGGCTGGAGATGTGTTCATGTCCGCGGTGGCCCGCTGGGGCACGGAGCTTCTGCCCGTCGACAGCGAGCACTCCGCCGCGCTGCAGGCGTTGCACGGGGCCGAGCCCGAAAGCATCGAGCAGATCGTGCTGACGGCGTCGGGCGGCCCATTCCGCACCTGGGACGCCGATCGGCTCGCCAAGGCCACGCCGGAGGAGGCACTGCGCCACCCCAACTGGTCGATGGGCGCCAAGATCACCATCGATTCGGCGACAATGATGAACAAGGGCCTGGAGTTGATCGAGGCCTATCACTTGTTTCCGGTGCGGGCCGACCAGCTCGGCGTCGTCGTCCATCCTCAGTCGATCGTGCACTGCCTGGTGGCCTACACCGACGGCTCGGTCATCGCCCAGCTTTCCCAACCCGACATGCGCACTCCGATTGCGCTGGCCTTAAGCTGGCCGCGGCGCATGTCCACCCCGACACAGCGTCTCGATTTGGCAACCATAGGCGTCTTGAACTTCGAGGCGCCGGACGAGGACCGTTTCCCGGCGCTGCGACTGGCGCGCGAGGTGCTGCGCAAAGGCGGAACGGCGCCGGCTATCCTTAACGCGGCCAACGAGGTCGCGGTGGAGGCATTTTTAGCGCGGCGGCTGGATTTTCCGGGCATTGCCGCGGCGGTGGCGCGCACGCTCGAGGCGGCGGAAGGGCGTGGACTCGTCGCCGAGCCTCAGACGCTCGGCGACATCTTGACGGTCGATGCGGAGGCGAGGCTCCTGGCACAGTCCGTGCTTGGTTCTTAAATGTCCTCGGGAAGACCATCTCGGCCTGTGGGTAAAGTGGCGTTGCCGGGACAGAAATAGACGTAATTGCGGCCTATAGGTGCAGCTTCGCCGCCTTCGATGGCGCTGGCATCCGAGCCGCCCGATGGTTAACGACGATTGGGAGTCCAATGCTAACTCTTGCGAACCTCGCTGCTTCGACGTCCGAGGTTGTTATGGCGGCCGTCTACTTCCTGGTCGTGCTGACGATCGTGGTTTTCGTCCACGAGTTCGGCCACTTCATCGTCGCGCGCTGGTGCGGGGTGAGCATCAAGACGTTCTCGATCGGATTCGGCAGGGAGATCTTCGGCTGGACCGACAGGAAAGGGACGCGCTGGCGCGTCGCCTGGATCCCGCTGGGCGGCTACGTGAAGTTCCTCGACGACGAGAATGTCGCCAGCCAGCCATCCGCCGAAGCGCTCGAGCAGATGAACCCCGAGCAGCGCAAGGGCGCCTTCCAGAACAAAGCGCTATGGCAGCGCGCGGCCGTCGTCGCCGCCGGCCCGATGGCGAACTTCATCCTGGCGATCGTCGTCTACACCATCGTCAACCTCACGATCGGCGTGCACACGATCAGCCCGCGCGTGGGCGAGGTGATGCCCGACATGCCGGCAGCGGCTGCGGGTCTGAAGTCGGGCGACGTCATCACCGGCATCGACGGCTGGAACATCGAGGGCTTCGAGGACGTCCAGAGGATCGTTTCGATCAACGGGGGCCGGGAGCTGGTCTTCAAGGTCGACCGGGACGGTGATAAGCTCAGCATGCTGATCACGCCGAAGATCCAGGAGCAGAAAGACGCCTTCGGCGGCGTGTTCCGCCGCGGTCTCATCGGCGTCAAGCCGGCGCAGGGTCTGCCGCTGGAGGCCAAGCAGGTCGGGCCGGTCGAGGCCCTGAGGCTCGGCGTGCGCGAGACCTATACGAATATCGCTCAGACGCTGCAGGGAATTGGCGACATCATCACGGGCCGGCAGGGAGCCGACCAGATGGGCGGACCGATTCTCATGGCCGAGGTGACCTCCAAGGTCGCGGAGTTGGGACCGGAAGCGTGGTTGCGGTGGATTGCCTTTATTTCGGCCAACATCGGCTTCCTGAATCTATTACCGATACCTGCGCTCGACGGTGGACATCTGTTGTTCTACTCGATCGAGGCGGTTCGTCGGCGCCCACTGAGCCAGCGGATGCAGGAAATCGGCTTCCAGATTGGCATCGCCTTGGTCCTAATGCTCATGGTGTATGTCAATTTGAACGATTTATTGCGGGTTTGGCGTCGTTTGACGGGGGAGGGATAATTGCCGTTCAGTGACGTAAACTTGCCACTTCCACAGGTCTTGCTGAAACGTTAAAAGCTAGTGGGTAAGAGGGAGAGCGCCACAAGAAGATTCCGGTCCTTGAGGCCTTTAAGCGCTCAGACTGATCATGAGCGGTGCGGTACCCGAAGCCGACGGGGCCGTTACCGTGGGGGAGTTCGGCACAATAACGAGGGCATACCCGCGAATGCCTCTGGTACGGATCATGACGGGACGGGCCTGCCGGCTGTTTATCGTACTGGCGCTCATCTCAGCAGGAGTGGCGTACTCTGCTGCCCTCCTTGTGTCGGAAACCGCCGCAGCGCAGAGCGCGGCCATCCGCAGCATCGATGTGTCGGGCAACCGGCGCGTCGAACCTGAAACCGTTAGGTCTTATCTGCAATTCGCGCCTGGCGACGCCTACGATCCCGCCAAGGTCAACAAGTCAATCAAGGCTCTGTTCGCGACGGGCTTGTTCGCCGACGTGCGCATCGATCGCACCGGCGCCGACGTGATCGTCACCGTGGTCGAGAACCCGGTGATCAATCAGGTCGCCTTCGAGGGCAACAGCGAGATCGACACCGATACGCTGCAGAATGAGGTGCAGCTCAAGCCGCGCTCGGTCTTCACCCGCGCCCGCGTCCAGACGGACGTGCAGCGCATCCTCGACGTCTACCGCCGCCAGGGCCGGTATGCCGCGACCGTTGATCCCAAGATCATCGAGCTCGAGCAGGACCGCGTGAACCTCGTGTTCGAGATCAACGAGGGCAGCGCCACCAAGGTCAAAGGCGTTCATTTCGTCGGCAACCACGTCTTCACCGACGCCAACTTGCGCGATGTCGTGTCGACGACGGAGAAGGGCTGGTTCGACTTCCTCAAGGGAACGGCGGTCTATGATCCCGACCGCATGAACCTCGACCGTGAGCTTCTGCGTCAGCACTACCTGAAGAACGGCTACGCCGACGTCCAGATCACGGCGGCCAACGCCGAGCTGGATCGTGACGGCTCGGGCTTCTTCGTCACTTACGCGATCGAAGAGGGTGAGCGCTACAACTTCGGTAAGATCAATCTGGAGAGCACCGTTCCTTCGCTCGATCCGGAGGCCTACCGCGGCGAGCTCAGCACCAAAGAGGGCGACGTCTACAACGCGCAGGCGATCGACAAGTCGATCGAGGATCTGACGGTGTCGATGTCGGAGCGCGGCTACGCTTTTGCTCGCGCGCGTCCCCAGGCCGAGGCCGATCCGATCAATCACACGATTTCTCTCAACTACGTGATTGAGGAAGGTCCTCGCGTCTACGTCGAGCGCATCAACATTGCGGGCAACACGCGCACCAAGGACTACGTGATCCGTCGCGAGTTCAAGGTGGCGGAGGGCGATGCCTACAACCCGCTGACGATCGACCAAGCCAAGAAGCGCCTGAAGAACCTCGGTCTGTTCAAGGAAGTCGACGTCAAGCGCCGTCCGGGCTCCTCGCAGGATCGCGTGGTCCTCGACGTCGATGTCATCGAGCAGTCGACGGGTGAGCTTTCCTTCGGTGCCGGCTACTCGACCTCGGAAGGTGTCATCGGTGACGTGTCGATCACCGAGCGCAACCTGATGGGCAACGGTCAGTTCCTGCGCCTGCAGTTGTCGGGCTCGCTCGAGCGCTTGCAGGTCAACTTGAGCTTCACCGAGCCGCGCTTCCTCGATCGCAACCTGGCGGCTGGCTTCGACGTCTTCCATAAGGAAGTCGACTACTCCAGCACCTCGGGCTTCAACAGCCGCAGAACGGGCGCCGGCGTCCGCCTCGGCTTCCCGCTTTCCGACAAGCTCTGGATGCAGACCAACTACACGCTGTCGCGCGACGAGATCTTCGACGTCGACAACGATGCATCGCTGGCGATCAAGACCTCCGAGGGCGTCGCCTACACCTCGTTGATGGGCACCTCGCTCACCTATGATCTGCGCGACGATCCGCGGAACCCGACCAAGGGCTTCTGGTTCAACTCCGGCGTCGACTTCGCGGGTCTCGGTGGCGACGTGCAGTACGTGAGCTTCGCTGCCGAAGCGCGCGCCTACTATCCGATCACCAACAGCACACC
>Ga0209347_1005728_pt1 | contig 11564 bp, 5 predicted proteins | sample AutmiccommuBRH23_FD_187382 | JGI IMG/M metagenome (GOLD analysis project Ga0209347, IMG submission 187382) | Deep subsurface microbial communities from Mt. Terri, Switzerland - Autotrophic microbial communities BRH/23 (SPAdes) (version 2) | ecosystem: Environmental > Aquatic > Deep subsurface >...
GGGTTCCACGGGCAGCCAGCCGCTCATCTCAGCCTTTAGTCCCATCGGATGGGCGTGGAGCGTCTGGAGTCTGCCGAGCCGGCCGGTGCGGGCTAGTTCGATGGCGTACATGAAATTCGGCAGGCTGCGGCGTTGCGTGCCGGCCTGGAACACCCGCCCAGTCCGCCGGAACACATCCGCCAAGGCCAGGCTCTGCGCAATATTCTTCGTGCAAGGCTTCTCACAGTAGACGTCCTTGCCGGCGTTGGCCGCCAGGGCCGAGGCGGTCGCGTGCCAGTTCGGGCCCGTGGCGATCAGCACGGCGTCGATGTCGTCGCGGGCCAGCAGCTCGCGCATGTCGGTATAGGTGACGCAGTCCTGGTTGCCGTATCGGTCGTCCACCATGGCCTTGACCGCCTTGCGGCGGCTGGCTTTCACGTCGCAGATAGCGACGCATTGCACGTCCGGCTCGTGCAGGAAGCAGCCCAGGACGTACCCACCGCGGCCACCGATGCCGATGCCGCCCAGGCGGATTCGTTCGCTCGGGGCCGCCCGGCCGTTGCCGCCGAGGGCGGTGCCGGGAATCACGTACGGCATGGCAAACAAGGCGCCGGCCTGGGCCGCGGTCTTCAGGAAGCGACGCCGGTTGAGATGAGTTTCTCTCTTACGCATGCTGGTCTCCTATCATGCTCAGCGTTCACCAGGGGACCCCAACGCGACGAAGGGCGTCGGGGACCCCGTGTTGCGGTTGTCATTCATTCCGACAAGCTTACCGACAAGTCGCCCCCGTGTCCACCCCAACCCAGAACCACGACGAAACAGGGCGCCGCCGGCCTCTGTCGGGGTGGCAGCGGCAAGCGCAGTCTTCGGAGCTTGCCGATGGCTTCAGCGCATTGGCAAGACCATCGGCAAAGCGAGTTTGCCGCTGCCACCCGGAGTCGAAGAAAGACTGTCCTGATGCCTGACGCTCGGCAGCCATTCAGTTGGTCAAGATCCACCGTAACGCATGGACCATGGATCGACCTGCTCTCATCGTGCAACCTCCACTTCGCCAAGAACGTACCAACCCTCCACGGTGGGCAGATCCGTGCCGAGTCGAACATAGGGAATCGCGTCGCCGCTCTTGCGCGTCAGGGCCAGCGCAAGGCGGTACTTGCCGGTCGGGACGTCCGGGTATTCGATGTGGAGCTTCTCAGCCGCCGGCCGGCCCGGCATCCATTGGCCCGGGCGACACTCCTGTGGCCATGTGGTCCCGATGCGATTGCCGGTTTCATCCAACAGCGCGACGGCAACTGCGCACGGGATGTAGATCGGCGCGACGCCCTGGTTGATCCAGGTCAGCTCCAGGTCGAGGCCGCCCCGCTCGGCCCGGCGGACGTACGACACCCGCTGCAGATGGAAATGGTAGCCGATGCGGTTGGTGAGCCGCTCGATCAGTTGGCGGTTCTCGCGGACCATGCGAAGGCCTGACTCGCCGCCGCGACCGAGATCCACCCAGGTGGGTTTGCCGTTTTCGATGCATTCGGCCAGGGTGAAGCCGCAACCGCTCTTGTCCTTGGTCCCGTCCCACCAGCCGCGACGTTTCACCCCATCGTAGCTGTCGAAGAGTTCGAAGACGCCCGGCGCGATGCCGAAACCGATGGCTGTCTCGCGACCGTCGCTGTTGCCGCAGATGCCGTCGCGGCGCGGAGCTACGTGCTTTTCCAGCACGGCCCAGTCGAAGACGGGCTTCAGCGGCCCGAACCGGCCCAGGTGGGCGTTGCGCGACAGGCAAAGCTGCGTGCGTTTGAACGCGTCCAGGTGCATCTGGACGTGCTGGCGGAATTTCTCCGGCGCGATGTCCGGCACGCCGAACGGGTGCATGTGCGCCTCGCCCCAATTGCCATACGAACGAATGTCGAGCACGGCGATGCGCGGGTCGCCGTCGTAGCGAGCCGCAAAGGCATGCAGGAAGTTGGCGAATTTGTCGAGGAAGATCGCGTCGTCGAACACCGGCGCGATCTTCCGGCCGGGCGTGCCGGTCGTGGACTGGTCGGGCTTGAGCAGGATTTCGATCTTCCTGGCCCCCGCGTCAAAGACCCACTTGGGCGTGACATAGCCATTCGGGTCCCGGCCGTGGGTGTTCGCGCACATCACGCCGATGTTGCACACCTTGCCGAGCTTGCCCCAACTGTCGAGGAAGCGGTCCAGCGTGCCCCAGTTGTACTGCCCTTCCTGCGGCTCGACGCTGGCCCAATCGAGCCGCATCACGCCCATGCCCAGGAGGTCGGCCACTTCCTTGGGATGCCTTTCGGGCAATCCACCAGCGGACCAGCCCTTTCCCGGATTGAGCAGCACACCCTCCCGCAGCCTCGGCTCAAGCGTGATGATGGGATTGTCCTCCGCGTGCGGCCGCGTGAACAGCAGCGTGCCGAAACCCGGGTGATCCGCCTGAAACGCCGCGCCCTCGGGCCGAAGCCTCTCGGCGGCCTGTCGCGCGTATGGGGCCGGGATGCCCTTGCGTTTCTCGTAGTGGTTCAGGACCATCTCGTAGATCGGCCGCAGGCGATTGCGGCCCTGGGTGGAGATGGCCGCAGCATGGTACTTGCCCGTCGTATCGCGGTACGGCTCGAACGAGACCTCCTGGCCAAGGTTGTACTTCGCGGTGTACTCGAATCCCTTGAGCAGGCGGTTGTCCGCCGCCCCGTACAGATCGAGGCCCTGGTTCCACGCGATCTCCGAGGACTCGGCCAAGTGGCCCAGGCCCAACTGCGTGTGCTGCTGGTCCCGGCCGCTCTCCTGGCACTGGCCTGCCTCGTTGATGACGTAGTGCGTCAGCGAGCCATTGCCCGAACCGCGGTGGAAGTACTCCACCGCTCTGTCAAACATCGCCTTGTCGTCCAGGAATACGCCGAAGGCCATCATCGTCTTGATGCAGGCCGTGTCCCAGTTGCCGTTGGCGAAGGTCGCGAAGTCGCGGATCACAGGATAGAAGACGTCCCGCAGGACTGCTTCGAACTGCTTCACATCCGCCGACGACCATTTATCGTACGTGTACCGGAGAATCTCCGCGGCGTTGACGTATTTGAACCCGTAGAGGGCCGCGGCCAGTTCCTTGTCGTGGCCGGCGATCTCTTTGAGCGTGCCGGACCAGACGTTGAGAGTCTCGACGGCCTTGCGGGCGTGGGCTTCGTCGCCCGTGATCGCCCACATCAGAGCGTTCTGATACGCCGCGTTGCCGTCGTCCGCCAGTTCCACATTGTGGAGGTTCTCGCGAAGTCCCCGGACGACCCTTTCAAACGGCCCGCGCAGACGCCAGTCCGATTGCGACTGCCGGTGCGCTCTGAGCTTTTCAAACCCGCCCTTCCACGGCTCAGCCCCTTGCCCAACCATCTGCTTCATGCGATCCAGATCGGCCCGAGTATGCAGGATGCCCGGATGCCTGAAGGCCGCCTGGGCGGATGCGGACAACGCAAACCACAGGATGATAGATGTCAGTGTCACCCTCGATGTTCTTCTCATGGCATTTCTCCTTTGCCGGTACGGGCCCATGTTACCATCCCCGTTGTGGCTCGCCCAGACAATATGCCTTGAACGGGAAGACCTTCCAAGGTAGCATCAGCAATCAAATGGGCACGTACGGGCGACGCATACGTCGCCCGTACAACCGATTGCAGAAAGGAACCCATGACTACACCACGCATGAGACGTCGTCAGTTTCTGGCCGGCATCGCCGGCACCACAGCACTAATGGCCGCATCCCCCCTGACCCGTGTACAGGCTCAGACTTCAGCGAAACGTGGCCGATCCGGCTCGGGCCTCGCCGAGCCGGCGTTTCGTCCCCTGCCGCTGGGCTCGATCAAGCCGGAAGGCTGGCTCCAGCGACAGCTTCGCCTCCAGGCCGACGGCCTGAGCGGTCACCTCGACGACTTCTGGCCCGATGTCGGTCAGAGCCAGTGGTTCGGCGGCAAGGCCGAGGGCTGGGAACGGGCCCCCTACTGGCTCGACGGCGTCGTGCCGCTGGCTTGGGTTCTCGACGACGAGGCACTCAAGACCAAGGTCAAACGCTACATCGATCACATCGTCGCCAACCAGAGGCCCGACGGCTGGTATGCCCCTTATCCGGCCGACGCCAACGCCAAACCCTACGATCTCTGGGCTATTCTGCTGGCGAACAAGGTGCTCGTCCAGTATCACGAGGCGACAGGCGACGCCGCCGTTCTCCAGGCGGTCATGCGAAATCTCAAGGCAACGCTCGACGCCCTCGACCGGACGCCGCTGTTCTCTTGGGGCAAGTTTCGCTGGTTCGAAGGGCTCATCCCGGTCTATTATGCCTATGAAACGACCGGCGAGACCTGGCTGCTGGACCTGGCCCGCAAGTTCCACGAGCAGGGCTTCGACTACATGGCCTTCTACGGCCGTGAGGACGTCACCAGCCCGACGCCGCGTCGCGGCCTGTGGCGATTCGACAAGCATGTCGTGAATACGGGAATGGCCCTGAAAGCCTATGCGCTCTCCTGGCGGCTTACCCGCCGGAACATGGAACGGGCCTTCCCCGCCCGGATGCTCGAGATCCTCGACCGCTACCATGGTCAAATCACCGGCATATTCACCGGCGACGAATGCCTCTCCGGCAAGAGCCCCACGCAAGGGACCGAGCTTTGCGCCGTCGTCGAGGCAATGTACTCGCTGGAGCATCTGCTTTCGGTCACGGGCGATCCCGCCTTCGGCGACCGCCTCGAACGAATCGCCTTCAATGCCCTGCCGGCAACCTTCGCTCCCAATATGTGGTCGCACCAGTACGACCAGCAGGTCAACCAGGTCCAGTGCACGATCAACCGGGATCACATGTGGTCGACGAACGGCCCGGAATCCAATCTCTACGGCCTGGAACCCAACTTCGGCTGCTGCACGGCCAACATGCACCAGGGCTGGCCCAAGTTCGCCGCCAACCTCTGGATGCGGGCCGGCGACGGGGTTGCCGCGGTGGCCTACGCGCCAAGCTCCGCCCGGTTCGAGATGCGCGGCTCGCAAGTCCGCGTGACACTCGATACGGATTACCCCTTCCGCGAAACGCTCAAGCTGACGGTGACGACCGACAAGCCCGCTCGCTTTCCGCTGGTCCTGCGTATCCCCGCCTGGGCCGAAGGCGCAACGATCCGCATCGCAGACGGCTCGGAGAAGCGTGTGAAGCCCGGCACGTTCCACAAGATCGAGCGCCAATGGAAGGACACGACCGAAGTCACCCTGCACTTCCCGATGAGCGTCAAGACCACGCGGCGATACAACGAAGCCGTCGCCGTCGAACGTGGACCTCTCGTCTACTCGTTGAAGCTCGGCGAGGAGTGGACGCGCGTGAACGCGGACAAGCCGCACCGCGAGCTGCCGCACGGCGATTTCGAAGTCCGGCCCACGACCGCCTGGAACTACGGTCTGCTCGTGAACGAGGCCAGACCCGAGGCGAGCATCAGTTTCGCGGAACAGCCGGTCGGAGAGAAGCCCTTCTCGCCGGAGGGCGCGGGCATGATCGCCAAGGTCAAGGGCCGCAAGCTCCCCAACTGGAAGCTACAGCACGGCTGGGCGGCGGAAGTCCCGCCGGAGCCGCAGAATTCGAAAGAACCCGTGGAGGAACTAACGCTCATCCCCTACGGCTGCACGAACATCCGCGTGACAGAGTTCCCCAGGATCGTGGAATGATGCTGACGACTGTACTTATCGCGTGGGCGGTCGGGATCACGGCCGCCCAGGAGCCCACCGTTGTGCGCGTTACATCGGATGACATTCGGATCGCCCAATCCTGCACCATCGTCATCCCGTCGAACGTGGTCATCGAAGACACCAACGGCAACGGGGTGATCCAGATCGTCGCCTCGGATATCGAGGTCACGTTCGTCCCCGGCTCGCACCTGCGCGGCTCGCCGCCGGACGCGCCGCCGGATACATACAAGGGCTATGGCGTCCGAATCGACGGCCAATCCAACGTCACCATCAAGGGCGCTCACATCAGCGGCTTTTGGGGCGGCCTCTGGGCGACCGGAGCCGACGGTCTGGTGCTCGACGCGATCGACGCCTCCGGCAACCGGCGGGCACATCTGAAATCCACCCCGGCCGCGGAGGACAGCGGCGACTGGCTCTTCCCGCACGACAATGACGAGAACCAGTGGCTGGAGAACTACGGGACCGCGATCTACGTCGAGGATTCGAACCGAATCACCGTGCGGAATTGCCGAGTCCGGCACGGCCAGAACGCCCTGTGTGTCGACCGCGTAAACGACTCGAAGATCTACGGCAACGACTTTTCGTTCAACTCCGGCTGGGGCATCGCGATGTGGCGATCCAGCCGCAACACGATCTCGCGCAACGCCTGCGATTTCTGCGTACGAGGCTACAGCCACGGCGTATACAACCGCGGCCAGGATTCCGCCGGCATTCTCCTGTTCGAGCAGAACTGCGACAACGTCATCGCGGAGAACTCCGCCACGCACGGCGGCGACGGCCTCTTCGGGTTCGCGGGCAAAGAAGCCCTCGGCGAAACCGGCGAACACTCGGCTGAGTGGTACAGGCAACGCGGGAACAACAACAATCTGCTGATCGACAACGACTTCTCGTACGCCGCTGCCCACGGGATCGAGATGACCTTCTCCTTCGGGAACATCTTCTGGGGCAACCGCCTCGTCGAGAACGCCATCTGCGGCGTCTGGGGCGGCTACTCGCAAAATACGCTGATCGCCCGCAATCACATCGAAGGCAACGGCGAAATGGCCTACGGCCTCGAACGCGGCGGCGTGAACATCGAGCACGGCCGAAGCAATCGCATCCTGGGCAACACCTTCAAGACCAACAAGTGCGGCGTTCACCTCTGGGCCGGCCCGACCGGCAGTCTCGCCGAGAGGCCCTGGACCAAGGCGAACGGCGCGCAATCCAGGGACAATCTCGTGGCCGGCAACCGGTTCGTCGGCGACGACTTGGCCTTTCATCTGCGCGGCCCCAGCGAGCTTGCCGTCGCCGGGAACTCGCTGGAGAACGTGGCGAAGGAGATGTCCAAAGAGGCGGAAACCGTTGTGCGTACGGGCGAGAATCCGAAGCCTCCCGAGAAGCCTCACTACGTTGCATATGGCTCGACCCGCCCGATCGGAGCCCGGCCGCAACTGCGAGGGCGTCGGAATATCGTCATGACCGAATGGGGCCCGTGGGACCACGAGTCACCGCTGGTTCGCATGGTCCGGCATGACGGCGATTGCGTCCGCTACGATCTGCACAACGTTCCCGCGGACGCAACGCTGGAACTGGAGGGCTCCGGCGTCACGGGGCAGCTCTCCTCTACCACGTGCGAAGTCTCCACCACGAGTCCCGGCGTGTATCCCTATCTCCTGCGGGTACAGACCGGCGTCTGGAAACAGGAGATTCGCGGTACACTGCTTTCGGCGATCTGGGATGTCACATTCTTCAAATGGACTGAAGCCGCCGATCCGCGAAATGACGTCCTGGCATGGCGAAAACTCAGCCGGGGCAATACAGCGGCCTCAGGACAAATCAAACAACTGGCGTTCAAGTACGGCTGGTCCGGTCCCAGCGAGCAGAAGCTCTCCGAAGCCATCACGGCGGCCAAGCTGGGCGGCGACCACTTCGGCATGATCGCGAGGACGCAACTGCCGCTCTCGGCCGGCACGTGGGAATTCACGACCCTCAGCGACGACGGGGTCCGCGTCATGGCGGATGGCAAGCAGATCGTCGAGAACTGGGCCTGGCACGGGCCCACGCGTGATACGGCGGTGCTCGATTTGGACGAGGACAAAACGGTCGAGATCGTGGTCGAGCACTTCGAGATCGACGGCTACGCCGTGCTGGAACTGGGAATCGCGAAAACCGAACCCTCGCCGTGAAGCGGGACCCGTTCGTAGTGTGCCCGCAAGGGCATATCTTCCCTCACTTCGCGAAATTGAAAGAAACGCCTTGCGGCGTCACTACAAACGCAATCCGCAAGGCCGCGGGTAGAGCCCCCTCTCTGGGCGATTTCAGACCTGCTTGAGCCTGGCCCGGTTCTCCCACACCTTCTCGATGGCGTCGGCGATGTCGGCCACTTCCTCCTGCGGCGCCAGCAGCGGGCCCGAAGCCCAGAGCATGACCATCTCCTCACAAACCCGGTCGCACTTGGGACAGGCCCGTTCCTCACTGAACCGCCGAAGTCGCTCGGCGGAGTACATCGCCTTGTAGACCCGGGAGTTGAGGATCTCATCGATCCAGGGCTCCCGGTGCAGGCCCTGGGCGATGTACGGGCTCAGACTGATGCCCTCGGCGGCGACGGCCTTGAAGAACGTCGCCCGGTCCACGCCGTCGAAGCAGTCCTGGTGGTAGGACATCGTGTAGAGATAGAACGAGCCGCTCTCGGTGCCCGGATAGAGCTTCTGCGGGGTCAGGCCGGGGATATCTTTCAGCCGCTTCGTCAGATAGGCGGCGTTCTCGTTGCGGCGTCGCCACCGCTCGACCACGCCGGACAACTGGCCCAGCAGCACGGCGGCCTCGAACTCGTTCATCCGGTACTTGGGCCCGATGACCTCGGTCCGACCACGACGCGACGTGCCGTGGTTGTGCACCGTGTAGCACTTGTCCATCAGCTCTTCGTTGCTGCCGATGATCCCGCCGCCCTCTCCGCAGGCGATGGTCTTGCTCGACTGGAAGCTGAAGCATCCCACGTCCCCGATGGTCCCGAGCTTTCGACCCCGATGCTCCGCCAGATGGGCCTGGCAGGCGTCCTCGATCACTCTGAGATTGTGCTTCTTCGCGATGGCCATGATCGAGTCCATGTCGCAGGGCTGGCCCATCATGTGGACCGGCATGATCGCCCGCGTGTTCTCGGTGATCTTTCGCTCCACGTCCGCGGGATCGAGTTGGTACGAATCGACGTCCAGATCCGCCAGCACGGGCAGCGCCCGGGCCGACAGAATCCCCTGGATCGTCCCCGGATCGGTAGACGGGCTTGTGATAACCTCGTCGCCCGGACCGATGCCCAGCGCCTCGACGCACGTGTGCAGAGCCTGCGTCCCGGCCCCGGTGGCGACGCAGGCCCTGGTCCCCATCAATTCGGCGTATTTCTTCTCGAACGTGGGAACCGTGCCCGAGGCAGACTGGATCCGGCACCAGATGCCACTTGTGGCGGTCTTGAGCAGCGTCTCCTTCGATTTCTCGTCCCAGCAGCAACTGGGCCAGTCCGGCCAGGGCTTGTTCTTCCGCACCGGTTCGCCGCCCAGGATCGCCAGTTGGCTCGCCTTCTTCGTGAGATTGCCGTAGGCGGGAACCGTTCTCGACGCGGCCGCCGCCAGGGAACCGGCCGAAGCCGCCGCGATGAACCGCCGTCTCGTCAGATCGCCGCTCGTCATCTTTCGCCCCTTTCAGAAAGCCAGTGAATCAAGTTTGAAGTGTGAGGTTTCAAGTGTCAAGGACGAAATGCAGAAGACTCATGGCGGGTGCCGCGCCAAAGCGAAGCCTGCGTGTGTCTTCTTCCTACGGCCGACGGCATTCGCATAAGCCCGACAAACGAGGCACAATCACATTCGTCTCACGGCGACGATTCCACCTTCTGCCAGGCCGGGGACCCCAGCGGGCAGGTGAACCAGACCATTGGCCCCGCACAGGGCGGCAATGCCCATTGGGCTCCGAGATTCGATGGGATGGACCCGGCCGTCTTCCGCGATGACGACCGGAAGCCACAGATCCTTGTCAGCTTTCCGTCTCCGGATCGCGCCGGCAAGCTCTCCTCGCGACGCGGCGGGCTTGAACCTGTGTCCCGCCATTGCATGAAGAAACGGTCTCACGATCGACTCAAACATGACGAAATTCGACACGGGATTTCCGGATAGGCCGAAACAGAAGGCCGTGTCCGAGACTCCAAAGACAATGGGTCGGCCCGAGTGGATGGAGGCTCCATCAAACACCAGCTCGACGACATTCTCCTCAAGGATGTCGCGGACGAAATCGTAGTCGCCCTTCGAGATCCCGCCGGACAGGACCACGACGTCGTTCTCCGCCATGGCGTTGCGCAAAGCCGTTTGTATGGCCTCTCTGTCGTCGGCTACCAGGCCATAGTTGCGAGGAACGGCCAGCGCCCCAAGGACCATGGCGGACAACTGAAAGCTGTTGCTGTTGCGGATCTGGCCCAGCCCGGGTCTCTCGTCCGGTTCGACCAGTTCGCTGCCGGTGGCGATCACGCCGACCGTGGGGCGTCGTGAGACCAGCGGCCGGGAGCAGCCGGCTCCGGCCAGGAGGGCAATATGCTGGGCCTCGATCAGTTCGCCCGCATGGAGAATCGTCGCTCCGGCAGTCGTGTGCGCCCCCTGGGGACAGATGTAATCCTCCAGGCTGTTTGAGACGCATCGGACAGTCGCGTCGCCAGGCTGTTCGGCGTGTTCGAGCATCACCACGCAGTCGGCCCCCTCGGGGATCGCCGCCCCGGTCATGATCCTCGCGCACTGGTTGGGGCCAATCGCCCATTGCGGAACACGCCCCGCGGCGATGGTTTCCACCACAGCAAGATCGTTGCCGAGATCGGCCCGACGGCAGGCGAAGCCGTCCCTGGTGGATTGAGAGAACGGGGGCAGGTCGATATCCGAGGCGACATCTTCGGCCAGGACGCGATGAAAGGCATCGAGCAGATCCACGCGTTCCGTGCCCACCCGGCGGCCGAAGGCCAGGTCCGTTGCGATGGCCAGAGCATCCGGAAGCTCAAGCATCGGTTCTGCTCCGGAACCGCTCGTAGTCGGCCCGCGTGTTCAGATTGGCGAACCAGCCGGTGTCCTCGAGCGTCATGAAATGCACTTTGCAGAGGCCATGGATGTCGCTGAGTCGGCGAGCCCCGGATGCGAGAGCTTCCTCCATGCACCCTCGCACGCTCCTGCGGTATACCGCGAACAGAGGCTGCTGTTTCCCGTCCTCGGTCACCGGAATGACGATGTCGGCGTCTCCGGCACCCGTGAGCATTCGCCTGACGACGGACAGTTCCACCCGTGGGACGTCGCAGCCCACGACCAGATTGAGCTCGCGGTCCGACGCTTCCAGGGCCGAGGCGACTGCCATCAGCGGTCCCTGGTCGGGCGCCCTGTCGGGAATCACATCCAAGCCCAGGAAGGAGAACTTCTCTGCGTCGTTGGCGCTGATGAGCACCCTGGCGAATGTGCCGTGGAGCTGGCGGCAAATATGTTCGATCATGGGTCGGCCGTCTATCGGGAGCATGCTCTTGTCGACGCCCATCCGCCGGCTGCGCCCGCCCGCCAGGACGATTGCGGCGGCATCCTCCGTCAGCAGCCATCTGTCTTCGGCAAGCTGAATTCGCTCCAAGTCCAGGTCGAAACAGCTTCCGTCGGAACGCACGATTCTATCGGCAAGTGGTTTGACCCGCTCTGCGGACTGCTTCCAGGGCTTGCCGCTGGTGCTCTCCACCATGAGAAACAGGCCCGGCTCGACGACCTGTCGCAGCGAATTCGATTCGCAGATCACGACCGCGTCACGACCGATGGTTTCGAGCAGGGCGGCCAGGCCCTCCTGCAGATGCGCGCGCATGACGCGAAGCCAGTACACCTTGTCGGCGCCGGCGGCCAGCAACTTTTCGGTAT
>Ga0209347_1005729_pt1 | contig 11562 bp, 9 predicted proteins | sample AutmiccommuBRH23_FD_187382 | JGI IMG/M metagenome (GOLD analysis project Ga0209347, IMG submission 187382) | Deep subsurface microbial communities from Mt. Terri, Switzerland - Autotrophic microbial communities BRH/23 (SPAdes) (version 2) | ecosystem: Environmental > Aquatic > Deep subsurface >...
GCCCGAGGCTCCCCTCGTCGAGGGGCTCAGCGACCTCTTCCGCGAGCATGACCTGGCGGTGTTCGGACCGTCGCAGGAGGCCGCCCGGCTCGAGGGCAGCAAGGCCTTCGCCAAGGAGATCATGGCCGCCGCGGGCGTGCCGAGCGCCCGCTCCTTCACGGTGACCGACCTCGACGCGGGCCTGAGGGCCGTCGCCGAGCTCGGCGTGCCGGTGGCCGTGAAGGCCGACGGGCTGGCGGCCGGCAAGGGCGTCGTGGTGGCGCGCACCGAGCGGGAGGCCCGCGAGGCGCTCCAGGCCTGCCTGGTCGACTCGGCCTTCGGCGACGCCGGGGCCGTCGTCGTGGTCGAGGAGGGGATGACCGGCCCCGAGGTCTCGCTGCTGGGCATCTGCGACGGCGAGCGGGTCGCGCGCTTCCCGGCGGCCCGCGACTACAAGCCGATCGGCGACGGGAACACCGGGCCGAACACCGGCGGCATGGGTTCCGTCTCGCCGGTGGCCGACATCCCGGACACGCTCGCCGACGAGCTGGTGCGCAGCGTCCACCTGCCCGTGGTGCGCGAGATGTCGCGGCGCGGGGTGCCCTTCGCCGGGGTGCTGTACGCCGGGATCATGATGACCCCCGACGGCCCACGGGTGCTGGAGTTCAACGCCCGCTTCGGCGACCCCGAGACGCAGGCCCTGCTGCCGCGCATCGACGAGGACCTGGTGGAGCTGCTCACGCGCGCCGCCGACGGCGAGCTGGAGGACCGCCCGGTGCGCGTCGGCGCGGGAGCCGCCGTCGCCGTCGTGCTGGCCGCGGCCGGCTACCCGGGCACCCCGCGCACCGGCGATGCCATCGAGGGCCTCGACGAGGCCGCCGCCGCCGGCGCCGAGGTGTACCACGCGGGCACCGCCGCGAGGGACGACGGCGCCATCGTGACCGCGGGCGGGCGCGTGCTGGCAGTCAGCGCGGGGGGCGACACCGTCGCCGACGCCCGCGCGAAGGCCTACGCCGCCGCCGAGCGGGTGCGCTTCCCAGGACGCCAGATGCGCTCCGACATCGCCGCCGGCCTCTAGCCGGCGCCGACACCGCCACCCGACCAGAGGTGCCCCGCCCGTGATCCCCCGCTACTCCCGTCCCGCCATGTCGGCCATCTGGACCGAGGAGGCCAAACTCGGCCGCTGGCTCGAGGTGGAGCTGGCCGTCTGCCGGGCGTGGGCGGCGCGCGGGGTGATCCCGGCCGAGGACCTCGCCGAGATCGAGGCGAAAGCCGGCTTCTCCGTCGAGCGCACCCTCGAGCTGGAGAAGACCACCAACCACGACGTGGTGGCCTTCCTCACCGACGTGAACGAGCGCATCGGTCCGGCCTCGCGCTGGATCCACTACGGGATGACCTCCTCGGATGTGCTCGACACCGCGACCGGCCTCGCCGTCAAGCGCGCGGGGGAACTGCTGCTGGCCGAGCAGGCCGCGCTGACGGCGACCCTCAAGCGCATGGCCCTGGAGCACCGCGACACCCTCTGCGTGGGCCGCACCCACGGCGTGCACGGCGAGGTGACCACCTTCGGCCTGAAGCTCGCCAACCACGCCATGGAGAGCCGCCGCAACGAGCGGCGCCTCGCCGAGGCGATCCGCGGGGCGAGCGCCGGGACCCTCTCCGGCGCCGTCGGCACATACGCGATGCTCGACCCGGACCTCGAAGCCCGCGTGCTCGCCGAGCTCGGCCTCGACGCCGAACCGATCCCCACCCAGGTGGTGGCGCGCGACCGTCACGCCCAGCTGATCGCCACGATGGCCGTCGCCGCCGCGTCGCTGGAACGGCTCGCGGTGGAGCTTCGCCACCTGCAGCGCACCGAACTGCGCGAGGCCGAGGAGGCCTTCGGGATCGGCCAGAAGGGCAGCTCCGCCATGCCCCACAAACGCAACCCCATCACCGCCGAGCGCATCTCCGGCATGGCCCGCCTGCTGCGCGGCAACGCGATCGTCGCGATGGAGAACGTCGCCCTGTGGCACGAGCGCGACATCTCGCACTCCTCGGCCGAGCGGGTGATCTTCCCCGACGCGTTCCTCGCCCTCGACTACATGCTGGCCCGCACCCGCACGCTGGTGGAGGGCCTGGTCGTCCATGCCGGCCGCATGGCCGAGATCGTCGCGTCCTCCCACGGCCTGGTCTACTCCCAGCGGATCCTGCTCGGGCTCGTGGAGCGCGGATTGACGCGTGAGCAGGCCTACGCGCTGGTGCAGCGCAACGCGATGCGCGCCTGGGACGAGGGGCGCCCGCTGCGCGAACTGCTGGGCGCCGACGCCGAGGTGGCCGCGGTGATCGGGTCAGCCGACCTCGACGCCCTGTTCGACCCGGCGTGGTACACCCGTCATGTCGATGCCCTGATGGCGCGAGTGGAGGCTCTCTAGATCGTGACGGGTGAGGCACCGGTGCTGCGGGGGAAGGTCCGCGAGGTCTACCGCGCGGGCGACGGCCGCCTGGCGATGGTGGCCAGCGACCGCATCTCGGCCTACGACGTCATCCTGCCGACGCCCATCCCCGACAAGGGGCGGGTTCTCACCGGCCTGTCGCGGCACTGGTTCGCGCAGACGGCCGACATCGTGCCCAACCACCTGCTCTCGACGCGCCCGGCCGACATGCCCGCCCCCTTCCGCGCCCCGGAGTTCGCCGGGCGCACCATGCTGGTCCGGCGGCTGGAGATGCTGCCGATCGAGTGCGTCGCCCGCGGATACCTGGTGGGCTCCGGGTGGCGCGACTACCGCGAGACCGGCGCCGTCTGCGGCCACCCGCTGCCCGCCGGCCTCGACCAGGCCGACCGCCTGGCCGAGCCGATCTTCACCCCGGCGACCAAGGCCGGCAGCGGGCACGACGAGAACATCACCCGCGAGGAGGCCGCCGACCTGGTAGGCGGCGAGGTCCTCGCCGAGGTGGAGCGCATCACGCTCGCCCTCTACACGCGGGCCGCGGCGGCCTGCGCGGCGGCGGGGATCATCCTGGCCGACACGAAGTTCGAGCTGGGCCGCGACCCCGCCACCGGCGAGCTGGTGCTCGGCGACGAGGCCGTGACCCCCGACTCGTCGCGGCTGTGGCCGGCCGGCGAGTGGCGGCGGGGCATCAACCCGCCCTCGTTCGATAAGCAATACGTCCGCGACTGGCTCGACGCGTCAGGATGGGACCACAGCCCGCCCGGGCCCGAGCTGCCCGACGATGTCGTCGCGGGAACCCGTGCCCGATACGTCGATGCGTACGAGCGCATCACCGGCGAGTCGTTCGCCGATTACCTCCGGGAGTGTGAATGACGCAGGTGGTGGTGACCGTGATGCCCCGCGCCGGGGTGCTCGACCCTCAGGGCCAGGCCGTGCGCGGAGCGCTGACCCAGCTCGGCTTCGCCGACGTGGGCGAGGTGCGCATCGGCAAGCGCATCGAGCTGGACATCCCCGGGGCCGACCCGGAGGGGACCGCCCGAGAGATGTGCGAGAAGCTGCTCGCCAACGCCCTGATCGAGGACTACCGGGTGGAGCGCGCGTGACCACGGTCGCGGTCGTGCGCTTCCCGGGCTCGCTCGACCACGACAGCGCGGCGCGGGCCGTCGAGGGCCTCGGCGCCACCGCGGTCGAGGCCTGGCACGCCGACGACGCCCTGCCGGCGGGCACCGATGCGGTGCTGATCCCCGGCGGGTTCTCCTACGGCGACCACCTGCGCTGCGGCGCGATCGCGAGCCGCTCGCACATCATGGGCGCCATCGCCCGCCACGCGGCCGAGGGCGGCCGCGTGCTGGGCATCTGCAACGGATTCCAGGTGCTGTGCGAGGCCGGGCTGCTGCCCGGCGCGCTGCGGCGCAACGCGACCCTGTCGTTCGTGTGCCGCCAGATGAACCTCGAAGTGGCAGACGCCGGCACCCCGTGGACGGGCGGGCGGCCGGAGGGCGCGCTGCTCTCGGTCCCGGTCAAGAACAACGAGGGCGCCTGGTACGGGGATCCCGCGACGGCCCGCCCGGTGCTGCGCTACGCGGGCGGCAACCCCCTCGGATCCGTCGAGGCGATCGCGGGCATCGCGAATACCGAGGGGAACGTCATGGGTCTGATGCCGCACCCCGAGGAGGCCTGCGACCCGCTGCTCGGGTCGACCGACGGCGAGGCGATCATCGGGGGCCTGCTGCGATGAGCTCCGAGGCCGTCCCCCTCCACCGCCGGCTCGGTCTCACCGACGACGAGGCCGCGCTCATCCCCGAGCTGCTGGGCCGCGAACCCACCGACCCCGAGCTCGTGATGTTCAGCCTGATGTGGAGCGAGCACTGCTCGTACAAACACTCGAAGCCCCTTCTGCGCGGCTTCCCGACCACGGGCCCGCGCGTGCTGCAGGGCCCCGGCGAGAACGCGGGCGTCATCGACGTCGGTGACGGCCTCGCGGTCGCGCTGAAGATCGAGAGCCACAACCACCCCTCGGCGGTCGAGCCCTTCGAGGGCGCGGCCACCGGTGTCGGCGGCATCGTGCGCGACATCATGGCGATGGGCGCGCGGCCGATCGCGCTGCTCGACTCGCTGCGCTTCGGCAGCCTCGAGAGCGCCCGCAGCCGCCACCTGTTCACCCGCGCGGTGGCCGGCATCGGCCACTACGGCAACTGCATCGGCGTTCCCACCGTCGGCGGCGAGGTGGCCTTCGACGACCGCTACGAGGAGTCGTGCCTGGTCAACGCCATGTGCGTCGGCGTTCTGCCCGCCGGGCGCGTGCTGCGCGCCGCGGCGTCGGGTCCCGGCAACGCCCTCGTGCTCTACGGCAACCGCACCGGACGCGACGGCATCGGCGGCGCCAGCGTGCTGGCCTCGGCCGAGCTGGACGACGACGAGGACAAACGGCCGTCGGTGCAGGTGGGGGACCCGTTCACCGAGCGCAAGCTCATGGACTGCAGCCTCGAGCTGGCCGACGCCGGAGCGTTCGTCGCGCTTCAGGACCTCGGCGCGGCCGGCCTCACCAGCTCGGCCAGCGAGATGGCCAGCAAGGGCGGCGTGGGGCTGGAGATCGACCTCGACCTGGTGCCCCTGCGTGAGAGCCTCACCCCGGCCGAGATCCTGGTGTCGGAGAGCCAGGAGCGCATGCTGTGCGTCGTCGAGCCCGGGCGGGTCGACGAGGTGATCGCCACCTGCCGCAAATGGGACCTCGATGCCACGGTGATCGGCCGCGTGACCGAGGGCGACCGGCTGGTGGCGCGCTTCGGGGGCGAGGTCGTGGTCGACCTGCCGGCCCGTCTGCTGGCCGACGACGCGCCCGTCTACGGCGTCCCGCAGGACCCGGCCCCGGCTCCGGTACCGCTGGCCATCGACGGCATCCCGCAGCCCGCCGACCTCGCCGGCGCCTGGCGCGACCTCCTCGGGCACCCCAACGTGGGTTCCCGGCGCTGGATCTACGAGCGCTACGACCACCTGGTGGGCGCCAACACCGTGCGCCGCCCGGGCGGCGACGCCGCCGTGGTGCGCCTGCCCGGCAGCGCTCGCGCGATCGCCCTCGCCACCGACTGCGCCGAGCGCTGGTGCGAGCTCGACCCACGCAACGGCGGCCGGGCATCGGTGCTGGAGGCGGCCCGCAACGTGGCGGCCGTCGGCGCGCGCCCCGTGGCGGCCACCGACTGCCTCAACTTCCCGAACCCCGAGAAGGGCTCCACGGGCTGGCGGCTGGCCGAGGCGATCGCCGGCATGGCCGAGGCCCTCACCGCCCTTGAGGTCCCCATCGTCTCGGGGAACGTGTCGCTCTACAATGAGAGCGCGCAGCGGGCGATCCTCCCCACCCCCGTGGTGGGAATGATGGGGCTGCTCGAGCGCGCCGACCGGAGCGTGGGGCAGGCCTTTGTCGCGGACGACGACGTGGTGATTCTGATCGGCGAGGGTGGCCGCCTGGACGCGAGCGAGTACCTCGGGCGCACCGAGGGCGCGCCGGAGCCCGTCGACGTGCGGCGCGAGGTCGCGGCGATCGACCTGGTGATCCGGGCCGCCGAGGCGGGGCTGCTGCGCTCGGCGCACGATGTCGCCGGCGGCGGGCTGGGCGTGGCCCTGGCGGAGTCGGCGATCGCCGGTGGCCGCGGCGCGCGGCTGACGCTGGCGTCCGGCCGGCGTGACGACGAGGTGCTGTTCGGCGAGGGCGGCGGGCGCTTCGTGATCACCGTGCGTCCCGACGACATCGAGGTCCTCATGGCCCTCACCGCCGACCTGCCGGTCGCGGTCACCCGCATCGGGGTCGTCGGCGGAGACGCGCTGACGGTGACGATCGGCGACACGCGGGTGAGCCTCACCGTCGCGGAGGCACGCGACGCCCACGAGCGCGCACTGCCGGAGGCGCTGGCGTGACCGACCGGGATCGCCTGCTGGACGACGACCACCCCAACGAGGAGTGCGGGGTCTTCGGCGTGATCGCGCCGGGGCGCGACGTCTCGCGGCTCGCCTTCTACGCGCTGCACGCCCTGCAGCACCGCGGCCAGGAGAGCGCGGGCATCGCGGTGCGCGACGGCGGGAACGTGGTCATCCAGCGCGACCTGGGGCTGGTCAGCACCGTTTTCGACGAGCCCTCGCTGCGCAGCCTCACCGGCGACGCCGCGATCGGCCACGTCCGCTACTCCACCACCGGCGCCAACAAGTGGGACAACGCCCAGCCGGTCGCCCACACCCGCGGCAACGACATCGTGTCGCTGGGCCACAACGGCAACCTCACCAACACCGGGGCCCTGCGGGCCGAGATGGAGCGCACCGGCGCGGCCCTCAGGGCCAGCACCGACTCGGAGATCATCACCGCGATGCTGGCGGCCGAGGACGGATCGCTGCTGCGGGCTGTCTGCGAGGTGATGCCGCGGCTGGTCGGTGCCTACTCGATCGTGACGCTGTCCGGCGACGAGCTGGTGGCCTTCCGCGACCCGCACGGCGTGCGCCCGCTGGTGATCGGCCGCCTCGACGACGACGGCTGGTGCGTGGCCTCCGAGACCTGCGCGCTCGACCAGATCGGTGCCGACTACGTCCGCGACGTGCGCCCCGGCGAGGCCGTGCGCCTCACCGTCGCGGGCCTCGAGAGCCGCCAGGTGCTGAGGGGCGACAACCCACGCCGCTGCGTGTTCGAGCAGATCTACTTCGCCCGGCCCGACAGCACGATGGACGGCCAGACCGTGTGGGAGAGCCGCCACGAGATGGGCGCCGAACTGGCCCGCGAGGCACCCGCCGACGCCGACCTGGTGGTGGGCCTGCCCGACAGCGGCACGCCTCCGGCGATCGGCTATGCCGTCGCGTCGGGCATCCCGTACGCCGAGGCGGTGGTCCGCAACCGCTACGTGGGCCGCAGCTTCATCCAGCCCGACCAGGCGATGCGCCAGGTGGGCATCCGGCTGAAGTTCAACCCGCTCCCGGCCGTGATCCGCGGCAAGCGGCTGGTCGTCGTCGACGACTCCATCGTGCGCGGCAACACGACCCGCAAGATCGTCGAGATGCTGCTGAGCGCCGGCGCGGCCGAGGTGCATATGCGCATCTGCAGCCCGCCGATCATGTGGCCCTGCTACTACGGCATCGACATGGCCGACCGCTCCGAGCTGGTCGCGGCGCAACACAGCGTCGACGAGATCGCCGCGCTCACCGGCGCCGACTCGCTGGCCTACCTGTCGCTGGACGGCCTGCAGCGCGCCATCGGCCACCCGGCCGAGCAGTACTGCCGGGCCTGCTTCACGGGCGAGTACCCGATACCGGTACCCGACTCGTCCCTGAAGCTGCGCTTCGAGCACGCCCCGGTCTGACACGGAGACCGTGCTCGCCCGGATCCGGGAGCGCAAGGAGCGCACCGGAAGTCATCTGCCGCGGGACTGCATCATCGAGGCTCTCCCCCGAAGACCGGCGGTGACGCTGGCCGTCGACGCGCCGGCTCGCCGCACTCGGCGCGCGCCTCAGCCGGGCGCCGGGGCCACGCTGCGAGTTCCCGGTCCTCGGCGAGACCGCCTGACACGAAACCCGGGCGACCGCCGGAGCCCGCTCGCGGCGGCGGGAGAGCGGGTGGGGGTTCTGAGAGACTACGCGGCGTGAACGATCGCCTCTCCTACCGCGACGCGGGGGTCGACCTCGATGCCGCCCAGCGCCACACCGCCAACATCGCCGGCCTGATCGCCGGCGGCCAGACCGGGTTCGCCGCGGCCCACGCCCTGCCCACGGGCATGCGCGAGCCGATGCTCGTCAGCTGCACCGACGGGGTCGGGACCAAGGTGCTGCTGGCCAAGGAACTCGGCCGCATCGAGGGGCTCGGTCAAGACCTCGTGGCCATGTGCGTCAACGACCTGGTCTGCACCGGGGCGCGGCCGCTGGTCTTCCTCGACTACCTGGCCGTCGGCACCCTTGAGCCCGAACTTGCCACGGGTCTGGTGCGCTCCATCGCGCAGGCATGCGCGTCGGTGGGGTGCGCGCTGGCCGGAGGGGAGACCGCCGAGATGCCCGGCCTCTACGCCCCGGGCCACTTCGACCTCGCGGGCTTCGCCTGCGGCGTCGTGGAGCGCGCCGACATGCTGGGGGCCCACCGCGTCGCCGCCGGTGACCTCATCCTCGGCATCCCCTCCTCCGGGGTCCACTCCAACGGCTTCTCGCTGGTGCGCGCGCTGGTCGACGCCGGGGAGGTGCCGCGCGACGCGGACCTGCTGCTGGCCCCCACGCGACTCTATGTCAACGAGTTGATCGCGCTGACCGATGCCGGCGTCGCGGTGCGCGCCGCCGCCCACATCACAGGCGGCGGGCTCCCCGAGAACCTGCCGCGCTCGCTCCCCGAGGGCTGCGGCGCGCTCGTCGACCCCTCGCTCTGGGAGCGCGGAGCCGTGTTCGACCACATCATGGACAGCGGGCGGGTGGACGAGGACGACGCCTGGCGGACGTTCAACATGGGCATCGGCATGTGCGTGATCGTCCCGCCCGAGGCCGTCGACGCCGCGTGCTCCGTCGTGGGCGACGCACGCGTGATCGGACGGGTCGCGGCCGGGCCCGAAGGGGTGCGCCGTGGCGGGCTCTGATGGCGGCTCGTATCGGGTTGCGGTGCTGGTCTCCGGCTCGGGAACCAACCTGCAGAGCCTCATCGACGGCGTCCACGGCGGGCCCGAGGGGGTCGAGGTCGTCCTCGTCGTCAGCTCGAAGCCCGGCGTCCGGGCGCTCGAGCGCGCCGAGCGGGCGGGCATCCCGACCGCGGTGGTCGCCCTGGACGGCGAATCTCGCGAGGCCCGCGACCGGCGCCTGGTGGAGGTCGTCGACGCGGTCCGGCCGGATCTGGTGGTGCTCGCGGGCTGGATGAGCATCCTCACCGGGGTGTTCCTCACCCACTTCCGCGACCGGGTGATCAACCTCCACCCGTCGCTGCTCCCCTCGTTCCCCGGCCTGAACGCCATCGAGCAGGCTCTCGAATGGGGGGTGCGCATCACCGGCGTCACGGTGCACTACGCCGAGGAGGTCGTCGACGCGGGACCGCCGGTGCTTCAACGCGCGGTCCCGGTGATGGGCGACGACACGCTGGACACGCTCACCGAGCGCATCCGCGCCGCTGAGCACGAGATCGTCCCCGAGGCGGTGCGCCTGTTCGCCGCGGGGAGGGTGCATCGCGATCCACGCGAGCGCCGCAGGGTTGTGGTGACGGCCGACGACCGGAGGGTCCGATGAGGGTTGCGCGTGCGCTGATCTCGGTGTCCGACAAGACCGGGCTGGAGGGCTTCGCCCGGGGCCTCGCGGAACGGGGGGTCGAGATCATCTCCACCGGCGGGACGGCGGCGGCTCTGCGCGACTGGGGCATCGACGTGATCGGCGTCAGCGAGGTCACCGGCCACCCGGAGATCCTCGGCGGGCGGGTCAAGACGCTGCACCCGCGCATCCACGGTGGCATCCTCGGCCGCCTCGATGTCCCCTCCGACATCGCGGAGATGGAGACGGCGGGCATCACCCCGATCGACCTGGTCGTGGTCAACCTCTACCCGTTCGAGCGCCATGTCGGCCGGCGTGGCATCACCGACGCGGAACTGGTGGAGCAGATCGACATCGGCGGGCCGGCGATGGTGCGCGCGGCCGCGAAGAACCACAGCCGGGTGGGGATCGTGACCTCCCCCGACCAGTACCACGAGGTGCTCGACGAGCTGGCCGGGAACGACGGTGAGCTGTCTCCCCGCCTGCGCCGCCAGCTCGCCGGCGCGGCATACGGCCACACGGCGCGCTACGACTCCATGATCGCCGGCTGGCTGAACGCCGACCAGGGCGACTTCCCCGACACGCTGCTGCTCTCCTTCGAGAAGCAGTTCGACGTCAGCTACGGCGAGAACCCGCACCAGCGCGGGGCCTACTACGCCGAGGGCGCCAGGCGCATGCACCTGCTGTCGCGCGTCGAGAAGCTGCACGGCAAGGATCTGTCGTTCAACAACCTCTATGACCTCGAGGCGGCCCGCGCCCTGCTGGCCGAGTTCAGCCTGCCGGCCTGCGTGATCGTGAAGCACAACAACCCGTGCGGGGTCGCCGTCGCCGGGAACGTGCGAGCCGCCTACGAGCGCGCCCGCGACTGCGATCCCGTGTCGGCCTACGGCGGCGTGATCGTCGTCAACCGCCCCGTCGACCTCGAGCTGGGTGAACTGCTGGCCGGCACCTTCGTGGAGGTGCTCCTGGCACCCGACTACGACGAGGACGCCATCGCCGCCCTCACACGCAAGCCGAACATCCGGATCATGCTCAACCGTGAGCGCCGGCGCGGCAACCCGGGCGAGCGCGACTTCCGGCGGGTGGCGGGCGGCGTCCTGGTGCAGGACCGCGATGCCGAGTCGGAGGACCGCGACACGATGAGCGTCGTGACCGAGCGCGCGCCCACGGAGGCCGAGTGGGGCGACCTGCTGTTCGCCTGGCGCGTGGCGAAGCACGTCAAGAGCAACGCGATCGTGCTGGCGCGCGACCTGACGAGCGTGGGTATCGGCGCCGGCCAGATGAGCCGCGTCGATTCGGTGCGCCTGTCGCTGGAGAAGGCCCAGTCGCCGGTGGCGGGCACCGTACTCGCCAGCGACGCCTTCTTCCCGTTCGCCGACGGCCCGGAGGCCGCGGTGAAGGCCGGCGTCACGGCGATCATCCAGCCGGGTGGCTCGATCCGCGACGATGAGGTGTTCGCCGCCGCCGACGCGGCGGGCGTCGCGATGGTCGTCACGGGCAGGCGGCACTTCAAGCATTGACCGGCGCGACGGCGCGCGGAACGGCACGAGGGCTACCCTGTCCCACGTGACCGTCCGCCGCGCCCTCGTCCTTGTGTTGTGCGTCGTCGGCCTGGTCGGCGCACCGGCGGCGAACGCCGCCGACGAGGACCTGGCCGGCGACCCGATGGCGCGCGCGGCGATGCTCGCGCTGCCATCCATCTACCGTGTCGATGTCACCCTCAGCATCCCGGCGGTGCGCACGTCGGCCGGCGAGGTGATCGAGGTTCCGCACGGCGGCGTGGTCGCCGAGCGGGGCACGGCCACCGCGGTCGCGCCGGGCGGATGGCTGGTGAGCGCGGCTCACGTGGTCGACCCCAACCCGCAGACCCTCGCGCGCATCGGCTACCAGCGCTGGCAGACCGCCCAGG
>Ga0209347_1005730_pt1 | contig 11555 bp, 12 predicted proteins | sample AutmiccommuBRH23_FD_187382 | JGI IMG/M metagenome (GOLD analysis project Ga0209347, IMG submission 187382) | Deep subsurface microbial communities from Mt. Terri, Switzerland - Autotrophic microbial communities BRH/23 (SPAdes) (version 2) | ecosystem: Environmental > Aquatic > Deep subsurface >...
CCGCCCTGGCGAGGGCGCTTGGCGCAGCGCAGCCCGGCACGGTCGAAATCGCCGGGGAGGAGCTCGCCAGCGTGCGCCTGCGCGCCATGCCGGTGCCATTGCCAGCCGGCACCGGCAAGATCACTTTCACGTCCGGCACCACCGGCACGCCCAAAGGGGTGTGCCTGTCGCGCGAGGCGATGCAGGCGGTGGCGCACGGGCTGGTCGCGGCGACGCGCGGGCTGGACATCCGGCGGCACCTGTGCGTCCTGCCGCTGCCGGTGCTGCTCGAGAACGTCGCCGGCCTGCTCGCGCCGCTGGCACGTGGTGCGACGTGCATGGTGCCGCGGCTGGCCGAGCTGGGACTGGCCGGGTCTTCCTCGTTCGACCCCGACCTGTTCCACGGCGCCGTCGAGCGCTACCAGCCGCACAGCCTGATCCTGCTGCCGCAGATGCTGCGGGCGTGGACGGCGTGGTTGGGACAGCGTGGCCAGCGCGCGCCGGATTCGCTGCGACTGGTGGCGGTTGGCGGCGGCGCGGTCGGCGCGCGCCTGCTCGGCGCCGCCCGCGGCGCGGGCATTCCGGCGTACGAAGGCTATGGCCTGTCCGAAGGCGCTTCGGTGCAGACGTTGAACCTGCCGGGCGCCGACCGGCCGGGCAGCGCCGGCCGGCCGCTGCCGCACGCCCGGGTGCGCGTCGCCGCCGACGGCGAGATCGAGGTGGCCGGCAGCCTCATGGCCGGCTACCTCGGCGACACGGCCGCGCCACCGCCCTGGTGGCCCACCGGCGACCTGGGCCGCATCGACGACGATGGCTACGTTCATGTCCAGGGCCGCAAGAAGAACGTGCTGATCACCTCCTACGGCCGCAATGTCTCGCCCGAGTGGGTCGAGCAGGCGCTGCAGGCCGAGCGCGCGATTGCCCAGGCGGTCGTGTTCGGCGATGGCGAGCCGGCGCTCGCTGCGGTGCTCTGGCCGCTCGCGACCGGCGCGACCGACACGCAGCTGCAAGCGGCCGTGGATGCCGCCAACGCCGGCTTGCCCGATTACGCGCGCGTCGCGCGCTGGGTCCGCGCGCGTGCCGCCTTCAGCGCCGAATCCGGCCTCGCCACCGCGAACGGCCGGCCGCAGCGCGTCGCGATCTGGCGCGCGCACGCCGATGCACTTTCAACCACATCCTGAAGAGGACCCATGGGCTTTTATCTCCAATTGCAGGAACGCACCGCCGACGCCCGCCGCCATCTGCTGGGCGCGCCCATCATCCAGGGCTGCCTGCGCGGCGAGGTGTCGCTCGCCAGCTACGTCGCCTTCTTGCGCGAGGCGTACCACCACGTGCGCCACACGGTGCCGCTGCTGCGGGCCTGCCGGCGCGCGCTGCCGCCGCACCATGCATGGCTGCAAGAGCCGCTACGGGAGTACGTCGCCGAGGAACAGGGCCACGACGAGTGGATCCTCGACGACCTGCGGGCGTGCGGCGCCGACGTGCAGGCCGTGCGCGCGAGCCGCCCGGCGCATGCCACCGAGGTGATGGTGGCGTATGCGTACGACACCATCGCACGCGGCAACCCGCTGGGGTTTTTCGGCATGGTGCACGTGCTCGAAGGCACCAGTGTCGCCCTGGCGCTGGCGGCCGCCGACCAGATCCAGCGGGCGCTGGCGCTGCCGGACGCCGCCTTCGGCTACCTGCGCTCGCACGGCCTGCTGGACCGGGAGCACACGGCGCACTTCGGACTGCTGATGGACCGCATCGAAGACGCAGGCGACCGCGATGAGATCGTGCATGGCGCGCGTGCGTTCTACCGTCTGTATGGCGACGTGTTCCGCGAGCTGCCACTGCCGCAGGCGAGTGCGGCCCACGGCCTGGCGGAGGCGGCATGAAGCCGGTGCACGCACGCGTCCTGCTCACCGGGGCCGGCGGCGGCATCGGCCGGGAAGCGGCCGCCGCGCTGGTGCGCGCCGGCGCCGCCGTGCTGCTGGCGGGTCGGCACCCGGCGCGCTTGTGCGCCCAGGCGCGCGCGCTGGGCGAGGAGCCGCGCGTCACCTGGGCCGCCGCCGATCTCGCCGAACCGGCGCAGATCGAGCGGCTCGCTGCCGAAGCGGCGTCCTGGGGTTGCAACGTGGTGGTCCACAACGCCGGCACGCCGGCCTTCGGCGCGCTGGCGCAGCACGATGCAGCGGCGATGCACCGGGTGCTGCAGATCAACCTGCTTGCGCCGATGCTGCTGACGCACTTGCTGCTGCCCCACCTGGCGCGGCAGGCGCAGGCGCAGGTGCTGTGCGTCGGCTCGGCGCTGGGGCGCATCGGCTTGCCCGGCTATACCCTCTATTCGGCCAGCAAGTTCGGCCTGCGCGGCTTCGCCGAGGCCCTGCGGCGCGAGCTTGCCGAAACCTCCGTGCGCGTGCAGTACCTGGGGCCGCGCACCACGCACACCGATTTCAACGGCGAGCAGGTGCAGGCGTACAACCGGGCGACCCGCGCCGCCGTGGACCAGCCCGCCGTGGTGGCCGCGGCCCTGGTCCGCCAGCTGCAGGACGAAGCAGCCGAGCGGTTCCTGGGTTTTCCGGAGAAGCTGGCCGTACGCATCAACGGACTCGCGCCCACCTGGCTGGACGCCAGCTTCCGCCGCCACGGCCGGAGCCTGCACTTGCTGCCTGATCCGGCACGAAACCCCGACACCTCCGAGAGGATGCCCACATGAACGCCTTGACCCTGTCTGGCCGCGCGCGCCGCGCCGGCTTCGCCGCGGCCCTCGCTGGCGCCGCGCTCGCGCTGCTCGCACCCGCCGTGCAGGCCGCTCCCGCCGACGACGAAGTTGCGCAGTTGCAGCGCGATTGGGAAGCGATACGCTACCGCGTGGCGGCGGCCGAGCGTGCGCAGCGCTTCGAGGCACTGGCCGCGAAGGCCCACGAGGTCAGCCAGAGCCATCCCGGCCGGGCCGAGCCGCTGGTCTGGGAGGGCATCATCGTGAGCTCGCTGGCCGGAGAGCGCGGCGGGCTCGGGGCGCTGTCGCTGGTGAAGCAAGCCAAGGCGCTCTACGAGGCCGCGATCCAGATCGACGGCAAGGTCCTGGAGGGCTCGGCGTACAACAGCCTGGGCGTGCTGTACTACAAGGTGCCGGGCTGGCCCCTGGGATTCGGCGACAAGGCCAGGGCCCGCGAGCTGCTGCGCAAGGCGCTCGCGCTCAATCCCGAGGGCATCGATCCCAACTTCTTCTACGGCGAGTACCTGCTCGAGACTGGGCAGCCGCAGGAGGCCGTGAGCTACCTCGAGCGGGCACTGCAGGCGCCGGCGCGGCCCGGGCGTGAGCTGGCGGACACGGGACGGCGCGAGGAAGCCCGCCAGTTGCTCGAGAAGGCACGCGCGAGATAGGCGAGTTCGCGGCTCAGGACGGCGCCGCGGCGGCGAACGTCACCACCACCTTCATGCCCGTGCCGTCCTCGCGCGGGCCGAAGCGCACCGCCAGGCCGTGCAGCGCCGCGATGCGCTGCACGATCGAGATGCCCAGCCCGCTGCCGCTTTCCTGCTGGCCGCCGGGCCGGCGGAACCGCTCGCCCAGCCGTTCCAGTTCCGCTGGCTCGAGCGCGGCGCCGGCGTTCTCCACTTCGAGACGGTCGCGCGAAAAGCGCAGCGTCACCAGCGTCCCCGCCGGCGCGTAGCGGGCCGCGTTGTCCAGGAGGTTGCGCAGCATGACGGCGACCAGTTCGGCGTCGCCCAGCAGCGGCAGCGCCTCGCGCGGCACCGGCGGCCACTCGCAGGCGAATTCGATGCGGCGCCGTTCGGCCAGCGGCAGGCATTCGCTCATCGCCTGTTCCACCACCGTCGGCCAGTCCACCTCGTCTTGCCAGGGCGCCGCCTGCGCCGCCGCGGCGCGCGAGTCGACCCGCGACAGCGCCAGCATCTGCGTGACCAGCCGGTCCATGCGGTCCAGCCCCGCGGAGAAGCGGGCCTGCGCCTGCGCGCGCTCGCCCTCGTCGCGGGCCCGCCGCACCACGTCCCATTGCGCGCGCAGCACGGCCAGCGGCGTTCGCATCTCGTGGGCCGCGTCGGCCGTGAACCGGCGCTCGCGCGTGAGCAGCGCGTCGACCCGCGCGAACTGCGCGTTGATCGCGCGCAGCAGTGGCGTGAGCTCCACCGGCGCGGCTTGCACCGGCAAGGGCTGCAGGTTCGCGGCGTCACGCCGCTCCAGGTCGCCGGCGATCGCCACCACCGGCGCCAGGGCGCGGCGCACCGCCCAGGCGAGCGCGGCGAGCAGCAGGGGCAGGACCAGCAACCAGGGCAGCACCTGGGAGATCGTGAGGTCGTAGATCAGTTCGTCGCGCTCGTAGGCTTTCTGGCCGGCGGCCACCAGCCAGTCGCCGCTGGCCGAGGGCAGGTAATAGACGCGCCACGGCTCCCCGTGCAACTGCTCGGAGACGAAGCCGGATGCGCCCGGCCGCCGCGGCAGCTCGCCGCCTTCGCGATCCGCAAGGTACAAGCGGCCGCGCGCGTCCCACACCGCGATCGCGAAATCGCTCAGGTCGGCCTCGCCGATGGCGGCACCCTCGGCGACGGCGGCCGGCCCCTTGCCGTTGCCGGGGCCGTGGTCCAGCACCACCTGCACCTGGCGCGCCAGCCGGATCAGTTCGCTGTCGAACAGCTCGTTGACGTCGTGCTGCGCGCGGTTGACCGAAACCGCGACGGCCATCAGCCACACCAGCGGCGCCGACAGCAGCAGATACAGCATCAGGCGCCGTTGCAGGCTCATGGCGCCGGCTCTCCCGATCCCAGCGCGTAGCCCAGGCCGCGCACCGTGCGCACGATGCAGGGATCGATCTTGCGCCGCAGGTGGTGCACGTAGACCTCCAGCGCGTTGCTTTCCGGCTCGGACCCGCTCCAGTCATAGAGCTTGTCCTGCAGCTGCGCCTTGGACAGCACGCGCTGCGGATTGGCCAGCAGCACTTCAAGGAGCGCCAGTTCGCGCGGCGTCAGCTCCACCGGCTGGCCCTTCCAGCGCACCGACTTGGCCGCGGCGTCGTACTCCAGCGCCCCGTGCTGCCACACCGGGTGCGCGAAACCGGACGTGCGCCGCATGACCGCTCGCAGCCGCGCCGCCAACTCGTCGATCGAGATCGGCTTGATCAGGTAGTCGTCGGCGCCGCGGTCGAGGCCGGCGATTCGGTTGTCGACACCCTCGCGCGCCGTGAGGATCAGGATCGGCAGCTTGAGGGCACGGGCGCGCCAGCGCTGCAGCCAGTCGAGACCGTCGCCGTGCGGCAGGCCGAGATCGAGCACCAGCGCGTCGTACGGCACCTCCCCCAGCGCGGCGTCGGCCTGCCGGCCATCGACGAAGAGATCGACCACGTGCCCCAATTGGCGCAGGCCGGTGGCCAGCGCGTCGCCCAGGGCCGGGTCGTCTTCGACGATGAGCAGGCGCATGGCTCAGGCTGCGCCAGCCCTCCGGTAGGTGACGAACGAAAACGGCAGGCCGCTGGCCGCCCGGTGCTGCTCGCGGGCGGCCTCGCGCCACGGCGGCCCGAGCGCCGGCGCACGGACGTCACCGTCGAAGTCGGCGTCGATCTCGGTCACCTCCACGGTGTCGGCCAGCGGCAGCGCCTGCGCGAACAGCTGCTCGCCGCCGATCACCCAGGCGGCGGGCGCCGGTGCGCACAGCGCGATGGCTTCTTCCAGCGAGCCGGCACGGCTGGCACCGGCGGCGCTCCACGCCGGCCGCCGGGTCACCACGATGTTGCTGCGCCCCGGCAGCGGCCGGAAGCGCTCTGGCAGCGATTCCCAGGTCCGGCGTCCCATGATGACCGGAGCGCCCATGGTCAGGCGCTTGAAGTGCGCCAGGTCTTCGGGCAGGTGCCAGGGCAGGGCGCCGTCCTTGCCGATGACGCCGTTGCGGGAGCGGGCGTAGATGAGCCCCAGCTTCATCACACGGCCACCGGCGCCTTGATCGGCGGGTGGCACTGGTAGTCCTGCACTTCGAAGTCCTCGTACTCGTATTCGAAGATCGAGGCGGGGCGCCGCTTGACGTTCAGCGCAGGATAAGGAAAGGGCGCGCGGCTCAATTGCAGTTCCACCTGTTCGTGGTGGTTGCTGTAGATGTGGCAATCGCCGCCGGTCCAGACGAAGTCGCCGACGCCCAGGTCGCACTGCTGCGCCATCATGTGCGTGAGCAAGGCATAGCTGGCGATGTTGAACGGCACCCCCAGGAAGATGTCGGCGCTGCGCTGGTACAGCTGGCAGGAGAGCTTGCCGTCCGCGACGTAGAACTGGAAGAAGGCATGGCAGGGCGCCAGCGCCATCTTCGGGATGTCGGCGACGTTCCAGGCGCTGACGATGATGCGGCGCGAGTCCGGGTTGGTGCGGATCGTCTTCACCGCCTCGGCGATCTGGTCCACGTGGCCGCCGTCGGGCGTCGGCCAGCTGCGCCACTGCACGCCGTACACCGGCCCGAGGTCGCCGTCCTCGCGCGCCCATTCGTCCCAGATCGTGACGCCGCGCTCGCGCAGCCAGTTGTTGTTGCCCGAGCCCTGAAGGAACCAGAGCAGCTCGTAGATGATCGACTTGAGGTGGACCTTCTTGGTGGTCACCAGCGGGAAGCCCTCGTTCAGGTCGAACCGCATCTGGTAGCCGAACACGCTGCGCGTGCCGGTGCCGGTGCGGTCGGTCTTGGGCGTGCCATGCGCGTGCACATGGCGCATGAAGTCTTCGTACTGGGAGCGCACGGGCCGCGAGTTCATGGCGAAATTATGCGCACGGCTCAGGGGCGCAGCACGCGCCCCGGGTTGAACAGGTTGTGCGGATCCAGCGCCCGTTTGATGCCGCGCATCAGGTCCAGCGCCACCGGCGACTTGTGTTTTTCCAGCTTCTCCAGCTTCAGAGTGCCGATGCCGTGCTCGGCCGAAATGGAGCCGTCGAAGCGCTGCACCGAGTCGTACACGAGCGAATTCACCTGCTCTTCCCACTGCTCCAGGAAGCCGACGGGGTCGCCGTGCTCCGGCGCCTGGACGTTGTAGTGCAGGTTGCCGTCGCCGAGGTGCCCGAAGTTCACCAGCCGCACGCCGGGAATCAGCCGCTGCAGCAGCGCGTCTGTCTCGCGGCAGAACTCGGGGATGCGCGAGACCGGCACCGAGATGTCGTGCTTGATGTTCAGGCCCTCCTCGGCCTGCGCCAGCGGGATGCTCTCCCGCACGTGCCACAGCTGCCTGGCCTGGGACAGGTTTTCGGCGACGACGGCGTCCACCACGCAACCCTGCTCCAGGGCCGTCTCGAGCAGGCGCTCGAACTGGCCGCGGGCATGCGCTTCCGATTCGTCGTCGGATTTCTCCAGCAGCACGCACAACGGCGCCTGCTGGTACAGCGGCACCCGCAACTGGGTGAAGTGGCGCGCCACCAGGCTCAACGCGAACTGGCCCATCACCTCGAAGCCGGTGAGGCCGGCGCCGAGCTCGCGGTGCGCGAGTCCCAGCAGCCGCACCGCTTCCTCGAGGCTTGGCACCGCGGCCCACGCGGTCAGGCGCGCCGCCGGCATCGGGTACAGCTTCATGGTGGCGGCCGTGATGATCCCGAGCGTGCCTTCGCTGCCGATGAACAGGTCGCGCAGGTCGTAGCCGGTGTTGTCCTTGCGCAGCCCGGTCAGCCCGTGCCAGACATCGCCTTGCGCCGTGACCACTTCCAGGCCCAGGCACAGGTCGCGCGCGTTGCCGTAGCGCACCACCTGCGTGCCGCCGGCGTTGGTGGCGAGGTTGCCGCCGATGGTGCAACTGCCTTCGGCGGCCAGGCTCAGGGCAAAGAGCAGGCCGGCCGCCTCGGCCGCTTCCTGCACCCGCTGCAGCACGCAGCCGGCCTCGACGGTGATGCTGAGGTTGTGCGCGTCCAGGCCGCGCACGGCGTTGAGCCGCTGCAGGCTCAGCACCACCTCGCGGCCGCTCGCGTCGGGGGTCGAACCGACCACCAGTCCGGTGTTGCCGCCCTGCGGCACGATCGGCGCGCCTGACAGCGCGCAGGCGCGCACCACCTGCGCAACTTCCTCGGTGGTGCCGGGGCGCACCACGGCCAGCGCCTTGCCGCGGGCCCGCTTGCGCCAGTCCTGCTCCCATGCGGAGAGGTCGCCGTCCATCAGCACGTGCTTGGCGCCGACGGCCTGGCGCAAGGTCTCGATCAATCCGTTCATGTCTTCGCCTTCAGCCGCGTTCTCACGTGCAGCACGCAAGCCGCGAACAACAGCAGGCACAGGGCCGCTTCCAGCCAGGCGAGCGCGGCGCTCGGGCCGCGGTCGCTGGCGCCACGCACGACGCCTTCCGTGAAGTAGATCCACACCAGCAGGCTCACCCAGCGGTAGGTGTACAGGCGATTGCGCAGCAGGCCCGCCAGCGGAATGCACAGCGGCAGCACCTTCAGCACCAGCCACGAGCCGCCCGGCCGCAGGGGCGCGAGCCACAGCTCCCACGCGAGCCCCAGCACGATCAGCGCCAGCAGGCTGCCGACCGCCAGCCGGCGGCTCAGGGCGACTGCCGGGCTGGCGACGGGCAGTGCGGAATCGATGGTGGTCATGCGAGGTGGCATCATAGCGGCCGATGCCATTGCGCCAGCTGCTCGCGGACCTCTCGCGCTTCCCCTGGAAGTCGACGGCGGCGACGTTGCGGGAGCGGTTCCGCGAAGACCGGCTGGGCCTGACGGCCAGCAGCCTGACGTTCACGACGACGATGGCGCTGGTGCCGTTCTTCACGCTGGCGCTGGCGATCTTCACGGCCTTCCCGATCTTCGGCAAGCTGCAGTCGGCGCTGCAGGCGTGGCTGGCGCAGAGCCTGATCCCCGAGGCGATCGCGCGCCAGGTGCTCGGTTACCTGACCCAGTTCGCCGGCAAGGCGAACCGCCTCGGCGCTTTCGGACTCGCGGTGCTGATCGTCACGGCGCTGGCGCTGATGCTGACCATAGACCGCACCTTGAACGGCATCTGGCGGGTCAGGCGGCGGCGCCCCTTCGCGCAGCGGGTCCTGATCTACTGGGCCGCGCTGACGCTGGGCCCCCTGTTGCTCGGAGCCAGCCTGAGTCTCACGTCGTACGTCGTCTCGGCGTCGCGCGGCCTGGTCTCGGCGATGCCGGGCGTGCTGCAGGTGGTGCTCGACGTGATCGAATTCTTCCTGCTCGCCGGCGGCCTGGCGGCGCTCTATCGCTACGTGCCGAACACGCCGGTGCGGCGCAGCCATGCCTGGGCCGGCGCCGTGTTCGCGGCCGTCGGCATTGAAGTGGCGCGGCGGCTGCTCGCCTGGTACATCGGCAAGGTCCCGGCCTATTCGCTGGTGTACGGCGCCTTCGCCACCGTCCCGATCCTGCTGGTGTGGATCTACGTCGCATGGGTGGTCGTGCTGCTGGGCGCCGTCGTCGCGGCCTACCTGCCCAGCCTGATGACCGGCACCCGCCGCCGCTCGGGCCACGGCTGGCAGTTTCAGGTGGCGCTGGAAGTGCTGCGAGAACTCGACGCGGCGCGGGTGTCGGCGCGGCGCGGCCTGAGTGCGCCGGAACTCGCACGGATTCTGGAACTGGAAACGGTGCAACTCGAGCCGGTGCTCGAAACGCTGGTCGACCTGGACTGGGTCGGCCGCGTCAACGAGATCGAGGACGAGGAAGACACGCGCTACGTGCTGCTCGCCGACGTTGCATCGACGGCGCTGGAGCCGCTGATCCGCCACCTGCTGCTGCCGTACACCGAGGCTTCGGCCCCGCTGTGGAAGAGCGGCCATCTCTCCACGGTCTACCTCAAGGACGTGATCTGAAGAGCCTGTGAATGAATTACTCGCACCCGCGCGAGGCTCTTTCTTCTCTCGAAGCGATCGAGCAGCCCGTCCACCGAGCGCCACCAGCCCCGGCTCCATCCTGACGATGGCCCGGCGGGTGAGCGCACCCATGATCAGCTCGCGCAGCGCCGCGTACAGCGATACGGGTCGGTATGGAAATCCGGTGGCAGGATGCGCAGGTCCAGCTCCGCCGCGATCTCGCGCGCCCGCTGCGCCGTCATCGCCGGCGTGATGGCAGCGGCCGGCGTCATGTCGCGAGGAAGTCGCGGATGGCGAACAGGGTCTGGTCCGGCGTCTCCGTCATCTGGTGGTGGCCGACCGGCAGGCTGGCGACCTGCACCCGCTTGCCGGCCTCGCGCGCGACCGACAGCAGGGACTGCGCCGCCCTGGGCGGCGTCATCTGGTCCTGCGCGCCGAGCACGAACAGCACCGGACACGTCACGGCCGCCATCGCCGCCTCGCCATTGGCGTAGCTGTTGCACGCCTGGAAGCCGCGATGGAAGACGTTGACCTTCGGGTTGCTGGCGAGCACGCGCCGGCCCAGCGCCATGCTGGCGCCGTACACCCAGGTGCCGGGCCCCAGCGCCGAGGGCGGCGGCGCCAGCGTGCTGCGGGAGAAGACGTTGATCATCTCCAGCGCCTTCATCGGATCGCTCAGCGACGTGTCCAGCAGAGCCGGCGAGACCTTCATCGGATAGGCGACACCGACCAGCACCAGGTGCGTCACGCGCTCCTTCAGCCGCGCCGCCGCGTCCAGCGCGATCAGCGAGCCCCAGCTGTGACCCACCAGCGCCGCCCGCTGCACGCCCGCCGCATCGAGCAGCGCCGCGACGAAGTCCGCCGCTTCTTCCACGGTGGAAGGCGCGTCGCCGGCGCTGCGGCAGTGGCCCGGCAGGTCCACCGCGAGCACGTTCCAGCCATGGTTGGCCAGCCAGCGCGATTGCAGGATCCAGACGCTGTGGTCGTTCAGCACGCCGTGGATCATGACGACGGTCGGTCGGGCGGCGTCGAACGCCTTGCCGCCGGTGTAGCAGTAGGTCCTGTGCCCGTTGACGGTGAGCTCCATGGGTGCTCCTCAGGCTTTCTCGGCGGCTTTCAACGCCCGCTTCAGGTCGTCGACCAGGTCGTCGGGGTCTTCCAGGCCAATCGACAGCCGGATCGTTCCCTGCGTGATGCCGCCGGCCGCGAGCGCCTCGTCGCTCATGCGGAAGTGGGTCGTGCTCGCCGGATGGATCACCAGCGAGCGGCAGTCGCCCACGTTCGCGAGGTGGCTGAACAGCTTCAGCGCCTCGATGAACTTCTTGCCCTGCTCGCGGTTGCCCTTGAGGTCGAAGCTGAACACCGACCCGGCGCCCTTGGGCAGGAGCTTGCGCGCCAGCGCGTGGCTCGGATGCGACTCCAGCATCGGGTGGCCGACGCGCGCGACGAACGGGTGGGCGGCGAGGAACTCCACCACCTTGCGCGTGTTGCTCATGTGCCGCTCCATGCGCAGCGGCAGCGTCTCTATGCCTTGCAGGATCAGCCAGGCCGTATGCGGGCTCATGCAGGCGCCGAAGTCGCGCAGCCCTTCGCGGCGCGCGCGCAGCAGGAAGGCACCGACGGTCGACTCCTCGCTGAACACCATGCCGTGGAAGCCGTCGTACGGCTGCGTGAGTTCGGCGAAGCGCCCGGCCGCCGCGGGGCCGTCCCAGTCGAAGCTGCCGCCGTCGACGACGATGCCGCCGATCACGGTGCCGTGGCCGGACAGGAACTTGGTCGCCGAATGGTAGACCAGGTCGGCGCCGAGTTGCAGCG
>Ga0209347_1005733_pt1 | contig 11552 bp, 8 predicted proteins | sample AutmiccommuBRH23_FD_187382 | JGI IMG/M metagenome (GOLD analysis project Ga0209347, IMG submission 187382) | Deep subsurface microbial communities from Mt. Terri, Switzerland - Autotrophic microbial communities BRH/23 (SPAdes) (version 2) | ecosystem: Environmental > Aquatic > Deep subsurface >...
TATCAATCTCTTTGAAGTCAGTATGTGGACTGGCATACTCTTTGGCAAGTATTGTGGTGTGATATGGCTTTGAAACGACTTACTAATGTGAATATGTAAGTAAGTTCATTTAATTAGTCTTTTAGCAAATTTTTCAAGTAAGACAGAACTTGGGTGATCTGATAGGGATACAAGTTTGTTAGCCAGAGCAATGGGTAGAAGTGAGTTGTCATACATATCACTTTTTAGTTCTTCTATGTATTTCAGAGTTGTATCCAAATTTCTAAAATCCGCTTTCTTCGGGTCTAAGACAATTTCAGGATCGCGAGTTGGGATTGTGACTACATAGATTCGTTCATCTCTTGACTTAAAGATCATTTTACTGCTATAATACGATGTTCGTCCATAAGCCTCTGGATTATCTGCATTTCCAGGTTTAATGTATTTGTATATATAACGATTAGATAGAAGATAAGCCTGTCCTGGACTAATTTTGTCTTTTATCTCTTGAGCGTGTTCCACAAAAGGTCCTGATTTTTCAATACCAACCAAGTAAATTTTCAATTCATTTTGTAAATGGTTCAGAAGTTCACGCATGGGTTCATGCATATTCGCAGTCTGACCGAAGAATCCTAATGGACCATCTTTGATGAACAGAACTTCGTTTAGGGAATTTTTCTTGCGCCTGTAAATTCCTCTAATTGTGTCAATGAGGATGAAATGCTCAATAAGATTTCGTAAATATCCGACAATACCCCCAGCCCCCAAATCTTCATCAACTACCTCGTGTAACCGGAATATGTCAGTAAGAAAAAGATCGCCGTCAGAGTGTTTATGTATATAATCACTGTCAATTTTATCTCTTTCAAATTGGATTTTCTTTGACGACCTGTTCTCAGGATGACTGGCTAATTCTCTTGTTGGTCGAGGTTGGCTTTTGTACTCCTCAAAAAGGAACCATTTAAGAGTTGATAAATAATCGTGATTTTTGAAAAAGTCATATAGTGCTTTGCGGACGGAATAAGTTAAAGTTGCCCGGCTTCCATCTTCCTTAATCAATCCAATATTCTTAGTTGGAAGTGTGAACTTTATCCGTTGAAGTTCCTTGAGCTTGGCAATGGATTGAGGAGCAATAAATGGTTCTTCCTTGAGAGCTTTTAAATCGGAAATTGTAAGGAGGTTCGCCCCGAATTGAAAAAAGGTTAGTGTTGAGGAAGGAAATTTAGATTTAACAGGAACGGTCGTGTCTCCACCATCTACCGCAATAATGTATTCAACAGAGTCAGGAATCTGGTAGTCTATATCAACAAGGTAATTTGCATTTAAAGCAATTTCCTCTCCCTCTATTGGTAACTCGTGGCTGTTTAGGAAAGCCTGAACGTCAGGGTCTTTGATGATATGGATGTGATTGCTTTTACTTGCAATCTCAAAGGGACGATTTCCTGTCTGGTTATAGGCCATTTTACTTATTTGCTAGGAATTGATCTATTTGAACTGGGACTACAAAGGGGTTGGAATATGTTTTCATTCTTACAAAGCCCTTATCATTCTTTGCGCTGAATCTTACCAATGATTCAGTAAAGTCGGAGAAGTCGTAATATTTTCTTAATTCACGGGTTTCGTCCTCATTGTTAAGGTGAGCTATAAACCAGTTTTGAGTGTTTTTTAGAATATTTGAGCTTATCGAACTAACCTCTTGGGTGGCATAAATCATTCCAAGGTTGAGTTTAGCTCCTTCTTTAGCGATCCTGTTGTAAATCTGACTAAGGTCTTTATCGTCTTTCTTTGGAAATAGATTGTGAGCTTCTTCAAAATAGAACTGGATGAAGTTGTTAGGTATAGTTTTGATAAATCGATTCATTGAATCGTTAAAAATTCTTCTACAAATCCTTTCTGAGAAAAGTTTTTGAGTATCTGGATTTCCTTGAGACAGGTCTATAATAACAATCTTCCCACCTCTTAGATATTCAATGATTTCGATATCAAACGGTTTGTCCACCGTTGATGTATGAAGCTCTTTAAGACTTCTTAGTTTAACATAACCATCGACATTGCGTCCTTCTTTTTTTCTTGACAAGAACACGAGAACGGCTTTTAGATCTTCGTCTGCCCACTCTCGACCATTATTATTTTTATATTTGGTAAAATATTCATGCTTAGAATAATTATCAGCTATCGCCTTAAACCAATTATATGCTTGCTCTAAAGTTATTCCTTTATCTGGAACGATTGATCCATCTGACGTGACCATCTTGTTAAGTTCATTATTCCCTCTAAATTTCACCTTAAAATGGGCAGGAGCTGGAATATTAGCCTTGTATAGGCAGGCTAAATATGCTGCTTTTAATCTATCGTATCTTGTGCCCTCAGAGCTAAAAAAATCATAATCCTCAGGAGGATTGAAATCAACCGCACAAAAACTGTCAATGTAATTATTACTACCTCCTTGAAGTAAATGAGCTTTTACAAGTTCGAATCCTGCCTCAATGTCACTGTAAAAATTTACTTTCATGATTTTGAACCCTTCTTTCGGAAGGGTAGAAAATCGAATGGTTTGATCTTCGTATAAATCAAATATGGCTGTCCCTTTATCTTGGAGGTTTGCATTTGCGTACTCTCCGTTTATATCAAATATTATTTGCCCTACTGGAAATTTTGGAGCACCGGATTCATTGTCAATTGGCTCCATGACATTCTCATTCCCAGATAATAAACTCAGGCTCTGATATTTGGATTTTGAAGATATCTCAATGGTTGCTTCTATAATTTTCTTCACGGAATTAGACTTACCAGTTCTGGTCATTCCAAAAAGCGCAGTTCTCTTTCCAAGCATATCGCCTGGATTGATATAAACCTGAACTTTGTTGATAGATTCATCTTGCGTATTGAATCGTCTGCTCGAACTGTATCGAACTCTCCCGATTGCAAACTCAGATTCTCCACCAGCGATAAGGTCTTTATCTCGCTGATTTACAATTAGCTCTAGAATTTTATTAGTTGCCTTAAATACCTTGTAGTTATGAGCAGAGTAAAAATTTTCTACGTCTGCACCGAACTCAAAATTGTCTCCTTCTTTATAGAATGTACCAAGAATCCTACATTCCAAACCTGAGAAGCTAAATTCATATTTAGTAAAGTCGTCTAGGTCACTTTTCTTACCCGATGTATTGAGATTGTCTTTGTAATATTCAACCATTGATGAAATAACATTACTGTCTGTAGGTAACGAGGATGGTATTAGAACTCTAAGGAGCAGTGCTTCATGAATTTCTTCATCGTAAGGATTGTCGTAAAAGGCAAGTAAAAAAGAACCTTGCGGGATTCCTTTAACCTTATGTTTCCAGTAGTCTGAAATAAGCAAATTGGCTTTGGAATAATTTATAGCATATGGTCTACCAACGAAAAGATCTTCGTTTTGTCCATCCTTAAAGAAATCTGTATCAGTTATTGTCTTGACTACATTAATCATATTAGTTGTGCATTTTTAGATCAGCGTTCAGTTCCTTGTCTTCAAACCTGTACACTGACTGGTCAGCAAATTCAGGATCAATCTCCATGGTTAACCATTTTCTTTTAAGTTTTTCGGCTGTCGCACCAGTTGTATTACTTCCTGCGAAGGGATCAAAAACTAAGTCATCCTCATCGGTAAGAAAATTGATAAAGAAACTCACTATACCTTGATTCATCCTAGCTGGATGGGGCACGATATTGTTTGCTCGACATGCTTTCATGTAATAGTCATTCGAGTTGGTATTCGAGTAGCTGATGACATTATATGGAAGTCTTACCTCTCTATTTTCGTCCAATGCGTCCAACTCAATAAAATTATGGGCAATGCTTCCCCCATGATCTTTAAGAAACCCATCTTCAGAGATGACGTGTTCGGACGGTCGTTTGCCTGAATTATACTTTCTCTTTTTTAAAAGTTGCTTCATGCTTTTGCTGTATGGACGCAATACTTTTGAGTTATCCGCTTTTGGGAAATCAGATTTAGCAAGCCACCAAATATGCGTGTAGCTATCGACTGTTCGAATTCTGTTCACCGTAACCCACTGCGCGGGTGATGGGAGTTTTGACGGATTATAACAAATGAACTCTTGAATCAATCTCAAATTCGAGTTCTGGACTAATCCCAAAAGACATTCAAGATGAAGAAGTGATTGTACTGGACGTTCGGGCTCCCATGCATTGCCAATTTCTATGACAACAGATCCACTTTCAGCCAGCAAAGCATCAAATCTAGGAGCTAACCCAATGAACCATTCTTTGTATGATTTACCTTTAAGATTACCATATTTCTTTTTGTTGTTAAGAGGGAATGGAGGAGAGGTTATAATAAGATTAACTTTTCCATTGTATTCGTCCAATGATCCGGATGACAATTCTTCATAGGAGTCTCCCACGACCAGTTTTCCCAAATCAGTTTCATAAAAAATTTTTCCTTTATTCATGTACTCCTAATCTTTTTGTGTGCTAACAAATGCAGAATGCGTTATTTATGAGGTCGGTTCTTTTTAGTATGATATTAGAATTTTAGCTAAGTCTTTGTCTATCACTATCACTTATATAATATTTGACTTTGCAAGATGGTATGGATATCATCCAATATGTTTCAGATATCTAGTACTATTTCACTATTAGAATTTTGGTTTCCAATAGGTTTCTAATTATTTGTCCCAGGATTGTTTTTTGAAATATTCTCTTGTCTCATCATCCGTACAGTACACATAACACCCCTTCATTCCTCTGGTCATTAAGGTCCGATAGGTGTTTTTAATTATTGCTCTTAATAGCCCCTTAGTTTCGATGGGTTCCATTTTTAATCGCCTTTTCCACCCAAAAACAGAACGATCTTCTTTGGCCCGTTTTCTCGGATCAACAAGTACATCCCCATTGCGTACAATAAGATCATCTCCGATTATTACTCCTATATAGTCCACTTCAAGACCTTGCGCAGTATGAATACAACCAACCTCAGTAACACTGTCTGGTTCAATGATCCATTTGCCTCCATAGTCACCTAGGTTCCATTTCATCCTGAAATCATGCTCCGGGAATTCGATGTCCATGGCACTTTTATCCTTCTTACTCTTCCATTCCCAGCAATATCCGGCTACCAATCGGGCCTTGTTGCTGATCTTGTTCTTTTCATAAATCAACTGCTGTAATTCTTTAGGACTGTCAAATACCTGAAAATCAAAATCATAATCCAATTCAAGGAGACTAGTATTGGCAGTCTCTCGAATCTGTAAAAGGTTATCCAACCAGGCGAGATATCCATCGGATCCATTACATCGGAATTGCGACAGTAATTGAAGCTTGTGGACCTTAATGTTAAGCTCATTAGCAAACTTTTCGATCAGGAACGATTCACCATAATCATCTATATGGACCCTTTGATTTTCATCTATAAAAAATACTGAACAAAAAGAAGCATTGAGTATTTCCTTTATTTGGTTAACCCCTCGCTTAAGAAAACCGGTGCGCTCAGTTAGTCTGTGTGCTTCATCAATCAATAAGGTTGCTAGGCTATTCTGGGGAGTGGACATAAAGGACCCAGACCCAACAAACAAGGACTTCAGTTCTACCTTCTTCTTGACACTGGTAAGTTTCTCGAAATAGACATCCCTTGGGGCAGAAGTTTTCGAAACGTATTGAGTCATTATTCCATTACGGTTAAGTTCAACCAACAGGTTTATGGCAACTACATACTTACCTGTTCCGGGGCCACCTTCAACAATCAAGACATTTTTATTCGCTTCTTGCGAGTGTCGTGCCAAATCCAGAGCATTTTCATAAACGACCTTTTGATCGTCGATCATAATGAATTCCTGGTTACCTTTAATCATACTTTTCAAACTATCCGCCAGACTTTTTGTAGGTCGTATTTTACCATTATCAATCCTGCCGAGAATATTAGTACGGTCTCCCTTTTTAAGGTGTTGTTTAATGTAGTCCCGCAATCGGACCGCGTCTGGTCTTAAGAATACTGGTGCTTTCTTAATGTAATAAGCATAGAAATCATTAAGTATGGTTGTGTCTGGCTCATAATTGTGAAGATAGGCGCAAGGGTGAACACCAATATTGTCTTCATCGATAGTGGCATTAAAGGACTTCAGGAGTGCTGCATAAGACCATGCTTGATAAGATGGGTGACTTGTTTCACTTAGTCCGCTCTTGTATCTTGTAATCACAAGTCCATCCTTGTTGGTTAATGAGACATCCTGCCATTGTTTAAGTTCTATTATTACAATATTTTCCCGTGTCCCATTGGATCCACTGATAATAAAATCTACCCTTTTGCTGGTTTGTGGGATATGGTATTCAATTGAAATCCTACAATCATCCGGGATATTGCTATCACGTAACACGCGGTCCATATGACCAAGAGAATTTTCAAAGGACCTTAATTCACTAGGGGATATCTTATGGCCCGTTTTGACTTTAATATAGTTTGAAACGATTTGAGAAATATTGTTTGAAAGAACATCATTACTAAAGTGCTCTTTGGTCTTATTATACACTATCATAAATCAGTATACTTCCGGGCTGTTCCCTTGGATTTGCAAATGGGATATTTGATGGAATTTTTTTTGATCTTATTAAGGACAATTTCTTTTACATCGAAATTATGTTTATCAGCCAATAAAAAGCAAAATGCGAATACATCGGCCAATTCGTCCTGAATCTTCGACTTGTCAACATTTTCAGATTCCTGTATCGATTTCCATAGGAATAGTTCATTCAGTTCCGCTGCCTCAATACTGATGGCCGTTGCAAGATTTTTTGAATCGTGGAATTGTTCCCAGTCTCGTTCATTTCTAAATTGCCGTAGTTCAGAAATTATTTGGTGAATGTCATTCATTAATTCTCTTTTTGATTAAGCTATAATCTTAGTGGTAGGTAATCAAAGAAGTCTTTCAGCAATTTGATCCTCATCTAAAATATTACCGTTCATTGTTTTCATTTTCCTGCGTTGTGAGCTAAAGTCGTAATAAATTAAAAATTCATGGCGACAATTCCTGAACCTAAACAATAATTCCCGGAGACCAGAATATAATCCTTGGTTCCTGGTTATTTCATAAACGTGATTTGAACACGATTTCCTAAAAATGCATCTACGACGCAATGTAATAGGTATCAAAACCCAATATATTCGGATAGATAATAACAGTACAAATTTCACGGTCGACGAAATACCAGCATTTGCTTTGAGGTTTCATATCCGGGTCTTGCACCTATGCCGAAACAACCATTTTCAGGACCAACATAAGAGGTAACCGACTCTAGTCGTACATATTCCCAACCATCTCTTGAGGCATCAATAATGATTTTCTCAAGTTGTTCAGCCACTTGATTTGAAGCTCCCCTTTTTTTTAGATCAATTGCTGCTACAAAAGGTACCACGGTATATTCCATTTCACATATTTTAATTGGTTTAGGGTAAATTACTCTATTGATGATGTTGAATATCTTAAAAATAACCCTGAAAATTGTCCAATTTCTCTCTAAAGATGACGCTTTTGCGTTCTTCATCCCTCAGAAAATCTGATCAATCTTCCCACCCGCATAACGTCCTGCCCAAATCCCTCGCCTCCTGCGTACTGACACGGTATATGTCTGTTGAACAATTAGATAAGCCACGGCAATCCGTGCGAAAATGATACTTCTTACTGTACGGTCCCACACAGATATATACATCGGCATAACTGCCAGATGTGAGCATAAACTGCACAAAGCAAGCAGTGAAAAAAATCTTTAGTACCCGGGTGGATGGTGGCTTCAAAACATCAGGTTGCCCTATAAAATTAGGTAAATCTTTAAAATAAGTTTACGGAAAACCATAAGAACAACAATTCTAATAGGTATCGCAGATATATTTATGGATCATATAGGGGGTTATTGCCTTCAATGTTTTCCCGGTTTCCGGATGCCGAGCAAGTGTAGTAAAATGTTCAAGCTATCCTTTTGCATTCTTACCATACCATAGTTGTACTTACCCTACAGAATCAATATATTTAGCACAGTCAAGGTGAGCTTTTCTGAAATTTTCTATTTAATCTTTTTGTAATATTTCAATTCCTTAAGCCCGTATTTTTTCAGGTCCAGCGCAGTTCGTAATGATCGATCTCCTCTCCAGACAATCATCATAGTTGGTGTGGCTTCGTTTTTAAAAAGTTCGTGGACATTTTTAGATATGTGGAAATGTCGAAGATGAAGTGCAAATTGACTTAAACGAGTTTAATAAGCGGTTAACTTCAATAAATGAAAGGATTGAAAAGAAGACTAAAGAACACATTGAATTCTTGAAGGAGTTAGGATTAAAAACAATCTGAAAAGTGCTATGGCAACATTCAAGCGCACTGAAATCCAAGTTTCTGAGGTTACAAAAGCGACCTAAGTTAAGAATTCATGACTTCACCCTTACCTTACAATACGCCAATTAACCCACACACAGAATAATCTGGCACCCTACTCGTTGTGTAGATTAGCACACTAACACAACTTGCCACCCATGAATATCAGGAGTTTCATTATACTAGCCATCCTCTGTGCCGCCTAGTATGGGGTAGAAACCTCTTTTCCGGATCATTTGCTGCCAGCAGGCAACCGGCCTGCCCTTTATGCCGATACCACCATGGCTGGAAAAGTGGTGGGGATTACCGATGGGGATACCTTCAGGCTTTTTTTAGCTGACTCCTCGGTAATTAAAATCCGGATTGCCGGGATCGATTGCCCGGAACGTAAACAACCTTTTTCCACCCGGGCCAAACAATTCACTTCCGATGCTATTTTTTCAAAACACGTACAAGTGGCCGTTCAGAATAAAGACCGCTATGGCCGGTATATCGCACAGGTGCTTTACAGCCAGAAGGATTTGGGAAAAGAACTGTTACGAAACGGAATGGCATGGCATTACGTGCGCTACTCCTCCGACAAAAATTTACAGCTGTTGGAAGACAGGGCCAGGGCCGCCAAAGTGGGACTTTGGGTAGATGAAAATGCTGTGCCGCCGTGGGAATGGCGGAAGGGAGTTGGCAGTGGGCAGTAGGCAGTTGGCAGACGAGTGGGTTCCGCGTTCCGCGTTCTGAGTTCCGGGTACTTGGGTTCAATGTTCAAGGTTCAATGTTCAAGGCGTTCAGATTCATGGGGCGGGTCTTCAAATCAACCCATCAACAAATCAACCCTCCTACGCCAAGGCTTCGGCGGGCAAGCGCATCAACCAACTTTATATCATGAAGCGAGCGAAGCTCTGCTTCATGGCTACTTATCAACAAACACCACCTCCTCAGGCTTCCTGCCGGGTTCTTCCTCCAGCACATCCACCCGCTCCACGGTTTCGCCTTTCCTGATAAGTAACTGGATATCCTCCAACGCCAGGTAGAGGCAGGGGACGATCAACAGGATAATCGACGTTGCGAACACGATCCCGAAGCCAAGGGAGATGGCCATAGGAATGAGGTACTGGGCCTGGCTGGAGCGTTCCAAAATAATGGGGGCCAGGCCGCCGAAGGTCGTTAAAGTGGTTAGCATGATGGGCCGGAAACGCCTTAGCCCCGCTTCATGAATGGCTTCGTACACGCTCAGCGTCTTCCGTTTTTTATTGGCATAGTCGATCATGATCAGGCTGTCATTCACCACCACCCCGCTCAAAGCGATGATGCCCATCAAACTTACAATCGATAAATCATAGCCCAGCATGATATGCCCGATGACTGCACCAATGATACCAAAGGGGATCGCCGTCATCACGATAATCGGTTGGGTATAGCTGCCAAAGGCCACGGCCAGCAGGGCGTAGATCAGCATCATGGCCAGCGCAAACCCGCTCCACAAGCTGGAGGTGGATTCCCGCATATCGGCCTGGCTGCCTTCAAAAGTCCAGGTGGTGCCGGGGAAATCGGCTCGCAACTGGGGCAGCACCTCCCCCTCTATCGAAGCCAGCACCCGGCTGACGGCATTGGCGGGTTCTACATCCATCCCCACATTTACCACCCTCCTGCCATCGCGGCGGTTGATGCTGGTAAAAGCTTCCCGCTGTTCCACCCGCACCACGTCGAGCAACGGGATCTCCACCCCGGCCGGCGTACGCACCAGCAGGTTTTCCAGGTTCTGTATGTCTTTCCGCTCTTCATAGGGCAGTTTCACCCGTACCTCAATTTCGTTGCTCCCCCGCAGTTGGCGCATGGCCAGGGCCCCGAAGAAGGCGTCGCGCACCTGCCGGCCTATCTCGTTGGAGGTAAGGCCCAGGTTACGGCCTTCGGGCAGCAGCTTAAAGTCGTACTGCATTTTGCCCTTGTCGAAATTATCACTCACGTCGCGGGTGTTCTCAAAGGCTTCCATCCGTTGCAGGAATGCCGTACTGGCCCTTTCCAGCATATCGATGTCTGAATGGCTCAGGTCTACGCTGATATCCTGCCGGGCGCCCCCCGGGCCGCGTTCGGCCTCAAAGGTGATCTGGTCTACCCCGGGGATATCGCCGATATTGTCGCGCCAGAGGGCGATCACCTCAGCGGCCGTGGTTTCGTGCTCGTCCGGGGGCCGCATCACAATCTCCACGTCTATAAAATTCTGCCCCCTCACGTTGGTCTTCACCCCCTGGGCTACCTCGTAGAGGTTGTGTTCCTCGAACATCCGTTCGGTGGCCCGGGTAATGTCGCCCGCAACCTTTGCGGCCTGGTCGGGCGTCGTGCCTACCGGCAGACGCACCCCGGCTTCAATCTCGTCAGCGGACACCTCGGGCATCATGATCATCCCCATATGGTCGCTCAATGCAAAACCCCCGATCATCACAAGCAGGGCCAGGGCGGCGCTCAGGGTTATGTAGCGGAACTCCAGGCATTTGTCGAGGAAGGGGCGGTAATACTTGTTAACCACCTCGTTAAACCAGGCTGCGAAGCGCTGCTGGAAGGCTTCCAGTTTACGCACTACCGTATTTTTTTCCTTTTGCTTTTTCCTTTTGATATGACCCAGGTGGGCGGGTAAGATAAAGAGGGCCTCCACCAGGGAAACGGCCAGGATAACGATCACCACCGCCGGCAGCGGCCACCAGAACTTCCCGGTTTCCCCGGGCATGAACAGAAGGGGTACAAAGGCGATGATGGTGGTGATAATACTGAAGGATACCGGCATGGCCACGTCTTTGGTCCCCGCAATGGCGGCGTCCATAAGCCCGTAACCCTGTTGCCGGTACTCGTAGATATTCTCGCCCACCACAATGGCATCGTCTACCACGATCCCCAGTACCACCAGGAAGCCGAACATGGAGATCATGTTGATGCTCACCCCGATCATGGGGAGGAGGATCATACCGCCCACAAAGGAGATAGCCATCCCCATCATGACCCAGAAGGCGAGGCGGTATTCGAGGAAGAGGGTGAGGATAATCAATACGATGATAATGGCCAGGATGCCGTTCTCCGTCAGCAGCGACAGCCTTTCGCGGTAGTCCTCGGCCCGGTTGCTGTCTATCCGTGATTCCACCCCGGGCGGCAGCGGGAAATCGGCCAGGATCTCCTTCACCTTTTCTTCAATGTCCATGGGCGACTGATCGCCAATGCGGAAGATCTCCA
>Ga0209347_1005735_pt1 | contig 11550 bp, 14 predicted proteins | sample AutmiccommuBRH23_FD_187382 | JGI IMG/M metagenome (GOLD analysis project Ga0209347, IMG submission 187382) | Deep subsurface microbial communities from Mt. Terri, Switzerland - Autotrophic microbial communities BRH/23 (SPAdes) (version 2) | ecosystem: Environmental > Aquatic > Deep subsurface >...
GGGCGGGCCGATACCTCGCCCGATTCCGGGTCACTGATCAGGCGATGATATCCGGGGTCAGCCGATCCTCGATCCGCGCGATCATGTCCTTGAGAAGAAGTTTCTTCTTCTTCAACCGTTGAATGGTCAGTTGATCGCCCGTTCCCTTGGCGACAAGGGCGGCAATGGCATCATCCAGATCGCGATGTTCGCGGCGGAACACCTCAAGCTCCACGCGCAGAACATCGTCCGTCTTCATCGAGATATCGCTGATGGCGTTCATGGCACGACAGTCCCTGACAGGTGATTCCCCCGTGCGTGACACGGAACACCAAGATACTGAAAAATCCAGAAAATCGCAAAACATCTCGCTCACCTGACGTGGTTTTGCAAGGGACGGAGCCAGAGCCTCCGCTAGGGTCTTGCACTGGTCCGGATGACGCCCCATATTTTGACAGAGACGGGTTGCCACAACGGGACCCGCATCTTGGACGGTCGCTTTTGACAAGGACGTGTCGATGACGAAACTGACTTTGGGGTCACACCCTTACCTGCTGGGCTTTGACCAGCTTGAGCGTTTGCTGGAGCGCAACGCGAAATCCGGGAACGAGGGCTATCCGCCCTTCAATATCGAGCAGACCTCGAACAATTCCTACCGCATCACGCTGGCTGTGGCCGGCTTTGCCGAGAACGATCTGGCGATCACCGTTGAGGATCGGCAGTTGGTGATCCGGGGGCGTCAGCGCGACGATACCGACGGCCGCGTCTACCTGCATCGCGGCATCGCCGCGCGGCAGTTCCAGCGCAGCTTCGTTCTGGCCGATGGCGTCGAGGTCGGTGAGGCGATCATGGAAAACGGTCTTCTGCATGTCGATCTGACCCGGGCCCAGCCCGAGACAGTGGTGCAGACGATCAGGATCAGGAAAGGATAAGCCCATGGATACGAAATACGAAGCGCTGGATCAAAGCGAAGATCCCATCGTCTATGTCCGCCCCGTCAAGGTGGCTGACCTGCCGGACGAGATCCGCCAGCAGGCCATGGGCATTGACACGCTATATGCTGTGCACGACTCCAACGGCGCGCAGCTCGCGCTGGTCAAGGACCGCAAGCTGGCCTTCGTTCTGGCGCGCCAGAACCACATGGCCCCTGTGACTGTTCACTGATCTGGGCAGGGCCTCGCAGGCCCGCTGGAATGCGCGACAGACCAAAAAGGCCGCATCCTCGGGATGCGGCCTTTTGCATTGTCAGCGCAGGGCGGTCCCTGTCAGCCGGCGATCAGGCCCATGCTTTCCAGCTTGAGGATCACCTGATGCGCGCAGTTGTCCACATCGACATTCTCGGTGTCCAGACGCAGTTCAGGGCTCTCCGGCACGTCATAGGGGTCTGAAATGCCGGTGAATTCCTTGATCTTGCCCTCACGCGCCAGCTTGTAGAGGCCCTTGCGGTCACGCCGCTCGCATTCCTCCAGACTGGTCGAGACATGCACCTCCAGAAACGCGCCGAACTGCTCGATCTCCTCGCGCACCGCGCGGCGGGTGGTGGCATAGGGCGCGATCGGCGCACAGATGGCAATACCGCCGTTCTTGGTGATCTCGGACGCGACATAGCCGATCCGACGGATGTTCAGGTCGCGGTGTTCCTTGCTGAAGCCCAGTTCCGACGACAGGTTCTTGCGCACCACATCGCCATCCAGCAGCGTCACGGGGCGGCCGCCCATCTCCATCAGCTTGATCATCAGCGCATTCGCGATGGTCGATTTCCCCGACCCGGAAAAGCCGGTGAAAAACACGGTGAAGCCCTGCTGCGACCGCGGCGGACGGGTGCGGCGCAATTCGGCCACCACTTGCGGAAAGGAAAACCACTCGGGGATTTCCAGACCCTCGGCCAGACGACGGCGCAACTCCGTGCCGGAAATGTCCAGAACGGTCGCGCCCTCAGGCACTTCGTCGGCAGGGAAATACTGCGCCTTTTCCTGCACATAGACCATGTGTTTGAAATCGACCATCTCCAGCCCGATCTCCGCCTCATGCTCTTTGAACAGGGTCTGCGCGTCATAAGGGCCATAGAAATCCTGCCCCGCACTGTTCTTGCCGGGACCGGCATGATCGCGACCGACGATAAAATGGGTGCAGCCGTGGTTCTTGCGGATCAAGCCGTGCCAGACCGCCTCACGCGGGCCAGCCATGCGCATGGCAAGGTTCAGCAGGCTCATCGTCGTGGTGGCAGAAGGATACTGGTCCAACACCGCTTCATAGCAGCGCACGCGGGTGAAATGGTCCACATCGCCCGGTTTGGTCATGCCGACAACCGGATGGATCAGCAGGTTCGCTTGCGCCTCGCGCGCGGCGCGGAAGGTCAGTTCCTGATGCGCCCGGTGCAGCGGGTTCCGCGTCTGGAACGCCACGACCTTGCGCCAGCCCAGCTTGCGGAACAGCGCGCGCAACTCGTTGGGTGTATCGCGGCGACCTTTGAAATCATAATGCACCGGCTGCTGGATGCCGGTCACAGGCCCGCCCAGATAGATGGAACCGGCCGTATTGTGCAGGTAATTCACCGCCGGATGCGCGGAATCGTCCGCACCGAACACCATCTTCGCCTCATGCGCCTTGTTGGGCACCCAGCGGTCAGTCACGGTCATCGTGGCAAGGATCACGCCTTCCTGATCGCGCAGGGCAATGTCCTGCCCGACCTCCAGCTTGTCTGCAAAGGCCTCGGGCACGTCCAGCGTGATCGGCATCGGCCAAAGCGTCCCATCCGCCAGACGCATGGTGTCGACCACGCTGTCGTAATCCTCCTGGCTCAGGAAGCCCTTCAGCGGATTGAACCCGCCATTCATCAGCAGTTCCAGATCGCAGATCTGGCGCGGTGTCAGATCCCAGCTGATCAGCTGGCCCGCCTCGATCTTGAGTTTCTGCGCGCTCTCATATGAGACGTAAAGTTCGGGGATCGGGGCCAGATTGGGCGTATACATGGGCAGGGCTTTCAATGCGGATAAGGCGGAACACGGGCTACAACAGGGGCGGGGACGAACCTGCAAGACGGCCGCAGGGTCGCGGGCCGTCTAGCCCCTGAAAGGGACAAAATTCAAGCCGACTTTGGCCCGAACTGCGACTTCGGACCAAAGTGACTCTTTTTTGCAGGAGTTTGGTCGATTATCCCTGATGCTCGGCCAGAAAGCGTTCAGCGTCCAGCGCCGCCATGCAGCCCATCCCGGCCGATGTGACCGCCTGACGGTATTTGTGGTCCGTCAGATCGCCTGCGGCAAAGATACCGGGAATCGATGTCTCGGTGCTGCCGGGTTTCACGGTGACATAACCCCCGTTGTGAAGCTCCAGCACATCCTTGACCAACTCGTTGGCGGGCGCATGTCCAATGGCCACGAAGACACCCTTGCAGGGGATCTCCGTGATGGCGCCTGTCTCCACATGCTTGACTCGCACCGCCGTGACCCCCTTGGGATTGTCCTCACCGACAACCTCCTCCAGCGCGTGGAACCACAGCGTCTCGATCTTGGGGTTCTTGAACAGCCGCTCCTGCAGGATCTTTTCCGCGCGCAAGCTGTCGCGCCGGTGGATCAGCGTGACCTTGGACGCGAAATTGGTCAGGAACAGCGCTTCCTCGACCGCGGTATTGCCACCACCGATCACCACGATCTCCTGCCCGCGATAGAAGAAGCCGTCACAGGTGGCGCAGGCCGACACGCCAAAGCCCTTGTAGGCATCCTCGGACGGCAGGCCCAGCCACTTGGCCCGCGCGCCTGTCGCAAGGATTACGGCATCGGCCGTATAGGTCGTGCCGCTGTCACCCTTGGCCACGAAGGGCCGCACCGTCGTGTCCAGCGATACGATGATGTCACCGATGATCTCGCAGCCCATCGCCTTGGCGTGGTCCTGCATCCGCACCATCAGATCCGGCCCCTGCACCTCGGTGTCCCCGGGCCAGTTCTCGACCTCGGTGGTGGTGGTCAGCTGCCCGCCCGGCTCGATCCCCTGCACAAGGATCGGCTCCAGCATGGCGCGGCTGGCATAGACCCCCGCCGTATAGCCCGCAGGCCCCGAGCCGATGATCAGAACTTTCGTGTGACGTGTCTCGGCCATGCGGGCAACCTTTGTCTTTGAATCTGCGTTGAACACAGCATATAGACCCGCTTCGCTGGGTCGAAAACCCCCCAGCGTGGCCGGGCTTGGTGCTGCGACCTTCCGCTGCGGGGGGGATGATCGAAACGATCTTGCGCTTTGGTGAAAGAATATTGCGCGCGCCACTGGCGATGCTATAAGAAACCGTCTTCAAGGAGAGCAGGAACATGGCCGGAACGCGGCTTGACCCGATTGATCGGAAAATTCTGGCAGAGTTGCAGGCCGATGGCCGCATGACCAACGTCGAGCTGGCCAAGCGCGTGGGCATATCCGCGCCGCCCTGCCTGCGCCGCGTCCGCACGCTGGAAGAAGCCGGATATATCCGCGGCTATCACGCCAAGGTCGATCCCCGCGAACTGGGTTTCGAGGTGCAGGTCTTCGCCATGGTTGGTCTGCAAAGTCAGGCCGAGGCGGATCTGTCCGCTTTCGAGGCGCGCTGCCGCGCATGGCCTCTGGTGCGCGAGTGCCACATGCTGAACGGCGAGGTGGATTTCATCCTGAAATGCGTGGCCCCCGACCTCAGCACCTTCCAGTCCTTCCTGACCGAACAACTGACCGCCGCCGATAACGTGGCCAGCGTCAAGACCAGCCTCGTGATCCGCTGCGCCAAGGATGAACCCGGTGTGCCCTTCGACGTGCTTGAGGCGCGACTGAACCGCTCTGCCTGATCGTGAAACTGTCGAGATGATGGAAAAAGGGCGCCCATGGGCGCCCTTTTCTGGTGTTGATCGCCCTGTTCACGCCGCTGTCAGGCTGTCCAGCGTGTCACGCGTGGCGCGCGGATAGGCCAGCGGACCGAAATCATCCAGGCTGCGGATATGCGGGAACAGCGACAGGAACAGCGCCAGCATGTTCGGCCCCATCCGCTGCTCGAGTCCCAGACCGGGATGGAAGCTTTCCATATCCATGCCCGACACCTTGATCGAGGCATGGCGGTCCAGACACAGGTGATAGACGGTCACGGGGCGGGGCGGGGTGATGCGGATCGTGTTCATCCCGTCCTCGAAATCCGAGACCGGCGTGAAGACCTGGCCCGACCGTGCACCGGTCCCGTTCAACTCGCGCAGCGCCGCCGGGCGATGCAGCAGGCGGGCACCGGGGCCGGCCATCACATCGGCCATGGGGCGACCCATCCCGAACGTGTCGGCCATGATCCGGGTCATCCGCGTCTGGTCGGGTGTTTCGACCGGGGCGTCGGGCAGGATCGTCATCGACCCGATCCACAGGACAGGGCAGGGCCCGAACTCGGCGGTTTCGATCTGCATGCCGGGCAGCAGATCCTCGATCGCGCAGAGGCCTTGGGTGGTTGCCATCAGCGTGCCGCGCGCGAAGGCCGAGAAGGCGGCTTCGAACTGGGGCGTGGCCGGGGCAACGTGGCGGCTCGAGTCGATCTCGCCATTCGCGCCCAGGAACGTAACCTCGTAGCGGCGCATCACAGGCATTTTCTGCGAGCTCGCCGCAGCAGCAGGGGCTGCCGCCGGACGGATTGGCAGCGGTGCCTTGCGCGCCATCGCAGGGGTGCCTGTCAGGCGCGGTGTTTCGCAATGGGTTTTTTGTGTGACCGTGTCACGGGCCAGAAATCCGGGCTTGGCATCAAGCGGGCGGCGCGTGGACAGCGCTCCGTGGGCCAGGCTGATTCCGGAAGACGTCTTCGTGACTGCCAGATGTCTGGCAGGGGGGGTATCAAATGCCATGCGTTTCACCACTTCTTGGCGTCGCAGTCGTGTCGGCCCCCACCGACAACACCGAAAGGACTTTGGTTTCAGGTCGTTTTCAGTGGGATCAATTGACCCATTCCTGCCTTCTTTGTCAAAAATTCAGGACAATCTGTGGCACGGCCAATTCAATGATCTGTTTGACGGGGGTTTGTTTCACCAGCTGGAACAAAGCTGCCACAATTTGATTCGACCTGCGACTGTGGGGGCGGAATCCGGGTTTTCGTGGATCGGGAGGGCCGGACATGAAAAAGCCGCCCTTTGTCGGGGCGGCTTTGATGCGTCCGGGCCTTGAAGGGAGCGTCAGGCCTGGCGGGCAATCTTGAAAAGGGGGCGGCGCTTGGCGATCATCGCGGCGCGGGCGGCGCCGCGCTGCCAGGGGAGGGATGTCGTAGCCATCTCGGGGCTTTTGGCGGTGGCGATCACCGATTTCATCCAGCGTTTGGTTTTCATCTATCTTGTCTCCTGCCGGTGTTCCGGTCGACTGCCTGCCTTGATGGAAACAATCTGCCGGATCAATGCGGCATTGTTTTGGCCGCGGCGGTGGATTCTGTTCCAGATGGCCAGAAAACCGGCCAGAAGCCGGATGTCCCACGATGGGACATTTAAAAATCAAACAAAATCAGATACTTGCAATCTGGCGGCAGCGTGCGCCGAGTCGAGGGTTCATTGACATTTGCACCGCCCGCGCGCGGATTTCAGGCGCAATCGCCCCATTCCTGCCCGGATCAGAGCCGGATCGCCGAGATGAGCCGCCCGTAATCCGCCTCGCCCGCGTGAGTCGTCCGGCGGTAGGAGAAGAAGCGTTCCGGCTCGGAATAGGTGCAATGCCGTGTCCATTCCGCATGCCCCACACCCGCCCCGCGCAGGCGGTGCAGCCCGTAGGCGGGCAGGTCGAACATCATCCGGTCACCCGACCCTTGGGCAAAGAAGCGGGCGTTGTCCGGGTCTTCAGCCATGAAGTCATCGAAAAACTCGGGTCCTACCTCATAGGCGCTTTGGCTGATCGAGGGGCCGATCACGGCATGGATATGCGCCCGGTCCGCGCCAAGGCCCTCCATCGCATCAAGGGTCGCTTCAAGCACGCCGTTCAGCGCGCCGCGCCATCCGGCATGGGCGGCCCCGATCACGCCGGCATGGGTATCGGCAAAGAGGACAGGCTGACAATCCGCGGTGAGGATCGCCAGCGCCACGCCGGGCGTGGCGGTCACGATCCCGTCGGCACGGGGTTTGTCGGACAAGGGGCCGGTCACATGCACCACATCCGCCGAATGGACCTGATGCACCGTGACCAGATGATCGGGGGCAAGATCCATCGCCTGCGCCACGCGGGCGCGGTTGATCGCCACGATTTCCGCCTGATCCGAAGAACCGGGGCCGCAGTTCAAGCCCTGAAACACCCCCGAAGAGGCACCGCCACGCCGGGTGAAGAACCCGTGACGGAGCGGCATCAACGCCTCTGATGTCAATATTTCCAAAGTCATGTCGGCGTCAGGCTTCCAGTCCGGGGGGCGGGGCGGCATTCTGTGGATAGAGCGCCACCACCTTGAAGAGCGTCCCCATTTCCTGTGGATGCGTCAAGCGCCGATGTGCGGCAATATGATCCTCGAGCCGGGAACCGGTCAGATGGGCGGCCAAAGTTTGGGCACGGGCGGTGATCCCCAAGCGTTCCAGAAACACACCCTGCGTGGTCAGGCGGCTATGGGCGCAGGGAAGGGAAGAGACGAGCGCCTCGAAATCCACATGGGCAGTCAGATCAACCTCGCCGGGCCTGTCGAGTGGCGAGGCATAGGCCTGCCGCCCCATGGCTTGCAACGTGTCGCCCAGCGAGCGCCAGTCGCCATAGTCCAGGATCAGGGCCGCGCCACCGTGATCCGCGATACGATGGCCGATCTGGCCCGCGATGAGCGGGGCGGTAGCGCAGATCTCGACCACGTCACCCGGTCGGGTATCGGCAAGCCTTGCGTCAAGTGCCGGGTTGGCCGGGGCCGGGACAAGCCCGATGGTCAGCTTGCCTGCGGCGGTGCCTACGACCATTTCCGCGAAACCATCCTCTGTGCGCTGAAACTGGCGGATCGGCAGGGCATCGAAGAATTCGTTCGCCACCAGATAAAGCGGCCTTTGCGGCAGGTCATCCGGGCTGTCATGCCATGTGATCCGCGCGGCGGGCCAGACAGAGGCCAGCGTTGCGGCCTGCACCGCGCGCAGGCGGGCAGAGGCCTCGACCAGATGGACATGCGCGGCGGCATGAAAGCCCGGCACCTTGGCGGTGACCCGCAGGATGTCGCCCATCAGCGTGCCGCGACCGGGACCGAGTTCGGCCAGCGTGAAAGGTGCGGGCTGTCCCTGATCCAGCCAGACTTGCGCCAGACACAGGCCCAGCATCTCGCCGAACATCTGGCTGATCTCGGGCGCGGTGATGAAATCGCCCGCCGCCCCGAAAGGATCGCGGGTGGTGTAATAGCCATGGGTCGGGTGTAGCAGACAGTGCGCCATGTAATCGGCGACGGTCAGCGGACCCTCGGTCCTGATCCGGTCGAGAAGGATGCGTTCCAGCGCGTTCATGTCACGCGGCTGGTCGATCATGCCGGCATACTTTGCGCGCGGCGGCGGGCATAGAAGATCAACGCCACGCCTGCCGCCAGCATCGGCAGCGACAGAAGCTGCCCCATGGTGATGCCGACGCTGTCGCCTAGGCGGATCACATGGCCCAGCGGATTGTCCGGCGTGATGAATTGCGCGTCCGCTTGACGGAAATATTCGACGACAAAGCGCGCGGCCCCGTAGCCTGCGAGGAAGACTCCGGTGATCTGACCCGGCACCTTGAGCGCGTCGCGCCGGAAGGCGAGCCAGAGCATGACACCCAGCAGGAGCGCGCCTTCCAGCCCTGCCTGATAGAGTTGCGAGGGATGGCGGGCGCATAACCCGACCACGCCCGCGCAATCCTGTGCGGCGGCCCCCGGAAAGACCACGCCCCAAGGCAGATCGGTGGGGCGGCCCCAGAGTTCGGCATTGATGAAATTCGCGATCCGCCCCAGCATCAGCCCCACGGGCACGCCCAGCGCGATGGCATCGGCGGCGGCAAGGCGGGGGATCCTGTGCCGCCATGTGAAGATCCACGCCGCGACGACGACACCCAGAAAGCCGCCGTGAAAGGCCATGCCGCCCTGCCAGACCATCGGGATCTGCGCCGGATTGGCCAGATAATAGGCGGGCTGGTAGAACAGCACAAAGCCCAGCCGCCCGCCGGCGATGATGCCGATGATGATCCATGTCAGCAGATCCTCGATCTGGGCGGCTGTCATCGGGGGCACGTTGCCGCGCCAGAGGGCGGGGCGGCGGATGGCGGCCAGGCTGATCCGCCAGGCGATGACGATGCCCGCGATATAGGCCAGCGCATACCAGCGCAGCGCCACTTCGAACCCGAAGAGGGTGATCGAGAAAATCTCGGGCGAAAGGTCGGGGAACTGGATCATGGCGCGCATCTGCGTCTGTCTGCCTCTGGGGTCGGGGGGAAGTCAACCTTGTGGGCAGCCCCGTTGCGGCCCATATAGGCAGGTAAAGGTAACGCTGGAGAGCCGCAATGCAGACGCGCAACAAAATTCTGGACGACATCTCGCAACTGATGACCAACGCGATGGGCGTGGCGCAGGGGGCCAAGGACGAGGCTGAAACGGCGATGAAGTCGATGATCGACCGCTGGCTGGCGGATCGCGATTTCGTGACCCGCGAGGAGTTCGACGCCGTGCGCGCCATGGCGCAGAAGGCGCGCGAGGAGAATGCGGCGCTGAAGGCGCGGCTGGATGCGCTGGAGGGCAAGGGCAAGTAAGCCCTTTCCGGATCGACTGAGACATGCGGCGCGCGCGCCCCGGTTGCGGGGTTGCGCGCGTTTTTCATGGCGCGGTATGCGGGGCTGCTGTCGTCATGGATATTTGGGGCAAGAAGAAGCAGCCGACACCAGTGCCTGTGGATTGATCAGGATCATGCGGATTTGGTGGAGTCATCCACAACTTGTTGCGGTTATCCCCAAGAAATCACTTTACAGGGGCAGGGGTGTTGGACCACCATATCTTGTAGGGGCGCGGGGAATGGCCTCCGTCCTTTGAGCAGGCACCTAGCGGTTGAGGCGGTATAACGCCCCCACGCTACAGGCAGAGAGGTGGCGCCATGGCACTATCCGAGCATTTCCTTGAGGACGATATCCACCCCATTGATATCGTCGAGAATATCGCGGCCTATCACGACTGGGATTTCGACCGGATCGGTCAGGACCAGATCGCCATGGCGGTCGAGGGGCAGTGGCGGACCTATTCGATCACACTGGCCTGGTCGAGCTATGACGAGACCCTGCGCCTGATCTGCACCTTCGAGATGGAACCGCCTGCCGCGCGTTTGCCGCATCTGTATGAGACGCTGAACGCGGTCAATGATCAGTGCTGGGCGGGGGCGTTCACCTTCTGGGCCGCGCAGAAGCTGATGGTCTGGCGCTATGGTCTGGTGCTGTCGGGCGAGCAGGTGGCGAGCCCCGAACAGATCGACACGCTGATCAATGCCGCCGTGATGAGCGCGGAACGCTATTACCCGGCCTTCCAGCTGGTCGTCTGGGGCGAGCGGTCCCCGGCCGATGCGATCCAGGTCGCCATTGCAGAGGCCTACGGGCGCGCGTAACACTGCCCTCCGACGCGAAACAGCCGAGGGGGGACTTCCATGGATATGCAAGAGCTTGGCCGCAGGGGGCTGGTCCTTCTGGGCTGCGGCAAGATGGGATCGGCCATGCTGGCGGGCTGGCTGGCGCGGGGGCTGTCGCCCAAGAGCGTCTGGGTGATCGACCCCCACCCGTCGGACTGGCTGCGCGGCACCGGCGTGCAGATCAACGCGGACCTTCCCCCACATCCGGCCATCGTGATCGTTGCGGTCAAGCCGCAGATGATGGGTGCGGCGCTGCCCACGCTGGCCGCGATGGGAAATGGCGCGACACTGTTCATCTCTGTGGCGGCAGGCACGCCGATTGCCCGCTTCGAGGAGGTCTTGGGCGCGCAAACGCCCATCGTACGGGCCATGCCGAACACGCCCGCCGCTGTGGGGCGTGGGATCAGCGCCATCGTGGGCAACGCCCATGCCGGCACGTCTGGGCTGGAAGCCGCGGAATCGCTGCTATCCGCCGTGGGACAGGTGGTGCGTCTGGAGAACGAGGGGCAGATGGATGCGGTCACCGGCCTGTCAGGCTCGGGCCCCGCTTATGTGTTCCACCTGATCGAGACCATGGCGGCGGCGGGAGAGGCGCAGGGACTGGCCCCTGATCTGGCCCTGCAACTGGCGCGGGCGACCGTGGCCGGGGCAGGTGCGCTGGCCGAAGGCACGGACGAGACACCCGCGCAGTTGCGCATCAATGTGACCAGCCCCAATGGCACCACGCAGGCCGCCTTGAATGTGCTGATGGACCCGGAAAGCGGGTTTCCCGCGCTTCTGGACCGTGCCATCAAGGCCGCCACTGAAAGGTCCAAGGAGCTGTCCCGTGGCTGAGATCACCTTTGATGATTTCCTGAAAGTCGACATTCGCGTAGGGCGCGTGACCCGTGCGGAGCCCTTCCCCGAGGCGCGCAAGCCCGCGATCAAGCTCTGGGTCGACTTCGGGCCGGAGATCGGGGAAAAGAAGACCTCGGCCCAGATCACCGCCCATTATGCGCCCGAGACGTTGATCGGGAAACAGGTGATGGCG